>Ga0160446_100011_pt1 | contig 308637 bp, 297 predicted proteins | sample HID1973I_E1MG_FD_108200 | JGI IMG/M metagenome (GOLD analysis project Ga0160446, IMG submission 108200) | Enriched mosquito-associated microbial communities from UW Madison campus, WI, USA - HID1973I_E1 MG | ecosystem: Host-associated > Arthropoda: Insects > Digestive system > Unclassified ...
AGGAGAAAAGCCTTGGGGCCTATGTCAAATCCGGCGACAGCCCGATCTCGGGGCTGATCAAGCCGGGCGACGTGCCCCCGGCGGGCGGGCTTTACCTGATGGACGTGGTACCCGATGGCGACGTGCGCTTCGGCTTTCCGAACATCAGCGACAATGCCGAGATCGTCGAGATGATCGCCTCGGGCGCGCATATGACGCTGTTCGTGACGGGGCGGGGTTCGGTCGTCGGCTCGGCAATCTCGCCGGTCATCAAGATCTGCGCGAACCCCGACACCTATCGCAACCTGTCCGAGGATATGGACGTCAATGCCGGCGACATCATCGAGGGACGGCGCACGATCCCCGAGGTCGGGCGCGAGATCCGCGACCTCGTAATCGATGTTGCCTCTGGTCGTCAGACAAGGTCAGAAGAGCTTGGGCACCGCGAATTCATCCTGACCTACAAGACATTCGAACCGATTGGCCCGGCCTGCCTGCCGGGCGCAGCCTGAAGGAAAGAAAGATGCAAAGACTTGCGGGCAAGCGCGCCCTGATCACCGCCGCCGGACAAGGGATTGGCCGGGCCACCGCCCTGCGGCTGGCCGAAGAAGGGGCCGAGGTTCTGGCGACCGACATCAACGAGGCCGCGCTGGCCGAGATCGCCGGAACTCCGGGCATCACCACGAAGGTGCTGAACGTCCTTGATCCCGAAGCGGTCAAGGAAGCGATTGCGGCGGCGGGCCGGATCGACATCCTGTTCAACTGCGCAGGCGTGGTCCATGCGGGTGACATCCTGACCTCGACCGAGGATGATTGGGACTTCGCCTTCAACCTGAACGCCAAGGCGATGTATCGCATGATCCGCGCCGTGCTGCCGGGAATGGTGGCGCAGGGCGGCGGTTCGATCATCAACATGGCCTCGGTCGCCGGTCCGCTGACGGCGCCGCCGAACCGCTTCATCTATTCCGCGTCGAAGGCGGCGGTAGGCGGGCTGACCAAATCGGTCGCGCAGGATTACGTCAAGCAGGGCATCCGCTGCAACGCGGTCTGCCCCGGCACGGTGGACAGCCCCTCGCTGCACCAGCGCCTGCGCGATACCGGCAATTACGAGGCCGCACTCGAGGCGTTCATCGCGCGCCAGCCGATGGGTCGGATCGGCAAGCCGGAAGAGATCGCGGCCATGGTCGCCTATCTTGCTGCCGACGAATCCGCCTATACCACCGGCCAGCTTCTCGCGCTGGACGGCGGCTGGACCATCTGAGGAGGGAAAGACCATGAAACTTGTGCGATATGGCGAACGCGGGGCGGAAAAGCCCGGCCTGATCGACGCTGAAGGCCGCATCCGCGATCTGTCCGCCCATGTGCAGGACATCGCGGGCGAGGTGCTGGTGAACCTTGACGCGCTTAAGCGGATCGACCCGGCCTCGCTGCCGCTGGTCGAGGGTAATCCGCGGTTTGGTGCCTGTGTGGGCGGCGTTGGAAAGTTCATCTGCATCGGGCTGAACTATTCCGACCACGCCGCCGAAAGCGGCATGGCCGTTCCGCCCGAACCGGTGATCTTCGCCAAGTATACCAGCGCGATCTGTGGCCCGAATGATGACATCATCATCCCGCGCGGCTCGGAAAAGACCGACTGGGAGGTGGAGCTGGCCTTCGTCATCGGCAAACCCGGCAAATACATCGCCGAAGCCGATGCGATGGACCATGTCGCGGGCTTCTGCGTCTGCAACGATGTCAGCGAGCGCGCCTTCCAGACCGAGCGCTCCGGGCAATGGTCCAAGGGCAAGTCCTCGGACAATTTCGGTCCCATCGGCCCGTGGTTGGTGACGCGCGACGAGGTCGCCGACCCGAACGAACTGCACATGTGGCTGAAGGTCAACGGCAAGACCATGCAGGACGGATCGACCAATACGATGGTCTATCGCGTGCCGTTCCTGATCTCGTACCTGTCGCAATTCTTCACGCTGCATCCGGGGGACGTCATCTCGACCGGGACGCCGCCCGGCGTCGGACTGGGGATGAAGCCGCCGCAATACCTGAAGGCGGGCGACGTGGTCACGCTGGGGATCGAGGGCCTGGGCGAGCAGCGCCAGACCTGCGTGAACGACGCCTGAACCAGAAAGGGGGCGCTCGCGCCCCCTCATGGCCAAGGCCATTTCACCCCCTGAGGGTATTTGAAAAACAGTGAAACGTGATTGCGGTAAGCGGGGGGCGGTCTGCCCCCCCCTCGCGTCACGCCTGCGCGGCTTTTTCCGCGCGTTTCGCGGCGACGGCTTCGGTGAAATCCTGCGGCTGGCGATAGAGCGCGGTCAGGAGATGCTCGGCATAAAGCACCAGTTCGCCATCGCCCTTGTAGACGGAATAGCTGACCCGCAGCTTTCCCATCGTCTCGTTATGGACGACCTTCGACAGGTTTTCGCGGATCGTGTAGATGGTGTCCCCGATGAAGACCGGCTTGATGAAGCGCAGGCGGTCATAGCCGTAGCTGAACGAGTTCAGGCAGTTCGTCGCCGCCAGACCCAGACCCAGCGAAAAGACGAAGGCCCCGGCAACAAGGCGGCGGCCGAAGGCGCCTTCCTCGACCGCGAAGCGTTCATCGCTGACATAGGGGTGATGGTCCATGACAAGGCTGTTGAACTGCATCGACTCGCCTTCGGCGATGGTCCTGCGGATTGAACGGATGCGGTCCCCGATCTCGAAATCTTCATAATACCAGTCTTCGGAATTCCAGACCGGTATCTTGGCATGATCTTCGGGCAGACCGGGCAGCCCTCTTGCGTGAACGCCGATTTCAGCCATCTTTCAAACCTTTGCAAATTTCAGGCACATGGGCGTGCCGATGTTCAGGGCCACGCCGGTATCGGTCAGCGCCCCGCTTGCTACGTCGCGGGCCAGTACGCTGACCCTGTCGGAATTCTGGTTCGCGACCAGCAGATGACCGCCCGAGGGCGTCAACGCCAGGTTGCGCGGCGTGCTGCCGCCGCAAGGAACGTGGCCGCGCGGCGAAAGGCGACCCGAATTCTGGTCAATTTCGAAAATGGCGATGCTGTCATGCCCGCGGTTGCCCGCATAAATGAAACGGCCGTCGGGCGAGATCTGAATGTCCGAGCAATGGTTGTGGTCCCGCGCCTCGGCCGGAACGGTGGACTGGCTGTCTATGGCATGGATCTGGCCGCTGGCCGGGTCCAGATCATGTGCGGTGACAGTGGAATCAAGTTCGTTGATCGCGAAAAGGAAGCGACCGTCCGGGTGCAGGGCCAGATGACGCGGACCCGCGCCGGCGGCTGTGCGAGAGGTCGCGATCAGGACAGGCATGCCATCGGCGCCGATTCGATAGGTCGCCAGTTCATCGGTTCCCAGATCCGCCAGGATGACCATGCCGCCCTGCCGGGTTTCGGTCACGCTATGGGCATGGGACCGTTCCTGCCGGTCCTGGACCGGGCCGGTGCCTTGGCGGGCAATCCCCGCGATGGCGGGGGCGAGTGTCCCGTCCGTCCGAAGGGGAAGGACCGCAAGCGCCTTGTCCGGCCCGCCTTCGCCGACCGAGTAATTGGCGACGAACAGGTGCCGCCCGTCAGCCGAGATCGCGTTATGGGCCGTAATGCTGCCCAAGGCTGGTTGGGTGTTCAGATAGGTCAGCCGCCGGGCCTGTGGGTCGAAGGCAAAGGCGGTCACCAGCCCCTCTCGCCAATCCGCGAGCTCGGAATTGGCATAGACATGGCGGCCATCCGGTGTCACCGACAGATAGGTCGGATTCTCGACCTGGGGATAGCTGGCGAGGCGCTCGAAGCCGAGCATTGCCTCGTCAAAGCGAAAGACGCACAGCCCTTCGCCACGCGCACCCTGGAAATACGGCGCCTCGCGATTGAGCGTGCCAATGAACAACAGCAAATCACCCGTCATGAATCCCCCCGTGGTCTTGCCTTGAGCAACCATATTCTATATTTGAAATACCATACCACTGGTAAATTATATTGACCGCGCCCCATCCTTGCGTAGCATGGGTTCGCTTTTCACAGGTAAAATCATGGTCGAGAACGAAGCCGAGGGCGAAGGCCGCTATCGCGCACCCGCGCTGGACAAGGGGCTTGATATGATCGAGCTGCTGGCCGCGCAGGAAGAGGGGATGACGCTCAAGGATATCTCTCTGGCGCTTGGCCGTTCTCCGACCGAGCTTTACCGGATGCTCGACCGTCTCGCGCGGCGCGGCTATGTGGCGCGGCGGGGCGATACCTATGAGCTGACGATGAAGCTGTTCCTGCTGGCGCATCTGCGCCCGCCGATCCGGCGGCTGGTGGGGCAGGCGATGCCGATCATGCGCCGCTTTACCGGTGCCGCCGAGCAGGCCTGTCATCTGGTCAAGTATGATCGCGGCAATCTGGTTGTGATCGCCCAGGTCGAGGCGCCCGGATATTGGGGCGTCACCATTCGGGTCGGCGCGCGGGTCGGGATGGTCGGCACTGGGTCCGGTCATGTGCTGCTGGCCCAAGCCTCGGATGAGGAGCGGCGGCTGATGTTCGAGGAGCATGAATGGATGCCCTATGAACCCCGCGCCCCGAAGGACCTGGAGGCGCGCTTGGCGCAGGTCCGCGCCAGCGGTTATGAATCCATGGAAAGCCAGCAGACAGCCGGAGTCTACAACCTGTCGGTGCCTATTCTTGGCGGAAACGGCACCGTTCTGGCTGCGCTGACCTGCCCCTTCGTGCGGCGGTTGGAAAACCCCGACGCCCCCGATCTGGACAGCGTTCTGGCGCTGCTGCTGGATGCGGGACGAGAGCTTTCGGGCATTCCTGCGGGCGCCTGACTCTTCCCAACCCCGTCGACGGCCTGTTCGCCCCGGTTCCTCCGGGGCGTTTTCATGAGCGGCGCGAGGATTCCATCTTGCGGGCGGCTTCCATAAATGAAAATGTCATTCATCAACGAAAGATCGTGCCATGTCGCCGCAAGTGGAGGGTGGCGCGCGGCACCGCCGGGGAGAAACTGACTTGACCGAGACTGCTACCCTGCCGCTTGACGGCCTGATCGTGCTGGACATGAGCCAGTTTCTTTCGGGCCCCTATTGCTCGCTTCGGCTTGCCGATCTTGGCGCGCGGGTCATCAAGATCGAGCGTCCCGATGGCGGCGATCTGTCGCGTCGGCTTTACCTGTCGGACACCGAGATTGGCGGCGACTCGACGATCTTTCACGCGATCAACCGCGGCAAGGAAAGCCTTGCCATCGACATGAAGAACCCGTCCGATCTTGCCGCGCTGAAAAAGCTGATCGGCAGCGCCGATGTGGTGATCCAGAACTTCCGTCCCGGTGTGATCGAGCGTCTTGGACTGGACTACGACGCGGTGCGGGCGATCAATCCGCGCATCGTCTATGCCTCGATCTCGGGCTATGGCGACGAAGGCCCATGGGTCGCGCGTCCCGGTCAGGACCTGTTGGCGCAGGCGCGGTCGGGCGTGATGTGGCTGAACGGGGACGAAGGGCAGGGGCCGGTCCCCTTCGGACTTGCCATTGCGGATATGCTGGCCGGGGCGGCCTGCTGTCAGGGCATCCTTGCCGGGCTGGTGCGGCGCGGCATCTCGGGGCAGGGGATGCATGTCCAGACCAGCCTGATGGAGGCGCTGGTCGATTTCCAGTTCGAAGTCCTGACCACCCACCTGAATGACGGTCGGCGCACGCCGAAACGCTCGGACTTCCGCAGCGCCCATGCCTATCTGTCGGCGCCCTATGGTGTCTACGAGGCCAAGGATGGCTGGCTTGCCATCGCGATGACGCCGATCCCGAGGCTGGCGGACCTCATGGAGATCGAAACCCTTGCCGCGTATCGCGATGATGCGAAGCTGGCCTTTACCCAGCGCGACACGATCAAGCGCCTGATTGCCGAAAAGGTCGCGACAAAGACCGTCGACGAATGGCTGGCGGTGCTGGAACAGGCGGACATCTGGTGCGCGCGGGTGATGGACTGGCCGCAGCTTCTGTCCTCGGAAGGGTTCCGCGTTCTGGACATGTTGCAGACCGTGACGCGTGACGACGGCGTTTCGATCGAGACGACGCGCCTGCCTTTGCGTCTGAACGGTCATCGCCCCGGCCGCCCCGAAGCCGCCCCTCTTGTCGGTGCCCATTCCGACGCCATCCGCAAGGAGTTCGACCTATGATCCGCCTGAAGGGCATGACCTGGAACCACCCGCGCGGCTATGATCCGATGGTCGCCTGTTCGAAGATCTGGGCCGAACGGACCGGCGTGGTGATCGACTGGGAGAAGCGGTCTCTGCAGGATTTCGAAAGCTTCCCGGTCGAGGAACTGGCCCGCGCCTATGACCTGATCGTCATCGACCATCCCCATGTCGGTCAGATCACCGACGAGGGCTGCCTTGTTCCCCTGGATGTGCCCGGCCGCGAACAGGAACGTGCCGCGCTTGCCTCCGGGTCGGTGGGGGAAAGCTATCCCAGCTATGCCTGGCGCGGACATCAATGGGGCTTTCCCATCGATGCCGCGACGCAGGTGCTGGCCTGGCGCCCTGACCTGATTGCGGCCCCGCCCGCGACCTGGGACGAGGTCGTGGCGCTGGCGCGTGAAGGTCGTGTCCTGCTGCCGCTGCGTGCGCCGCATTCGTTGATGTGCCTGTTCACGCTGGCGGGCAACCTGGGCGCGCCCTGCATGGTCGAGGGCGACCGGATGATCGACGGAGAGATCGGCGCACAGGTATGGGAGATGCTGCGCGAGCTGGCCGACCTTGTCGATCCGGCCTGCGCCGGTTTCGATCCCATCGCGGTGTTCGAGGAAATGGCAAAGCCCGGATCGCAGATCGCCTGCGCGCCGCTGATCTATGGCTATGTCAATTATGCCATTCCCGGATTCCGCCCGAACCTGATCCGCTTCGCCGATATTCCAGTCGCGGGTGGGGCGGGGCCGATCGGTTCTGCCCTTGGTGGCACGGGGATCGCGGTTTCGGCATTTTCGGCGGAACGGGACGCCGCCATCGACTTCGCCTATTGGGTCGCCAGCGGCGATGTTCAGCGAGGCCCCTTTGCCGCGGCGGGCGGTCAGGCGGGCCATGCCGTGGCGTGGGAAGATGCCGGGGTCAATGCCGCGACCAGCGGGTTCTATCGCGACACTCGCGACACGCTGGAGGGGGCCTGGGTGCGTCCGCGCCACAATGGCTACATGGAATTCCAGGAGGCGGCGGCCCAGCGGATCACCACGGGTCTTGCCGCGCGCGAGGCTGCGGGACCGGTGATCGCCGACGTGAACCGCCTGTTCCGCGAGAGTTTCTGACGACGCGAACGATCCCGGGCGCACCGGGACATATGGGAGGAGGAACCCGATGAAGAAGATGATCTGCGGCCTTCTGGCTGCAACCGCGCTGACGGCGGCCGTGCCGGCGTCGGCGCAATCCGTGCAAGAGGTGATCGCCGGCCTGCCGGACGCCCTGAAATCGCAATATGAAGGCGCGCCCCAGGCGGTCGCTGCCGGCCCCTTGGGCGAACTCACCCCCAAGGCGAAGCCCTATAAATGGTGCCACTCGGAAAGCTATCAGGGCAATCCCTGGCGGGTTTCCGTCACCGCCGAACTGAAGCGGCTGGTCGACGGGCTGATTGCGCAAGGCGTGGTGTCGAGCTTCGAAGTCTCGGATTCCAATGGCGATGTCGGCCAGCAGATCAACCAGATCCGCGCCTTCATCGACAAGGACTGCGGCATCATCACCTCGATCCCCGGCTCGGCCACGGGCCTGGACGATGCGATCGCCGCGGCCTCGGCCGCGGGAATTCCCTTCGTCACTGCCGCGGGATCGGTCACGGCGCCCAGTGCGGTCAATGTCGACAGCAATTATTCCCGCTGGGGTTATGAGATGATGGACGCCATCGGCAAGGCGCTGCCCCAGGGCGGTAATGTGCTGATCGTCGAGGGTATCGCGGGCCATCCCATCGTCGCGCAGGAGCGCGCGGGCGGGGATGCTGCCATGGCGAACTATCCGAACCTGAAAATCTCGCGCGTCGTGAATGGCGACTGGACGGCCAATGTCACCAAGACCGTGGTCCTGCAGACGCTTGCGACCAATCCCGCGCCCATCGATGCGGTCTGGACCGCCGGATCGGAATCCCGCGTGATCGCCGAGGCGTTTACCGAAGCCGGCCGCCCGGTTCCGCTGATCACCGGCTCGATCACCGGTGACGCGCTTGGCTATTGGAAAGCCAATCCGCAGGGCTATCGCTTCGAGGGGCATGCCGTGCTGCCCGGCTGGACCGCGCAGACCCTGTTCCGCGTCGGCGCCCGCATCATGGAGGGGCAGAAGCCTGTCCTGAACACGCTGATGATCCCGCTGCCGCCGGTTCACGAAGCCGATCTGGGCAACTGGTACCAGGACTGCATGTCGCCGGATGCGGTTTCGGTCTTCCCGGTGCCGCCGACCGACCCGGTCACCGAGGAAGCGATGGATGCCTATTTCGCGAATCCCGCGCCGACTCCGGGCTGGGATTACGCGGCGGTGCCCGGCGCCTGCGCCCGATAAGCGATCCCGCCGCCCCTTTTGGGGGCGGCGCCACCCTGCGGGAGGGCGCGATGCTCACGATCACCGGCCTGTCCAAGCGCTACGGGGAAACCGTCGCGTTGGAGCGGGCGACCATTCCATTCCGGGCGGGCACCGTCCACACCATCCTGGGCGAGAACGGCTCGGGCAAGAGCACACTGGTCAAGCTTCTGTCCGGCATCGTCCTGCCCGATGCCGGCGAGATCGCGCTTGATGGCCGCCCGGTGACGGCGCGCAGCCCGGCCGCCTTTCAAGCCGCGGGCTTCGCAACCGCCTTTCAGGAAGTGCTGATCGCGCCCGACCGCAGTGTGACCGACAACATTCTGCTGGGCTTGGACGGGCTGTTCATCCGTCGCGTCCCCCGGCATGAGCGGCGCGACCGTGCAGCGGCAGTGCTGGCGCGCTTCGCCCGGACGGCGATCGACCTTGACGCACCCGCCGGGTCGCTGGCGCTGGCCGCGCAGCAGCTGGTGGTGCTGGCGCGCACCCTTGCACGGGATCCGCGTGTCCTGATCCTGGACGAGATCACCGCCGCGCTGGATTTCGCGGACCGGGAATCGGTCTTTTCTCTGCTGCGCGAACAGGCCGCAGCGGGCTGTCTGATCCTGCTGATTACCCACCGCATGGACGAGGTGATGGCCCTGTCCGACGATATCTCGATCCTGCGGTCGGGGCGCGTCGTCACGACCCAGCCCCGCGACGGCTCGACCCCGGCCGAATTGCTGCGCTTGATGGCGCCGCAGACCGCCACGGAACTTGAGAGGCATCATGGCTGATCCTGTGCTGACCGTCAGCGACATGTCCCTGCGTCCGGGGGCAGTGCCCCTGTCCACGACCCTGCGACCCGGAGAGATCCTGGGCCTTGCCGGGCTGGACGGCCACGGGCAGGACATGTTCCTGCGCCGACTTGCCGGGCTGGAGCGCACGGGGGGAACCGTTGAGCTTGGCGGAAATGCCATCGCCTCGTTCCGGGACGCCGAACGCAACGCTGTCGTCTATGTGCCGCGCGACCGGCGCTCGACCGGGATCTTTCCGGGGCTGTCGATCCTCGACAATTTCGCCATTGCGACCCCCGGCCGCGACCGGCGGGGCCCGCTGATCAGCGCCCGCGCGCGTCGCGCCCGCTATGAGGGCTGGAAGGAGCGGCTGAAGATCGTCGCCCCCAGCCCGGAGGCGCCGATCACCGCCCTGTCCGGCGGCAACCAGCAAAAGGTGCTGCTGGCCCGCGCACTGGCCCGCGACCCAAGGGTGCTTTTGCTGAACGACCCCACGCGCGGGGTCGACGTGGCGACGCGGCATGTCCTTTACGATCTTTTCGCCGAGCTTGCGGCCGGGGGGATGGCGCTGGTCATCCTGTCATCCGAGATCGAGGAAATCCTTGTGCTCTGTCACCGTGTTCTGGTCTTCCGCGAACACGCCCTTGCCGCCGAAATGAAGGGAGAAGCGATGCGGACGGAAAGCGTCATCGCCGCCATGTTCGGGAGGGCGGCATGACCCGCTTGCTTGGTCGCCAGGGCTTTGCCCTGGGTATTCTTGTCGTCCTGTTGGCGGCGAACCTGGCGATGAACCCCGCACGCTTCGCGCCATCCGCCTGGGGCACGCTTCTGGGCATGGCCGCGCCGCTGATCGGGGCGGCGCTGGCATCGACGCCCGTCATCCTTGCGGGGCGGGGTGGCATCGACATCTCGGTCGGGCCGGTGATGGGGCTGGTCAGTGCGGTCGTCATCAAGCTGCTGTTCCTTGGGGCGGGTATCTCGTCGCCCTTCGTGCTTTGGCCAGCCGCCCTGCTGATCGGTGCCGCGATCGGGGCGTTCAATGGGTTCATGGCAACGGTGGTGCGCGTCCAGCCCATCGTCGCGACGCTTGGCACCTATCTGATCCTGGGCGGGATGACCCTGACCATCCTGCCCGCGCCTGTCGGTCCCGCGCCCGAGTGGCTGAAGGCGATGTCGGGGGCGTGGAGCTTTCTGCCGCTGGGCATCATCGCTCTGCTTTGGTGGGGTCTGACGCGGACGCCATTCCACGACCAGCTGATGGCGACGGGCAGCGACGATCGCGCCGCCTATACGGCGGGGGTGCCGGTCAGTCTTGTCCGGTTTCTGGCCTATGTGCTGACCGGGTTGCTGGCTGGCGCGGCGGGGATGATGCTGACGGCGCTGATCGGTTCTGCCGATCCCAAGGTCGGCGCGAACTACACGCTGATCGCCATTGCGGCGGTCGCGCTTGGCGGCGTCAGCCTTGCCGGCGGCAAGGGCGGGCTTCTGGGTGCCGCCATTGGCGCGGTCGATATCTTCCTGCTGCAAAGCCTGCTGACCGCCTTCAACGTCTCGACCTATGTCCTGCAGGTCGCTTACGGCGCGATCCTTGTTTCCGCCGTTGTTCTGATCGCCTTGCAGGACCGCAGCGCGAAAAGGAGCCACGCATGAACCGTCCCCTGTCCCTGCGGCTTGACGGAATGCGGGGCCGCGTTCTTGGCGCCTTTGCCGTGGCGCTGGTGCTGCACGCGATCGGAACCGCGCTGATCCCCGGCTATTCCGCGCCCTTCGCGATCCGGGCGATGCTGGTCATCGCGGCGCTGCTGGCTGTGGCCTCGGTCGGGCAGACGCTGGTGGTGATCCTGGGCGGGATCGACCTGTCGATTCCCTTCGTCATCGGCTTTGCCAATGTCGTCGCGGCGCAGCTTTACGGGCAGGGCTGGCCCTTTGTGCTGGTCTGTCTGGTCGTCCTTGGCCTTGCCGCGCTGATCGGGGCCGCGAACGGGGCGTTGTCGCGCGGGCTGAACATCCACCCGCTGATCGTCACCCTTGGGCTGGGAATGATCGTGCAGGGGCTGGTCCTGATCTGGACCAAGGGTTTTCCCTCTGGTTCCGCGCCCAAGGCGGTTTCGGCCTTTGTGTCGATCGGCGGTTCGTTCGGCCCACTGCCGGTGCCCGCGCTGATCCCGGCGCTGCTGGTCCTGACGGTGCTGATCGTGCTGGTCCTGGAACGGACCCCCTATGGCCGCCAGCTTTATGCGTTGGGCTCGAATCCCGGTGCTGCGCCCTATGCGCTGATCCGGCCGCTGCGCATCTGGACCGTGACCTTTGCCGCTTCGGCAGTTTTTGCTGCGCTGGCGGGGGTGCTGCTTCTGGGCTTCACTGGCTCGGCCTATGGCGATGTGGGCCAGCCCTACCTGTTCCAGACCATTGCCGCGGTCGTCGTCGGCGGGGCGGCGCTGGTCGGGGGGCGTGGCAACTTCGTCGGCACGCTGGCGGGGGTTCTGGTTCTGACCGAAATCAATACCCTGCTGATCGGACTGGGCTTCCAGCCGGCCTCGGTCCAGGCTGCGTTCGGGGCGATCATCCTGCTGCTCGTGTCGCTTTACGGGCGTGAACGCCATTTCCGAACCACCGTCTGATTACTGGAAAATCCATGCGACTGACCGATTGTCACAATTTCCACGACTTCCGCCGCCTTGCCCAACGCCGCCTGCCCGGACCGATCTTCAACTATATCGATGGCGGGGCCGATGACGAGCAGACGCTGCGCCGAAACTCGGCCGCCTTCGGGGACGTGGATCTGGTGCCGGGCATCCTGCGCGGGGTCACGGATGTCGACCTTTCAGTAACGACGATGGGGCAGAAGCTGGACCTGCCGGTCTATCTGTCGCCGACGGCATTGCAGCGCCTGTTCCACCATCAGGGCGAGCGCGCGACAGCCGCCGCGGCCGAAAAATTCGGGACGATGTTTGGCGTGTCCTCGCTTGGAACCGTGTCGATGGAGGAATTGGCCCGCAAGCATCGTACTCCGCAATGCTATCAGTTCTACTTCCACAAGGATCGCGGACTGAACCGGGCGATGATGCAGAAGGCCAAGGAATCCGGGATCAAGGTGATGATGCTGACCGTGGACAGCATCACTGGCGGGAACCGCGAGCGTGACTTGCGGACCGGCTTTTCGATCCCGTTCCGGCTGACGCTGGGGGGTATGGCGCAATTCGCGATGAAGCCGATGTGGGGCCTGAACTACCTCACGCATGAGAAGTTCAGCCTGCCGCAACTGGACGCGCATATCGACATGCAGGGCGACAGCCTGACCATCGGCCGCTATTTCACCGAGATGCTGGACCCCTCGATGACCTGGGACGACGTTGCCCTGATGGTGCGCGATTGGGGCGGAGAGTTCTGCCTGAAGGGCGTGATGAGCACCGAAGACGCCCGGCGCGCGGCCGAGATCGGTTGCACCGGCATTGTCCTGTCGAACCATGGCGGGCGGCAGCTTGACGGCTCTCGCACCGGCTTTGACCAACTGGACGAGATCGTGCAGGCCGTCGGCGACCGGCTGGACGTGATGATGGATGGCGGCGTCCAGCGCGGAACCCATGTGCTGAAGGCGCTGAGCCTGGGCGCCAAGGCGGTCGGGCTGGGGCGCTTTTACCTGTATGCCCTTGCAGCGGCAGGGCAGGCCGGGGTCGAGCGGGCGCTGACGCAGATGAAGGCCGAACTGCTGCGCGACATGCGCCTGATGGGGGCGCGCAGCGTCGCGGACCTTGGCCGCGACAACCTGCGCTTTCGCTGACGGGCAGGGGGCGGACTGCCCGCTCGGGAAGTTCGCATATGAAATAATCTCTCACAAATAAAAATTGTGTTGAGGCATCGCGCGAAATCGACAAGGATTTTGGCGAGAGGATCCCGGCAGATTCGAATGCCATTCTGCCGGGGTCGGGGACTATCAGGAACGAAACCGCCCCGTCCGCACCGGAGCCGGGGACGGTGGAACGTCGCGCGCATGCGCGCGACCGACCCCGCATGGCCGACCGCAAAGGCCGCCACGACATGGGAGGAGAACCCACATGAGACTGTTCAAGATGCTTGCGACGGCAGCGGCAATCGCGTTGACCCTGCCGGCCATCAGCCATGCAGACACCAAGAAGCTGCGCTTCACCACCTCGCAGGTGAATCCCGACGAGCCGATCGTGCGCGCGATGAAGACCTTTGCCGAGCGGGTGAACACCCGCACCGAAGGTCGGTTGGAGCTTGAAGTCCTGACCGGCGACCAGCTTGGCCCGCAGAAGAAGGTCAATGAGATGATCGCCAGCGGCGCCACTTTGGTCAGCGCGACCGACTATGGCCAGCTGTCGACCTTTGTCCCCGATGTGGGTGTGATTGCCGGCCCCTATGTCTTCAAGGACGTTGCCGCGGCCGACAAGCTTTTCGCCGCGCCGGTGTTCAAGGACATGGAGGCAGAGCTTGAGGCCAAGGGCTTCAAGGTTCTGATGCCCTCGGGCCTGTTCGGGCTGCGTCATGTCATCGGCCCGAAAGCCTATCGCACACCTGCGGACATGGCCGGGGTGACGATCCGCGTGCCCAGCTCGCCCGTGATGGTGGCAACCTTCACCGCCTTCGGCGCGCGTCCGACCGAACTGCCTTGGGGTGATGTCTATAACGCGCTGCAATCGAACGTCGTCGATGCGGCCGAGGCGCCCTTCGGTTCTGCCGCCGGGGCCAAGCTGCAGGAGACCCGCAAGGTGATCTCGAAGACCGGGCACCAGATGATGTTCACCGCCTGGGTGACCAACAAGGCCTTCTTCGACGGGCTTGACCCCGCGGACCAGCAGGCCCTGCTGGAAGAGGGACAGACCATCGCCAAGGAACTGACCGCGATGACGCTGGAAACCGATGAACGCTATGCCAAGGACCTGCAGGCGCAGGGCGTCGAGATCGTCGGTGACGTCGATGTCGCCGCCTTCCAGGACGCTGCCAAGAACGCGTTCGACGCGGTGCCGGGCCTGACGCCGGGCATCGTCGACAAGGTTCGCGCCGCCGTCGCGAACTGATCCGGGCGACCGCGCGGCCATCCGGTCCCGCGCGGTCTTCCGCGGAATCACCAAGGAGCATCTGAAATGACAGAGCAGCCTTACGGCCGCCTTCTGCAATGGAAGCGCTGGGACGAGGTTGTGTCGACCGCGGCGATGATCGTCATCGTCCTGTCGATCACCTGGGGCGTGGTCAGCCGGTATATCCTGCCGACCCCTGCCGCCTGGACATATGAGCTGGCAAGCCTGGCCTTTGCATGGCTTGTCTTTTTCGGCGCGGTCACGGGGGTCCGGCTGGGCACCCATGCCGCCATCGACGTTCTGGTCGACGCGCTTCCGATGGGCTTTCGCAGGGGCGTTGCCTGGTTCAACTATCTGCTGCTGGCCCTGCTGTTCGTCCTGCTCGCGGTCCTGTTTACGAAACAGGCGATCGCTTCGGCCGGGGTGCACAGCGTCGCGCTGAACATGTCCCGCGCCTGGTATTACGGCCCGTTGGCCATCGCCTCGGCCGGGCTTTTCGTCCAACACCTGCTGTCCGACCGCCCCTGGCGGCGCGAGACCCTGGAACGCCACGCGGATCCGATCATATGACCTTCCTGCACCTTGCCGGTCCGGCGCTTGTCGTGACCTTGCTGTTTCTGCTGCGCACCCCGATCACCTGGGCCATGGCCATCGGCGCGCTGTCGTTCTTCGTCCTGAACATGGACATGATCCCGCTGTCGAACTTCGCCCAGGAAATGGCCGAGGGCAGCCAGTCCGTCTCGCTTCTGGCGCTGCCGCTGTTCGTGCTGGCCGGCTGCATCATGAACGCCTCGGGCATCACGCGGCGGCTGATTAACCTGGCCGACGTGCTGGTCGGGCACATGGTCGGCGCATTGGCGCAGATGTGCACCATCCTGGGCGTGCTGCTGGGCGGGTTGACCGCGTCGAGCAACGCGGATGCGGCCATGCTGTCCAAGACCCTTGGCAACCAGATGGTCCGCAAGGGGTATTCCCCGGCCTTTGCCGCCGTCATTACCTCGTCCGCGTCGATCATCACGGCGCTGATCCCGCCCTCGATCGGGCTGATCATCTATGGCTATTTGTCCGAGACCTCGATCGGCCGCCTGTTCGCCGCGGGGCTGCTGCCCGGCCTGGTGCTGGCGGTCGCGCTGATGCTGACCACGCGCATCGTGGCCGGAAGGCGCGGCTATCTGCCGCAGCGCACCACCCGTGCCACCAAAGCCGAGCTGCGCTCGGCCTTCTTCGACGGGCTGTGGGCATTGTCCATTCCGGTCGTGATCCTGGGCGGCACGCGCTATGGCCTGTTCACCACGACCGAATCCGGCGCGATCGTGGTGCTTTACGTGCTGTTCATCTCGATCTTCGTCTATCGCGAGATGCGGTGGAGGGATCTGCCCGAGGTCATGGCCGAGGCCGCGCGCGATTCCGCGACGGTCATGATCATGATCTGCGCCGCCGCCGCCTTCGGCTTCTATCTCAGCTGGGAAGCGGTGCCGCAAAGCCTGTCGAGCTGGATCGAGGGCGTGACCAGCAACCCGCTGCTGATGCTGCTGTTGATCAACGTGGTGCTGATCGTCCTTGGGACCGCGATCGAGGGGTCGGCCGCGCTGATCATCCTGACGCCGATGCTGATGCCGATTGTGACCAAGGTCGGGATCGACCCGGTACATTTCGGCATCGTCTTCATCACCAACCTGACCATCGCGGGGATCACCCCGCCGGTCGGGGGGATGATGTATATCTCATCCCAGATCCTGCGCGTCTCGATGATGGAATACGCCCGAGAGGTGCTACCCTTCCTGCTGGCGATGACGATCGTGCTGGTGGTGTTGAGTGTCTTTCCGCAGATCTCGCTGCTGCTGCCGAACCTCATCTATGGCTCGTCGGTGCCGATGCCCTGAACCATGCCTGCCGCGCCGGTTTGCGGTGCGGCAGGTCAGCCCGGACCGCGCTGGCCGGGCTAGAAATCCAGTCCCAGATCCAGCGTGCCAGCGGAATGGGTCAGCGCTCCGACCGAGATAAAGGATACCCCCGTCGCCGCGACCTCGGCCACACGCGACAGGCGCATGTTCCCCGATGCCTCCAGCACCAGCCGGTCGCCCGTCATCGCCACGGCTTCGGCCAATGTCGGCGTGTCCATGTTGTCCAGAAGCACGACATCGGCCCCGCCTTCGTCCAGCACCTCGGCCAGCTGGTCCAGGTGGTCGACCTCGATCTCGACCCGGACCATGTGCGAGGCGCGCGCCTTGACCGCCTGCAGGACGGGTCGGACGCCGCCTGCCGCCGCGATGTGGTTGTCCTTGATCAGGATCGCGTCCGACAGCGAGTAGCGGTGGTTGAAGCCCCCGCCGTGCAGGACGGCCTGCTTTTCCACCATCCGCAAGCCGGGCGTGGTCTTGCGGGTGCAGGTGATGCGGGCGCGGGTGCCGCGCGTCTGGGTCACGAATGCGGCGGTCTGGGTCGCGATGCCGGACAGGCGCCCCGCGAAGTTCAGGGCTACCCGCTCGGCGGACAGGATCGAGGCGGCCTCGCCCTCGATCTCGACCAGCGTGTCGCCCTTGTCGAAGGAGGTGCCGTCGGTGACAAGCACGCGGACGGCAAGAGCCGGATCGACCAGCCGAAAGGCGATGGTCGCCACCTGCATCCCCGAGGCAACGCCGCTTTCCCGTGCGACGATCCGGGCCGTGTATCGCGTTCCGGCCGGGATCACCGTGCGCGTCGTCAAGTCGCCATAGCTGCCCAGATCCTCAAGCAGCGCGGCGCGTACCAGCGGTTCAAGGATCATGTCGGGAAATGCGGGTTGGGCAGTCATGCGATTTCCTTGAGATTGCGGCGCAGGGACAGGGCTTCGACCAGCGTGATCCGCGTGCGTCGTCCGGTCGGTCCGTCGGATGCCGGATGATCGCTGCGGAAATGTCCGCCCCGGCTTTCGCGGCGCGCGAAGGCGGCGGCGGCGATCAGCGTCGCAGTGGCGGTCATGTTCAGAAGCGCGGGGCAATCGGGTTGTGCCGCCTCGACCCTGGCGATCTCGGCAAGGCAAGAGGACAGGCCATCAGCATCGCGGATGACGCCCGCGCCCGCGGTCATCGCCAGCCGCAGCCGACGGATCAGGGCCGGATCCGGCAGGGGCGCGTCGGGCAGGGGCGGCAGAATGACCGGCGGGGCGGCGGTCGCCGGCACCGTTTCCGCAATCGAGCCAGCACAGCGCGCGGCAAAGACCAGCGCTTCGAGCAATCCGTTCGAGGCAAGGCGGTTGGCCCCATGCAGTCCGGTCGACGCGACCTCGCCACAGGCCCACAGGCCGTGCAGGCTGGTGCGTCCCTCGGCATCGGTCGCGACCCCGCCCATGTGGTAATGCGCGGCTGCGGCGACGGGGATCGGCACGCGCATCGGGTCGATCCCGGCGCGGGCGCAGGCCGCCGCCACGGCAGGAAATTCGTCCAGGACGCGGGTGCCAAGGCAGGTCCGGGTGTCCAGGGCGGGACGCAATCCCGCCTGGCTTTGGGCGTGGATCGCGCGGGCGACGATGTCGCGCGGCGCCAGCTCGGCATCAGGATGCAGGGTCGTCATGAACCGCTCGCCGCGGGCGTTGACCAGATGCGCGCCTTCGCCCCGCAGCGCCTCGGTCGCCAGCGGGGCCGGATCCTCGCCGCTGTCGATCGCAGTGGGGTGGAATTGCACGAATTCCGGATCGGCGATGACCGCGCCCGCGCGGGCCGCCATGCCAAGGCCCTGTCCGGTGATCGCAGGCGGGTTGGTCGTCACCGCGTAAAGTCCGCCAGATCCTCCGGTCGCCAACAGGACGGCAGGTGCCAGAAGGGTGATCTCGCGCGATCCGCTGGCACGGGAGAGCCGGATGCCCACCACGCGGTTTCGCTGGACTTCAAGTCCCGAGGCGACGATCCCTTCGATCACCTGCACCGACGGGGTGGCGCGCACGGCGGCAACCAGCGCCTGCATGATCGCGGCGCCCGCTTGATCGCCCTTGACCCGGACGACGCGGGCGGTGCCATGCGCCGCCTCTCGCGACAGCAGGTATTCGCCAAGCGGAGAGCGGTCGAAAGGCGCGCCAAGCTTCGCGAGATGGCGGACATGATCCGGAGCCGCGCCGGTGACCAGTCGCGCGATTGCAGGATCGACCAGTCCGGCCCCCGCGCGCATCGTGTCCTCGGCATGGGCCGCCGGACTGTCACCCTGGCCCATCGCCGCGGCGACGCCTCCCTGCGCCCAGGCCGAACTTGCGCCATGGCCCAGCGGGCCGGGCGAGACGACCAGCACCGGGCGCGGCGCAAGGCGCAGCGCGGCCGACAGGGCGGCAAGCCCCGCACCCAGAATGACGATGCGGTCCGTTGCCAGTGTCACGCGGCCAGCCGTTGCGACAGGTCGATCATGCGCTGGACGGCACGGCGGGCGGGCTCGGCGACGGCCGGATCGACCTCGACTGCGCCGGTCATCGAATGCAGGGACCAGAGCACCTTTTCCAGGGTGATCTTCTGCATATAGGGGCACATGTTGCAGGGCCCGAGGAACTCGACATCGGGAAGCGAGTCCGAGATGTTGCTGGCCATCGAGCATTCGGTGACCAACATCACCTGCCGGGGCATCTCGCGTTCGACCCAGGACTGGATGCCCGATGTCGAACCGGCGAAATCCGCCTCGGCCACTACTTCGGGCGGGCATTCGGGATGGGCGATGATCTTCAACCCCGGGTTCCAGTCGCGGAAGTCGCGCAGATCCTGCGCGGTGAACTGCTCATGCACGATGCAGGCTCCATCCCACCAGACGACGCGCTTTTGCGGCACCTGCCGTGCGACATTCTGCGCGAGCCACTTGTCCGGCGTCATGATGACCGTGTCGCCTTCCATCGCGGCGACGATCTGGGCGGCATTGGCCGAAGTGCAGCAGATGTCCGAGGCGGCTTTTACCTCTGCCGTGGTGTTGACATAGCTGACGACCGGCGCGCCGGGATAGCGGGCGCGCATCTGCGCGATGCCGTCTGCTGTGATGCTTTCCGCCAACGAACATCCCGCCTGCATGTCCGGCATCAGCACGGTCTTTGCCGGGTTCAGGATCTTCGACGTCTCGGCCATGAAATGCACGCCGCATTGGACAATCACCTGCGCCTCGACCTCGGTCGCCCTGATCGCCAGTTGCAGGCTGTCGCCCACGACATCGGCAATGCCGTGATAGATCTGCGGGGTCATGTAATTATGCGCCAGAACGACCGCGTTCCGATCCTTCTTCAGCTGGTTGATCGCGCGAACATAGGGCGCGTGTATGGCCCAGTCGACCAGCGGCATGACGCGTTCCATGCGGGAATGCAGGTCCGACATTTCGGTCGCCAGCGTCAGCGAGGGTTCAAGGTCGTAATGCGATCGCAATTCGCCCCGGATATCGGTCAGGTCCAGCATGACACCCCCTCGCTTGCCACGAATTCGGCACGAGGCCGCTTGCTGGTCCCGCTGCATAAGGTTGAGGTAACGTCAAAGCAACAGATTTGCGGCGGTGCGGCACGAATTCATGCGCCATGCGAGAATCAGGATTCGCGCGGCAGCGCTGCCCTGGCGGTATCTGGAATCGGTTGGACCGCGGAAAATCCTTTCCAAACTTTCACAGTCTGGGGTTGAGGCGCTTCCCAATTCCTCGCCCAAGCTCATGGGACTGCGGGAAAACCCGCCTTCCCTTCGAATTCTTCGCATGTCGCTGAAAAAAAACAGGTGACGAAGGGCGGTTCGCGGCTAAACTGTGCGCGTGATCAGTATCCGGTCTGCTTTTGCGAGGCCACTCAAGTGACCAATTCACCCATTTATGTTACGCGCCCCGTTCTTCCATCGCTCTCCGAAATCTTACCTTTTCTCGAAAGGATCTGGGGCAGCCGGATCCTGACGAACAGCGGCCCGCTGCTGCAGCAATTTGAAGCAAATCTTGCAAGCTATCTGGGTGTCGAACACCTGACGGTGGTCTGCAACGCTTCGCTGGGGCTGGTCCTTGCCTTGCGATTGTATGGAATCACCGGCGAGGTCATCACCTCGCCCTTTTCGTTCGTGGCCACCTGCCACGCGATCCGCTGGGCCGGGGCGAAGCCGGTTTTCGCGGACATCGATCCCCATACGCTGAACCTTGACCCTGCCGCGGTCGAGGCGGCGATCACGCCGCAGACCCAGGCGATCATGGCGGTGCATTGCTATGGCGTTCCCTGCGATACCGAGGGGTTGGCCGATGTCGCGCGCAGGCACGGGCTTCGGCTGATCTATGACGCGGCCCATGCCTTCGGGGTGCGCAAGGGCGGACAACCGCTAGTGGCGCAGGGCGACCTTTCGGTCATCAGCTTTCACGCGACCAAGGTCTTCAACTGCTTCGAAGGTGGTGCGATCGTCGCACCCGATCTTGAAACCAAGCAGGCGCTGGACCGGCTTGCCAATTACGGCATCGTCGATGAGGTGACGATCACCGATGTCGGCCTGAACACCAAGATGAGCGAGCTTCACGCCGCCGTCGGGCTGGCCCTGCTGCCCCGCATGAACGAGATCATCGCCGCGCGTGATGACATCGCGAACCGCTATTGGCAGGCGCTGGCGCAGATTCCGGGCATTCATTGCCTGTGCCCGCCGGGACAGCCGGGGCACAATTCCTATGCCTTCCCGATCCGGGTGGGGCAAGATTACCAGCTGTCCCGCGACGGGCTTTACAACAAGTTGCGCGAACACGGGATTCACGCGCGTCGGTATTTCTATCCGCTGATCTCGGACCTGCCGGCGTATCGCGACCTGCCTTCGGCCCGGCCCGAGGGGCTTGCCTTTGCCCGACCCGCGGCCGAGGAAATCCTGTGCCTGCCGCTTTACCCTGATCTGCCGGCGGCTGATCAGGACCGCATCATCGACATCATCAGCCGGCCATGCTGAACAGCGCGCTGATCTCGCGCAACCTGTCCCGGCTGCTGCGGCGGGGTCCCGGCGATCTGGCCAGCCAGGCGATCGAGCGCAGGGAGCTGTGCCCGATCGAGGATGTCGAACGCCCACCCGCCATTTATCCCGCGGGTGCGCTGGACAAGGTGTCGTCCCTGTCGCCCTGGCGGGATTGGGATACCGAGCGCGGCTTGATCGAGGGGACACCGCTGCGCCATGCCGCGACCGAAGCGCTCGTCATTCCGCAAGTGACACTGGCCGGAGCCTACCTGTATCGCGGCCAGGCCAAGGAGCGGATCGGCATCGGCCCCGCCCGGATGCTGGACCCGGACCTGCCCACCAGTGTCCTGATCCCCGAGGCGCATCTGGTCTCGACCTGGACCGGTGCGGATTTCTTCGGAAACTTCATGCAGGACAGCCTTGCGCTGGAACTGATCCCCGAACAGGGGGTCCATCGCGTCGGGGCGCCAACCAAGCCCTATCTGCACGAGGCGGGATACCGCGCACTGTTGAACCTGCCCACACCCCCAAAGCCGCGCCACGCCCGGATCGGGCGGCTGGTGCTGTATCGGGACTTTTCGCAAAACAGCTTCAAGCGGGCGCGATACGACGAATTGCGCGCCAGGCTGCGCGTTGCGGCAGGGGGCGGGACGGCCGCGCCGGGCATCTTCCTGCGGCGCGGCTCGGCGCATGGCTCTCCGCGGCGGCTGGTCAATGAAGAGGATATTGCCGAAACACTGGCCGCGCTGGGGTTCGACATCATCGACCCCGAGCAGATGGATGCGGCAAGCATCGCGCGGCGCGCGCTGGATGCGCCGGTCGTTGTCGCGGTGGAAGGCAGTCACCTGGGACATGCGATCTATACACTCGCGGCCGACGGGGCGCTGCTGGTGATCCAGCCACCCGACCGCTTCGCCATGCCCTACAAGGAAGTGACGGACTGTCTGGGGATGCGGTTCGCCTTTGTCGTGGGCAGCCCCGCCGACGGCGGGTTTACCGCCGACCCGAATGAAATTCGCCAGATGCTGGAGCGCCTGACATGAGGGGAGACATCCCGGAAGGTCCGACCGAACTGATCCTGCTGCCCTCGCTTCGGGCGCAGCGGGGGCCGAATGGCGGGTTGATCCTGACCCGCAAATACATGGAGGGGGCGGCGGAATATGCACGCCACTGGCCCGGTCCCGTCACCAGCCTGGTCCGGCTGGACGATCATGCGACGACCGACATGGACCATGTCGAATACATGCCGGGCGAGGGCGAGACCCCGCTTGAACTGCGCCCCGAAGATGGCGAGGCGCTGGCGCGGCGCCTGTCCGATGCGGCGGTGGTCATCCCCTTCCTGGCCCGCACCGAAGGGCCGATGCTGGATGTCTGCACGCGCATCGGCGTGCCCGTGGTCTTCGTCACCGAATATTCACCCCGGACCGAACGGCAGATCCTTGCAGCCGAGCGGGTCGACCCCCTGCGACGGATGCGTCGAAAGCTGTGGCTGTGGCGGACCGAGAACATCCGCCGCAAGATGCTGGGCCGGGCGGCCGGGCTGCAATGTAGCGGCACCCCGACGCTCGAGAATTATCGCGGCCTTTGTGACGATACGCTGCTGTTCTTCGACAACCGCGTCCGTGCGGCCGAGGTGATCTCGGAACAGGCGCTGTCGGACAAGGTCGCGCGGCTGCGGCGTGGCGATCCGCTGCGGTTGGTTTTCGGCGGGCGGATGGTGTCGATGAAGGGTGTGCTGGAACTGCCCCGCATCGGTGCCGAACTGAAGCGAATGGGTGTTCCGTTCATCTTCGACATCTACGGCTCCGGTCCGCTTCAGGACGAATTGCAGCGTCGCATCGCGGCCGAGGAATTGCAGGATTCCATGACCCTGCGGGGTGTTCTGGATTTTCAGACCGGCTGGGTTCCCTATCTGCGCGAAGAGCCCGACATCTTCGTCTGCTGCCACACGCAGGGCGATCCCTCGAGCACCTATCCCGAGGTCATGTCCTGCGGCGTTCCCATTGCGGGCTATGGCAATGACGCATTTCGCGGCATTGTCGAGGCGTCAGGCTCGGGCTGGCAGGTTCCGATGTTCGACGCCCCGGCGCTTGCGAGGACCATCGCGGGCCTGCACCAGGATCGAGAGCAGATCGCCACGGCCGCACGAAGGGCGCGAGATTTCGCGCAGAAGCACGTCTTCGAAGTGACCTTTGCGGCGCGCACTTCACACTTCATCCGCTGCAGCCGCTTGCCCGCGATGCTGAAGTCGCTGCACGCTTGATCTGTCGGGCCGCGGCACGTCGGCTCAGGTCGTGCCGGCTTGTGCCCCGTCGGTCGGCCCGGCATCGGGATATTCCTGCCTGATCCGCTCGCTCAGGCTTTGGACAAAGTCCAAGGCAACGGGCAGGGGCGCCCGGCTTGGCGGAAAGATCGCGTCAAAGACGAAATCCAGCCGCGGCGTCAGGGGCCGGGCCTCGATCCCGCGATGGGCAAAGGCCGCGGCGGTGAAGGGATCGCAGATCGCCACGCCCAGCCCTGACGAGACGAAACCGCAAGCGATTTCGGACAGAGGTGTATCGGCGCGGATATTGACCTTGACCTGATGGACGTCCAGCGAAAGATCGATGGCCGCGCGTCCCGTGGCCGAACCGGACAGGCTGATGAAATCCTCTCCGTCAAGGTCGCGGATGCGGATGCTGTCCTGCGCCGCCAGTCGATGGCCGCTGGGAACCACCACCACCCGGGGGACGGGGGGCAGGCGGATGCTGGTCAGTCCCGCCGATGACATCGGACTTTCGGTAAAGCCCAGGTCGCATTGGTTGTTCAGCACCATGTCGACGACCATGGGCGAGATGACGCCCATCAGCGACAGGTAAAGATGCGGCCGCGTCGCCAGATAATCGCCCGCGAAACGGGGCAGGTACCCGTTGATCAACGCCGGAAGCGCCGCAATCCGCAGACTGCCCGAGCGGCTGTCGCGGATCTTCTGCGCCGACTGCTTGATCCGGTCCAGCCCGACGAAAGAGCGCTCGACTTCGGTATAAAAGGCGATGGCGGCGGCGGTGGGCTCCAGCCCCGAGCCGCGCTTTTCGAACAGGGTCATGCCGATATTGCCCTGCAGATCGTGGATCAGCCGGCTGACGGCGGGTTGGCTGACCCCCATCAACCGCGATGCGCTGGTCACGCTTCCGGCAAGGATAACGGACCGGAATGCCTCGATCTGGCGATGGTTGATGCGCATTTCTGTCCCGGATGATCATAACATATGCGTATGATGTATGAATAATTATTCATTTGACGAATGTGTTGTCAATTGCCGAGATATGACGGAATTCCACGCGTTGGAAATAATTGGCACAACAGACCGGACCGGACGAATGAAGATTGCCCGAACCTTGCTGCTTGGCAGCGCTTTCATGCTGACGCTGACCGCTGTGGCCCAAGCCGAGTCAAAGACGCTTTATATCGGCGGCTATGGCGGATCGTTCGAAAAGACCATGCGCGAACAGGTCATTCCGGCCTTTGAAAAGGCCCATGACGTCAAGGTCGAATATGTCGCCGGAAACTCGACCGACACGCTGGCCAAGATCCAGGCTCAGAAATCGGCGCCGCCCTTCGATGTCATCCTGCTGGATGACGGCCCGATGTATCAGGCAATCCAGCTGGGCGTCTGCAAGCCCCTGACCGACCTGCCAGTCGATCAGCTTTACGACATCGCCCGCTTCCCCGAGGACAAGGCCGTCGCGGTCGGCGTCGTCGGTACGGGTCTGATGTACAACAAGGATTATTTCGACAAGCAGGGCTGGCCGGCGCCGACCTCGTGGGCGGACCTGGCCGATCCGAAATACAAGGGCAAGGTGGTCATTCCGCCGATCAACAACACCTATGGCCTGCATGCGCTGATCATGGCCGCGAAGATGAATGGCGGCGGAGAAGAGAAGATCGACCCCGGCTTCGATTTCTTCATCGACAAGGTCAATGACAACGTCCTGGCCTATGAGCCGTCGCCCGGCAAGATGACCGAACTGTTCCAGTCCGAACAGGCGGTGATCGGAGTCTGGGGAACGGGCCGCGTCCATTCCTTTGCCAAGACAGGGTTCCCGGTGGCCTTCGTCTATCCCAAGGAAAAGGCGGTCACTCTGCTTGCGGTCGCCTGCGCGGTCGAAAAGCCCGATGCCTCGCCCCTTGCCAATGAATTGGTCAAGGAAATGCTGACCCCGCACGTTCAGGACCTGATGGTCAGCGAATACGGCTATGGCCCGGTCAACAAGAACGTCGAGGTTCCCGAAGCGGCGCGCGAGTTCATCCCCAGCGGCGACACGGTGGACCAGCTTTACAACGCGGATTGGAACGTCATCAACGCCGAGCGCGAAAACTGGACCAAGCGCTGGAACCGCGAAGTCGAACGCTGAGACAACAAGGCAGGAAGAAGGCCCAGTCCGTCGACGGGCGGGGCCTCTGCTCTGTGCCAGCCGGTCGTGACGCCCTTTCCGCCTTTCAATTATGGCGTCTGCCATCGGAAAGGCCTGTCGCGATGTGGGCCAGACAGCAGACAGGAGGATATTTCCATGGGGTTCCTTGAACTCTCGGGCGTGAACAAGCGCTTTGGCGAACAGATCGCGGTCGAGGATTTCTCGCTTTCGGTCGAGAAGGGCGAGTTCATCTCGTTGCTGGGGCCGTCGGGATGCGGCAAGACCACGACGCTGCAGATGATCGCGGGCTTTCTTGAACCAAGCGGCGGAACCATCCGGCTGAACGGACGGGATCTGGCGCAGGTGAAGCCGGCCAAGCGTGGGCTGGGCATCGTGTTCCAAAGCTATGCACTGTTTCCGCACATGACTGCGGCCGAGAACGTGGCCTTCGGCCTTGAAATGCGCGGTATCGCCAGGGCAGAGCGCGCCGGTCGCGTCAGCGAGGCGATGCAGATGGTGGGCCTTGCCGGTTACGAAGACCGCTATCCGCGCCGCATGTCCGGGGGCCAGCAACAGCGCGTGGCGCTGGCCCGGGCGCTGGTCTTCAAGCCCGAAGTCCTGCTGCTGGACGAGCCGCTGTCGAACCTGGACGCGAAGATGCGCGAGGACATGCAGATCGAACTGCGCCGCCTTCAGCGCACCATCGGCACCACCACCATCCTTGTCACCCACGACCAGCAAGAGGCGCTGGCCCTCTCGGACCGCATCGTGGTGATGAGCAGGGGCCGGATCGAGCAGATCGGAACGCCCTTCGAAACCTATGAGAACCCGGCCAGCCGCTTTGTGGCGGGCTTCCTGGGCAAGACCAACGATTTCGCAGCGCGAAACGAGTCCGGCGCGATCCGTTGCGGCGGCGTCGTCCTGTCCGCGCCGGAGGGATTGTCGCCGGGCGCCGTCACCCTGTCGCTGCGTCCGGAAAAGATCTTCTTCGCCGAACAGGGCCTTGCCGCCGAGATTCGCAACCGCGTCTTTCAGGGCAATGCATGGCTTTACCAATGCGACACCGAGGCCGGTCCGGCGATGGTCATCCGCCAGAATGACGGTGCCCCGCCGGTTGGCGAGGGACAGAAGGTCTTCCTGAACTGGCACGGCTCCGATGCGGTGCTGCGGGCAGGGGACCGGTGATGCAGAAGACACCGTGGGGCAAGGCCCTGGCGCTGCTGGCGCCCGCGACATTGCTTTTCGTCGCGGTCGTCATCATTCCGCTGGCGATGACGGTCCTGCTGTCGCTTTACAGCTGGGGCCAATATACCGGCATCGTCGAGACCCTGACGCTGGAGAATTGGCGAGAGGTCCTGAGCGACCCCTATTTCGGCGAGATGTTCCTGCGCACGCTGCGGATCTCGCTCCTGGCCACGCTTCTTGCCGCAGTGGTCGGCGCGCCCGAGGCCTATATCCTGAACCGCATGGACCGACGCTGGAAGGGGTTCTTCCTGCTGATCATTCTTGGGCCCCTGCTCATGTCGGTGGTGGCGCGGACGCTGGGCTGGGCGCTGCTGTTCGGCGGCGCGAACGGAGTCGCCAACCAGGCGTTGATGAAGATCGGCCTGATCGACGCGCCCCTGCCTTTCATGTTCACCGAAACCGGCGTGGTCATCGCCCTGGCCCATGTCATGATGCCCTTCATGGTGCTTTCGGTCTGGACGGCGCTTCAGCGTCTTGATCCGCAGATCGAGAACGCTGCGCTTTCGCTGGGGGCCGGGCAGGCCACGGTAATTCGCCGGGTCATCATTCCCCAGATCATGCCGGGGATCCTGTCCGGATCGATCATCGTCTTCGCGCTCTGCGCCTCGGCCTTTGCGACGCCTGCCATCATCGGGGGGCGCCGGCTGAAGGTGGCGTCGACGCTGGCCTATGACGAATTCCTGAACACGCTCGACTGGCCCTTGGGCGCGACCGTGGCCGTCCTGCTGCTGATTGGCATCGTGCTGATCATCGTCGGCTGCAATACCCTTGTCGAGCGCCGCTATTCCGAGGTCTTCAAATGAGCCGGAACGGACCCATCGCCCTGATCTTTCACACGCTGTTCGTGATCTTCATGATCGCGCCCATCGTGGTCGTGTGCCTGGTCGCCTTTACGCCCGAGGGCTTTCTGTCGCTGCCGACGAACGGCTTCTCGCTGCGCTGGTTCCGCGAGATCGCCAATTACCCGGAATTCACGCGGGCCTTCCTGACCAGCCTGAAGCTGGGGACGCTGTCCTCGACCATCGCGGTGGCGATTGCGGTTCCGGCTGCGCTGGCGATTGCGCGCTACAAGTTTCCCGGTCGCGGCGCGTTGTCGGCGCTGTTCATGTCGCCGCTGATGATCCCGCATGTGGTTTTGGGGATCGCATTCCTGCGCTTCTTCTCGATCGGCGGGTTGCAGGGCACGATGACGGTGCTGGTCATATCGCATGTCGTCGTCGTCTTCCCCTTCGCCCTGCGCCTGACGCTGGCAGCGACAACCGGGATGGATCGGTCGCTTGAGATGGCGGCACTGTCGATGGGGGCCAGCACCTGGACCATGTTCCGCCGCGTGACCCTGCCGCTGATCCTTCCCGGCGTCATCAGCGGATGGGCGCTGTCCTTCATCCAGTCCTTCGACGAGGTGACGATGACGGTCTTCCTGGCAGCGCCGGGGACCGAGACGCTGCCGGTTCGCATGTTCCTGTATGTCCAGGACAATATCGATCCGCTGGTCACATCCGTTTCCGCGGTGGTGATCGCCTTGACCATGGCCGTGCTGATCCTGCTCGACCGAATTTACGGGCTGGAAGCCATTCTTTCCGGCCATAGCGACAAGAACCGTTAGGGAATTACCGATGCGAACCGATTACGACGTCGCCGTCGTCGGCGGCGGCCTTTTGGGGGCTGCCATCGCCTGGGGGCTGGGACGCCTTGGCCAGAAGGTCTGCGTGCTGGACGAAGGCGACATCACGAAACGCGCATCTCGCGCGAACTTCGCGCTGGTCTGGGTGCAGGGCAAGGGTCTGGGCATGCCCGCGTATGCGGGGTGGAGCTTCGGCGCCTCGCACCTGTGGCCGCAGCTTGCGCAAGAGCTGAAGGACCAGACCGGCCATGATGTCTGCTATCAGCGTCCGGGCGGCTTCCTGATTGCCCTTGGCGAACGCGAACTGGGTGTGCGCAGCGATATTTGCCGGCGGATGATGGCGCAGGGCGTACCCGACGGCTATCGCATGGAAATGGTCAATCGCGAGGAACTGGCGCGGCTGGTCCCCGAGATCGGTCCCGAGGTCAGTGGTGCCAGCTATAATCCAGCGGACGGGCATGTGAACTCGCTGCGCGCCTATCGTGCTTTGCACGAGGGGATGCGGCTGTTCGGCGTGGATTACCGGCCGGGCGCCACGGTCGAGCGTGTTGATTACCGCGGTGGAGAGTTCAGCCTGACGACTGCCACCGGTCCCGTCACCGCCGGCAAGGTGGTTCTTGCGGCCGGAAATGGCAATCAGCGGCTTGCCCCTCAGGTCGGGCTTTTCGCGCCGATGGCCCCGACGCGCGGCCAAATCCTTGTCAGCGAGCGGACCGAGCCCTTCCTGCACTATCCCTTTGGCACCATCCGCCAGACCGACGAAGGCACCGTGATGATGGGCGACAGCAAGGAGGACTTCCTTGATGACCGCGTCGCACGCCTGCCGGTCAGCGCAGTGATCGCGGATCGCGCGCGCCGCACCCTGCCTCGGCTGGGTCGCCTGAACGTGGTGCGCAGCTGGTCGGGCATCCGCGTCATGACGCGCGACGGCTATCCCGTCTATGACCAGTCGCTAAGCTGTCCGGGCGCGTTCGTGACATGCTGCCATTCGGGCGTGACGCTTGCTTCGCAGCATGCATTCCAGATTGCCGCGATGATCCGTGATGGCGCGCTTGATCCCGGCCGGGTCGCGCCCTTTTCGGCGCGCCGGTTCGACGACGCCCCCGCCACGCTTTGACCGACAGATCCGCAGGAAAAGCCATGTACAGATCCGCGATTCAGGATGACCGGCCGCCGGTCCAGATTTTCATCGGGGGGCAAAGCTTCACGGCGCGCGAAGGCGATACCGTCGCTGCGGCGCTTCTGGCTTCGGGGCTGGATGTGCGCCGGGCCACGGCAGTCAGCGGCGCGCCGCGGCTGCCCTATTGCATGATGGGCGTCTGCTTCGAGTGTCTCGTGACCATCGACGGGGTCGGGAACCGGCAGGGCTGCCTGATCCCGGTCGCGCCGGGCATGCAGGTCGAAATCCAGAAAGGCAAAAGGGAGCTGGGCAAATGAGCCGCCCGATGCACGAAACTTATGACGTCGTGGTGATCGGGGCCGGTCCTGCCGGGATCGCTGCCGCCACTACCGCCGCGGGCAATGGCGCGCGCACCCTGCTTCTGGACGAGAATGCCGGTCCCGGCGGACAGGTCTGGCGCGCGATCACCAGCACGCCGGTCAAGCAGCCCTCGATTCTGGGCGAAGATTATTGGGCGGGCCGCTCCGAGGTCGAGGCCCTGCGCAAAAGCGGGGCCGAGATCATCCATGGTGCGACTGTCTGGTCGCTGGACCCCTCGCTTGAGATCGCAATCTCGATCGGGGGTGGCTCGTCCTTTGTCCGCGCCGGACGCGTGATCGTCGCCACCGGCGCGCAGGAGCGGCCCTTTCCGATTCCCGGCTGGACGCTTCCCGGCGTGATGACCGCCGGGGCGGCGCAGACGCTGATCAAGAACGCGGGTCTTGTTCCCGATGGCCGGCTGGTCATCGCAGGACAGGGGCCGCTGCTTTGGCTGCTGTCGGCGCAGATCCTGCGCCTGGGCGGCAAGATCGACCGCATCCTTGACACGACGCCGCGCGGCAATCGTGGCACCGCCCTGCCGCGCGCCCTGCCGTTCCTGACCTCGCCCTATCTGGTGAAGGGGCTGAAGATGATGCGCGAGGTCCGCCGCAACACCCGCATCGTCAAGAATGTCGAGATGATCGAGGCCCTTGGCGACGGCCAGCTTGCCTCGGTCCGCTACAGCGCGGGCGGCGTGGCCGAAACCCTGCCTGCCGATCTTCTGCTGCTGCATCACGGTGTCGTTCCGAACGTGAATCTGGCGATGGCCGCCGGGGTCAGGCACGAGTGGAACGAGGTGCAGCTGTGCTGGACGCCCGTGCTGGATGGCAATGGTCAGTCCAGCGTCGAGGGGATTTACGTCGCGGGCGATGGCGCGGGGATCGGTGGCGCGCTGGCGGCACTGGAACGCGGTCGGATCGCGGCGTTTGCCGCACTGAAGGCGCTTGGCCGCAATGTCCCGGCGGGGGGCGAAGCCAGCGCCCGCAGTGCCTTGGGCCGGGCCGAGAAGGGGCGTGAGTTCCTTGATCTGCTGTATAAACCCGCGCCACAGTTCCGCATCCCGCAGGGCGATACCATCGTTTGCCGCTGCGAAGAGATCCGCGCCAGCGACGTGCTGAAGGCGGTCGAGACCGGCGCGACCGGCCCGAACCAGGCCAAGGCCTATCTGCGCACGGGCATGGGGCCCTGTCAGGGGCGGCTGTGCGGGCTGACCGTGACCGAATTGATGGCCAAGGCACGGGGTACCACCCCGGCAGAGATCGGTTACTACCGGTTGCGGGCACCGGTGAAGCCGGTCTCGCTGAACGAATTGGCCGATCTTCCCCCTGATACCGATGCGATCAAGGCCGTGGTGCGCGAGTGACGCGACGCGACGCGATCATCATCGGCGGCGGCATCCACGGCTGCTCGACCGCGCTTCACCTTTGCCTCAGGGGGCTGAGGCCAGTCCTGATCGAAAAGGACTATGCCGGTCGCCATGCCTCGGGGGTGAATGCCGGGGGCGTAAGGCAGCTGATGCGCGATCTGGCCGAGATTCCCCTGTCGATCCGCTCGATGGGAATCTGGGAAGGGATCGACGAGCTTCTCCACGACGATTGCGCCTTTGACAGCCATGGCCAGATTCTCGTCGCAGAGACGGCCGAGGATCTTCGGATGTGCGAGGAGCGCGTCGCCAGCCTGAACCACCATGGCTTTACCCACGAGGAACTGATCCCGGTCCAAGAGGTGCGCGACCTGCTGCCCGCCGTGGCCGAGACCTGCACCGGAGGCGTCATCTCGCGCCGGGACGGTGCGGCCCAACCCGCACGCACCACGACCGCCTTTCGCCGCCGCGCCGAGGAACTGGGGGCGCAGGTGATCGAGGGCGCGCGCGCACATAATGTCCGCCGCGAGGGAGGGCTTTGGCGCGTGGACATTGCCGGAGACAGTTTCGAGGCGCCGGTCCTTGTCATCGCGGCGGGCGCCTGGGGCGGTGAATTTGCTGCCCAGATGGGCGAGCCGGTCAGGATGCAGGCGGTCGCGCCGATGCTGATGATCACCTCGCGCGTGCCACATTTCATCGACCCCGTGGTGATCCTGCGCAGCCGCAAGCTGTCCTTCAAGCAATTCCCGAACGGCACCGTCCTGATCGGCGGCGGCCATCTCGGCACCGCCGATACGGCCAGCAACCGCACGATCCTTGACTGGCGCAAGCTGCATGAAAGCGCGCGCACCGTCTTTGATCTGTTCGAGGTCATGCGCGAGGCCACCATCGTCCGCGCATGGGCCGGGATCGAGGGCAAGATGGTCGATGACCTGCCCGTCCTAGGCCCCTCGACGCGGCACAAGGGGCTTTTCTATCAGTTCGGCTTCTCGCTTCACGGTTTCCAGCTGGGACCGGGGGCGGGCGCAGTCATGGCCGAGCTGATCGCCGATGGTCGCACGCCGACCGACATTTCGGGCCTGTCCATGGCCCGGTTTCATCCCCAAACCTGAAGAGAGAGACGAGGATCAAATGACGATTTCCCGCAACATCCGCACCCCGATCATGCACCGTGCCGTCGTGGCCAACGGCTTTGTCTATGTCGGCGGCACCGTCGCGGACGATACGAGCCTTGGCATGGGCGAACAGACCCGCTCGATCCTGACCAAGATCGCGGGCTATCTGGAAGAAGTCGGCTCGGACATGTCCAAGGCGGTCGCCGCGACGATCTTCGTCACCGATCTGAGCCACAAGAAAGAAATGGACGCCGTCTGGACCGAGATCTTTGGTGACAACCTGCCGTCGCGCGCGACGGTCGGCGTCAGCGACCTGGGCGCGGGCGCGATGATCGAAGTCGTGCTGACCGCGCTGGCCTGAGGCTGGCTGCCATCGACGTGGGGGAGGGGCCGCAGGATCTGCGGCCCTTTTCGTTTTCGGGGTGCTGATCCGTGGCCGAGGGCGCGTTCCCGCGCGATGGGGGCATTGACTGGCGCGCCCGGACGGGCAAGTCAGGATATCCATGTAACGCGATCGGAAATGCCTCCATGACCGCCCCCTTGCCAGCCGCGCTTGAACTGGAACGCCTGACGCGCCGTTTTGGCGCGCGCACGGTCCTGTCGGAGATATCGCTGTCGGTGGCGCAGGGCCGGATCACCTGCCTTCTGGGGGAATCGGGTTGCGGGAAATCGACCCTGTTGCGCCTGATCGCGGGTGTCGATCGGCCCGATGACGGCCGTATCCTGCAAGGCGCGCACGAAGTTGCGGGTCCGGGACGCTTTGTCGAGCCGGAAAGCCGCAAGATCGGCTTCATGTTCCAGGATTATGCGCTGTTCCCGCATCTGAGTGTGGCCGACAATCTGGCCTTCGGCCTGCGCGACCTGCCGAAATCCCAGCGCGCAAGCCGGGTCAGCGAGGTGGTGGAGCGCATCGGGATCGGGCACCTGACAGCGCGATTTCCCCATTCGCTTTCGGGGGGAGAGCAGCAGCGCGTCGCCCTGGCCCGTGCGCTGGCGCCCAAGCCCGACGTGCTTCTGATGGACGAGCCTTTCTCGAACCTCGATCAGGGTCTGCGCGAACGGGTGCGGCGTGAAACGGTCGAGACGTTGCGAAAAATCGGCGCCACGGCGATCATTGTCACCCATGATCCGCAAGAGGCGCTTGCGGTCGGGGATTTCATCGTCCTGATGCGCGCCGGCCGGATCGAGCAGCTGGGTTCGCCCTTCGAAATCTATGATCGCCCGAACTCTCCCTATGCCGCCGAATTCATGGGGCCATGCAACCGCGTGACGGGAATCTGGAACAGCGGCCATCTTGAAACCCCGATCGGCAGGTTTCCGGGCGCGCTGGACCTGCCGGACGGGACGCTTGCGCTGGCCTGCATCCGGCCGCAGGCCCTGTCGCTGGGACCGGACGGCGACGGCATTTCGGCCCGCGTGCTGTCCAAGACCTTCATGGGCGACAGCGAGCAGATCGAGATCATGGTGCATCCCCTGGGCGAAACCCTGCGGATGCACAGCCATGTCCGCATCCCCTCGGCCGTGGGCGAAAGGGTCAGTCTGCGCCTGAACGGCGCACAGGTGCATCTGTTTGCCCAGACAGGCTGACACACACTGTGGCATTTTGGCGCAAATCGCCCAAACTTGATAAAAGTACTAAACTACGATCGTAACCTCGGCTAATAACCGGTGGACGAGTGTCATCGGTAAAGCTTGGAGGCCGCTTAATGAAGATCGAACGACCCCTTTCCCACATGTTTCTGGCCAGTGCGGTCGTCCTTGCCGGCGCAGGCAGCGTCGCCGCGGATGAGCTGAACCTTTACACCTCGCGCGAACCGGGTCTTGTCGATCCGTTGCTGCAGGCCTTTACCGAGTCGACCGGGATCAAGGTCAATACCGTGTTCCTGAAGGATGGCCTGGCCGAGCGCGTGGCATCCGAGGGGGCAAGCTCGCCCGCGGACCTGCTGATGGCGGTCGATGCCGGCAATCTTGCCGATCTGGTGGACAAGGGCCTGACCCAGCCGGTCGATTCCGAGGTTCTGACCGCGGCTGTCCCCGAAAACCTGCGCGATCCGGGGAACCAATGGTTCGCCCTGTCGATGCGCGCCCGTGTCGTCTATGCCGCCAAGGATCTGGATCTGGACGCGATCACCTATGAGGATCTGGCCGATCCGAAATGGAAGGGCAAGATCTGCATCCGTTCGGGCCAGCATCCTTACAATACCGGCCTCATCTCGGCTTTCCTCGGCCATCACGGCGCGGCGGAGACCGAAACCTGGCTGACCGGGCTGAAGGCCAATCTGGCGCGTCAGGCCGGGGGCGGGGACCGCGACGGCGCCAAGGATATCCTGGGCGGCATTTGCGATATCGCGGTCGCAAACTCGTATTACGTCGGCCTGATGCGCTCGGGCAAGGGCGGGGACGAACAGCGCGCCTGGGGCGACGGCATCAAGGTGGTGCTGCCGACCTTCAAGGATGGTGGAACGCATGTGAACATCAGTGGCGCCGCTGTTGCCAAGCACGCTCCGAACAAGGAGCAGGCGGTCAAGCTGCTGGAGTTCCTTGTCTCGGACGAGGCGCAGAAGATCTATGGCGAGGCGAATTACGAATACCCCGTCAAGGCTGGTGCGGCGCTTGACCCCATCGTCGCCTCGTTCGGCGAGCTGAAGGTCGATCCGACCCCGCTGACCGAGATCGTGAAGAACCGCAAGGAAGCCAGCGAGCTGGTCGACAAGGTGGGCTTCGACAACTGAACCACAGGGACGGCGGCGTGATCCGCGCCGCCGTCGCCATCCCATGACCGATGCGACGACAAGACCCATGGGTAAAACCCGCCCCCTTCGCCTTCGTGCGGGGGGGTGGGTTTTGGCCGGTCTGGTGATCGCTGCGCTGGTGATCGCACCCATCGCGGCGCTGTTCTGGCAGGCGGTGCAGGGTTCGGACGGTCTGTGGTCGCATCTGGGCCGGAATGTGCTGCCCCATGCATTGGGCCAGACCGCGATCCTGATGACCGGCGTCGGCGTGCTGGTCGCGGGGATCGGAACCTCAATGGCGTGGCTGGTAACGGCCTATGATTTCCGCGGGCGGCGGGTGCTGGAATGGGCGCTGCTGCTGCCGCTTGCCGTGCCGACCTATATCGTCGCCTATGCCTATCTCGACCTTCTGCACCCGCTGGGTCCGGTGCAATCCGCGATCCGCACGGTGCTGGGATATGACAGCCCACGCCAGTTTCGACTGCCGGACATCCGCTCGATGCCGGGGGCGATCGTCCTGCTCAGCCTTGTGCTTTACCCCTACGTCTATCTGCCGACGCGCGCGATGTTCATGACCCAGGCCGCCAACCTGGTTGAGGTTGCGCGGACGCTGGGCACCAGCCGCCGCCACATCTTCTGGCGCGTCGCCGTGCCGCTGGCCCGGCCCGCGATCGCGGTCGGGATCAGCCTGGCGCTGATGGAGACGCTGAACGATATCGGTGCTTCGGAATTCCTGGGCGTCCGGTCGCTGACGATCTCGGTCTACACGACCTGGGTCACGCGTTCGGACCTGCCGGGAGCAGCGCAGATCGCGCTGGCGATGATCGTGCTGGTCGTGGCGCTGGTCTCGCTGGAGCGGTGGGCGCGCCGGCACCAGCGATACAGCATCAGTGCACAGCGTGCCCGCACATTCGCACCCGCGCCCTTGCGGGGCGGGGCGGCGCTGGCGGCATTTGGGCTGGGCTTCCTGCCCGTGCTGTTCGGCTTCATCGTGCCCGCAACCTTTCTGGCGGTCGAAGCCTGGAAGCGGTTCCAGTTCGCCGGTCTGTCCGACCGCCTGCTGATCGAGGCGCGGAATTCCTTTGTCATCTCGGCGGCGGCGACGGTCGCGGTCCTGCTGTGCGGACTGGTCCTGGCCTATGGCGCACGGGCCTTTCCGCAGCGCGCAATGCTGGCCGCGCAGCGCGTCTCGACCCTGGGCTATGCCATGCCGGGGACCGTTCTGGCGCTGGGGGTGCTGATCGCGACCGCCAGCCTGGACCGGCTGATCGACCGCACTGCGCAGGAATGGTTTGGCCTGTCGACGGGGCTTTTGCTGATGGGGTCCGGGGTTGGTTTGGGCTATGCCTATCTTGCGCGCTTCCTGGCCATCTCGGTCGGCTCGATCGAGGCTGGACTGGCGCGCATCCCCCGCAGTTTTGACCAGGCCGCCCGGACTCTGGGACAGGGGGTGACGGGGACGCTGTGGCATGTCCACCTTCCGCTCTCCAAAGCCGCCATCGCGGCAGCGGGACTGCTGGTCTTTGTCGATTGCATGAAGGAGCTGTCGGCGACCCTGCTTCTGCGCCCGCTGAATTTCGAGACGCTGGCCACCCATCTTTACGGCGAAGCCGCGCGCGGCACCTATGAGGAAGCCGCGCTGGCCGCTTTGGCCATCGTCGCGGTCGGGATCCTGCCGGTGGTGCTGCTGGCCCGCGTGGGGCGCAAGCCCTAAAGCTGGTCGGCGGCCGTGCCGTGGTCGTGGCCGCAAAGTTCGTGGTTGCCCAGCACCTCGATCACGCGGCAATCCGCGACGGTTCCGCAACGGCATTGATGCAGCATCCGCTCCAATTCGGTCCGCAGCGCGGCCAGCCGCTCGATCCGGGCATTCACCGCTGCCAGTTGGCGCACCGCGATCTGGTCCACGGCCTGGCAGGGCTGGCTGGGATCGTCGGATAGGCTCAGCAATTCCCGGATCTCCTCCAGCGGAAAGCCAAGGTCACGGGCATGGCGGATGAAGGCCAGCCGCTCAAGGGTCTTCGGGCCGTAAAGGCGCTGGTTGCCGGCGCTGCGCGCGGCCTCGGGCAGCAGGTCGATCTGTTCGTAATAACGGATCGTCGGAACCTTGACCCCGGTGGCTTTGCTCAGATTTCCGATGGAAAGCATCAATACCCCCTTGAACCTCTAGTTGCTAGAGCAATTAAGTTGTCTTCCAATCGAGAACAAGTGCCCCGAATCACGGGCGAAGGAGATGGCAATGGCTCAGGTTGGCGAAAGGCGGGAATGGACCGTCACCGGCATGGATTGCGCGGCTTGCTCCAGCAAGGTCGTCCGCGCGGTCGAACGGATGCCCGGCGTCAGCGAGGTCAAGGTCGCCCTGATGTCCGAGCGACTGACCCTGAACCTTGCCCCCGGTACGACCCAGACCGACGCGATCGAGGCGGCCGTCCGCAAGCTGGGCTATGGCATTGCGCCCAAAGGGCAGGAGGCACCCAGAAAGCGTGCTTTCGTCATCCCGGAACCCCTGCCGGAAGAGGTCTGCTGCGCGGGCCGCACAAAGGGTTCGGCCGACACCGCGACGGGCGCACATGACCATGACCATGACCATGACCATCCGTCGGCCGGGGCGGGGCACGGGCACATGCATGATGACCCGTTGGATCGGGGTAAGCCCTGGTACCGGACCGGCAAGGGCCGCCTGGTCCTTCTGACCGGCGCACTGCTGGTGCTGGCTTGGGCATTCGAAATCGCGACCACGGCCCGGATCGGTGCCTGGGCCTTCGTGATCGCCTGCCTGATCGGCCTGGCACCGGTTGCGAAGCGCGCCTTCCAGGCGGCGAGGATGGGCCAGCCCTTCACCATCGAAAGCCTGATGACCATCGCGGCCGTTGGCGCGCTGTTCATCGGCGCCGCCGAAGAGGCCGCGCTGGTTGTCTTCCTTTTCGCCGTGGGCGAGGTTCTGGAAGGCGTCGCCGCGAACAAGGCACGCAACGGAATCCGCGCGATGGCCCAGTTGGTGCCGAAAACCGCGATTGTCGAGACGGGCGGGCAACTGCGCGAGGTGGCCGCCGAAAGTCTGCAGATCGGCCAGACCGTGCTGGTCCGCCCCGGCGAGCGTATCCCGGCGGATGGCGAGATCGTCGAAGGCTCCAGCGGTATCGACGAAAGCCCGGTCACCGGCGAAAGCGTCCCGCGAACCAAGGGACCGGGCGAGCCGGTCTTCGCCGGTTCCATCAATGCCGAAGCCGCGCTGCGAATCCGCGTCAGCAAGGAGGCCTCGGACAACACCATTGCCCGCATCGTGCGCCTCGTCGAAGAGGCCGAGGAAGCCCGCGCGCCGACCGAGCGTTTCATCGACCGCTTCAGCCGCTGGTACATGCCGGTCGTCGTGGGGATCGCCGCGCTGGTCGTGCTGGTGCCGCCGCTGGCCTTCGGGGCGGATTGGGACACCTGGATCTATCGCGGGCTGGCCCTGCTGCTGATCGGCTGCCCCTGCGCGCTGGTGATCTCGGTCCCGGCCTCGATCGCGTCGGCGCTGTCCTCGGGGGCCAGGCGGGGCCTGCTGCTGAAGGGGGGCGCAGTGATCGAAGCCGCCGCCAAGGTCACGCGCGTCGCGTTTGACAAGACCGGCACCCTGACCGTCGGCAAGCCGGTGGTGACCGATCTGATCCCCGCGCCCGGCATTGACGAGGCCGAGCTGCTGTCAACCGCCGCCGCCGTCGAGGCCGGCTCCAGCCATCCGCTGGCCCAGGCAATCCTGCGCCGCGCGGCCGAGGCAGGCGTGACTATCCCCGCGTCACAGGGCGCCCGGGCAATCGTCGGCAAGGGGGTCGAGGCCATGGTCGATGGCGCGCCCGCCTGGGTCTCGTCGCCCCGCCATGCCGCCGACAGCGCCGGGATCGAGGCTGAGGGCACTCGCCATGCGGCCGAGCTCGAGGCCCAGGGCAAGACCGTGGTCGCGGTCTTCCGCGATCGCCGCCCCCTTGGTCTTGTCGCCATGCGCGACGAGCCACGTGCCGACGCGGCCGAGGCGATGCGCCAGCTGAAGGCGCTGGATGTCGGCGCGACCATGCTGACGGGCGACAATCCCCGGACCGCTGCCGCCATCTCGGGCCATCTGGGACTGGAGTTCCGCGCCGAGATGATGCCCGAAGACAAGCTGACCGCCATTCGCGACATGGGCGGTCAAGGCAGCGTCATGATGATCGGCGACGGGATCAACGATGCGCCCGCGCTGAAGCAGGCGGGGATCGGGGTCGCGATGGGCTCGGGCACCGATGTCGCGCTGGAGACCGCGGATGCCGCGATCCTGCGAGACCGCGTGACGGATGTGCCGGCGCTGATCCGGCTGTCGCGCAGGACGATGGGCAATATCCGCCAGAACGTCGCCTTGGCCTTGGGGTTGAAGGCGGTGTTCCTGGTGACATCGATCCTTGGCATCACCGGCCTCTGGATCGCGATCATGGCGGATACCGGCGCCACCGTGCTGGTGACACTGAACGCGCTTCGGCTGCTCGGCTACGATCCCGCGAAAGCGGACTGACAGGGGCGGGGGCAGGGCCCCCGCAGCGCCACGTCGGACCCCTTGGCAACAAGGCAAGGCGTTCAGGCTCGTTTCAGGTTCGCGGTGTTGATGGCCCAAAATTGCACAGGCCATACCCATGATCCCCGAACCCGTCCTGCACCCCGCCGGGGTCGCGTCCGTCAAGCCCTTCGACCAGAAGATCCGCATCACTGCGCTGCGGCTGTGTTTCATTCCCCTGCTGCCACTGCTGATCCTGACGCGGTCGGCCTGGCACGCGACCCCGGTCGCGGCGATCCTTGAGACATGCGGGGTGCTTCTGGTCTTTGCCGCGGTGCTGGGGCGCTTCTGGTCGATCCTTTATATCGGAGGTCGCAAGAACGCCGCCGTGATGCGCGACGGTCCTTATTCGATGTGCCGCCATCCGCTTTACCTGTTCTCGACCATCGGGGCGACCGGCTTCGGACTGGTGCTTGGCAGCATGGTCATGGCGCTGGCATTGGGCGGGCTGACCTGGATCATCCTGTCGATGACCGCCGCGCGCGAGGAACATTTCCTGCGCCATCGGTTCGGCGGGCAGTATGACGCCTATGCCCGCCAGGTGCCGCGCATGTTCCCCGCATTTCACCTGTTCCGGACGCCTGCCGAAATCAGCTTCGACAGCGGCACGCTGGCCCGGAATGCGGCCGATGCGCTGGTCTTTTTGGCATTGATTCCTGTGGGGCAGGTGCTGCGCGGCCTGCAGATGGCCGCGTTCCACCCCGCGATCCCGCTGTTCTAGGGGTCAGGCCTCGCGCAGGGGAAAGTGGACGCGGGCGACGAAACCATCCTCACGGCCCGGTTCGGGTGACAGCAGTTCCAGCCGCGCGCCGGCGTTCTTGGCCAGCGTGTCGACGATGGCAAGGCCCAGTCCCGATCCGACCTCGCGGCTGCCCGCGCGTTCGAACCGCCGGGTCAGACGGGCAAGCCTGTCGGGCGGCACCACCCGACCCCGGTTGGTGACTTCGAACAGATCGTCTGTCAGCCGGACGGCGATGGGCGTCTGACCGTGCAGTTCCGCGTTTTCGATCAGGTTGCGCGCCAGCGGCGCAAAGACGTCCACGTCCATGCGGACCAGAACCGGCCGGTTGGGGATGCGATAGATATGGCCCGATCCGCTATCCTGCGCGACAAGGCGCAGGACCGGGGCAAGATCGGAAAGTTCCTCTTGTTCGTCCCGCACGACTTCGGCCCGCGCAAGCTCCAGAAGCTTCGCCGCCAGGCGGGAAAGTCGCTGCATCGATCTTGCGATCGCCTCGCTTCGCGCGCGCATGGCGGGATTCTCGGCCTCGTCAATCAGAAGCTGGGTCTGGGCATAGGCAGCCGCGATCGGGGTGCGCAATTCATGCGCGGCGTTCGACGAAAAGCTGCGCTCGGCCTCCAGCGCCTCGGACAGGCGTGTCATCAGCCGGTTCACCGCGATCAGGACCGGCTCAAGCTCATCAGGGATGTCCTGCACCGTTAGGGGCCGCAGGTCCGAGGCACTGCGCCCCTCGACCTCGGCGGACAGCGCACGCACCGGTGCCAGCCTGCGGCGGATGAAAACCCGCGTCGCCAAAAATGCCAGCGGCAGCAGAATGATCGAGGGGAGCAGCATCCCGACAAGCGTTTCCCGCGCCGCCTCGCGCCGTTCCTTCAGCGGATCGGCGACCCGCAGGACGCTGCCATCGGAATTCTTAAGGGTCAGGACGCGCATGTCGCCGACTTCGGTATACCCTTCGGCCAAGGCCAGCGAAAAGGCGGCGCGATCCGCGCCTTCGGGGCTCATCTCGATCGTGCCGTCGGGGGCGGTGAACTGGATCAACAAATCCGCGCTGCGCGCGCCGTTCTCGGCCCGGCCCGACAGGGCAAGCACATGGTCCGCGACCCGCGCCAACATCGCGTCATAGATTTCGTCCAACTCTTCGCGCAGGACCATCCAGCCGACCAGCAGCGCCACGCACCAGATGAGCACGATCCCGGCACCGAAACCATTGACGAGGTCGCGAAGCAGGCTTGAGCGTCGCATGGGCGTTTTCCCCTTTTTGTTGCCGCGCGCGTGTCGCCACGTGGCCGCCGTTTCCCTCGGCAATCAGCCATGCGGCACCGGCCGGGTCAACGATCCCGACGGGGCAACCGGAACAACACCAGGCTGAAGCGAAACTGAACCCGGCGGGCTAGACGACCACGCGATAGCCCAGCCCGCGCTGGGTCTGGATGCATTCGTGACCAAGCTTGCGGCGCAAGCGGCTGATATAGACCTCGACCGTGTTGCTTTCGGCCCCTTCCTCAAAGGAATACAGGCGGTCCTCGATCATCGCGCGCGAGATCAGCCTGCCTGCACCCGACAGCAGCGTCTCCAGCACGACCCATTCGCGGGCACTGAGGGTCAAGGGCCCGTCGGGGCCGATCACCTGGCGCCGCGCCAGGTCGATCTGATGTTCGCCCAGCTTCAGCATCGGGTTCGGATTTCCGGTGTAGCGCCGCCCGACGGCGCGGATGCGGGCCGAAAGCTCGGCAAGGTCGAAGGGCTTGACCAGATAGTCGTCGGCCCCGGCATTCAGCCCCGCGATCCGTTCGGAAATCCGGTCCATTGCTGTCAGGATGATGACCGGGACGGTCGCCCCGCTTCGCCGCAGTTGCTGCAGGAAGTCGATGCCATTCCCGTCGGGCAACATCATGTCCAGCAGCACGAGGTCGTAATCGACGGTCCGCACGCAGTCGCCAGCATCCTCAAGCGTGGTCATCCAGTCCGAGACATGGCCATCGGCGCCAATGCGGTCCTTGACCGCCGCGCCCAGATCCTCGTCGTCCTCGATCAGCAAGACCCGCAAGATACCCACCTTAAATGCCGCCAGTCGGATTATGCCCTTTGACCGCTGGCCGTGCCAGCATGAAGGAAGCCATTCAACCCGCCGTCACGCGTTGTGCAGCACTCTTGACAGGCAGCTTTCGCATGAAGTATCGAACAAACATATCAAACCAGTCATATAGGTTTGTGCTATCCGTGGGGCGAAAATGATCGAGGCAGCGCAGGAAAGCGCCGAAACGGGGGATCTGGTCAGCGCCGCCATCGGCGCGATCACCCGCCACATTCGCGCGAACGAACTCGCCCCCGGCGACCGCCTCCCCAGCGAGGCGACCATGTCGCGAGAGTTGAGCGTATCGCGCACCGTGGTGCGCGAGGCGTTCCGGTCGCTGGCGGCGATGCGGCTGATCGACCTTAGTGCCGGCAAGCGCGCGACGGTGGCGCAGCTGGATGACGGGGCAATGTCCCTGATGATCGACCACGGCGTCCACACCGCCCAGATCAGCATCAACCAGGTCTATGACGTGCGCCGGACCATCGAGACGCGAACGGCGACATTGGCCGCGCTGCGCCGGACGGATGCCGAGGCCGCGGTCATCCTGGGCCATGCGCGCGCGATGCAGGAGAATTTTGGCGACGCCGACAAGGTGATGGAAAGCGACCTGGCCTTTCACCTTGAAATCGCCCGTGCATCCCGCAACCCGATCTTCGCGATCATCGTCGGCGCCTTTCAGGGCGTCTCGCGCCAGACCTGGCCCATCGGCTGGCGCAGCCGCGCCTCGGATGCGGACAGGCAGGCGATGAATAGCATCCATGTCGCGCTGGCCGAGGCGATTGCCGCTGGCGATCCGCAGACCGCCGCCGCGCTGATGACCCGTCATTTCGACGAAAGCGCAAAGGCGCTTCTCGCCGCCGGAATTGCATGAAGGACAACGCATGAAAATCACGAAACTTGAAACGGTCCGCGTGGCCGAGCGACCGAACCTGCTTTGGGTACTGGTCCATACGGATGAAGGTCTGACCGGGCTTGGCGAAACCTTCTTCGGGGCCGAGACGGTCGAGGCCTATATCCACGAATATGTCGCGCCCCGCGTGATCGGGCGCAATCCGCTGCAGATCGACCTGCTTGCGTCGGAACTGGTCGGCTATCTGGGCTTCCGGTCCTCGGGGGCCGAGGTGCGGGGCAACTCCGCCTTCGACATCGCGCTGTGGGACATTTTCGGCAAGGCGACGGGCCAGCCCATCGCCCAGCTTCTGGGCGGATTCAGCCGGAGCGAGATCCGCACCTACAACACCTGCGCGGGTACGGAATACATCAAGAAGGCGACCGGGCAGACCACCGCCAACTATGACTTGTCCGCGACTAAGATCAGCAATTACGACGACCTGAACGGCTTCCTGCATCGTGCCGACGAACTGGCCCATTCGCTGCTGGAAGAGGGCATCACGGCGATGAAGATCTGGCCCTTCGACATCGCGGCGGAAAAGACGCGCGGCCAGTATATCTCGCTGCCCGACCTGAAATCGGCGCTGGAGCCGTTCGAGAAGATTCGCAGCGCTGTGGGCGACCGCATGGACATCATGGTCGAGTTCCACTCGATGTGGCAGCTTCTGCCCGCGATGCAGATCGCCAAGGCGCTGGCCCCCTATCAGACCTTCTGGCACGAAGATCCGATCAAGATGGACAGCCTGTCCAGCCTGAAACGCTATGCCGCTGTCTCGCCCGCGCCGATCTCGGCTTCCGAGACGCTGGGAACGCGCTGGGGCTTCCGCGACCTGCTGGAAACCGACGCGGCGGGCGTGGTCATGCTGGATATCAGCTGGTGCGGCGGCCTGTCCGAGGCCCGCAAGATCGCGGCCATGGCCGAGGCATGGCATCTGCCGGTCGCGCCCCATGACTGCACGGGGCCGGTCGTCCTGTGCGCCTCGACCCACCTGTCGCTGAATGCGCCGAATGCGCTGGTGCAGGAAAGCGTCCGCGCCTTCTACAAGACGTGGTACCGCGACCTTGTCACGGCGCTGCCCGAGGTCCGGAACGGCATGATCACGGTCCCCCCGGGAGCGGGTCTGGGGATGGAGTTGAACCCCGATCTGGACAAGGCCTTTACCGTGTCCCGCCGTTTCTCGGTCGCGGATTGACGCGGGCGGGCGAAACCGCAAGGGGATTACTCAGGGGCCGTGAACCGGCCCCTGTTCCAGCCTGGGTCTGCGTCCGATCCTAGATCGCCATGCGATGGACCGGTGCGCCTGCAACCGGCGCGTCCAGCGCAAGAAGGGTGCCGGGCTCCATCGTCCCATCCTCGCGCGGCATATGCAGGCAGGTGACATAAAGTGTCCGCAGGTCTGGCCCGCCGAAGCAGGGCATGCTGCATCCCTTGTGGGGCAGATCCCAGACCTCGACGATATTGCCCTGCGGATCCATCCGGTTCAGCCGACCGGAGCGGACGCCCGCGCTCCAGTAATATCCTTCGGCATCCATCGCGGCACCGTCCGGGCGGCCTTCGTCGGGGGCGTTGTCATGCAGTCGCACGGGTTGGCCCGTGTTTCCGGTCGCGGGGTCGAAATCCAGCGCCTGAACGAAAAGTCCGCTGCTGTCCGAATGATACATGCGGGTTCCGTCCGGGCTCCACGCCAAGCCGTTCGAGGTCAGCAGCCCCTCCAGCACAGTGGTGAAGCTGCCATCGGGCGCGACGCGATACAGTCGGGCATTCCCGGTCTGCGGCACGGCTTCGTCGCGGGTGCCGACCCAGAAGCAGCCGTCGGGACCGACCTTTCCGTCGTTCAGCCTGCTATCGGGGCGTCCCTGGTCGGGATCGCAAAGCAGGGTCAGCGAACCGTCGTTCGGGTCCAGCAGGTGAACGCCGGTCTGCAGGCCGACCGCGATCAGCCCGCTTTCGCAAAGGCCAAGGCAGCCAGCGGCCGCTGGCATGTCGAAGCGATCAAGCCGACCGTCCCCGTGCCTGCGAAAGACGGCGGGGGCAAGCGTATCGACGAACCAGAGCACGCCTTCGCGGTCGTCCCAGACGGGGGATTCGCCGACCTGCAGCGGTATGTCGATCAGCCTGCGGATCTGCGGCGTGAAGCGCGCATGTTTGGTCACCAGTAGTCCCCCCTGTCGCGGGCCGCCGGGGCCCGCATGTCATGATCTCAGTCGTCCACGCCGCTGAACATGCGGTTGCGCGCGTTCAGGATGTGATTGCGCATGGCGGCTGCAGCGCCAGCCTCATCCCGGTCAAGGATGGCGGCGACGATGGCGTTGTGTTCGTCCTGCACCGCACGCAGATTCGGCGGCGAACGGCGCAGGTTCAGGCTGCGCGTCACGGAATGCCCCATGGCGAAATGCGAACGATAGATGTTGCGGATCTGCTGGTGAAAGGGATTTCCCCCCGCAACGGCAATCGCGTCATGCAGGGCCAGATCCTCTTCGGCCCCCAGTTCTCCGCGCTGGATCGCGCTTTCCAGCCGGGCCAGCGCCTCGGCGATGCGGTGGCGGTCCGCGACCGTCGCATTGCGGGCGGCCAGTTCGGCAGCCCCCGCTTCCAATCCTGCGCGGAATTCGAAAAATCGCTGAACTTCGGCCAGCGAACCCACCGGAACCTGTTGCAGCATGGTGCTGTCAGGGCGCTGCCGCACATAAGAACCTGATCCCTTGCGCGATACGATCAGGTTGTCCTGTCGCATCCTCTCCAGCGCCTCTCGCAGCACCGGGCGTGAGGCGCCCAGCATCGCCGCCAGATTCGGTTCCGAAGGCAGCCTTTCGTTCAGCGGAAAGCGACCATCGGCAATCATCGCGATGATCTTTTCATAGATGATGTCGCTGTATCGGGCGCCCCCGGCCTTCTGCTCGTGCCCCTTGATCGCGGACATCACCTGGTTCCCCGCAGCCTGTCTGGTCTTCGCTTTGTCCCGGCTTGGCATGTCCCGCCAACTTAGGAAGCTGTCATAATCTGTCAATACTTGTAATCTTCTGATCGTTTGATAACCATTCCCTCGTTGCAATCGCCTCGTGGCGAAGCGGCCTTGGGAGGGGTCGGCGACGGGGGCGGGCTTTGCAGCCAAGATTGCTCTGGGAGGAGAACGAGGATGCATGACAGTAATCCGCTGCCGCGCGGGCTGAGCCGGCGCAGCTTTCTGGCCGCGTCGGGAAGCGTCGTCGCGCTTTCAGTATTCGCGGGCCAGGTTCGCGCCGCGACCGTGAACGAGGCGCCGGCACTGGCCGAAATGGTCAAGTCGGGGGGCCTGCCCGCAGTGAGTGACCGCCTGCCTGCCAACCCGCTTGTCGTCACCCCGCATGAGAAGATCGGCACCTATGGCGGCGCGATCCGGCGCGGGCTGCGCGGATCGTCCGACCATAACGGCATCCTGCGGATGGTTGGCAACCAGGGGCTGGTGCGCTGGAACATGGACTTCACCGAAGTCCTGCCCAACGTCGCCGACAGCTGGGAGATCAGCCCGGACGCGAAGCAGTTCACCTTCAAGCTGCGGCAGGGGATGCGCTGGTCCGACGGCCAGCCATTTACCGCCGAAGACATCGTCTTCGCGATCGAGGACGTGGTGAAGAACCCCGACCTTTACAGCGCCACCCCGGCCCAGCTTCAGGTCGCTGGCAAGGCGGTCGAGGTCGAAAAGGTCGACGACACCACCGTGAAATTCACCTTCGCCGCGCCGAACGCCCTGTTCCTTGAAAACCTGGCGACACCGCTGGGCCAGCACCCGACGCTGTTTCCCAAGCATTACTGCAGCCAGTTCCTGCCCTCGTCCGGCCGCAATCTTGAAGCCGAGGCAAAGGCGGCGGGGCTGGGCGGCTGGGCCGAACTGTTCCGCGCCAAATGCGGCGACATCGAAATCCCCAGCCGCTGGGCCAATCCCGAGAAGCCGACGGTCGATCCCTGGGTCGTCAAGGAACCCTATACCGGCGGCGCGACCCGCGTGGTCATGACCCGCAACCCCTATTTCTGGCAGGTCGATACCGAGGGGAACCAGCTTCCCTATGCGGATGAACTGCATTTCGGCATCTCGCAGGATGTAGAATCGCTGATGCTCAGCGTGATTTCGGGCCAGATCGACATCCAGGACCGCCATATCAGCGTTCTCGCCAACAAGCCGACCCTGTCCGAGAATGCCGAGAAGGGCGACTACCGCCTGCTGAAACTGATTCCTTCCGCCGCGCAGCAGTGCCAGATCTATCTGAACATGGCCCACAAGGACCCCGGCATGCGCGAGATGTTCGCGAACAAGGCGGTCCGTCAGGCGCTGTCGCTGGGCCTGAACCGGCAAGAGATCATCGAGATCGTCTATTTCGGGCAAAGCGAGCCTTATCAGACCGGTCCTCGCCCGGGCCATCCCTGGTATCACGAGACTCTGGCCCGGCAATTCACGGACTATGACCCGGACAAGGCCAACGCGATGCTGGACGAGGCGGGTTATGACAAGCGCGACGGCAACGGCTGGCGGGTGCGGCCGGACGGCGGTGCGACCTTCTTTGCCATCGACGTGATCCCGACGCTTTACCCGGACCTTGTCGACACGCTGGAACTGGTCAAGGCGCATTGGGCCGAGCTTGGCTTCGACGTCAAGGTGAACACGATCGAGCGCGCGCTTTACTACACGCGTGGCGATGACAACGCCCATGACGCGCAGGTCTGGCCGGGGCCCGGCGGCCTTGATCCGATGCTGGATCCTCGCGACTTCTTCGCTTTCCACCCGCAGGGCTCGCGCTACGCGATTCCGTGGGCAATGTGGTACACCTCGAACGGGGCCGACGGTGAAGAGCCGCCGGAAAGCCAGAAGCAGCGTTTCAAGCTGTTCGACGAGGCCAGGGCGACCGCAGACCTGAACAAGCGCGGCGAGATCATGAAGCAGGTCTTTGACCTGACCGCCGAAGCGTTCGAAACGGTCGGCGTCTGTCTCGCCGTCGGCGGTTTCGGGATCATTCGCAACAATCTGCGCAACGTTCCCGAAACCCAGCCCGACAGCTGGTCCTGGCCGAACCCCGGCCCGGCCCTGCCGCAGCAGTTCTATTTCACGAGCTGATATTCCACATTCGGCCGGCCTTGCGGGGCCGGCCGCTTTCGTCTTGCCCGGAGCCGTCGGATGCTGCGTTTCATCGCCAAGCGCTTCCTTTGGATGATCCCCTCGCTGTTTGCCGTCAGCTTTCTGGCCTTCGTGCTGATCCAGCTGCCGCCAGGGGACTATGTCACCACCTATGTCGCCACGCTGGCCTCGTCGAACGAGATCGTGGACCAGAACGCCGCCGCGCAATTGCGCGAGCGCTTCGGCCTGGATCAGCCGATGATTGTCCAATACCTGAAATGGGTCTGGGGCATCGTCACGCGCGGCGATTTCGGCCTTTCCTTCGAATGGCAGCAACCCGTTTCAGGCCTGATCTGGGAACGGATGGCCCTGACGCTGGTGCTGGCGCTGGCAAGCCTGATCGTGACATGGGCCATCGCCCTGCCGATCGGCGTCTATTCGGCGGTCCGCAAATATTCGATCGGCGACTATGCCTTTACCGTCTTCAGCTTCCTTGGCCTGTCGATCCCGTCCTTCCTGCTGGCGCTGGTGCTGATGTATATCGCCGCCGTTCATTTCGGGCAGGCGGTCGGCGGGTTGTTCTCGCCCGAGTTCGAGAACGCGGCCTGGAGCTTCGGCAAGATGGTCGACCTGCTTCACCATCTGTGGTTGCCGGTGGTGATCCTGGCCGTGTCCTCGACCGCGAGCCTGATCCGCGTCATGCGCGCGAACATGCTGGACGAGTTGCCCAAGCCCTATGTCACCACAGCCCGGGCCAAGGGATTGTCCGAGCGGCGGTTGCTGATGAAATATCCGATGCGCATCGCGCTGAACCCTTTCATTTCGACCATCGCATGGCTGCTGCCGAACCTGATCTCGGGCTCGGTCGTGGTTGCCATCGTGCTGAACCTTCCGACCGCCGCGCCGATGCTTCTGCAATCGCTGATGGCGCAGGACATGTATCTTGCCGGTGCCTTCGTGCTGCTGATCTGCGCGCTGACGCTGATCGGCTCGTTGGTCAGCGACATCCTGTTGGCGCTGGTCGATCCCCGCATCCGGCTAGAATGAGTGCAAGCGATGACTGATGCCACTTTGCAGACCGAAGTTCCGGCCGAACGCGTCGCCGTCGCCTCGCAATGGCAGTTGATCTGGTGGGCCTTCCGCCGCCACAAGCTGGCCATGATCGCGCTGGTCGTGACCATCATGCTTTACACCGTCGCTCTGGTGCCGGGATTTTTCGCGATCAACGATCCGATCAAGCAGAACGCGCGCTCGACCTTTCACCCGCCGCAGGCGGTGCATCTGATCGACCGGACGGACGGGTTCAGCCTGGGCCTGTATTTCCGCCCCCTGAAGATGACCCGCGATCCCGAGACGCTGGCCGCGATCTTCAAGGAGGATCCGACGAAAAAGGTGCCGATCCAGCTGTTCGGGCGCGGCTATGAATATTCCGTGCTGGGACTGTTCAGGACCAATATCCATTTGTTCGCGTCTTCGGACCCGAAGCAGCCGCTTTACCTGTTCGGTGCGGATCGGCTGGGACGAGACGTCTATTCCCGCGTGGTGCAGGGCGCGCAGGTGTCGCTGTCCATCGGGCTTGTCGGCGTGTTCCTGTCGCTGGCGCTGGGGATCATCCTGGGCGGAATTTCGGGTTATTACGGCGGGCGGGTCGACTTCGTGATCCAGCGGGTGATCGAATTCGTTCTGGCCCTGCCGACGATCCCGATCTGGCTGGCGCTGGCGGCGGCGCTGCCGCAGAACTGGCCCGCGACGCTGCAATACATGATGATCACCATCATCCTGTCCCTCACGGCCTGGGCGCAACTGGCGCGGGTGGTGCGCGGACGTTTCCTGTCTCTTCGATCCGAGGAATTCGTGGCCGCTGCCCGACTTGACGGCGTCCCCGAGCGGCGGATCATCTTCCGCCACATGCTGCCCAGTTTCGCCAGCCACATCATCGCCTCGGTCACGCTGGCCGTTCCGGCAATGATCCTGGCCGAAACCTCGCTGTCCTTCCTGGGGCTGGGCCTGCAGCCGCCGACGATTTCCTGGGGCGTGCTTCTGCGCGAGGCGCAGAACATCCGCTCGATCGCGACGGCACCCTGGCTTTTCCTGCCCGGCGCGGCCGTGGTGGTCGCCGTGATGGCGCTGAACCTTCTTGGCGACGGCCTGCGCGATGCGGCCGATCCCTATAACAAATGAGTGCGCCCATGTCCGATGCCCCGTCGCCCGCCGGGCGCCCCCTGCTGGAGGTCCGCGACCTCGTCACCGAATTCCCCCTGCGGACGGGGGTATTCACGGCCGTGAACGGCGTGTCGTTTTCCATCGAGCCGGGCAAGACCCTGTGTGTCGTGGGCGAAAGCGGATCGGGAAAGTCGGTCACGGCGCGTTCGATCCTGCAGATCGTGGATGTGCCGGGCCGCATCGCTTCGGGTCAGATCCTGTTGAACCGGCCGGATGGCAGCTCTGTCGATCTTGCCCGGCTGGATCCGCGCGGCAAGGCGATCCGCGCGGTCCGTGGGGCCGAGATCGCGATGATCTTTCAGGAGCCGATGTCCTCGCTGTCGCCGGTCCATACCGTCGGTGACCAGATCATCGAGGCGCTTCGCCTGCATCTGAAGATGGGCAAGGCCGCCGCGCGCGCGGAAGCCATCAACCTGCTGCGGCAAGTCGAGATCCCGAATCCCGAAAAAGCGGTTGACCGCTATGCCTTTGAGTATTCGGGCGGGATGCGGCAGCGGGCCATGATCGCCATGGCGCTGGCCTGCAAGCCGCAATTGCTGATCGCGGACGAGCCGACCACCGCGCTGGACGTGACGACCCAGGCCGAGATCCTCGACCTGATCGCAAAACTGCAAAAGACGCATGGCATGGCGGTGCTGTTCATCACCCATGACATGGGCGTGGTCGCGCAGATCGCCGATGACGTGCTGGTCATGCACCATGGCGTCGTCAAGGAATATGGCCCCGTCGAGCAGATCTTCCATGCGCCCAAGGATGACTACACCAGGATGCTGATCGGCTCGGTCCTGAAGCTGGAGCGCAAGGCCGAGGCCCGCGTCAACCGCCCGCCGCTGGACATGAGCGCCGCGCCTATCCTGGACATCCAGGGCCTGACGATGAAGTTTGGCGAGCTGACGGCGCTGGACAAGGTGTCGATCACGCTGCAACCGGGCGAGACACTGGGCATCGTGGGGGAAAGCGGGTCGGGCAAGACGACGATGGGCCGCGCGGTGATGCGGCTTTACGACCCGACCGGCGGCCGTATTTTGTATCGTCGCGCTGATGGGAAGCAGGTCGACCTGACCGCGCTGCACGGGGCCGAGCTGAAGGCCGTACGGCGCGAATTGCGCATGGTCTTTCAGGACCCGTTCGGCTCGCTCAACCCGCGGATGACGGTGGCCCAGATCATCGGCGAGCCACTTCTGGTCAACGGTCTGGCCCGCGGGCGGGCGCTGGACGAACGGGTCTGCCACCTGATGGAGCAGGTCGGGCTGAACCCCTCGACCCGCGAACGCTATCCCCACGCCTTTTCGGGGGGGCAGCGGCAAAGGATCGGCATCGCGCGCGCCATCACGCTGAACCCGCGCGTGATCGTCGCGGACGAGGCGACATCGGCGCTGGATGTCTCGGTCCGCAGCCAGGTTCTGGACCTGCTGATGCGGCTGCAGGACGAACTGGGGCTGGCCTATATCTTCATCAGCCACGATATCGGCGTGATCCGCTACATGTGCGACCGGGTGGGAGTGATGTATCGCGGCAAGCTGGTCGAGGTGGGGGCGGCCGAAAAGGTCTGCAATGATCCCGACCATCCCTATACCCAGGCGCTGCTGTCCGCGATCCCGCGACCGGACCCGCGCGACCGCGACCGCTCCCGCCGCTTCCGCTATCGCGCCGAGGATGCGCCTGCACCGACAAGGGCTTTCGGATGAAGATCACCGCACTCAAGACCTTCCTGATGCATGCCGAATGGCCCGGCGCCCCGCTGGACCCCGCCCCCGGTGCATCGGGCACGCGCAACTGGCTGTTCCTGAAGATCGAGACCGATGCGGGGATCACGGGGATCGGCGAATGCTCGGGCTGGCCGCGCGTCGTCGAAACCGCCCTGAGCGACCTGACCCCGCTGCTGGTCGGAGAGGATCCGCGCAATACCGAACTGATCGCCCAGAAGCTGACCATCGCGATGATGGGGCATGGCATGATCGGCACGGTCGGTGGCGGTGCGCTGACCGGCATCGACATGGCGCTGTGGGACATCAAAGGCAAGGCGCTTGGTGTCCCGGTCTGGATGTTGCTGGGTGGAAAGCTGCGTGACCGCATCCCGATCTATTCCCATGCCAATACTCCGGCTCAGGCGCTGGCCCTGAAGGCGCGTGGCATCAAGGCGATCAAATGCGGCGGCGTGGGCGATCCGGTGCGCAAGTTCGCCGACCTGCGCGAAGCGGTCGGGGACGATGTGGACATTGCCATTGACCTGCATGGCCCGCCGTGGCTGACCCCGGCCGATGCGGCGCGGGTGGCGCGCGCACTTGAGCCTTACGATCCCCTATGGATCGAGGATCCGGTCGCGCCCGAAAATCTTGACGGCTATCGCCGTATCCGCGACGCCGCGCATGTTCCCCTGGCGGCGGGCGAGCGGATGGCAACGATCTTCGGCGAGCGCCAGTTGATCGAAGAGGATCTGGTCGACGTGATCCAGCCCGATACCGGGCGCGCGGGCGGCTTTACCCAGATGAAGAAGATCGCCGGCATGGCCGAGGCGCATTACATCCAGGTCGCGCCGCATTCGGGTTCGCTGGGCCCGGTCGCGGAATATGCCGCGCTGCACCTGCTGGCCTCGATTCCGAACGGGTTGATCCTTGAACGTTTCGACGATGACTGGGCGGGGCGGGTCAGGACGATCCTGCCACATCCGGTCGCGCGGGACGGGTTTCTGGACGTGCCCGATGCCCCGGGGCTTGGCTGCGACATTGACGAGGATTTCGTGCTGAGCCGCCCGACCCGCGGGAATGTCTCGGCCCCGTCCGAGAAGTCCGGCAGCGAGTATCTGCCCGGAACGGCGCGCGAGCATCTGCATGTGCAAAGCCGGCTTGGCCGCCGTCGCTATTTCAACGCCTGACCCGAGAGGTCGGAACCTCGTTTGCCTGCGGGCGCGGCTGACGCTGCGCCCCGGCCTGGTCAAAATGCCGAAAGAGAAGAAGCCATGAAGATTGTCGATGTCCGAGCTGAAGCCTGCCGCCTGCCGCCCTCGGTCCCGTGGGAGGATGCGACGAACCGGGTCGATGGCCTGGAGTTCGTCTTCGTCGAGGTCGAGACCGATACCGGCATCATCGGCACCGGCTTTACCTATACGGTCGATATCGGTGGCAGCGCCATTCTTGCGCTGGTGCAGGATTACCTGGCCCCGCTGGTCATCGGGATGGACCCCCAGGATTACGAACGGATCTGGGCCAAGATGCAGCGTCAGTCGCGGCGGCTGGGGCTTGGCGTCAACGCGATGGGGATCGCCGCCATCGACATCGCGGTCTGGGACATCCTTGGCAAGCTGCATGATCGTCCGCTTTACCAATTGATCGGTGGCGCGCGGGACAGCATCCCGGCCTATATCAGCGAGATCGTGATGAAGGAAAGCGACACGCTGGAGGACGTCCTTGGTCGCGTCGACGGCTACCTGTCGCGCGGCTATCGCGCGGTCAAGATCAAGATCGGTCGCGCCGATATCGAGGAGGATATCGAGCGCATCACCCGGATCCAGCAAATCCTGGGCCGGCATGGCAAGCTGTTCGTGGACCTGAACCAGAAATGGACGGCCCACGACGCGCGCGTCCATGCGGGCCGTCTGGACGGGCTGGGCCTTGGCTGGATCGAAGAACCCTTGCCCTTCACCGACCTTGATGCCCATGTAGCCTTGCGCCGCGCGATCCGCACGCCGATCGCGCTGGGGGAAAGCCTGCATTCGCGGTCGCAGGTTCTGGCTTATCTGCAGGCGGGCGCGGTCGATTACGTGCAGGCGGACGTGGCCTTTATCGGCGGGATCACCGAATGGCTCAAGATCGCGCATCTGGCCGAGATCTTCGGCAAGCCTGTCGCGCCCCATTACATGATGGAGTTGTCATTGCAGCTTCTCTGCGGGGTTCCGAACGCCTTCATGCTGGAAAACGTGGTTGGTGGCAGCTTCACCGAACTGGGTCTGCTGGAAGAGCCGATCGAGCCGCAGGATGCCGTGGGCATTCCGCCCGCGCGGCCCGGTCATGGAATCCGCTTCGACAAGGCGGCGCTGGCTGCGGTGCGGCTTGATCCCGACCGCCTGCGCAGAAGCTTCACCGGCGGCAGCAAATAGCATTTTCAGCCGGGACTGCGGACCGCACCCGGCGCAATTCGACGAGGATCGTGATGTATCTTGGCACGCAGCTTCCAGCGCGGAACGACGATGACTACCGGGTGATGAAGCAGCTTGGCGTGGATCATGTCTGCGCCGACCCCGATGGCGACTGGCGGGGCTGGGACGTGGCGCATCTGTCGCGCTTCCGCGAGCGGATCGAGGGGTTCGGGCTGTCGCTGGACATGCTGCAATTGCCGCTGGGCTCGGTGCCGGTGGATCGCGCGAAATGCCCCGACATCATGCTGGCCGGGCCCGAGCGCGACCGGCAGATCGACGGCATCTGCAAGCTGATCGAGGATTGCGCCGCCGTCGGCATCCCCTCGGTCAAGTACAATTTCAACTATATCGGCATCCCGCGCAGCCCGATGGAGGCCGGCCGTGGCGGCGCCCGGGCCGAAGCCTTCCGCTGGGATCTGATGGATCAGGACGAATCCGGCCCCGCCGGCCAGATCGCCGAGGACGAGATCTGGAGCCGCATCGACTATTTCCTGGCCCGCATCGTCCCGGTCGCCGAGGCTGCCAATATCCGGCTGGCCTGCCACCCCCACGACCCGGCCACGCCGCCGGGCTACAAGGGCGTGACCCGTGTTCTGGGCACGGTCGAGGGCATGAAGCGCTTCGTCTCGATGCATGAAAGCCCGGTCCACGGCCTGAACTTCTGCATCGGCACGCTGGGCGAGATGCTTGACGACGTCTCGGAAGTGCCCGCCATCACCCGCTGGTTCGGCGAGCGTGGCAAGATCATGAACATCCATTTCCGCAATATCGCCGGTGGCCTTTATTCCTTCCGCGAGACCCTGCCGGACGAAGGTGACATCGACATGCCCGCGGTCATGGATGCGCTGCGCGACACCGGATACCGCTATATGGTCATGCCCGACCACGCGCCGACGCTGTCGGGTGAAAACGAACGCGGCGTCGCATTCGCATTCTGCTACGGCTATATCGCGGCGCTGCTGCAGGAAAGAAGATAGGGGCGCGGGGCCGGAACGCATCGCGTCCCGGCCCCCAATCCTTCAGGCAAAGGCGTAGGAACCGTCGGGACGCTTCGGAACCTTGCGCTGCCAGTGGACATAGCCGTCTTCCAGCATCGCCTTTTCGTCCATTTCGACCCCCCAGCCGGGACGGTCGGGACGCAGTTCCAGATAGCCGTCCTTCGGCAGGTAGGGGTCGACGACATAGCGTGCTTCCATCTCGCGCTGGTCGACCTCGGTTCCGCCATAGACATAACCCTGTCCGACCGGCAGGCGGTATTCGAGGATCTTGAAGTTTTGCTGCGCGGCCGAGAAGTGGACGTTGACGGCGGTGGCCAGCGGGCCCATCGGGTTATGCGGCGCGACGCTGACGAAATGCGCCTCGGCCAGCGTGGCGATGCGACGCATTTCCGAAATCCCGCCGACCACGCAAATGTCGGGCTGGATGATGTCGGCGCCACGGACCTGCAGCAGGCGCAGGAACTCGTTGCGGTGATAGAGCGACTCGCCGGTGGCCAGCGTGCAGTTCAGGCCCTGCTTCAGGTCGCCATACATCTCGATATTCTCGGGCCGCAGCGGCTCTTCGAAGAATAGCGGGTCATAGGGGGCAAGGGCATTGCCAAGCTGCCGGGCCGCCGCGGGTTCGAAGATCTTCGCATGGGCATCGAAGGCGATTTCATAGCTGTTATCGACCGTCTCGCGCAGCTGGCGGAAATATTCGGCCGAGCTGCGCACGACCTCGCCCCAGCGATGGCTGTTCGGTTCAAGCCGCCAGGGGCTGAGCTTGAAGGCGCGGAAGCCCCACTGCTCGTTCAGGCGGTCCAGTTCGTCGCGCGCGGCCGGAACGTCAGGGGCGGTATAGACCCCGGCATAGACCTTGACCCGGTCACGGACCGCGCCCCCCAGCATCTTGTAGACCGGGACGCCCGCCGCCTTCGCGGCCAGATCCCACAGGCAATGGTCCAGCCCCGAAATCGCCGCCAGTCCCAGCGCCCCCGGGGGGAAGCGGCATTGCTGGATCATCAGGTTGTAGAGATATTCCACCCGCGTCGGATCCTGCCCGGCGATGAAACCGTAAAGATAGTCAAGCAGCGGCGGCAGCGCCAGATCGGGGCCGTGGTTGTAGCATTCGCCCCAGCCCGTCAGCCCGTCATCGGTGTCCAGCGCAACGATGACGCGGGGACGGTCCTTGTCACGGGTCATGAACACCCGCATGCGGTCGATCTTCATCTTGTTCCTTTCAGATATGGGTGTCGCACGCCTACTCGGCCGCAAGGGTGCCGGTGGGCCGATAGCCAAGGCTGCCATCGCGCAGCTGGCGGGTATAAGGATGCTGAAGCTCGCCCCGGATCATCGCGTCGCGGCTGGCGACCTCGACGAAGCGGCCCTTCTGCATCACGGCGATGCGGTCGCAAAGATAGGTCACGACCGCCATGTCGTGGCTTACCAGCAGATAGGTCAGGCCGCGTTCCGTGCGCAGGTCCTTGAGCAGGTTCAGGATCTCGGCCTGAATCGAGACGTCAAGCGCCGAAGTCGGCTCGTCCAAAAGCAGGATCTGGGGATCCAGGATCAGCGCGCGGGCAATCGCGACGCGCTGGCGCTGGCCCCCCGAAAGCTGGTGCGGATAGCGGAAGCGGAAGCGCCGCGGCAGGCCGACCTGATCCAGCACCGTGTCGATGCGGGCATCGCGGTCGGGAATGCCGTGAATGTCCAGGGGTTCGGACAGCACGGTCCCGATCGTGTGGCGCGGGTGAAGCGAGCCGAACGGGTCCTGAAAAACGATCTGCTGGCGGCGTAACTGGTCCAGCTTGCGACGTTCCGGGCTGACCTCTTCTCCGGCGATGCGGATTGAGCCTTGCCATTGCTTCACCCGGCCCGCGATGGCGCCCAGGATCGTCGACTTGCCGCAGCCGGATTCCCCGACCAGTCCGAAGCATTCGCCCTGCGCGATGGCAAGGTCCACGCCCCGAACGACGCGGTTGATCTTGCGTCCCTGGCCGAAACTGACGTTGAGGCCGCTGACCTCGATCATCTGGCGGTTCATGGCTTACCCCTCTGCCCAGGCAGGATCGCGGCGCAGCACGCTGAGACGGTCCTTGGGTTCGGTCAGGTTGGGCAGGGCCTCAAGCAGGCCCCGCGTATAGGGATGGCGGGCCTGATCCAGATCGCAGGCGCGCAATTCCTCGACCACGCGACCCGCATACATGATCAGCACGCGGTCGCAGAAGCTGCGCACCAGGTTCAGGTCGTGCGAAATGAAGATCAAGCCCATCTCGTTGCCGGTCACGAGCTCGTCCAGAATGGACAGGACCTGCTGGCGGACCGAGACATCCAGCGCCGAGGTCGGTTCATCAGCGATGATCAGCGCGGGCTTTGCGATCAGCATCATCGAGATCATGATGCGTTGTCCCATCCCGCCCGAGATTTCGTGCGGATAAAGTCCCATCACGCGTTTGGGGTCGCGGATATGGACCTTTTCCATCATCTCCATTGCGCGCTGCCGCGCCTCGCGACGGTTCAGGCGCTCGTGCAAAATCGCCGTTTCGGCGATCTGCTCGCCCACGGTCATCACCGGGTTCAGCGAGTATTTCGGATCCTGCAGGATCATCGAGATGCGATGACCGCGGATTGCGCGCATCTCGCGTTCCGGCAGGGACAGCAAGTCGCGGCCTGCAAACTCCATCCGATCGGCGGTGATCCGGGTCTTGGGCGGATGCAGCCGCATGATCGCGCGCCCGGTGGTGCTTTTCCCCGAACCGGATTCCCCGATGATGCCGACCTTTTCGCGTCCGACATCGAAGCTGACATTGCGCACCGCGGGTGGCAGCAGATGCAGCGAAGGGAACGAGACCGTCAGGTTGCGGACGGACAGCAAAGGCTGGGTGTCAGGCATGTTTCGGGTCCAGGATATCGCGCAGCCCGTCGCCGAGCAGGTTGAAGGCAAGGCTGACGACCAGAATGGCCAGCCCCGGCACCGCAGTCAGCCACCAGGCGTCCAGCAGGTATTGCCGGCCCTGCGCGGCCATCGCGCCCCATTCCGGCAAGGGGGGCTGGGCGCCAAGGCCCAGGAAGCCCAGACCCGCCGCGGTCAGGATGATCGAGGCCATGTTCAGCGTCAGGCGGATGATGACCGAGGGTGCGCAAAGCGGCACGATATAGCGGAACAGGATCCGCTGTGTACTGGCGCCCTGCAATTCCGCCGCGACCACGAAATCCGCCTTGCGGAAGGTCAGCGTCTCGGCCCGTACCAGTCGGGCGACGGGTGGCCAGATCGTCAGGGCGATGGCGATTACTGCATTCTCGATCCCGGCGCCAAGCGCGGCCGAAAAGGCCAATGCCAGGACCAGGCTGGGAAATGCCAGAAAGATGTCGGTCACTCGCATCAGGACAGTATCGACCCAGCCCCCCAGATAGCCCGCCGCCGCACCGATGACGAAGCCGATCGGCCCGACGATCACTGTCACGAGAATGGTGATGTAAAGCGTCGTCCGCGCGCCATAGACCAGCCGCGAAAAGACGTCGCGGCCCAACTCGTCCGTGCCGAACCAATGCTCGGCCGACGGGGGTTGCAGGGCCAGTGCGAAGTCCTGCGCCAGCGGGTCATGGGTCGCGACCCAGGGCGCAAGCAGCGCCGCAAGCACCAGCAGCACCACCACCAGCAGCCCGCCAAAGGCGAGGGGGTTGGAGCTGAACCGCAGCCACGCGACATAGGCCTTATGGGCGCGGGCTTGCCGGGGCGAGGTGAAATCCTCGCTCAGCAGCCAGGCGCGCAGTCCCTCGTTCTTGTGGATCATGGTCATGGTCAGCGGGTCCTGGGGTCGACGAGTCGATAGACGACATCGGAAAGCAGGTTGATGACGATCGAGATCAGCCCGATCAGCAGCACCGCGCCCAGCACGGCATTCATGTCGGCATAGAACAGGGCAGCGGTCAGGTATTGGCCAAGACCGGGCCAGCCGAAGACCGTCTCGATCAGCACAGCCCCATCCAGCAGCCCGCAAAACGCCAGCGTCACCACGGTCAGCAGTTGCACCCGGATGTTGCGGAATGCGTGCTTCCAGACAATGGACGGTTGCGCCAGCCCCTTGGCGCGGGCGGTCAGGATATATTCCTGCCCCAGTTGCTCCAGCATGAAGCTGCGGCTCATCCGGCTGAGATAGGCCATCGCGGCATAGCCAAGCAGCAATGCGGGGGCCAGGATGTGGTGAATGGCCGACCAGAACACTTCCCATTCCCGCGCCATCGCGGCGTCAAGGATCAGCAGCCCGGTCGGTCCATCGACCAGCCCATCATTGTACAGGTCGATGCGGCCGCCGCCCGGAATCCAGCCAAGCATGGCATAGAAGATCAGGATCACCATCGTCCCCAGCCAGAAGATCGGGGTCGAGTGACCCAGCAGCCCGACGATGCGTGCGACGTGGTCAATCCAGGTTCCGCGCCGCACTGCCGAGACGATGCCCAGAGGCACGCCAAGGACCGTGCCGATGCAGATGGCCAGGAAAGCCAGCTCGACAGTGGCGGGAAAGACCCGCGCCAAATCATCGACGACAAGATTCTTGGTCACGTTGGACTGCCCGAAATCCAGGTGCAGCACGCTCCAGACATAGTCGAAGAACTGGACGTAGAGCGGGTGGTTCAGTCCCAGCTCCTGATAGACGCGGTCATAGGCGGCCTGGTCGAACGTGTCGCCCAGGATCGCAAGGACCGGATCGGCCGGAACCATCCGGCCAATCACAAAGGTCAGGACCAGAAGACCGAACAGGGTGGTCACGATCACGGCAAGCGAGGTCAGGACCTTGCGGCCCGCATCAAGCAGGCCTTGGAATTTGCTCTCGTCCCCGGTCTCTTCCTCGATCTCGGACAGGTCGATATCACTCACTTCGATCTCCCGGTCTGCCGGTTCAGGCCTTGGTCACGGTGTCCCAGCGCGTCACCCATGTCGGGTGGCCGGTATAGCCGCTGACGCGCTTGCCGACGGCCTTGACGTCGATCCGCTCGAACGACGTCACCAGCGCGGGCGAGCAATGCAGGTATTCCTTGTTCAATCCGCTGTAGATCTCGGCCCGCCGGGTGGCGTCGGTTTCGCGCGCGGCGGCCAGAACCTGGTCCTGCATGTCCTTGGGCACGTCCCAGGCCGAGCGCCAGGCCAGAAGCCCGCTGAGCGGGGCGTCATCGCTGTTGTCCGAATTCGACGCATAGGATTGCAGGATCGAATGCGGGTCGGGCAGACGCTCGCCGCTGCGGGCGAAATAGATGTCCGTTGTCCGCTCGCGGAACTTGCCAAGATAGTCGCCGACCTGCAGGTCGAGCTTGATCCCCGCTTTCGCGGCATTCGCCTGCAGCGATTGCGCGAATTCGAGATAGGGCGTGCCCGAAGGCAGATAGCAGGTCTTGGCAAAGCCGTCCGCCAGCCCAGCCTCGGCCAGCAGGGCCTTGGCCTTCTCGACATCAAGCTTATAGGGTGCCTCGTCGACGACCCCCGGAAGACCGGTGGGAATGATGGTCTGACGCATCACGCCGTAATAGCGCATGATGGATTTCGACAGTCCGTCATAATCGATCAGATAGCGGAAGGCCTCGCGCACCTGGGGACGCGACAGGATGTCGTCCTTCTGGTTCAACGCGATGTAATAGAAGCCGAAGCCCGGCACCTTCTGGATCGCGACGTTGCCCGCGCTTTCGAATTTTGCCAGATCGGTCGAGGACAGGCGCGTCGCGACGTCCACGTCGCCCGCTTCAAGCTGAAGTCGCTGGACCGAAGATTCCGGCATGTGCCGCATGATGACCCGACGCATGGCCGGGGTGCCGTTCCAGTAGTCCTTGAATGCATCTGCCATCAGCAGGTCGTTCGGGCGGAAGCTGCGCAGCGAGAAGGGGCCGGAGCCCGCATCCGCGGCCTGCATGAAGTTGCGGCCCATGTCGCCGTTCTGTTCCTTGCTGAGCGCAAGTTCGCGGTCGACGATCGAACATCCGGAACTGGCAAGCGATGCAAGGATCAGGCTGTGGTTCCAGACCTCGGGTGTCTCGATCAGCAGCGTCTGCGGATCGGTGGCGCGGATCAGCGTCTCGACATTGGTTTCATCAAAGCCCCATTGCCGCAGGTCGATTGCGGGCGACAGGCCCAGCTTGACCAATCGGTGCAGCGACCATTCCGCATCCTTGGCGGTCAACGGGTTCCCCGAGTGGAACTGCACGCCGTCGCGGATCTTGAAGGTGAAGGTCTTTCCGTCGGCCGAAACCTCCCACGAGGTGGCAATCTGGGGCTTCGGCTCGGCCAGGTTGTCGGGCTCGAAATAGACGAGGCGGTCATAGAGGTTGGCGAGAATTTCGCAGGATTCGATCTGGTTCGCTTCATGCGGGTCGACGCCGCGCATGGTCGTCATGTTGGTCGCGATGACGAACTGATCTTCCGGGGTGGCTGCCAGTGCGAACTTGACAGGCGCAGCCGAGGCCACCGCCGCAATCGCGGCGCTCGCCAGAAACTGACGTCTTAGCATTTGTTTTTCCTCCCTCATCCGTTCTGCCGAGTGCTTTTGAGTCGACAGCCCCTGAGATGTGATATATCACATTTCATATCGAGCATCTTTCGTCAACAGGAGAAATTCCATGGGGCCCCCGGCAGCCACCCTCGCGCCACTGGATTCCCATGCCTTGGCAGGCCTGCGCGAACATGTGCACCGCGCCCTGCGGCACGCGATCCTTTCAGGAGGATTCGAGCCCGGCGCGCGGTTGAACGAACGCGCCATCGCCGAGCAACTGGGCGTCAGCACCACCCCGGTCAAAGAGGCATTGCGCCTTCTTGAGGCCGATGGGCTGGTCAAGACCAAGCCGCGCAGCGGGGTCATCGTCAATTTTGACTATGCCTGGGCAGAAGAGATGATCCTGGCCCGTGCAGCCATTGAATCCACCATCGCCCGCCTTGCCGCGCAGCGCATCTCGCAGGATGAGCAGCCGGTGCTGGAGCAGATCCTGTCCGACATGCGCAGCGCCACCGCAAGCGAGGGCGCCGAAGAGTTGGTCCGCCTGAACGAGCTGTTCCACGGGCATATCCGGTCGATCGCACGGGCCAACTACCTGCGACAGTTGAACGACCGGCAGGACGTCTACGATTCCGACGCAAGGCGCGTCATCCACTCGAACCCCGCCGAACGGGAACGCGCGCTGGCCGAGCATTCCGAGATCGGCCGGGCGATCATCGCGCGCGATGCCGAAGCCGCCGAGGCGGCGATGAAGGCCCATGTGCTGCGCGCGGGCGAAAGTTACCTCGATCTCGTATTCAGGAAGAAGAAGGACTGACATTGTGACGAAGGACATGCACTCGATCCGCCGCGCCCTGACCGGGATCTCTGGCGTGCCCGTGACGCCTTATGGGGCGGATGGCGAGATCAACGAGGCTCTGCTGGCGAAGCTGATTTCGCGACTGGCGGATGCGGGGATCCACAACCTGATGGCAGCGGGGAATACCGGCGAGTTCTTCTCGCTGTCGCTGGACGAGATCCGGCGCGTCCATGCCGTTACGGCCGAGGCGGCGGCGGGCAAGACCCTGATCAGTGCGGCAGTCGGCCGTTCGCTGGTCGAGGCCAAGGCGCTGGCCCGCGATGCTATCGCCGCTGGCTGCGGCGCGATCATGAGCCATCATCCGATGGATCCCTTCGCCGGTCCCACTGCGCAGGCAGATTACTTCCTGTCCCTGGCTGACGCCTCGACCGTGCCGGTAATCGCCTATGTCCGGACGGACACCTTTTCGGTCGCGGACTTCCGGCGGCTGGGCGAGCACGAAAATATCGCGGGCGTCAAGTTCGCATCCACCACCCTTATGCTGCTGGCGGATGTGATCCGCTCGACCCGTGACCTGCCGACAATCTGGGTCTGCGGTCTGGCCGAAGCCTGGGCACCAGCCTTCTATGCCATCGGTGCACAGGGCTTCACATCGGGCTTCGTGAACGTCTTCCCCGAGGCCTCGCTTGCGGTCCACGCGGCGCTGGGTCGCAATGACTTCGCGGCTGCGCGCGCCCTGATCGATCGCTTCGCCGGGTTCGAGGAATTGCGCACTCATTACCGCAACGGCTCGAACGTCACCGTGGTCAAGGAGGCGCTTTCGATCCTGGGCCATGACGTCGGATCCGTGCGGCTGCCCGGCGTCCCGCACCTGTCCCCGACCGAGCGTGCCGAGCTTGAGGCGATCATCCAGGCGCAGCTTGTTCCGGCCTGACGGCGGTCTCTCGCGTTCGACAAGCGGCGAAAGCCGTTGAAAACGAGCCCGAACGAAAATGGAAAGGCTGGTTTCCAATACGGAAGCCAGCCTTTATCCATATTGAAAGCAGGATGCAAAAAACTCCAAAAGACAACTCGGGGTTCTGCGCTGTCCTTGTTAATGAAAAATTAAGAATAACTTTGCGATGGCTTGTTTTGGGTGCGCTACCTTTCGGCGAAGAAGGAGCCATTTTTCAACGCAGGATTTTGTATCACGGTCGCCAGAATCACCAGTTAATTAATTTCACATATTTATGGTGAGAACCCCGTGGGTGATGACAATCCTTTCAAGGACAAAAAGGGGCTGAATGACGGGGTGGCATTGTTCGCCACCGAGGACTGGATCAACCTGATGGTCTTTTTCTGGGTTGCCGCATATGACAGTCCCAGCACCGAAAGCACGATGCGCCTGCGGCTTGGAATGCAGTCGCAAGATACGGTAACTGCCGAGATCGCGAAGGCAATCAAGGATATCAGTGCGCTTGAGGGGATTGGCAAGGATTTCCTGACCACGACGGTCGACAAGATCCTTGGCCTTGCGGACAACATCAAGCATTACGAATTGAAAGCGGTCACCATCTATGACCGCCTGGCGCAGCTGATCGATTATTACGATCTGGGATTCGATACGCCGGCAGATACCCAGAAGAAGCTTGATGAGCTTATCAAGCTGTGGAAGGCCGGCGCTGACGACGACATGTCGCAAAAGATCAAGGTCCGGATCAAGGAACTTCTGGTCGGTCTGGCTGGCGAAGCCGATGGCTATGCGAAGAACGCAGAAGAGCTTTACAAGGCGATCGGTGATACCCGGCGGTGGCAACAACAGTTATTACAAGCGCCTGAACGACTGCTCGACAGAGTTCGATGGCGATGCGAAGGCCTTCGAAAAGAAATATGGCGAGGAAAGCTCTGACGTCACCACATTCAAGGCCAAGATCGAGACACTGAATAGTGAACTGAAGACCCTGCGCAAGAAGGAAAGCGACGAGGTGATCGTGCTGTCCTCGTCCCCGGCCTATCTTCTTATCCCGTTTTTTGGGCCATTCATCCTTGCAGGAGTCGATGTCGGGGTGGGAATCGATCTTGCCCATGTCCGCGCCGAGATCGAATCCAAGGTCAAGGAAGGCAAATTGCTGCAGGGCAGGTTGGATGTCGCATCGCGATTCATGACCTATTACACCAACGGCAGGACGCTGGTTGAGGCCACCGCCAAGTCCATCCGCGAGATCTTGCCCAAGATTGATACGCTGGGCCGCGCGTGGCGGGCAATCGGCGCAGACCTGAACAAGATTGCCGGTTCGCTGAACGTGGATGGCGTCAGCCAGCTTGAAGGTAGCGACTGGAACAATCTTGTCGCAACGCTGGCCACGGCAAGTCGCAGCTGGAAAGAGATCGGGGCAAGGGCGGACCGTTTCCGGTCCTTCGCGCAACCCGAGGTCGCGACAAGCGTCGAAGATCTCTTGAATAAAGTCAAAACCAAGGCCGCGTAACGCTGGCAATTGGCTTGCGGGCCGGTCGGTCCTGAACCGACCGGTTCATTCTGGTCAGGAAAGGATGCAGGATGTCGGTTGCCGAGCTTCAGCAATTGGTGAATGGCGCTGTCGAACGGGGACAGATCCCGGCGCAGCCCTTGGTGGACATCTCGGCGGGCCCCGGCCGGGCCGAGGTTCTTGCTGCTCTGGTCGTCGATCTGCCCCAGGCGATCGCCAAGGCGCAAGAGGCCAAGGCGCGGTCGCTGGACATATATGCCGACACATTGCACGTGCCGGGAAAATCGGTGACGCGCATCCAGGCCCCACTGCTGCGTGTCACCATCATCGCGCGCCGCATCGTGGTCGATGATACAGCGCAGGTATATCTTGATCATTCGGGGGATAATCCGCTGGCGGCATTGCGTGTGCTGACCGCGGAACTGGCGGGTCCTCTGGCCATCGCCTCTGCCCGCGCGGGGAAACATCCCAACTACGACCTGCAAAAGCTTTCCGAAAAGCAGGATGTGCCGAAATTCACCAATTTTGTCTGGCGCGATACCGGACCGGCGATCGGGGAAACCAACGTGCCTCCGGGGCTTCTGGCTCGGGGAGAGGCGTTGCACAGCACGCTTGCGGCGACGTTCCACCTGGTGGCGGGGCTGCTTGCCACCGGGGACGAGGATCCCGAGGTGCTGACGCTGTGCCATTCGATGCTGCGCTGGATCGCCTCGTGGTCCGGGTTGCAATCAGACCTGGCGCAGATTGCCCGGCTCGCGGATACGCTGCGCGCCATCATGCCCAGTTACACTGCAGGAAAGCTGGTGCGTCCAATCCCGCCGCTGACCGCCGCCACTTATCTTTCGCTGGCGCGGGCGCGCAAGGATCTGGCCAAGGCGATTGAGCTGGATGCCCATTTTCTGGACCAGTCCAACGATACGGGCCAGATCGCGAAGCTGTTCGTCAAGGCGAACCTTGGCCGTGACGATGCCGAAAGCAAGCTGATCGTCAACAGCATGGAGGCGCTGCAAGCCGAGATAGACAGCATCCAGGAGGCGCTGGAGCGTGCGGCGCGCGCGCTGAAGGAGCGCCAGCTTGAGCAGGAACTTGACGAGATCTACCTGGAGCGGGCACAGGCCCATGACCAGATCGACAAGATCGTCGATGCCTCGTTCCAGCTTGCGATCGGACTGGTCACGCTGGGCGTCAGCATCGCCGCCATCTGCATGGGTGTCCCTGCCGATCCGACGGCCTCGGCCAAGAAGGATATCCAGGGCGTCCAGGGGCTGTTTGACGCAATGAAGAATACCCGGCAGGTCCTGCCGGGGGGCACGTCCGCCCCTAACGAACTGAAGAACATCCTGCGGCTTTATGCCTTGCCGTTCACATTCGCCTTCAACAACATCAAGGATCACAAGGACAGCATCAAGGCGTTGGCGGAATCCGCGGTGCAGATCAAGAAGGCGGCCAGCGCCATCCTGAAAAGCGGCAAGCCCGGGGATGAGCAGGCCGATTTCGCAAGTGAGCTGGGCGAGGCCACGCGCCGGCTGGCAAGCTCTCCCTCGCCGTTGGAGGCGCGGGCGGCGTGGGATTCGCTTGAGGCAACGGCCGTGAACGCGCTTGACGTTGTCATCAACGATCCCGACACGGCGGGGTCAATCAAAAAGGCGGCCGTCGATTACAAGACCGCGATCCAGAAGGTTGCGATCTATGGCCGCCTGATGGCCGAGCAGCAGGCCCGCAAGGATGCTGCGCTGCGGGCCCTGGGGGCCATGACGTTGCAGAAGCTGGCACAGGCCGAAAAGACGGCCGCCTATGCCCGCCTTGCCACCGAACTGACCGATCGCGAAGCGCTGGCCGCGCGGATCCGGTCCGAAATCGACGTTCGTCAGGACGAAGCCGCGCGCAGCTTCTTCTGTGCCTGCTACGGGCTTCGGGGGGCGCAGTATTACGAAACCTATACCCCGCCCGCGACATTGCCCGCCTTGCCACATCGTGCCGCCGATCTTGAGGCGATCTATTCAGATTTCACCGGCGATGTTGAGGCGACCTCGGGTCTGCGCGGAAAGGCCATGGATTTCACCCGCGACATCATCATCAACGATCCCGAAGTCCTGAAGGATTTCGCGAATGGCAGGCTGGTTTCGATCAGGGTGCAACCCGATCACCCTGACCTGAGCAAGCTGAAGAGACTTCGCCTGACAGGGTTGGAAGTCTGGGCCGAAACCCGCCCCGAGCTGAGCGACATGGTCGGGATCGACATCATCTCATCGACCACGTTCGAGGATCGGGGTCCGGCCGATCGGCCACAATTCACAGGTGAAAGCCGCCGGATCAGCTTTGAATACCAAGGCAACCAACCCCGGCTGTCATGGACCGGGGCGGCGGATTCCGTCCTGCCCACGCCCTTTGCCGAATGGTCTGTGACGCTTTACCGCCCCAATGCGATCCCGGTGCCTGAGGCGCTGCGCCTGCGGCTTGTCGGGAAAGCCCTGGCATGAGGGTTCTTGTCGCCGCTTTCGTGGCGTTGCTGACGGGGGCGATCACCGCGTCTGCTTGCGACCGTGGCATGATCGCACCCACGCCGGTCGAGCCGGTGCCGGCCTCGGTCTGGCGGGACAATGCCCGGTTCAGCTTCCTGCTGGGTCGCGATTACGATTCGCGCGATGTCAGGATGGAACTGATCTCACGTTTTCGGACGATCCCGCATTTTGCGGAATTGCGCGGGGGCGCGGCCAATTGGCCCGCCGATTACCGCGCGATGCAGGCGCTTACGCAGGACATCCAGCGCGATGCCTCGATTTCAAACCGCCTGAATCAGCTTTGCGAAGCCATTGATCGCGCCGCACTTGGGGGTGCCCCGCTGGATGAGCAGGAATGGACCGCCGAATTGCGGGGCATCACCCTGCGGCTGGACCAGCTTATCGGGCAGGCGTCGGGGGTCGGGCCGCGACTGATGCAATATGCCGATGTGCTCAGTGCGACCTCGGGGCATTATGCTCGCGCCGGGTTCCGGCCCATCGACTTTGCCGATATCGGCCCGGATCCAGCGGCGGTGTCGGTCGCGCTCGACAGCCTTCGGGGGCGCTGGCACGCGCTGCAAGCGGATCTGGAGTTTGCGCGCAAATCGCTGCCCGCCGGTCCCGCGCTGGATGAAGCGACGATCGAGGGGCTGGCTTTGGCCGGTGCGTCCTTTCGGCTGGTCACGGCCGAAGCGCAGGGACTGGGCGCGAATTTCCTGCCTGCCCAGGAATTCGAGGCACTGGCCAGCGGCAGCTATCTGTACGACGCCTGCAAGGTAGCCGAATCCGGGTCAATCCAGTTGCGTAACCGCTTTCAGCCTGAAAATGCGCTGACCTTGCAGGGGGACAAGACTGTTGTGGCGCAGCCGGAAGGCGACAGGGACCGATCGTGCTGGACCTTGCACCGACAGGAGAACGGTTACTGGACAATTGCGAACGCAGCATCCGGCGGCAAGGTTCTGGAGGTCGCGAACCTGCCCGCGGCTGCCTTTTCCCCTACGCCTGAGGGACGGGGGTGGGGTGCCGCGCATGTCGCAGCTTTGGCGCTGCTATCCGTCGCGTTTCGCCGGGTTTTTCCGCCTTTCCAACGCCACGCTGGGCGAGGGGCGGTCGCTTGACACCTATTCTGACGTACCGACAGCCATCCTGCTGCCGACGGGCGATTTTTCGGGCCAGACCTGGCAGGTGCTGCACTGAACGCGTGATGTACTAGGCCTTGCAGGGCAGGGTGCAGACCTGCTCCAGCCCGCCCGAGGCGCGATTGGCAATGGTGATCGTGCCCTGATAGCGCTCGATGATCTCGCGTGCGATGGCCAGTCCCAACCCTGCGCCGGGGACAGACTTGCGCCGGGCCTGGTCGACCCGGAAGAACGGCTCGAACACCTGCGAGATCAGGTCCGGGGGAACGCCCGGCCCCTCGTCCAGAATACGGATGATCGCGGCCCCGCCTTCTGGGCGCAGTTGAACCTGCGCCCCGCGTCCGTGGGTGGCGGCGTTTGTGATCAGGTTGCGCAGGGCCCGTTTCAGGGCGATGGGACCGGCATTGACCTCAACCGGCGGCGGGGCGTCCAATTCGACCTTCTGGCCAAGCAGGCGCAATTCGTCCGCGATCTCGGTCAGGATGCGGTCAAGGCGCAGCGGCTCGGCGTCATTCGCGCCGACTTCCTCGCGGACAAGGCGGATGGCGCTGTCGGCAATCGCATTCAGCTCTTCAAGATCGGAAAGCCATTTCTGCCGTTCATCGTCATCCGCGATGAACTCGGCGCGCAGCCGCATCCGGGTCATGGGCGTGCGCAGGTCGTGACCGGCCGCCGCGACCAGACGCATCCGGCTTTCCATCGACTGGCCAAGCTGCCGCGAAAGGCGGTTCAGGGCGCGTGCGGCGGCGCGGACCTCTTCTGGACCGGTTTCGGGGATGGGTTGCATGGTCCCGTCCGGTCCGATCTGGTCCACGGCATTTTCGATCAACTGCAGGGGCCGGGTCAGCCGCCGCGCCGAATGGATCGAGATCGCGGCGCTGCCAAGGCCCATCAGCGACAGCCAGACGGCCAGCACCTTCCAGCGGCCGGGTGGCGGGCTGAGATCGGGGATCTGCAAAAGCACCCAGCCCTGATCTCCGACCGGGACCGAGGCAGTCAGCGCAGCTTCGCCCGCGACGCGAGAGACGATGACCTCCAGCGGCGCTCCGGTCCGTTCCAGCGCATGCCGCAGGAACCGTGTCATGCGGATATCGGTCACGCCCCCGGCCGGATCGGGCTGCAGCCTTGGCGCAGGCTGCCGGTCGCTGCCGTGGCCCAGAAGTGTCAGGGTCATGTGGATCTGGCGCGCCACCGGCTCCATCGTCGCCTGCGGCGAAGGGGGCTGCATCACCCGCGTCGCGGTGAACGTCGCAAGGATCACGACCGAGAAGATGGCAAGGACCAGCAGGACCGCGATCCGGGTCTCCATCGATTTCATGCCGAACTTCATGGGTTTGCCCTTCACGCAGCGCCTGTTCCGACGCTGACCGGCACGGCCAGCTGATAGCCGCCGTTGCGCACGGTCCTGAAGATCGCGCCCGGCTCTTTCTCGGCCAGCTTGCGACGCAGTCGGCTCATCAGCACGTCGATCGAGCGGTCCATCGGATCGCGGTCGCGGCCCTGCGTCAGGTCCAGAAGCTGGTCACGCGACAGCAACCGGCCCGGACGTTCAAGAAAGACATGCAGCAGGTCGAATTCCGCGCCGGTCAGCTCGATCTCGGTCCCGTCGGCTGCCAGCACGCGGCGCTGGCCGGGATCGACGTCGAAACCGGCAAAGGCATAGGTGCGAACCTCGGGCGCGGGGCTGTCGTCCGGGCCTGCGCGGCGCAGGACGGCCTTGATCCGGGCGACCAGTTCGCGTGGGTTGAAGGGCTTGCCAAGATAGTCGTCCGCCCCCAGTTCAAGCCCGACGATGCGGTCGACATCCTCTTTCAACGCGGTCAGCAGGATGATCCGCAATTCGGGGCGGTGTTCATGCAGGCTGCGGCAGATGTCCAGCCCCGACCCGTCGGGCAGCATCACGTCCAGAACGATCAGGTCGGGCCGGGAATCCGCAATCCGCGCCTCGCATTCGCGTCGATCCGCGGCGGCTGAGACGCGGAATCCCTGCCCCTCAAGATAGCGGCGCAAAAGGCTGCGGATCTCGGGGTCGTCATCGACGATCAGGATATGCTTCATCGTCATCACCTTGGGCTGCGGGAATCTTCTAGCTGCTTTTCACTCCACGCGCTGCGCCAAATTTGTGACGAAACATTGCTGTCTGGGGGGCGGAAACACGCGGAAACAATTCGGTCGCCACCAGAGATGTTTCGTCACGCGCGGGACCTATTCCCGACAACGCAAGCCCCTAGCGTCAAGCGGAACCGGGGGCATTCTGCCCCGGTGACGAACGAGCAGAAAAGCAAGGAACATGTGATGCGTCGCTTTCTGATGATGACTGCCATTGCGGCCACCACGCTGGGGGGAACCCAGTTCGCGCAGGCCGACCAACGCCCCGGCGCCCCGACCCCGGTCTGCCACCAAGACAAGAAGAAATGCCCCGAAGCTCCGCACCGCGAGCCCGGTCGCAACGACCAGAAGAAACACAAGGACCAGAAGCCCGCTCCGCAGGGCGACCGCCGGGACGGCCATGCCCGGCCCGGTGACGACCGCCGTCTGCCGCCCGCCGGTGTCCGCGAAGGGCGCGATGACGGTCGGCACCACCCGCGGCCGGGCGAGCCCGAGCGCCGTGCCGATCGTGGCCCGGATCGCCGGATCTTCGAACCCGGTCGCGACCAGCATCATCTGCGCGTCGGCGACAGTGGTCGCGGTGGCGAGATCTACAAGCCCGGCCGTCACAGCACGCTGCGCAAGGCCCCGCATGGCACCGAGTATCGCGTGATCCGTGATCAGTTGGTTCTGGTCGACAAGAAGGACAAGCGAATTGTCGATGTGATCGGCCCGACCTCTCGCCTGCGCTGAACGCGGTACCCTTGGACGAATTGCGGCGGCCGGTCATCCCGGCCGCCGTTTTCGTTCAACCCACGGACAGGGCCGCGACCGGATCAAGGCGCGAGGCGTTCACCGCAGGAAGATAGCCGAAGACCAGCCCGATGCCGCAGGAACTGGCCATGGCCGCGATGATCGAGGCAGCGGAATAGACCGGCTGGAAACTGCTTCCGACCTGTTCGAAGATCAGACCGAAGCCAAGCGCGGCCATGACGCCCGCAACTCCGCCGATCAGGCAGACCAGCACCGCCTCGATCAGGAATTGCGCACGGATATCCGACCGTCTGGCACCCACGGCCATGCGCAGGCCGATTTCGGAAATCCGCTCGGTGACCGAGACCAGCATGATGTTCATGACCCCGATCCCCCCGACCAGAAGAGAGATCACGGCGATTGCCGCGATCAGGATGGTCATGGTCTCGGTCGTGCTGGTGATGGTGGCGCGGATCTGGTCGTTGTTGATGATGAAGAAGTCCTTGCTGCCGTGGCGAAGCGTCAGGAATTCGGTGACGGATTGCTGGGCAAGGGCCATGTCCACGTCATCAGCGATCCGCAGTGTCAACCCGCTGACACTGGTCGAACCAATATAGCGGGCCTGAACGGTACTGTAGGGGGCATAGATCGTCAGGCTGGTGCTTCCGCCCGGACCGCGCTGGCTGGCCTTGGCGACGCCGACCACCCGTAGCGGCACTTTGCCCGCCATTACCACCTTGCCCATCGGGTCTTCGTCGGGAAACAGGCTCTGGCGGGTGTTCTGATCGATGACGACGTCCTGGCTCATGCGGGCAACATCCGCCGCGTCGAAACTGCGTCCCTGCGTCAGGGTAATGCCCGCGACGTCGAAATACTGCTCGCCCACGCCGCTGATCTGGGCGGTCGCTTCGGTCGCGCCGTAACGCAGGGTCTGCGAACTGCTGACGGTCGGGCTGACCGAGGCGACATAGGATTGCCGAGCAAGCTGTGTTCCGTCCTCAAGCACCAGCGTCGTGACCCGGCCCGAGCGCGTGTCCCCGAAGCTTTCGCCGGGAAAGACCTGCAGCGTGTTCGTGCCCAGGTCCGAGATATTGCGCAGCACCTGCTGACGCGAACCTTCGCCCAGTGCCACCACCGACACGACCGAGGCGATGCCGATGATGATGCCCAGCATGGTCAGGAAGCTGCGCAGCTTGTGCGCACGCATCGCCAGCAGGGCCATGCGCAGCGCCTCGGCCAATTGCCCCAGCACGGGCACCGTGCCTTTTCCGGCATCCGGCGTCATCTTGGCCGCCGGAGTATGGCCGGGGGTCGACCGGTCCGACAGGATGCGTCCGTCGGCGATCTCGATCACTCGCCTTGCGCGCGCCGCGACCTTGGAATCGTGCGTGACGATGATGACGGTGCGTCCCTCGGCGTTCAGCTCCTCGAGGATCGAGAGCACTTCCTCGCCGCTGTGGCTGTCCAACGCGCCGGTCGGCTCATCGGCCAGGATCACGCGTGCATCGTTGACCAGCGCCCGCGCGATGGATACCCGCTGCTGCTGCCCGCCCGAAAGCTGTCCGGGGCGATGGTCCAGCCGGCTGCCCATGCCAAGCCGCCCCAGAAGGGCCGCCGCCCGGTCCCGCCGGGTCGCGGCGGGCGTGCCGCGATAGATGGCCGGCACCTCGACATTCCCCAGGGCCGTCATTTCGGACAGCAGATGGTATCGCTGGAACACGAAGCCGAAGAATTCGCGCCGAAGGGCGGCCAGGTCGGCGCTGCCCAGTTCGGCGATCTCGCGCCCGTCCAGCAGGTAGTTGCCGGTGCTGGGTCGGTCCAGACAACCCAGGACGTTCATCAGCGTCGATTTGCCGGACCCGGAAGCGCCGATGATGGCGACGAATTCGCCCTGCGCGATGTCCAGATCGATGCCATGCAGCACCTGCAATTCGCCTTCGCCGGACGGATAGCTGCGGGTGATGCCCTGAAGGCGGATCAAGGGGGTCATGTCCTAGCCTCCCAGCGGGGGCGGGCCCATCATGCCGCCCGTGTTCCCGGTCGTGGCCGAGGCCTGCGTGGCTTCTCCGGTCACGACCTGCTCGCCCTCGTCCAACCCCTCCACCACCTGTGCCACGACCTTGTCGTTCAGCCCGATCCCGATCTCGCGAGTCTCGACCTTGCCGTCCGAGGCCAGGACGCGGACCGGATAGCGTCCGTCCTGGGAGGGCGTTCCCAGCGCGGCGGACGGGATGGTCAGCGTGTCCCTGGCCTCGCCCAGAATGATGCTGACCTGCGCCGTCATATAGGTGCGCAGCGCACCGTCCGGGTTCTCGACCGGAATGATGCCGGTGTAATAGACCGCCTCGCTGCTGGAGGACGAGGCGCTGTCAGGGTCGATGGCGCTGTCGTTCACGATGCTTTCGGGTGCGGGCGCGATCTCTTGCAGAACGGAATCATAGCTGCGCCCGGTATCTCCAAGCAGATGAAAGCGCACCTTCTGCCCGACGGCGACGCGGCTGATATCGGCTTCCGAGATTTCGGCGTGGACATTCATCCGGTCCAGCTGCCCCAGCACGACGATGGTGGGCGAGGACTGGACCGCGTTCACCGTCTGGCCCGCCTGGTTCACGACCGCCAGCACCGTGCCATCGCTGGGCGCGGTGATGCGGGTATATCCCAGGTTCGCCTGCGCGGTCTCGATCGCGACCTGCGCCCCCGCGATCTGTGCGTCAAGACCGGCGATCTGGGCTGTCGCGACGCTGACGGCCTCTTCGGCGCTGTCGTAGTCGCTGTGGGCGGTCGTGTTGCTTTTCAAAAGCTTGTCCTGCCGCGCCAAAGTCTTTTCGGCCAGCGCCAGAACCGCCTGCTGCTGGTCCTTCTGCGCCTGATAATTCGCCAACGTCGCCTGAGCGGTGCGCAGGGCATTTTCCTGCGTGACCGAGTCGATCTCGGCAATCAGGTCGCCCGCCTTCACCTGCTGACCCAGCGTGACCGCAAGAGAGGTGATCCGCCCCGAGACCTGCGCCCCGACCGCGACAAGTTTTTCCGGCTTCAATTGGCCTTCGGCCATGACCGTGACCTCGACATCTCCGCGCAACACGGGGGCCGTCAGATAGGTCGCTGTCGCGGCGTTGCCGGGGGTCAGGCCCGCCGACCGCAGTGCGATGCCCCCGACCAGCAGGACGGCGACGACCAGCGCAAGGGTCGCGTATCTGCGCATCATTCCTTCCTTCCAGACTTCCGTTCGAGAGGTGTCCGCTTGGCGGCGCCACTGAAGCCCAGATAGGGTCCGCGCGTTTCAGGGGGCGGTCCGCAGGGTAAGGAAGTGTTTCCCCGCAGGCCGATTTGTAAGCGAGTGTTTCCGGCGAGGGCCGGGAAACAATTCCTTACAAATTTCCGGATGCGGAAACGCGTGATGCGGGCAAGATGCGGCTCAGGACGATGGCAGCGGATGCGATATGACCGACAGCGAACTGGCCCTGGCCAAGCGGCGGATGCTGCTTGGCGTTCCACGCGACGAAGGCGCGTCCGTTGCGGTCCGCGAACTGTCTCCGGTGTCGTTCAGCGTGACCGAGATCGGGCCGGACCACGTCCGGTTTCGCCTTGTCGATGACCGGGGTCTATCCCTCGATCTTGTCCTGAATCCCGTGGTCGCCGCGGCGCTGCGCGACTGCATCAAGGCGTCCCTTTCAGTCTGAAGTTGATGGCTGTTTTCCCTTTTGGGCGGGAATCCGTCCCGGCGGGTGGACACCAGATCTTGAGGCTATATACTTGAACACACACATCATTGATCGCCGGAATGATCCGGTTCGCGTTTGAGGGCTCTGCCTTCGCGCTTTGATCGCACTGGAGAGCACGCAAGGTAGCCCCGTGTCGCACACGCGGGCCCATTATTATTTGGAGTCAGCTTTTGACAGATTTGCAGACTGGTCACGTTGGTTCGCCCAGCGTGAAAGTTCGGGCAAGAAACGTCTACAAGGTCTTTGGCGACGAGCCGGACCATGCGTTGAAAATGGCCAGGGCCGGAAAGGCCAAGACCGACATTCTCGCCACCACGGGATGCTCGATCGGCGTCGATGACGCCAGTTTCGAAATCCACTCGGGCGAGATTTTCGTCATCATGGGTTTGTCGGGTTCGGGCAAGTCCACGTTGCTGCGGTTGCTGAACCGCCTGATCGAACCGACCTCCGGCAGCATCGAGATCGAAGGGCAGGACATCACGCGCATGTCCCGGCGCGACCTGATCGAGGTGCGCCGCCGGGAGATGAGCATGGTGTTCCAGTCCTTCGCCCTGCTGCCCAACCGCAATGTGCTGGACAACGTGGCCTTCGGGCTTGAGGTCTCGGGCATGCCCGAGGCGCAGCGCAAGGACAAGGCGATGGCCGCGCTTGAGGCGGTAGGCCTGAAACCCTATGCCCAAAGCCGTCCCGACGAGCTTTCGGGCGGCATGAAGCAGCGCGTCGGTCTGGCCCGCGCGCTTGCCGGCGAACCGGGTGTCCTGCTGATGGACGAGGCGTTTTCCGCGCTCGACCCGCTAATCCGCACCGAGATGCAGGATGAGCTGATGCGCCTGCAGGCCGAAAGCAGTCGCACTGTCGTCTTTGTCAGCCATGACCTCGACGAGGCGATGCGCATCGGTGATCGCATCTGCATCATGCAGCATGGCCGGATCGTGCAGATCGGCACCCCGGACGAGATCGTCTCGAAACCGGCGAATGATTATGTTCGGTCGTTCTTCCGCAATGTCGATGTCAGCCAGGTCTTCAAGGCCCGCGACATCGCCCGCAAGGGTCGCCTGACGATTATCGAGCGGCAGGGCGTTTCGGCAGCTTCGGCGCTGCGGCAGATGGAACGGTCCAGCCTGGACTTCGCCGTGCTGGTCGGGCGCGACGGCCGTTATCACGGCATGATCGGTCAGGACTTGCTGGTCGAGAAGCTGCGCGCGAATGCGCCGGATCCCTATCGCGAAGCCTTCCTGCGGGAAAGTGATCCGATCCCGGCGTCCGAGCCACTGTCCAATATCCTGGGCCGCGTCGCCGAAAGCCGCTGGCCCCTGCCGGTCGTTGAAGAGGATGGCCGCTACATCGGCTCGATCAGCAAATCCTCGCTTCTTGAAACCCTTGACCGCGCCGGTTGAGCCGAACGGAACGGATAAATCATGAAGCTGGATTTCAGTGTCGGCCAGGGCGCCGACATGGTCGTCAATTACATTCTGGACAATTTCACCCCTGCGCTGGACGCGATCGCCGCGGCGATCGGCTTTGTCGCGAACGGGGTCGAAAACCTGCTGGTTGCGGTCCCGCCGCTTGCGGGTATTGCTATCCTTGCACTGCTGTCGCTATGGCGCGTCGGGTGGAAATTCGCGGTCTTTGCGCTGCTTGCGCTGTCGCTGGTCCATCACATGGGTCTGTGGCAGGGCATGATGCAGACCCTGGCGCTGGTCCTGTCGGCAACGCTGATCGCGGTGGTGCTGGGCATTCCGCTGGGCATCGGCATGGCCCGCTCGGAACGCGCGGCGTCGCTGGTCAGGCCGATTCTTGACCTGATGCAGACGATGCCCGCCTTTGTCTATCTGATCCCGGCGGCCATGTTCTTTGGACTTGGCGTGGTGCCGGGAACCATTGCGACAGTGATCTTCGCGATGCCTCCGGTCGTACGCCTGACCAACCTTGGCATCCGTCAAGTCGATCCCGAATATGTCGAGGCGGGTCTGGCCTTCGGCTGCACCCCCTCGCAATTGCTGTTCAAGGTGCAGTTGCCGAACGCGATGGCTTCGATCATGGCGGGGGTGAACCAAACCATCATGCTGTCGCTGTCGATGGTCGTCATCGCCTCGATGATCGGAGCGGGCGGGCTTGGCAATCACGTGCTGACCGGCATCCAGCGGCTGGATGTCGGCGCAGGGTTCGAGGGCGGCCTTGCCGTCGTCATCCTTGCCGTGATCCTGGACCGCATCACGCAAAGCTTTGGTAAGGGCGGGTCGGGTTTCTTCCGTCGCCTTTCCCTTCGCTCGGCCGGTGTGCCGCTGGTGGGTGAACCCGCCCGCAAGTGACCCTGCCGAACCCGGTGGCGGCGCCTGGTCCGCGTCGCCCGAACTCCTGAACCAAACAAGGAGAACACATGTTCAAGACTTTCAGAACCCTTGCGCTGGCCGCCGTGACGGCAGGCGCCTCGGCCACCGGCGCCTTTGCCCAAGGCGGCGAGCCGGTCAAGATCGGCTGGTCCGCCTGGTCCGACGCCGAATTCGTCACCAAACTGGCCCAGAAGGTCATTCAGGACAACCTGGATACCAAGGTCGAGCTGGTCCAGACCGACATCGCGCCGCTGTATCAGGGCCTGACGCGCGGCGATATCGACCTGATGATGATGGCCTGGCTACCCGAAACCCATGCCGACTATTACGCGCGGGTCAAGGATGACGTCGAAAATCTTGGCGTCATCTATGACGGCGCGAAGCTGGGCTGGGTCGTTCCCGCCTATGTCCCCGAAAGCGAGATTTCGTCGATCGAGGATCTGAAGAAGGACGAGGTCAAGGAAAAGCTGGGCGGTGTGGTTCAGGGCATCGATCCCGGCGCCGGCCTGACGCGGCTTTCGCAGCAGGCGGTCAGCGATTACGGGCTGGACTATCAGCTGCAGATCTCCAGCGAGGCCGGGATGCTGACCACGGTGGATCGGGCCATGCGCTCCAAGAAATGGTTCGTCGCGACCGCCTGGAGCCCGCATTGGATGTTCGGCAAGTATGATCTGCGCTATATCGACGATCCCAAGGGCTCGCTGGGCGAGGCCGAGACCGTCAACATCCTTGCCGCGAAGGATTTCAAGGCGGACCACCCCGAAGTTGCGGCCTTCCTGTCGCGGATGAAACTGCCCATCGATGAACTGGAGGCAGGCATGTTCGAGGCTCAGGAAACCTCGTATGAGGCCGCGGTCGAGAAATTTGTCACCGACCATCCCGACCGGATCAAGGAATGGCTTGGCGAAAGCTGATCCGTTTCGCGGCGCGGCGGATCCCGTCGCGTCGCCCAAGCCATCGGCCGCGGCGCGGATCTTGCCGCGTCAGTCATGACATACTAGTGTCCCAAGGGTAACATCCGCCATCAACGAGAGATCCGATGGTCGAACCCCGTATTCGCGGCTTCCTGACTGAGCGGATCACTGAGCGCCTGCGCCGGGCCATCATGGACGGAGAGCTGCAGCTGGGCCAGCTTTTGTCCGAGGACAAGCTGGCGCTTAGCCTGGGGGTCAGCCGCAGTCCGGTTCGCAAGGCCTTCGCCGCCCTTGAACAGCAAGGTCTGATCGTGGTCCGGCCGCAGCGCGGCAGCTTTGTCTTCTGGCCGACCGCACGCGACATTGAAGATCTGGCCCAGTTTCGGCGCCTGATCGAAGTCGAGATGTTGCATCTGGCGTTCCGGGAAAAGCGCCGCGTGACCCTCGCTGCGATGGGGGATGCGGCCGACGCGATGCGCAAGGCGCTGGATGTGGGCGATACGCTGGCGGCGGCGCGCGCCGACATGGCCTATCACGACGCGATGATCGAGAATTGCGAGAATTCCTATTTGCTGGATGCCTATCGCATGGTGGCCGGCAAGGTCGCCGCACTGCGTTCGCATCGCGCCGTCTCGCCCACGCAGGAACGCGCCAGCGCCGAGCATTTCCAGATCATCGCGTTGCTAGAACAGGGCGACCTTGCCGGGGCAAGCGATCTGCTGGGCGAGCACATTCTGAAGATGGCCGACCGGTTCAAGGAAGAATGGCCAGTGGGGCCACGGCCAGGGCGCGGCCCGGTGCTGGAGGGCATCGGACCGCTGGAGGACTGACTATCGCCCAAGCGAAGCAAGGAAACGGCGGCTGAAATCCATCCCTTTTTGTGCCTTCTGGGTGAAGTCCAGCGCATGATCGGCGCTGTTCGGGGTCTCGACGCTGATCGCAATATCCGCAGGCAGAACGTCCATCAATTCGCGCAACCACAGCGCACCGGTGCCCGGTTGCAGGCGCCCGCCGCGCGCCTCGGCGATGCATGACGGATCGTCGGCTGGCATGTCCGCCCCGGCATCGCACAGTTGCAGATACAGGATCAGGTCGGAAGGAAGGGCGGCGACGGCCGCAGGCGAGCCGCCCGACCGCGACAGATGCAGCGCGTCAAGCAGGATGCCGACATTCCGTGCCCCTGAAAGCCCGGCCAGTTCCGCCGCATCCTCGATCGTCGCGGCGGTGCGCCAGCGCATGAACTCGATCGCCATGGCGATGCCGTGATCCGCGGCCATGCCGGCGATACGGGCCAGGTTGTCCGCAGCGCGGTTGCGGTCGGGATCCTCTGACGTGATCTGCATGAGCGGCATGGACAACTCTGCGGCAGTTTCCAGCACTGCCTGCCATTCACGGACATCTGTAGCCGGGGTCAGGGTAAAGACTTCTCCGTCAAGGAAGTCGACACCCAGCTCCGCGGAAAGGCTTTTCAACCGTCCGATCAGTGCCTTGTCGCCCACGATCGGATGGGCGAGGTCCAGACCAAGGGGTGCGATCAGCCGCAACCCGGCCGAGTCGTAACCCGCGGCCGCTGCGGCGCGAACGTGATCCAAAGGCGGGCAACCCTGGACCGTGAGATAGGCGAGCGAAAGCCGGTGATCTGCATACATCCCCTGTCCCCTCAATACGTCGCGCGGCCGCCAGAGACGTCAAAGACGGCCCCGGTCGAGAACGAGCATTCCTCGGATGCCAGCCAGGCGACCAGCGCCGCAACCTCATCCGCGCGGCCAAGACGGCCCACGGGGATTTTCGAGGTGACATAGGCCCGGAACTCCGGCGTCAGCTGCTGCATCATCTCGGTCTCAATTGCGGCGGGGGCGACGCAGTTCACCCGGATCCCGGTCGTCGCAAGCTCTCGTCCGACCGATTTCGTCAACCCGATCACGCCAGCCTTGGACGCGGAATAGGCGACGGCATTCGGGTTGCCCTCTTTCCCCGCAATCGAGGAGATGTTGACGATGCGTCCATAGCCGGTCTTCAGCATCTCGCGAACGCCGGCCTGACAGCAGTGGAACACCGCGTTCAGGTTCAGCGACATGACGAAGTCCCACCCTTCTTGCGGATAGTCGGCAAAGGGGGCCAGTGGTCCGTTATGGCCCGCGCTGGTCACAAGAATCCCCAGCGGGCCCATATCCGCGACCACGCGGGTGGTCGCCGCATTCACGGCGTCACGGTCGGTGACGTCGACGGCATACCCGCGCGCGCCCGGAAGTCCCGCTGCGGCGGTTTCGGCGCGTTCGGCGTCAAGGTCCCAGATCGCGACCTTATGGCCCTTTTCCGCCAACCTTTGGGCAATGGGCAGGCCCAGTCCCCCGGCCCCCCCGGTCACGATCGCCACGCGCGGCGTTTCCTGCGTCTGCATGATTTCCCTCCCTCCGGTCGTTCCGACTCATCGTTCTTGACAAGACGGCCAACTAACATCCTAGTAGCCTAACTGGCGCGCGGGGAGGCGGCCTGTCAAGCGCGACATCAAGGGACGGAGGATACCGAATGGGACTGAAGGGCGGCGCATTCCTGGCGATCTGGCATGACATTGCCGAGGGCGCGCAGGAAAACTACATCGAGTGGCACACGCGTGAGCACATGCCCGAACGACTGTCGATCCCCGGCTTTCGCACCGGAAAGCGCCTGCATGATCCCGATGCCGCGCGCTATGTCTTCGGCACCATCTATGCGGGAGAAGATGTCGAGGTCTTCCGTTCGCCCGCCTATCTGGAGCGTCTGAACAATCCGACCCCCTGGACCTCGGACGTGGCGCCGAGTTTTCAGAATTTCCTGCGCATCGCATGCCGCCGCATCGCTCATGCCGGGCTTGGCGATGGTGGGGCCATGGCCACCATACGCTTCGCCTTCTCCGGTGACGGGGGCGAAAGCGGGCTTGAACAGGGGGCAGCACAGCCGCTGGTCGATGCGATCCTGTCACTGCCCGGCGTCGCGGCCGTCCATCTGGGCGTGGCACGGGCCGAAGTCTCCTCCGTTCGCACGCGCGAAACGGAAATCCGCTCGGAAATGGCCGAGAAGGGTTTCGACGCGGTGCTGCTGGTCGAAGGATCGTCCCGGCCCGGATTGGTCGCCTCGGTTGGCCGCGCGCGCGACCTTGCACTTCAGACGGGCCTGCTGACCGGTGCCGAGATCAACCTGTATGATGTGGCTTTTACCCTGACCTCGGAAGACATGGAGGGTGCGGCATGAGCCGTTTCCTGATCACCGGCGGTGCCGGCTTTCTTGGGGCCTGGATCCTGCGCGAATTGGCGGGGCAAGGGCATGCGATCCGCATCTTCGACCGCTCGACTGACCGCCGTGTGCTGCATGAGATTGCGGGTGCCGAAGCCGGACGGGTGGAATGGGTGCAGGGTGACATCACCGATGCCGCCGCCCTGCTGGACGCGGCGCGCGATTGCACGGCGATCATTCATCTGGCCGCGCTGTTGACCCCGGCGTGTCGGCAAGACCCGGTGCTTGGCGCGCAGGTGAACGTGATCGGCACGCTGAACGTGTTTCAGGCGGCCCGCGCACAGGATATCCGCCGCGTGGTCTATGCCAGCAGCGCGGCGGTCTTTGGTCCCGACGATGGCGCCGTTCCCCATCCCGTCACCCAGTACGGGGCGTTCAAGCTGGCCTGTGAAGCATCGGCCCGCGTCTATTGGCTGGACGAAGGGATCGCCAGCATCGGGTTCCGTCCCACCATTGTCTATGGCCCGGGCCGCGAGGTCGGGCTGACGGCCGGCCCCACCCTTGCCTGCCGCGAAGCGGTCGCGGGTCGTTCCTATACCATCGGCTACTCCGGTCCTCAGGATCTGGTCTTCGTCGGCGACGTCGCTGCAGCCTTTGCCGCCGCGGCCACATCGAGCGCCGATGGGGCACATGTCTTTCCGCTGACCGGTGGCACTGTCGACCTGCCCGAAATTGTCGCCGCGATCCTAACGGAAGTGCCGGGGGCCAGGATCAATTTTGCGGGCCCCGAAGTGCCGATGGCGCCCGAAATTCGCGACGTGTCCTTTGCTCATCTGCTGGGGCCCGCGCGTCGTACGTCGCTTTCCGAAGGCATCGCCCAGACCGTCGCGCATTATCGCCAACTCCAATCCGTGGCGGTCAGTCCGCCCGCAGATAGCGCAGGATCATCTCGGTGATGGTGCGCAAACGCTCCTCGGCGCGGTCGGCTGCCAGCAATTCGCGGCCGAACAGGACTTCAAGCGTATGGCGGTTCGAAACATAGGTGAAACCGAGGGCAGAGATCGAGATGTACAGGTCCAGCACATCGATTCCGGGGCGAAAGACGCCCAGTTCGACCCCGCTGTCGAGTATGGCCCCCAATTGATCCAGTATCGTCCGGTTCAACTCGGTCATGTCCCGCGTCGCCTTGAGATGGGCCGCGCCGTGCAGGTTCTCGGTATTGATGATGCGAACGAAGGCCGGATGTTCGATGTAATAGCGGAAGGTGAACTCGATCAGCCGCGTCACGGCTTCTTCGGGACGCTCCGGGCTGAGGTCCAGCGCCATCTCTGCCTTGCGGATACCGGCGTAGATGTCACGAAGCGCAGCAAGGTAAAGGTCCTCCTTGCTGCCGAAGTAATGATAGACCATCGCCTTGTTCGTCCGGGCGCGATCCGCGATCCGATCGACCCTGGCCCCACCAAGGCCGAAGGTCGAAAACTCCTCGATCGCCGAATCAAGCAGGGCGCGACGGCGCCGTTCAGGGGCGCGTTCCCCCGGAACAACCTTGGTTTCTTCATTCAGATCAATGCTGTTGGTCATGTCATCCGCCTCGCGTCCTTGCTTTGGAAGCAGGATCATCCTAGCGCGGTCGTTGACATTAACCAACTAGTTGATTAACACGGACGAGCGAATGGAGGATTCGCCCGATAAGCAACTGCGCGGGCCATCGTTGACCGCGCGGGTTCCCAACACAGGTCGTCTCAATTTCTGGGGAGGAAGAATGACGTTGAAATTCTCGTTCCGCGCAGCCGCGCTTGGACTGGTTGCCGCGATGGGGTTGGCGGGCTTCGGCTCGCACGCAGAAGCCCAGACACTGGAAAAGATCAAGGAAGCCGGCGTCGTCCGCATCGGCGTCATGGGCGAACAGGCGCCCTGGGGTTCGATCGATGCCAGCGGTCAGAATATCGGCTATGACGTCGACGTGGCCCGCCTGATTGCCGATGAGCTTGGCGTCAAGGTCGAGTTTGTTCCGGGCGCGGTCGCCGCGCGCATTCCCAACCTGCTGACCGGCAAGGTCGACCTCCAGATGGCCGTGATGGGCATGTATCCCGAACGCGCCAAGGTCGTGCAGTTCACCGAACCCTATGCCGGGCTGAAGATCATCCTGCTGTCCAGCGCCAAGAACAAGATCGAGACGATCGAGGATGCGCGCAGCATGAACATCGGCGTTCCGCGCGGCGCGGCGCAGGACACGGCCATCACCAAGCTTCTGGGCGACGTGCCGAACATCCGCCGCTTTGACGATGACAGCTCGACCATGCAGGCGCTCGTCTCGGGTCAGGTCGATGCGATCGGTGGCAACACCACCTACAAGATCAACCTCGACAAGGCTGCGCCGGGCAACGACTTCGAACAGAAGGTCGTATTCCAGGAGCAGTGGATGGGCGTTGCCACCAAGCCCGGCGACAAGGAAGCGAACGACTGGCTGAACGCCTTCATCCAGAAGATCAAGGCCGACGGCCGGCTTGAGGCGATCAGCCAGAAATGGCTGGGGGCCGGGTTGCCGCAATTCCCCGCCTCGCTCGAAGGCGTCCCCTATACCGTCCAGTAATCGACCGGCCCCGTGCCGGTGACAAGAACGATGGCAGCCGCGCGATGCGGCTGCCAGCCGACCGAACATGTGCGAAGGCTGACGATGCGAAAGATCTATGTCCTGAACGGCCCGAACCTGAACCTTCTGGGTCAGCGCGAGCCCGAGATTTACGGCCATATCACGCTGGACCAGATCCGCGAGTGGTGCGAGGCCGATGCCGCCGAACTGGGGCTGGAGGTCGTCTTCCGCCAGTCTAATTTTGAAGGCGAGATCATTCAGTGGATCCATGAGGCCCGGACCCAGGCCGACGGCATCGTCATCAACCCGGCCGGATATACCTTCACCTCGATCGCGATCCTTGACGCGCTGAAGACCTTCGACAAGCCGAAGATCGAACTCCACATCTCGAACGTGCATCAGCGCGAAGAGATCTATCACAAATCTCTGGTCTCGCGCACGGCCACCGCGGTCATGGCGGGCTTCGGCGCCTTTGGATACCGGCTTGCCCTGCGGGCGATGAAGGAGTGGACCCAATGATCCGCATTGCCTTGCTGGGTGCCGGCCTGATCGGCCGCGAACATGCCGAACTGATCCAGACCCATCCGGGCGCGGAACTGGCCGCCATCTGTGATCCCTCGCCCGAGGGGAAGGCACTTGCCGAGCGGCTTTCCGTTCCGCATTTCTCCGCTTACGTCGAGGCGCTGGAAAAGACCCGTCCCGACGGTGCGATCATCGCCCTGCCCAATCGCCTCCACGAAGCCGCAGCTTTGGCCTGCATCGATCGCGGCATTGCCAGCCTGGTCGAAAAGCCGGTGGCGGATACCGTCGCCGCCGGAGCGCGCATCGCCGAGGCGTCCGAGGACCGGGGTGTCCCGGTACTGGTCGGCCATCACCGCCGGCACAGCCCCGATATCCGCGCGGCCAAGAAAAGCATCGCCGCTGGCGAACTTGGCGGCCTGGTCGCTGTCAACGGGATGACCCTGTTTGACAAGCCAGAGCCCTATTTTCAGGCTGAATGGCGTCGCCAGCCCGGTGGCGGGCCACTGCTCATCAACCTGATCCACGACATCGACGCGCTCCGCCACTTGGTCGGAGAGATCGAAAGCGTGCGTGCCTTCACCTCGTCGGCGGTTCGGGGTTTTGCGGTCGAGGATACGGCCAGCATCGCCATCCGCTTCCGCAATGGCGTGCTCGGCAGCTTCGTCATCTCGGATGCCGCGGTCAGTCCGTGGGCCTGGGAATATTGCTCGGGTCAGGCCCTTTATCATCCGTCGCAACCCGGACCGTGCCTGTTCATCGCCGGACGCAAGGCCGCGCTGTCGGTGTCCGACATGTATCTGTGGCGTCACGCCGAACAGGACCACCACTGGCAGCATCCCCTGCTGCGCGAACATCGCCCCGGCGATGGATCGCGCACCTATGTCAATCAGCTCGACCATTTTCTTGCGGTGATCCGGCGCGAAGCGGCGCCGCTGATCTCGGCACGCGACGGGCTGGCGACGCTGGCCGCCACCCTGGCCGTCGAAATGGCCGCGCGCGAGGACCGCACCGTCACGCTGGACGAGATGCTGGCCACCGCCGGACAAAGGGCCGTCGCATGAACCGCGCCCTGTCACTTTCCTTCCTGTCCTGCCTGTCCGCGCCCCCCGAAAAGGCGGCGCGGGTCGCGGCGGCGACCGGCTATGATTTCGTCGGCCTGCGGATGCTGCCCGCGGCGCCCGGCGGGATCGCTTTTCCGCTGATGGAGGATGCCATCCGTCGCCGGGCACTGCGCCGCCAGCTTGACGACAGCGGCATCGGGGTCTTTGACGTCGAGATGATCCGCCTGGCCCCGGATTTCAGCGCCGGGGCATATCTGCCCTTCCTTGAAGCCTCGGCCGATCTGGGCGCCCGCGCCATTCTGGTTGCTGGCGATGACCCGGATGAGGCGCGCCTGACCGCTTCGTTTGTGGCGCTTTGCGAGGCAGCGGCCCCGTTTGCCCTGTCCGCAGACCTTGAATTCATGCCGCAGTCCGATCTGGCGGACCTTGCCGCCGCGCTGCGGGTCCTGCGCGCCGCCGGCCAGCCCAATCAGGGCGTGATCGTCGATGCGCTGCACGTCTCTCGCGCCCGTGTCACTCCGGCAGAGATCGCGGACATTCCGCGTGAGTGGTTGAATTATGGCCAGATCTGCGACGGCCCCGCCGAAATTCCGTCGACCCGCGATGCGCTGAATTTTGCTGCCCGGCACGAAAGGCTGGTGCCGGGACAGGGCGGGATCGACCTTGGCGCGATCTTCGGGGCACTTCCCGGCGATCTGCCCGTCGCGGTCGAAGTTCCGAACGACCGCCAATCGGCGGGCATGACACCCGAGGCATGGGCAGGCCTGCTGCGTGAAGCAGCGCTGCACGTGCTGGACCCGCAACCTGTCCGTAAAGGGGCCCGGTCATGATGTGGAAGACCATTCGCGGCGAAAGGATCCCCGCCTTTGGCTTTGGAACCTTCGAGCTGGTCGGCAGCGCCGGTGAGGACGCGATCCGCGCGGCCATCGAGATGGGCTATCGCCAGATCGACACCGCCATCCGCTACGGCAACGAACGCGAGGTTGGCCGCGCGATCCGCGCCTCGGGCGTGGCGCGGGACGAGCTGTTCGTTACCACCAAGATCTGGTTCGACAACCTTGCGCCCGACAACATCCACGCGCGGCTGGACGAAAGCCTTGACCGGCTTGGTTTCGATCAGGTGGACCTGCTTCTGGTCCACTGGCCGACGCGCGAGGTTCCATTGGGCGAAACACTCGCCGCCTTTGCCGAGGAGCGCGCGCGGGGGCGCACGCGACTGATCGGCGTCAGCAACTTCACCGTGGCGCTTCTTGACGAGGCGCTGGACGTGCACAAGGCCGATCTGTTCTGCAACCAGGTCGAGTATCACCCCTATCTTTCGCAGGAAAAGCTGCTGGCACGGATGCGCCGCGCCGACATGCTGCTGAATGCCTATCAGCCGATCGCGCGGGGCAAGGTGTTCCAGTCCGATTTGCTGAACCGGATCGGGGCGAAGCACGGGAAATCCGCCGGGCAGGTCACGCTGCGCTGGCTGGTCCAGCAGGACCATGTCGGCGCGATCCCGCGTTCTTCCCGGCCCGAAAACATGCGCGCGAACCTTCAGATCTTCGACTTCGAGCTGGATGACGAAGATATGCGCGCCATTCACGGTCTGGCGCGGGGCGAACGGTTCTCGCGCTTCGACTGGGAACCGGAATGGGATGAATAGGTCCATATGCCAAGGGGGAGGGGCAGATGACACTTGACTTCAGCGTGGTGGCAAATGCCTGGCCAGCCCTGTTTTACGGGGTGCTGGGCACGATGCTGCTGGCCGTCTGCGGCATGATCCTTGCCATGATCATCGGCGTGGGCGGGGTCGCAATCCTGCGCGCCCAAAGGCGGCTCTCCAGCTTCCTTGTGACGGCTTTTGTCGAAATCATCCGCAATACGCCGTTCCTGGTGCAGATCTATTTCATCTTCTTCGCCTTGCCACTGGCCGGCATCCGCCTGAACCCCACGGTGACGGCAATCCTGGCACTTGGGCTGAATGGCGGAGCCTATGCGATCGAGATCATCCGGGGCGGTGTCGAAAGCATTCCGAAGGGCCAGACCGAAGCCGGGCTTGCGCTGGGGCTTCACAGGGGCGAGGTGTTCCGCATGATCGTCCTGAAGCCCGCGTTGAAGGCGATCTATCCCTCGCTGTCCAGTCAGTTCATCCTGCTGACGCTGACCACGGCGATCTGCACCTCGATCTCGGCCTATGAGTTGACCTCGGTCGGGCAGCGCATCGAGGCCGAGACCTTCCGCAGCTTCGAAGTCTATTTCACGCTGACCATGATCTATCTCGTGATTTCTCTGATCACGATGTGGGCGCTCGCAGCCATCGGGCGGCGTGCCTTCAACTATCCTGACCGCTGAACGGAGGACGACATGGGACCGCAAGAGCTTACCTATCTCGTGCAGGGGTTGGGATGGACGCTGATCCTGACCGCCATCGGCTTCATCGGCGGGATCATCTTTGGCATGATCGTGGCCCTGATGCGGGTCTCGTCACGGGCCTGGCTGCGCTATCCCGCGATTGCCTGGATCGGGTTGTTTCAGGGAACGCCGCTGCTGATGCAGCTTTTCGTGGCATATTTCGGTTTGCCGCTGATGGGCTTCGACGTCCCCGCCTGGGCCGCCGTCGCATTCGCGCTGAACGCCCATGCCAGCGCATTTCTGGGCGAGATCTGGCGCGGCGCGATCCAGTCCGTGCCCAAGGGCCAGACCGAGGCCGCGAATGCGCTTGGCCTGCACGCCCGCAGCCGCATGTTCGACGTGATCCTGCCGCAGGCATTCAAGCTGTCGCTGCCAGCGACGGTCGGCTTTCTTGTGCAACTGCTCAAGGGCACCTCGCTGGCGGCAATCGTCGGGTTTGTCGAACTGGCCCGCGCGGGGGTGATCGTCTCGAACCAGATCTACAAGCCGCTGATCGTCTTCGGCGTGGTCGGCGTCATGTATTTCGCAATTTGCTGGCCGCTCTCGCTTTACGGCCGTTACCTTGAACGCCGCATGTCGGCCGGCGTCTCGAAATAGGGAAGGATGACAGATGGACCAGTCCCAGAAGGACGGAGCCGCCATGATCGAGATGCGCAAGGTCGATAAATGGTATGGTTCCTTCCACGCGCTGAAATCCGTCGACCTGACGGTCCGCAAGGGTGAAAAGATCGTGCTGTGCGGGCCTTCGGGGTCGGGCAAGTCCACCCTGATCCGCTGCATCAACCATCTGGAAACCATCCAGAGCGGCGAAATCACCGTATCGGGCCATCGCCTGAACGACAGCCAGAAGGCCGTCGACGCGGTGCGCTGCGAGGTCGGGATGGTCTTCCAGCAGTTCAACCTGTTCCCGCATAAGACGGTGCTGGAAAACTGCATCCTGGCCCCGATGCGTGTGCGCAAGCAGTCCCGCGCGGATGCCGAGGCGACGGCGCGGCGCTATCTTGACCGCGTCCGTATCGGGAACCAGGCGGACAAGTATCCGGCACAGCTTTCGGGCGGCCAGCAGCAGCGTGTGGCCATTGCCCGCGCGCTGTGCATGGAACCGAAAGCCATGCTTTTCGACGAACCGACCAGCGCGCTTGACCCCGAAATGGTCAAGGAGGTGCTTGATACCATGATCGGGCTGGCGCGCGACGGCATGACCATGATCTGCGTCACGCATGAAATGGGCTTTGCCCGGCAGGTCGCCGACCGCGTGATCTTCATGGCCGATGGCGAGATCATCGAGGAAAACGACCCCGAAACCTTCTTCCACAATCCGGGCCACGCGCGGACTCGCGCCTTCCTCGGCGAGATTCTGGCCCATCACTGATCCGCGGGACAGGTGACAACGGAAAGTGGCCTTGTCCGCAGGGCTGCTTTCCGGTCTTTGGGGTGAACGCCCACGCATATGCAGGACATCCCGACATGCAGATCAGGCCCGCGACGCCAGCTGACGTTCCCGCCATCTTCCATATCCGGACCTCGGTGACCGAAAACCAGCTGACCACGGCCGAACTGGCCGAGATGGGCATTACGCCCGCCTCGATCACTGCGATGATTCTGGCGTCGCCTTGCGCCTGGGTGGCTGACAAGGACGGGCAGGTTGTCGGTTTCTCGATGATCGACCCTGACACCGGATCGCTGTTCGCTGCCTTCGTCCTGCCCGTGCATGAAGGGCAGGGGATTGGCCGCAAGCTGGTCAAGGCGGCCGAGGACGCCTTGTTCGCAAACCACCCGGTCGCATGGCTTGAGACGGGCAAGGCCACCCGCGCGGCGGGTTTCTATCGCCACCTTGGCTGGAGCAACGAACGCCAGGCAGACGCTGGTGACATCCGCCTGGAAAAGCGGCGGCCCTGACAACGGGAACCCCGGGCTGTCCTTCTGGTGCGTGTCGCGCTATGGGCGAAGCCATGACCGAAACCTTGCCCCCGTGCCCCGAATGCCGTTCTGCCTATACATATGAGGCGGATTCCCTGCTTGCCTGCCCCGAATGCGGACACGAGTGGTCGCCTGCCGCCTCGGATGCCGGGTCCGAGATCCGCGACAGCGTGGGCAACCTGCTGGCGGATGGGGACACGGTGACGGTCATCAAGGACCTGAAGGTCAAGGGGTCTTCAAGCGTCATCAAGGTTGGCACCAAGGTTCGCGGCATCCGCCTGGTGGATGGCGATCACGATATCGACTGCAAGGTGCCCGGCTTTGGCCAGATCGGCCTGAAATCGCAATTCGTGAAAAAGGTCTCGGACTAGGTCGCAAGGCTGTCGGTTTTCCGCCGATCGGCATGGCCGGGTTGATTGACACTGACCGCGCCAAGGCAGAGTTTGGCCGCGCCACGGTCGCAGAATGCGGCCGTGCTTCAATGAAACGGGACAGGCAGGAGATCGAATTGATCAAAGCAGTCATTATCAGCCTGGGTGCAGTACTTGCCTTGGCAGCGTGCAACCCCACTCCGCAGCAGCAAGCGGCAATGCGTTGCGGCGCATCGACGGCCGGCGGCGCAGCGGTGGGCGCGGGCCTTGGCAGCGCCATTGGCGGCGGCAAGGGCCGGGATATCGCCATGGCGGCAGGCGCGCTTGGCGGCGGCGCGATGGGCCACCGGATGGGGTGCTAAGCACCCGCCGATGACCCGCAATCGCCCGCCTGACGGTCGGGCAATTGCAATTCGGCTGCAAAGGCAGGGAATCCTGGCACCCACGACCGGGCTTCTGGTTTCCCTGCCGATGCGACAATCTACTCCGACAGGGTATTCTTGTAGATCCTGCCGTCCTTCATGATGATCAGCAGGTTGCGCTCTGCGTCAGCGAGCAGGTCGATATTGGCAAGCGGGTCGCCGTCGACCAGCAGCAGATCGGCAAACGCGCCTTCCTCGACCACCCCAAGCTTGCCCTTGTAGGGACTGCGCAGGCCGGAAAGCTGAAGCAGTTCGGCATTCGTCGATGTTGCCTGGCGCAGGATTTCGGCGGGCGTGAACCATTGCTTCAACGACACAAGCATCCGCCCCTGCTGGCGAGCCATCGCTTCCGAGAACAGGACATCGGTGCCAAAGGCCAGCTTCAGGTTGTATTTCTTGGCCAGCTTGTAAAGGCGGTCGGTGCCCTCCATGACCTCTGCGGCCTTCTGGTCCTGATCCGAGCCGGGCGGGAACATGCCGCCGAAAAATTCATGCGTGATCGGTTGCGCCGACAGCCAGATGCCTTTTTCGGCCATGTATTTGGCCGTGTCCTCGTCGATCAGCTGGCCGTGCTCGATCACCTTCACGCCGGCATCGATCGCCCGGCGCACCGCGGCCGAGGTATAGGCGTGCACCGTGACATAGGTTCCCCAGTTCGATGCCGCCTCGACAGCCGCGCCCAGCTCTTCGGGGGTAAAGGTCGACACGTCGATCGGGCTGTGAGGAGAGGCGACTCCACCGCCCGCGGTCAGCTTGATCTGGCTTGCCCCCAGCATCAACTGTTCGCGCGCGCGCTGGCGCACCTCGTCAGGGCTGTCCGCGATCATGGCGCCGCCCAGGTCTTCTACCCTGGACAGCGGTTTAGAGCTGTCGCGGGGCAGATCACTCAGCGGACGGAAATCCCCATGCCCGCTGGTGACAGAGATGATCGCACCCGAGGGCCAGATCCGGGGACCCGGCACGACACCGGAATCGATGGCCTGTTTCAGTCCGAATGAGGGGCCACCGAGGTCGCGCACCGTGGTAAACCCGCGCATCAGCGTGGCCGTTGCCTCGGCCCCGGCCAGCAGGTTGATCAGGCCGACATCGCCAAACAGCATCTGTTCGGGTGTCTGGCGGATCAGCATCGTGTGCCAATGTGCGTCGATCAGCCCCGGCATCAGGGTCCGCCCGCCGCCGTCGATCACGGCCGCATCGGCCCCGGCCGTGGCGTCATCGCCGATCTCCGCCACCAGATTTCCGCGCACCAGCACCGAGGTCGGCGCGCTGAGGCTGTCGCCCTTGCCATCATAGACCCGCACGTCCGTGAACAGCGTTTCTGGGGCCGTCTCGGCCGCAATCGCCGGCGTCGAGATCAGGGTCACCAGCAGCGCGCCGGCAGCAAGCAATGTTCGTTCGGGTCTGACCATCGTGACTTCTCACCTCCGTCTTTCGAATATCCGGCCGGGGGGCGGGACAGCTCCGGGGGACGCCCAAGGCATCGCCCCGATACAAGCGCAGTATTCTTTCGGGATTGTGACCGGATTCAGGCCGGCCAAGGCAGTGATGGGTTCATTTTGAAGTCATATTCGACGCAAGGTAAACAGCTTTCCTTGGCGAGGGGCAATATTCTCAACCTGTTAGGATGCTTGGCAGAATTCCGTCGAAACCCATCGCGCGGGGCGGGAAGTTGCCTCCCCCGGACGGGCGCGCCATGTCAGGGGGCCATGCGCTCTCCGCGCCGCCGCAGAAGCCGCGCTGGTGCGCCGACATAAATGCCGCCGGGAAGTGTCCGGCCCTTGACGACCGCACCCGCGCCGATGACAGAGCCCCGTGCCAGATGACTGCCCGCCAGGATCTTGGCCCCTGCTCCGATCCAGACATCGTCCTCGATGACGACCTGCTCCTTCAGCAGGGGTTGTCTGCGAATGGGCGTCCGGGCGTCGTCGAAGCCATGTTCGAACGAGACGATGATGGCATGGGCGGCGATGCGAACCTCGTTGCCGATGGTGATGCCGCCGTGACCCAGAAGCACCGCATAGTCATTGATCGAGACGTTGTCGCCGATGTCGATCAGGCCGCTTTGCGCGTCGATGACCACCCCGTTGCGCATCGAAACCCGATCTCCGATCCTGATACGCCCCTCGCGCCAGCGGAACCGGGGCCAGTAAAGCATCTTCGGCCGCTTTCCGATCGTCAGCGCGCCGCGGGAAAGCAAAGCCTTGATCTTGACGAGGCGGCCGATATTCACATGGCTGCCCGCGCGGAATTGGCGATGGGCGGCACTGCCTTTGCCCAACGGGTTGGACGGACTTTCCCGTGGGTATGGATCGAAAGCCTCGCCATCAATTTCCCCCCGCCGCTATGGCCGTGAAAATTACTAGGGAATCCGAGGCGCAGAGAGTCAAGTGAAAGGGACGGGTGCCGGAACGAGGAAAGGCCCCGCAAAGGGGCCTGTTCCGGATCTGCAAGGATCGCTTAGAAGTCCATCGTCAGGCCCAGCGTGACCGTCCGGCCTGGGGCGTAAAGCGGATAGACGCTGCGTGCATCGTATTGGACATAGCTGGAACGCTCGTAATAGGTTTCGTCCAGCAGGTTGTCGACGCCCAGATGCAGAACGACATTCTCGTAGTTCTGCGGCCGCCACTCGCCATACAGGTTCACGACGGTATAGGACTCGTGATCATCGAACCCGGCTTCGGTCAGATAGTCGCCGTCAAGCTTGCCTGCCCATTCGATGGTCCCGCCGACTTTCAGGTTATATTGCGGGATCTCCTGATCGACATAAAGCGTGGCGATGTTCCCGACCGGCACGACGGTTCCGCCATTCGGCAGCACGTCCTCTCCGTTCTGGGTCACGTCGGCCTTGGTGAAGCTGGTGCCGAGGCGGCCGCTGCCCCAGCTGTAATTGCCCTGAAGGGTAAAGCCCTTGCTGCGATAGTCGTCTGCGTTGGTCAGATAGCCGATTTCGGTATCGTATTCCCCAAGGCCCTTCAGGCGGGTGTCGAAGAAGGTCAGGTTCCCGGTCCAGTTGCCTTGGTTGGCATTCAGGCCCAGCTTGATGTTGCTGGCTTCGGCCGGGTCATAGCCGGGATCGGTGGCGAAGGATTCGTCGCGGGCATGAAGCAGGCCGAATTCGCCCACCTGATAGCCCAGCCAGGTTTGCGAGGCACCCGCAAAGACCTCGTAACCCTCAGAGAATTCATAAGAGACTGTGCCGTTCACGCTGGCGCCGGTATCGCTGAACCGCTCTCCGTTCCAGTCGGTGAAGCGCTGGTGATCCAACCGAAGGCCAGTCGAGACGTCGATGCCATTGTCGAATTCGAACCGGCCCTGGACGAAAGCCCCGATCTGCATCGTCTCAAGCGTGTGGATGCGCGGCGCGCGGTCGCCGTAATTGTCCACGCGGTAGTCGTCATAGGCCCAGTCGATGCCGGCCGTGATCGTGCCCGGACCGGTGGTATAGGTGTTCTTCATCTCGCCGCCGATGGTCTTGACCTCAAGATCCATGTCGCCGTTCACGGGGCGCGCGCCGGTCGCATAGTTCGGACGCCAGTATTCATTGCGAGTGACATAGACCAGCGCTTCGGGATCCCAGGCATCGGTCGGCGCAGTCGAGCTGTATTTCAGGGACAGCGTGTTGCGCGTGACCTTCAGCGGAAAGACCTCATCCGCGTGGTCAAGGTCCATGTTCATCTTGATGACGCGGTCGTCATCATCCTTGCTGTATTCATAGGCCAGCTCGACACGATGGCCTTCGAATTCATAGCCCAGCTTGGTCAGCGCGCCCTGGGTCGCGGGTGCGGTCCCGGGCATTTCGCGGCCGTCGCCATTCTCGTAATTGTCGCCATCGGCGGCGTGGAGCATCACGAACCAGTCGAAGCCGGCATGGATACCGTAGCCGGCCAACGAACCGGCCACCCCGCGCCCGTTCGTGCCATAGGACAGTCCCACGCGGCCGCCCTGCGTCTGGCCATCGGCCAGCATGTCCTGCGCGCCGACGGTTTCATAGCGCACGGCGCCCGCCGCTGCGCCAAAGCCTGAATCCGCGGCTGCGGCGCCCACCTCGACCTCGACTGATTTCAGGAAGGCGGGGTCGATGACATTCGATCCCGTATGGTGCCAGCTGGTGACGCCCTGCGGGACGCCATCCACGCTGACGGCCAGATTCGACTGTTCCATCCCAAAGACATGGATGCGCTTGGACGGACCGGCGCCGCCCGAAACGGTGATCGCGGAATCCCTCGCAAACAATTCGGAGACATCGACAGGTTGCAGAACCTCGATATCCTCGGGGGTAACGGTGATGCCGCCCGTGGCCTCGACGTTTTCCCGGCCATCGGCGACCAGTGTGATCGGGGCCAGGACCACGCTGTCCGTTTCGGGGGCGGTCGCCAGATCCTGCGCGCTCAGCGCCGAGGCGAGTGCAAGCGTCGACACATTTGCCAGCACGAAGATAAGTCTTTGTTTCATAAGTTTCCCTCGTCTTCCGAAATGTTTGGGCGCCTTTTATGGAGGGGAAAATGAAAACACAAGTATTTTACTCAGGAATCGGTGACGCATTCGAAACCGGCGCTTCGGCGTGCCAGAGATGCAACTGCGCGGCGATCTTCGCGGGTGATGGACCTATCCCCGACAAGCGGCTAGCACTGGGCCTGCCGAATGCGGCGGTGCATCGGCTGAACAGGGGAACAGGTCCGTGACGGGCAAGCAGAACATGATCGACTGCCATCTGCATCTTTTCGATCCGGTGCGCTTTCCCTATGCGCCCGATACGCATTACCGTCCCGCCGGGCACGAGATTGCCACGCTTGCCCAGATGCGCGCGGTGCTTGCCGCAAATGGCATCGAACGCGTCCTGCTGGTGCAGCCGAACTCGGCCTATGGCACCGATAATGCGATGATGCTGGATGCGATTGCGCAATCAGGCGGCCTGTGGCGCGGGATGGCAGTGGTCGATCCGGATATCGAAATCGACCATCTTTGCGCCCTGAAGCGGCAGGGCGTCATCGGCGCGACCTGCGTGCTTCAGAACTATTCCCCCGAGGACCTGCGCCGCTTTCCCGCACTGATCGAAAAGCTTGTGGGGCTGGACATGATCTTTGACGTCCAGTTCGCGGGGGATGAGATCTTTGCCGCACAAAGCCTGTTTGCGGGCAGTCCGGTGCGCCTGGCGATCGACCATTGCGGCAGGCCGGATCTGTCGCAGGGCCGCGATGCGCCGGCCTTTCGCGCGCTACTGGATCTGGCAGATCGCGCCGCGCCGACCACCATAAAGATTTCCGGCCACCACAAATTCGCACCTTTCCCCTGGCCCTTCGAAGCGGCAGATCCCTTTATTGCCGAGATCCTCTCCGCCTTTACCCCGGCGCGCAGTGTCTGGGGGTCGGACTGGCCTTTCCTGCGCGTGCCCGAGCGGGTGGATTACAGTCCGCTGCTGCCACTTGCGGCGCGATATCTGGACAGCGACGCAGCCCGCGACCAACTGTTCCGGCGAACGGCCCTGCGCGAATTCTGGGGCGAACGGGACTGACCCCCTACATCGCATGACCCCAGGTCAGCAGGCCAAGCGCGCCAAGCGCCATCCAGACCGCCATCGCGATCATCATCAGGTTCTCGGTCAGCGAGACAAAGCCAAGCGGCACATTGCTTGACCCGCCGACGCAGGCGCATTTCAGCTCTCGCCGGTCGACATAAACTGCCTTGAAGACCGAGACCGCGCCTGCCGTTCCGATGAACAGCGCGAGCGGCACCGACAGCCATGTCAGCGCGCCGGCGATCATCAGGATGCCCGCCAGTCCCTCGGCGAAGGGATAGATATAGGAATAGCGCACCCACCGCCGGGCAAGCAGGTCATAGTTCAGGAACATCGTGGCAAAGGCCTCGACATTCTGCAGTTTCAGAAGGGCGAGAGCCGCCATGCTGAAGCCGATGAACCATTCGATGCCCCGGATCGTGAAGGGGGTGCCATAGACGGCGAAGCTGGTCGCCAGCCCCATCAGCAGCGTCATTGCGAACAGCGCGATGACCGGACGATAGCTGGTCGCCTTTGGGTCGACGACCCGCTTGCCCAGGTACCGCCGCAAGTCGTCATAGCCACCGATCCGCTTGTCCCCGATGAAGATCTGCGGCGTGGTGGCGACGCTGTGCGCGGCCTTGAAGGTATCGACCTCGGCCCGCGTGGCAAGGTGATGGTCCTCGACCGCGAAACCCGACCGCTTCAGCAGGTCCAGTGCCTTCAGGCCATAGGGACAGGTGTGGTCGGGCATCATCATCCGGTACAGGCGCGCGATCTTGTCCGGGCGGGTATTTGCGCTGGGTTCCGACATCCTGGTCACTCCCTCTCGTGCTTGTGGATGGGTATGTCGGTACGTATATAGGTGCCGTACCATGGTACGGGATCAAGGGGTAAAATGCTCACGATCGGAAAGCTTGCCAAGGCCGGGGGCGTGGGCGTGGAAACCGTCCGCTTCTATCAACGGCGCGACTTGCTGGGAACGCCGTCGCGCGACGGCGGCATCCGCCGCTATGGTGACGAGGATCTTCGCCGCCTGCGCTTCATCCGCAAGGCGCAGCGGGCAGGCTTTACGCTAGAGGAAATCAGGGAACTGATCGCGTTGGACAATGGTCAGGACCGTGACCGCGCCCGTGAACTGGCCGAAGCACGACTTGCCAAGCTGGACAGGGATATTGCCGATTTGCAGGCCGCCCGGAACAGCCTCCAACGACTGGCCCATGCCTGCGCCCGGGACCATCAGGGCAAATGCCCCATCCTGGCCGCCTTTGAAGAGTAAGGCCGGTCGCCGGTCCTAACGCTCCATCTCGGACAGCGCCGCGATGAAGCGCGAAAACAACTCTCCCTGCGAACCGATCCGCAGTTTGCCATAGATGTTGCGGCGGTGGATGCGGACCGTGCCGGGCGAGATGCCAAGTGCGATCCCCGTGGCCTCGGCCGAATGACCCTTCAACGTGAACTCGACGATTTCCACCTCGCGTGGGGTCAGCAGGTTCTGGCCAAAGCTGCGGAAAGCGGTGTCGATCAATCCCGCCAGCCGGGTGCCCCCATCGGGAGAGGGGGCGGGGGCGGGCGCATTGGCGAAGCGGTCGGCGACATCGGCCCAATGGTGGCGAACGATGGCCGCGACAAAGGGCAGGATCGTCGCCATGTCGCGGAACTCGCGGGCCGAGAAAACGCGCGATGCCCGCATGGCCGAGATGACGACCCTTGCTGCGCCCACATCGACCATGAAGCCGATCTCTTCGGCCAGTTCGGTCTGGACATAATAGTTGCGGAAATACTCGCCCTGATAGAAGCGGTCCGGAGCAAGGTCGCGCAGGCGGACCAGCCGCGGCTCGGTCGATTCCGTGCAGTGCAGATAGAACGGGTCCAGAAGATAGGGACCGGCCTGGTAATCCTCGACCATGACCTTGTGCTTCCATTCCGGGAATTCGGAATGCAGCGCCAGCGGCGGGCGGTCCTCAAGATAGGCAAAGGTCACGCTGTGCTCGAATGGCGCGACCTGCCTGATGGCGTCGATCAACGCCTGGGGGAAGGCGGGCGAATGCAGTGCCGCGACCGCGCGGGCTGATCCCTCGATCCAGTCCTTTGACCAACTCATCCGATTGTTCCCTGCGACTATGCCTTTTGTGGTATATACAACAAAAGACGTGTTTCTTATCATTTTTATGCAGAAGGGAATAGTCCGCAAGAGACTTGACCAACAGGGAAAGACGTTCAGATGGCATATGTGACGGATGTAAGCCCAGCCGAGGCCGTGGCGGAGTTCGCCGATACGACCAAGCGCTATGGCGCGGTCCTGGCCGCTGACCGGCTGAACCTGCGCATCCGGCGCGGCGAATTCCTGTCCTTTCTAGGCCCGTCAGGATGCGGCAAGACCACGGCGCTGCGCATGCTGGCCGGATTCGAGACCCCGACCGAGGGCGAGGTTCTGATCGACGGCCAGTCGGTCGGCGCGACCCCGGCCTATCGCCGACCGGTCAACATGGTCTTCCAGAACTATGCCCTGTTCCCACATATGACGGTGGCGCAGAACGTGGCCTATGGCCTGAACCAGCTTCGGCCGCGCCTGCCCAGGGCCGAGATCGAATCGCGCGTCGCGCGCGCGCTTGATACCGTGCGGCTTGGTGATTTCGGGCCGCGACGCATCTGGCAGATGTCCGGCGGGCAGCAGCAGCGCGTGGCGCTGGCCCGCGCCATCGTGAACCAGCCCAAGATCCTCCTTCTGGACGAACCCATGGCCGCGCTGGACGCCAAGCTGCGGGGCGAGATGCAGATCGAATTGCTGAACCTGCAACGCAAGCTGGGCATCACCTTCGTTCTGGTGACCCATGACCAGCAAGAGGCGCTGTCGATGTCGGATCGCATCTGCCTTATGGGCAAGGGCCGCATCGCGCAGATCGGCACGCCGCGTGACCTGTATGACCGGCCCGCGAACCGCTATGTCGCCGATTTCGTCGGACGCGCCAATATCCTGTCGGCGCGGGTCGAGACGGTTTCTGGCGGGATAGCCACCGTGGCGCTGGCCTCGGGCGAGCGGGTCGCCACCGCCGCGATCAATCCGGCATCGGCGGGCGACAGAGTCGAGGTCGCGATCCGCCCCGAGACGCTGCGGATCGCGAATGCGCCAGACGGCCAAACGCCGTCGATCCCGGCGCAGGTCACGAACATGATCTTTCTTGGCGAACATATCGAATTCCTGCTGGCCCATCCCGCGCTGGGGGCGCTGCAGGTTCTGCTGCCCCGGCAGGCCGAACGGGCCTTGCCGGGCATCGCGGTGGGCGCGACCGCCCATCTGCATTGGGATCACGGCGCCGGCCTGATCCTTGGACAGGAATAGGACCAACAGGGGGAAGCACGAGATGACAAGGGACGACAGGCCTGTCTCGCGGCAGGAATTCATGGCGGAACTGCGCCGCTACCAGAAAGGCTCGGTCAGCCGCCGGCATTTCCTGGCGGTGACGGGACTGGGCGTGGCGACGGCCGCGCTGGCGTCAGCGATGCCCGCACGGCTTTGGGCGGCAGGGATCGGCGATCAGGTATCGATGGCCACCTGGCCGAATTACGACGATCCCGACAACCTGGCCCTGTTCCAGAAGCAGACCGGTGCGGCGGTGCAGGTCAATGTCTTCGGCTCAAACGAAGAGATGTTCGCCAAGTTGCAGGCGGGTGGTGCGGGCTGGGACGTGGTCGTCGCCACCAACTACACGATCAGCACCTATGCCGGGCAGAAGATGATCGAGCCGCTCGACCTGTCGAAGCTGCCGAATTACGACGCGGCCTCGTTCGATCCGCGTTTCGCGGATCCCGGCACGGTGGATGGCAAGCTTTACGCCATCCCGAAGCTGTGGGGCACGACCGGCATGGCCTGGGACAGCAGCAAGGCCAAGCAGCCCTTCACCAGCTGGAAGGATTTCTTCGATGTCACGAAGACCGACTTCTCGGGGCGCACGATCATCCATGACTATCAGCTGACCGCAATCGGCAACGCGCTGAAATATTTCGGCCATTCCTTCAACTCGGTCGATCCGGCCGAGTTGGCCGAGGCAGAGAAGCTGCTGATCGAGATCAAGCCGCACCTTTTCGCCATCACTTCGGACTATCAGCCGTCGATGCGCAATGGCGATGCGTGGCTGACCATGTGCTGGACGGGTGATGCCAAGCAGATGAACCGCGACCTGCCCGAGATCCAGTACACGCTGGGCAAGGAAGGCGGCGAGATCTGGTCGGATTTCTACACCATCCCGACCAGCGCCCCGAACCGCGAAGGTGCCTATGCGCTGCTGAACTTCCTGCTGGACCCCGAGGTCAACGCCCGTGAGGCGCTGTTCCACGGCTATCCGGTTCCGGACAAGCGCGTCGATGCCCTGATCCCGGCAGAGATGTTGAACGACCCGATCCTGCATCCCGCGGCCGAGCTGTTGTCGGCGCTGGAATTCGGCGCTGCGGTCACACTGACCGATCCGAACCGGGCCGAGATCATGGCGCGGTTCAAGGCGGCATAGGACAGGCGGGCAGGCGATGGCGATTTCCAGAAGACAGGCGCGCTGGCTGCTGCTTGGCCCGGCTGGCCTTTGGTATGCGGCGCTGCTGGTGCTGCCGCTTGCCCTGGTCCTGGTCTATTCCTTCGGCGAACGCGGCGCGGTGGGCGGCTATCAGCCCGCCTTCACGCTGGCGCAATATGCCAACCTGGGAAGCCGCTGGACGGCTTTCCAGAACACGCTGATCCTGGCTCCCGCAGGTACCATCGCCGCTCTACTGATCGCCTATCCGCTGGCCTATTACCTGGCGCTGCGGGTCGGTGCGCAATGGCGGACCCTGTTGATCGTGCTGGTGATCGTGCCTTTCTGGACCTCGATCCTGATCCGTTCCTATGCCTGGATCTTTCTGCTGGGCGGCCGCGGGATCCCGCAACTGCTGTCCTCGATGGGTCTGGGGGATTTCCGGCTGATCAACACCCCTTTCGCGGTGCTGGTGGGCATCGTCTATGGCTATTTGCCGCTGATGTTCTTCCCGATCTACGTCAGTCTGGAAAAGCTGGACCGCCGCTTGCTTGAGGCCGCGGGCGATCTGGGCGCGCCGCCCTGGCGCAGCTTCCTGCAGGTTACGCTGCCGCTGTCGCTGCCCGGTGTCGCCACCGGCTCGATGCTGGTCTTCATCCTGCTGATGGGGGAATACCTGATCCCGCAGATGCTGGGCGGCGGCAAGGTCTTCTTCGTCGGCAACGCACTGGTCGACCTGTTCCTGCAATCGCGCAACTGGGCCTTCGGCTCGGCAATGGCGGTGACGCTGGTGGCGGTCATGCTGCTGGTGGTCACGCTTTACATGCGTTTCCTGCGCCGCATCGGCGCGGCGCGCGACGATGTCGGCTTGATGTGAGGAAGTGATGCGGATCTATGCCCTTGCGGTCTATCTGTTCCTTTACCTGCCGATCGGCATCATCGCGCTGTTCAGCTTTTCGGCGGGACGCTCGGCCAGCCAGATGCAGGGCTTTTCGCTGCAATGGTATGGCAAGGCGCTGGGGAACCCCTTTGTCGTGGACGCGCTGAAAACCTCGGCCTCGGTCGCGTTCACCTCGGCCGTGCTCGCCAGCGTCTTCGGGACGATGGCGGCACTTGCCCTGACCGGGATGCGTGGGCGCCTGCGCGTGCTGTTCGACGGCATGATCTATGTCGCGGTGATGATCCCCGGCATCGTCATCGGCATCGCCACGCTGATCGCGCTGGTCACGGTCTTCGGCGCCGTCAATCCCTGGCTTGAGCCGCTGACCGGGTGGAAGCTGTCGATGGGCTTCGGCTCGCTTGTGGGCGCGCATGTGCTGTTCACCATGTCGCTGGTCATCATCCTGGTTCGCGCCCGGATCGAGGGCATGGATCGCGCGCTGATCGAGGCATCCTCGGACCTGGGCGCGGGGCCGATCGCCACCTTCAGTCAGGTGACGCTGCCCATGCTGGCACCTGCGATCTTCGCGGGATTCCTGCTGAGTTTCACTTTCAGCTTCGATGATTTCATCATCGCCTTCTTCGTTGCGGGTCCGCAGACGACCCTGCCCATCTATATCTTCTCGTCGATCCGACGCGGCGTGACGCCGGAAATCAATGCCATCGGCACGATGGTGATGGCGGCGTCCCTTGCCGTGCTGATCGTCGCGCAACTGACGCTGCGCCGGGGCAAACCGGACGCGCACTAGGAGGACTTCATGTCATCTCGTCTTGAAGGGCGCATCGCCCTTGTCACCGGCGCTGGGTCGGGGATCGGTCGCGCCGGCGCCATTGCCATGGCGGGCGAAGGCGCCACCGTCATCGTCACCGACCTGCGCGCGGATCTGGCGGATGAGACAGCGGCCCTGATCCGCGCAGCCGGGGGCCAGGCCGAGGCTCATGCGCTGGACATGCGCGACGATGCGGCCATCGAGTCGCGCATCGCCGATGTCGCGGGCCGTCACGGGCGGCTTGATGTGGTCCACAGCCATGCCGGCATCCAGATCGCCGGCAAGCTTGAAGAGGTGACCGCCGAACAGATGGATCTGTCCTGGGCATTGAACGTCCGGGCACATTTCATCATCGCGCGGGCAGCGGTCGCGCCGATGCGGGCGCAGGGCGGCGGGTCGGTCATCGTCACAGCGTCGAATTCCGGCTGCCAGTATGACCGGGGCATGATCGCCTATGCCACGACCAAGCATGCCGCCGTCGCCATGGTGCGGCAGATGGCGGCGGATTACGCGCGCGACAACATTCGCTTCAACGCGTTGTGCCCCGGTTTCGTCGACACGCCCTTCAATGCCGGATTCGAACGCCAGATGGGCGGTCGCGCCGCGCTGGAAAGCTATGTCGCCGACACCATTCCCATGGGCCGCTGGGCTTCGACCGAAGAGATTGCCGAGGGCATCCTTTACCTCGCTTCGCCGCGCTCGGCATTTGTCACCGGGCTGGCGCTGGTCATCGACGGCGGCGAGGTGCTTTGATCCGCGCCGTTGTGTCCCGTCCCAAGCCGGCGACAACCCTGGGCCGGTTGCATCGCATGCCCTGCGGGTGGGCGCGAATGCCAATCAATCGTCTGGTTTAAAAGAAAGCCCTGTCGCCACAGAATTGCAGCTGGAGAGGGGAATTGGCGATTTCAGTTCGCCAATTCGGGGCTTCCGTCCGGCATCATTTCCGGACGGTCTGCGCGGCATTTCGGCAAGCGGCAAATTGCCACATTGTGCCGGGGAAATGTCATGACAAATCCATGTCGCAGCGAGGCTTTTCGCAATTCCGTCGCGGATTAATCGCGACCCCAAAATCGCCTACCAAGAACCGGGATGCGGCGACCACGGTTCTGCCCTGCCATTATCCGGCCCAAGGTCATCCATCATCGCATCAAGGCCCGCAACTTCGGCCAGTCGGGCGTGATCGGCGATGATGACGCGTGATCCGTCCAGCGTGATCCCTTCGGATTTCAGGGCGTTGAAAACCCGTGACAGGCTTTCGGGTGTCATCCCCAGATACGAGGCAAGGTGCCGCTTTTCGAAAGGCAGGGTGAAGGTGTGCAGGTTCCCCTCGCGCCGGGCCTGGCTGAGCAGCCAGGCGATCAGCCGTTCGCGCCCGGTGCGCAGCTTCAGGTTCTTGGCCTGCCGGACCATGCCGCGAAAACTCATTGCCAGATGGCTCATCACAGCGCCGGCCAATGCCGGGTCACGCCCCAGTGCGGTGCGCAGGTCAACGGTCGGCAGCATGATGATGCGCGAGCGTTCCTGCGTGCGTGCCGACATCAGATAGGGCGCATCCGGGATGCAGGCCGCGACGATGAAGCTGGAAACCGGCCGGATGACGGCCATGATCGCCTCTCGTCCCCTCCATTCGGTGTGCAGCTGGACCGAGCCCTCGACCAGGATATGCAGGAAATCCGCGCGGTCTCCCTGCCGGAACAGGTCAAGCTGGGGCGGGAATTCCTGCGAGTATGTGGCTGCCATCAACGTGTCAAATGTCTCGTCCATGATGCCCCGGAACAAGGGCAGGTCACGGATGGCTGGCTTCTCGTCGTTGCGCACGAATCGACCTTCTGGAAGTTTTATAATTGATCTTTGGTAATTGCTGCTCCCGAAAAGGGCAATCATCTGCGGTTGAATGGTCAACTGGACCCTTGACCCTTGTCAGGAGAGTGAAGGGTAAAGATCAATCGTTGTAGCTTTTTGGAAAGTCTTCCGAAAAGATTGATCCATATCAAATCGGATGCTACGAATCCGTGGTGGTTCTGCATCGAAGACTTCGGACTATTTCCGTAGATACTCAGGAGCAAGCCATGCAGGAACGGGTGTTTCCTACGCACAGCGAACAACAACGAGCGCTTTGGCTCAGTACGTTGTCCTTTACGCTGTGCTTTGCTGTCTGGACTATTTTTTCGATCATCGGAATTACCATCAAGGATGAACTCGGCCTGTCCGAGTTCCAATATGGGTTGCTGATTGCGACCCCCGTGCTGACCGGTTCGCTGACGCGGCTGATCCTGGGCGTCTGGACCGAGCGCTTTGGCGGGCGCCTGGTCTTTTCGCTGCAGATGATCCTGACCGGGCTTGCAACCTACGCGCTGACCTGGGCCAACAGCTATGAAACCTTCCTACTTGCCGCGCTTGGCGTCGGGCTCGCGGGCGGTTCGTTCATCATTGGCGTCGCCTATGTCTCGAAGTGGTTTCCTGCCGAGAAGCAGGGGCTGGCGCTTGGCACCTTTGGCATGGGGAACGTCGGCGCGGCCGTCACCAAGTTCCTTGCACCCTTCGTCCTGATCGCAATGGGCTGGCAGGGCGTGGCCGAGATCTGGGCCGCCGCCATCGCGCTGATGGGCGTGGCCTTCTTCCTTCTGGCGAAGGATGATCCGGATTTCGCCGACCGCCGTGCGCGCGGGATCAAGGCGCCATCCCTGGCCGAGCAGTTCGCGCCCCTGAAGAACCTGCAGGTCTGGCGCTTCTCGCTTTACTATTTCTTCGTCTTCGGCGGCTTTGTCGCGCTGGCGCTGTGGCTTCCGCATTATCTGGTCGCGGTCTATGGCGTCGATCTGCGGACAGCCGGGATGGCGGCCGCGGCCTTCAGCCTGTCGGCCAGCCTGTTCCGGGCCTATGGCGGGTCGCTGTCGGATCGCTTCGGCGCTCGGACGGTGATGTACTGGACCTTCGGTTTCGCGATCCTGTTCCTGTTCATGCTGTCCTATCCGCCGACGGACTACGTCATCCACGGCAAGAATGGCGCCATCGCCTTCTCGACGCAGATGGACCTGTGGCCCTTTGTCGGCACGCTGTTCGCGCTCGGCTTCTTCATGAGCCTCGGCAAGGCCGCGATCTTCAAGCATATCCCGGTCTATTATCCGAACCACGTTGGCGCGGTCGGCGGTCTGGTCGGGATGATCGGCGGTCTGGGCGGCTTCATCCTGCCCATCGTCTTTGGCGCGCTGCTGGACCTGACCGGGGTCTATACCTCGTGCTTCGTGCTGCTGCTGCTGGTCGTCCTTGTCTCGTTGGCCTGGATGCACCTGTCGATCCGCGCAATGGAGCGGGAGGCCCATGGCAAGGCGCTGGACCAGCTGCCGACCTTCCCCGAACTGGCCGAGGTCCATACCCCCGGCAAGACCGAAATGCCCCGCGTGATGCAGGACTGGCGCCCCGAGGATCCCGAGTTCTGGGAAAGCACCGGCAAGCGGATCGCCAAGCGCAACCTGTGGATCTCGATCCCGGCGCTGCTTCTGGCCTTCGCGGTCTGGATGGTCTGGTCGGTCGTCATCGCGCGACTGCCCGCCATCGGCTTCAACTTCACGCAGGACCAGCTGTTCTGGCTGGCGGCGCTGCCCGCGCTGTCGGGCGCAACGTTGCGCATCTTCTACAGCTTCATGGTGCCGATCTTTGGCGGCAGGCTGTGGACGACCATCTCGACCGCGTCGCTGCTGATCCCGGCCATGGGCATCGGCTACGCCGTGCAGAACCCCGAGACCCCCTATCTGATTTTCGTCGTGCTGGCGCTGCTTTGCGGCCTGGGTGGGGGCAACTTCTCGTCCTCGATGGCGAATATCGGCTTCTTCTTCCCGCGTTCGGAAAAGGGCAACGCGATGGCCCTGAATGCCGGGCTTGGCAACCTGGGCGTGTCGCTGATGCAGTTCCTGGTGCCGGTGGTGATCACTGCCGGGGTCTTCGGCGCCCTTGGCGGCCAGCCCCAGCAGCTTACCGATGGCGGTCAGGTCTGGATGCAGAACGCGGGCTTTGTCTGGGTTCCCTTCATCCTGATGTCGACGGTCGCCGCCTGGCTGGGGATGAACGACATCGCCGACGCGAAAGCCAGCTTCCGCGAACAGGCGGTGATCTTCACCCGCAAGCACAACTGGATCATGTGCCTGCTGTATACCGGCACCTTCGGCAGCTTCATCGGGTATTCCGCCGCCTTCCCAATGCTGACCAAGCTGGCTTTCCCCGAGGTCAACGCCCTGCAATTCGCGTTCCTTGGACCGTTGATCGGTGCGCTCAGCCGGGCTGGCAGTGGCTGGCTGGCGGACCGGGTCGGGGGCGGCCGCGTGACCTTCTGGGTCTTCATCGGGATGATCGCATCGGTCCTGGTGATCATCCAGGGTCTCAGCATCACCTCGTTCGCGCTGTTCTTTGCGGGCTTCATGGCGCTGTTCTTCTTCTCGGGCGTGGGCAACTCGTCCACGTTCCAGATGATCCCCGTCATCATGCGCAAAGAGGTTGCCCGCATCTTCCCGCAGGCTGACGCCGACGAACGTCGCCGCCATGCCGAGCGTGAATCGGCCGCCATCGTCGCTTTCACGGCCGCGATCGGGGGCTATGGCGGGTTCTTCATTCCGAAAGCCTTCGGAAGCTCGATCCACCTGACGGGCGGTGCCGAAGCGGCGCTCGTGGGCTTCCTGATCTTCTATATCATCTGCATCGCCGTCACCTGGGGCATCTATACGCGCCGCGGCGGCATGCTTCACGACATCGAACACGGGCGCGCGGTCACGGCCGCCCCCGCCGAATAACCCCGAAACGGAGAGAGCCATGAGCCATCTTCTGGATCGCCTGAATTTTCTGACCAGCCTGCGCAAGGACACTTTCGCAGACGGTCACGGGCAGACCACCATTGAGAACCGCGATTGGGAGGACACCTATCGCAAGCGTTGGCGCCACGACAAAATCGTACGCTCGACCCACGGGGTAAACTGCACCGGTTCCTGTTCCTGGAAGATCTACGTCAAGTCCGGCATCGTGACCTGGGAGACGCAGCAGACCGACTATCCGCGCACGCGTCCCGACCTGCCCAACCACGAACCGCGCGGCTGCGCGCGGGGCGCAAGCTACAGCTGGTATCTTTACAGTGCGAACCGGGTGAAGACGCCACTGATCCGGGCGCGCCTGATGCGGCTATGGCGCGAAAAGCGCAAATCCATGTCCCCGATCCAGGCCTGGACCGCGATCCAGGACGATCCCGAGGCGCGCAAAAGCTATACCCGCGTCCGCGGCAAGGGCGGCTTCGTCCGCGCAAGCTGGGAAGAAGCGACCGAGATCGTCGCCGCGGCCAACGCCTATACCGCCAAGAAATACGGCCCGGATCGGGTTTTCGGCTTCTCGCCCATTCCGGCCATGTCGATGGTCTCCTATGCCGCGGGCACGCGTTACCTGTCCTTGCTGGGCGGCACCTGCCTGTCCTTCTATGACTGGTATTGCGACCTGCCGCCCGCCAGCCCCCAGACCTGGGGCGAACAGACCGACGTGCCGGAATCGGCCGACTGGTACAATGCGGGCTATCTGATCCTGTGGGGCTCGAACGTGCCGCAGACGCGCACGCCCGACGCGCACTTCTATACCGAGTCGCGCTACAAGGGCACCAAGTCTGCCGTGATCTGCCCCGACTATTCCGAGGCCGCGAAGTTCAGCGATATCTGGTTGAACGCCAAGCAAGGCACCGACTCAGCGATCGGCATGGCCTTTGGTCACGTCATCCTGCGCGAATATCACCTGGACCGTCAGGCCGAGTATTTCGAGGATTACTGCCGCCGCTATTCCGACATGCCGATGCTGGTGCGTCTGGACGAACAGGACGGCCGTCTTGTTCCCGGTCGGCAGCTGCGCGCCTCGGACTTCGATGGCGGGCTGGGTCAGGCCAACAACCCCGACTGGAAGACCGTCGCCATTGACGAGACCACGGGCAATGTCGTGGTGCCGAACGGGTCGATCGGCTTTCGCTGGGGCGAGCAGGGCAAGTGGAACCTTGAAGCGAAATCCGGCAAGGACGATGTCCGCCTGAAGATGAGCCTGATCCTCGACGAGGATCGGGACGACGTTGCCGCCGTGGACTTCCCATGGTTCGGCGCTGCCGCTGTCAACGGTTTCGTCCGCGACGACCGCGGCGAGATCCTGACTCGCAACGTGCCGGTCAAACGGATGCAGCTGGCCGATGGCAGCGAGGCGCTGGTTGCGACGGTCTTTGACCTGTTCTGCGCCAACTACAGCCTCGACCGCGGGTTGGGTGGCGAGAATGTCGCCAGCAGCTATGACGACGACGTGCCCTTCACCCCGGCCTGGGCCGAAAAGATCACCGGCGTCCGCCGCGACAAGATCATTCAGGTGGCCCGTGAATTCGCCACCAACGCCGAAAAGACCAATGGCCGCAGCATGGTCATCATCGGCGCGGGGATGAACCACTGGTTCCACATGGACATGAGCTATCGCTCGATCATCAACATGTTGGTGATGTGCGGTTGCGTCGGGCAGTCCGGCGGTGGCTGGGCCCACTATGTCGGTCAGGAAAAACTGCGCCCGCAGACCGGCTGGACGGCGCTGGCCTTTGCGCTGGATTGGCACCGCCCGCCGCGTCACATGAACGGCACCAGCGCCTTCTATGCCCATACCGATCAATGGCGCTATGAAACCGTGACGGCGCGCGAGCTGCTGTCGCCCACTGCGCCGAAAGGCGATTGGGACAAGCTCAGCCTGATCGACTACAACATCCGGGCGGAACGGATGGGCTGGCTGCCCTCGGCCCCGCAACTGCGCACCAACCCGCTTGAGGTCGGGCGCGCCGCCAAGGCCGAAGGCATCGAGGTCAAGGACTATGTCGCCCGCGGGCTGAAATCCGGCTCGCTGGAAATGTCTTGCGTCGATCCCGACGCGCCCGAAAACTGGCCGCGCAACATGTTCGTCTGGCGTTCGAACCTGCTTGGGTCGTCGGGCAAGGGGCATGAATATTTCCTCAAGCACCTTCTGGGCGCCGATCACGGCGTGCAGGGCAAGGATCTGGGCGAGGAAGGCGGCGCGAAGCCGGTCGAGGCTGTCTGGCACGACAAGGCGCCGGAAGGAAAGCTGGACCTGCTGGTGACCATCGACTTCCGGATGTCGACCACCGCCGTCTATGCCGACATCGTCCTGCCGACCGCCAGCTGGTACGAAAAGGATGACATGAACACGTCGGACATGCATCCGTTCATTCACCCGCTGCAGGCGGCTGTCGATCCGGCCTACGAGTCGAAGTCGGACTGGGAGATCTTCAAGTCGATCGCGAAGAAGTTCTCGGAAATCGCGCCCGAGGTGCTGGGGGTCGAAACCGACGTGGTGCAGCTGCCCTTGCAGCACGACACCCCGGACGAGGTTCGCCAGCCCTTCGTCGCCGACTGGAAACGCGACCAATGTGACCTGATCCCCGGCCAGACTGCGCCGAACTACATCGAGATCACGCGGGATTACCCGAATATCTACAAGCGTTTCACCGCGCTTGGCCCGCTGATGGAGAAGGTCGGCAACGGCGGCAAGGGCATCTCGTGGGATACCCGTGACGAGGTGCACCACCTGCAGGCCCTGAATGGCACCGTGACCGAGGCGGGCCCGACCAAGGGCATGGCCCGGATCGAAACCGCCATCGACGCGGCCGAGGTCATCCTGATGCTTGCGCCCGAAACCAACGGCGAGGTGGCCGTGAAGGCATGGGAGGCGCTGAGCCGCACGACCGGCCTTAGCCACAAGCACCTGGCCGAGGTCAAGGAAGACGAAAAGATCCGCTTCCGCGACATCGCGGCCCAGCCTCGCAAGATCATCTCGTCTCCGACCTGGTCGGGCATCGAAAGCGAAGAGGTCTGCTATAACGCCGGCTGGACCAACGTGCATGAGCTGATCCCGTGGCGGACCGTTTCGGGTCGGCAGCAGCTTTACCAGGACCACGAATGGATGCGCGCCTTTGGCGAGGGCTTTGTGACCTGGCGGCCGCCGGTAGACCTGAAAACGGTCGGCCATCACGCGACCAAGTCGCTTGGCTCCAGCGAAAAGCACGTCGTGCTGAACTTCATCACGCCGCACCAGAAATGGGGCATCCACTCGACCTATACCGACAACCTGCTGATGCTGACGCTGAACCGCGGTGGTCCGGTGGTCTGGATCTCGGAAGTGGATGCGAAAAAGGCCGGGCTGGTCGACAACGACTGGATCGAGGTCTTCAACACGAACGGCGTTCTGACCGCGCGGGCGGTGGTCAGCCAGCGGATGCGCGAAGGCACGGCTTTCATGTATCACGCCCAGGAAAAGATCGTGAACACCCCCGGCAGCCAGATCACCAACCTGCGCGGCGGGATCCACAACTCGGTCACCCGCGTCGTGCTGAAGCCTACGCACATGATCGGCGGCTATGCCCAGCTCAGCTATGGCTTCAACTACTATGGCACGGTCGGGGCGAACCGGGACGAGTTCGTGATCGTACGGAAGATGAACAAGGTGGACTGGCTTGACCGTCCGCTGGATGACCAGCCCGCAACCCAAGCTCCGGAGGCAGCGGAATGAAAGTACGTGCGCAAATCGGCATGGTGCTCAATCTTGACAAGTGCATCGGCTGTCACACCTGTTCGGTGACCTGCAAGAACGTCTGGACCTCACGCGAGGGGGTTGAATACGCCTGGTTCAACAACGTCGAGACCAAGCCCGGCATCGGCTATCCCAAGGACTGGGAAAACCAGAAGCGCTGGAACGGCGGCTGGACCCGGACCAAGTCCGGGCACCTGCAACCCAAGCAGGGCGGCAAATGGCGGATCCTGGCGAATATCTTCGCCAACCCGGACCTGCCCGAAATCGACGATTTCTATGAACCCTTCGATTTCGATTATGACCACCTGAAATCCGCCCCCGAAATGGAGGCGTTCCCGACCGCTCGTCCGCGCTCGATGATCTCGGGCGAGCGGATCGAGAAGATCGAATGGGGCCCGAACTGGGAGGAAATCCTGGGCGGCGAATTCGAGAAGCGGTCCAAGGACTACAACTTCGAAGGCGTCCAGAAAGACATCTACGGTGAATATGAAAACACCTTCATGATGTATCTGCCGCGCCTGTGCGAGCACTGCCTCAACCCAGCCTGCGTGGCGTCCTGCCCGTCGGGCGCGATCTACAAGCGCGAGGATGACGGCGTCGTCCTGATCGACCAGGAGAAGTGCCGAGGCTGGCGGATGTGCGTCTCGGGCTGCCCCTACAAGAAGATCTATTACAACTGGTCTTCGGGCAAATCCGAGAAGTGCATCCTTTGCTATCCGCGCCTTGAATCCGGCCAGCCTACGGTCTGTTCGGAAACCTGCGTCGGCCGCATCCGCTATCTGGGGGTGATGCTTTACGACGCCGACAAGATCGCCGAGGCCGCCGCGACCGAGTCCGAAATGGACCTTTACGACGCACAGTTGGGCGTCTTCCTTGACCCGAACGACCCCGAGGTGATCGCGGCCGCCCGTGCCGAGGGCGTGCCCGAGGACTGGATCCGCGGCGCGCAGAACTCGCCCATCTGGAAGATGGCGATGGAGTGGAAGATCGCCTTCCCGCTGCATCCGGAATACCGGACCCTGCCGATGGTGTGGTATGTGCCGCCGCTGTCCCCGATCCAGAACGCCGCCGAGGCGGGGCGGATCTCGGCGCAGGACGACATGCCCGACGTGCGTTCGCTGCGCATTCCGCTGCGCTATCTGGCGAACATGCTGACGGCAGGGGACGAGGCCCCGGTCGCCGCCGCGCTGGAACGGATGCTGGCGATGCGCAGCTACATGCGTTCGAAAACCGTCGACGGCGTGGTGAACCTGGGCGTTGCCCAGCGTGTCGGCCTGACCCCGCTGCAGATCGACGAGATGTATAACCTGCTTGCCATTGCGAATTACGAAGACCGCTTCGTCATTCCCACCACCCACCGCGAAATGGTCGAGGATGCCTATGACCTTCGCGGCGGCGGGTGCAGCTTTACCGACGGCAACGGCTGCTCGTCGGGCCACAGCACCGGCAAGCTTTTCTCGGGCAAGAAATTCCGCAGCCCGCAGGAGTTCATTTCATGAAGACCTTCAAGGTTCTTTCCCTGCTTCTGACCTATCCCACGTCAGAACTGCAGGCCGCCATCCCCGAACTGCGCGCTGCGCTGCTGGAGGATGGGCTGCTTGGACCGAAGCGGATCGAGGATTTGACCCCGCTTCTGACCCAACTCGCGAAGAATGACATCTACGACTTGCAGGAACGCTATGTCCTGCTGTTCGACCGCTCGCGCACGCTGTCGCTGAACCTGTTCGAGCATATCCACGGCGAAAGCCGTGACCGCGGCGGCGCGATGGTCGATCTGCTTGAGACCTATCGTGCGGGCGGCTTCGACCTGGGCGGGACCGAACTGCCCGACCACCTGCCGGTGCTGCTGGAATTCCTGTCGGCCCGTCCCCTGGACGAGGCACGCGAGATCCTGCGCGACGCCGGTCATATCCTGGTCGCGCTTGGCGAAAGGCTGATCCGGCGCGAATCCGTCTATGCCGCTGTGCTGGAGGCTCTGACCGCCGTCGCCGAAGCCGACCCGGAAACCGAAGAGGTCGAGACCCTGCTGGCCGTCAAGGACGACGATCCCGAGGATCTGGCCGCGCTGGACGCCGTCTGGGCAGAGGCGCAAGTGACCTTTGGTCCCGATCCGAATGCCGGCTGCCCGGTCAGCCGCGATATTCTTGCCCGCATGGACCCCGCACCCGCACGCAATGCGGCCGGGACCGCCAGCTGAGGAGGCCCAGATGCACAATTTCCTGTTCGGGGTATATCCCTATATCGCCATCACCATCATGGTCTTCGGCTCGATCGTTCGCTATGAGCGCGATCCCTATACTTGGAAATCATCCTCCAGCCAGCTTCTGCGACGCAAGCAGTTCGTCATCGGTTCCGTCCTGTTCCATCTTGGCGTACTGGTGATCCTTGGCGGGCACCTGGTCGGGCTGCTGACCCCGGTCTGGATTTTCGAGGCCTTCGGCATCAGCCATGAGGCCAAGCAGATCCTGGCCATGGCGGCTGGCGGCATTGCCGGCGTGATGGCTTGGATCGGCGGCATGATCCTGCTGCACCGTCGCCTGACGGACCCGCGCATCCGCGCGAATTCGACCATCGCCGACAGCGGCATCCTGATCTTGCTGATGGTGCAGCTGACGCTAGGGCTCTGCACGATCTTCGTTTCCGCGCAGCATCTGGACGGTGGCGAGATGGTCCGGTTCATGAACTGGGCTCAGGCGATCGCCTATTTCGGAGCCGATCCGGCTTCGTATGTCGAAGGCGCATCGTGGATCTTCCAGGCGCATATCCTGTTGGGCCTGACGATCTTCCTGGTGTTCCCCTTCACGCGACTGGTGCACATGCTGTCGGCGCCGGTGCGTTACCTGTGGCGGCCGGGCTATCAGATCGTGCGCTCGAAACGCGACGCGCGAGAGAATGTCGGCCTGCGTCCGATGTCGCGTGATCTGGCGACGCGCGAGGCTGTGGCCCGCAAGGTCGCGGCGCATGACATGGCCCGCCAGCATCCTGCGCAACATTCGGTGGAGTGATCGCCGTGGACATGAAACCGCTGCTTCCCCCCGTTACCGTCAACGGCGTGACCATCAGCGCCGAGCGCATCGCGGCCGAGGCGCAGAACCATCCTGCCCCCAAGGGCAAGCCCGGGCTCGCCTGGAAGGCCGCGGCCCGTGCGCTGGCCCTGCGCGAGATCCTGCTGCAAGAGGCCAGGGCGCGCGGCCTGGATCCCGATCCGGTCGAGGTTGCCCCCGGCCAGTGGGAGGTCGAGGAAGAGGCGCTGATCCGCCAGCTTCTGGACGGCGCCATCGACCCCGAAACCCCGGATGAGGGCGCCCTGCGCGCCCTTTACGAGGCACATCCAGAACGGTTTCGTGCGCCTTCCCTGTTCGAGGCGGCGCATATCCTGTTCCCCGCTGCCGCAGGAGACCTTGCCGCCCGCGCCATCGCGCGCGACGCCGCAATGCAGATCCTGGCCGAATTGCGCAAGTCGCCGCGCAGTTTCGCCAAGCTGGCGGCGCAGCACAGCGCCTGTTCATCGCGCGAGAATGGCGGGATCCTGGGGCAACTGTCCTCGGGAGATACCGTGCCGGAATTCGAGGCCGCTCTGGCCACGATGGAGGAAGGCGCGATCAGCGAGCCGGTCGAAAGCCGCTACGGTTTCCATCTGATCCGGCTGGACGCCAGGGCGCGGGGCGAGGTTCTGCCCTTCGAGGCAGTGCTTCCGCATCTGCGAGAGGCGCGTGAAAAGGCCGCATGGGTCGCGGCCAGCCGAGCCTTCATCGCCGGGCTGGTGGCCCGCGCCGATGTCTCGGGCGTGTCGTTGGCCGAGCAAGGAGCCGACGCATGAAGCTGGCCTATGCCACCCTGACCGGTCGCGGGGCGATCGACGCGCTGCTGATGCAGGTGGTGACCGGGCTGGAGGCCGAGGGGCTTCAACTGGCCGGCACGGTGCAAAGCAACATCGAGCGGCCGGACCGGCCCCGTTGCGACATGGACCTGCGGCTGCTGCCGGACGGTCCCACGGTCCGCATCAGCGTGGATCGGGGGGCCGAGGCACGCGGCTGCCGGCTGGATGCCGATGCGCTTGAGCAATCGGTGGTCTGGACGACCCGGGCGCTGGATCGTGCCGAGTTCCTTGTCGTCAACAAGTTCGGCAAGCAGGAGGCCGAGGGCAGGGGCCTTGCCCCCACCATCGCCGAGGCGCTGGATCGCGGCCTGCCGGTTCTGGTCGGGGTGAACGGGCTGAACCTGCCCCCATTCCTTGAGTTTTCGGGCGGATTGGCACAGGCCCTGCCGCCGGATCCACAGGTGATCCGCGACTGGTGCCTGGCCGCCTGTATCAAGGCGACCGCGGCCTAGGGCCGGGTCGCTGAACCCCGCACGAAAGCGCCGCTTCCGCATGGGGGCGGTTTTGCCTGTCAGAAGGTGCGGGACAGGGTCAGGGTGATTTCCCGGCCTTCGCCCTGTGCACAGCCGCTGCCATAGACGGTGCAGGTGGCGTAGTAATCCTCGTCAAAAAGGTTGGTGACGTTCAGCGCGGCGGTATAGTCGTCCCAGCTGTAGCGCGCGGCCATGTCGGCCAGCATATAGGAATCGACGCGGCGGCTGTTGGCATTGTCCGCCCAGGTCTTGCCGACATAGCGCAGGCCACCACCCAGGCTGAGACCCTTGACCGTGTTCGAGAAGTCATACTCCGCCCAGACGGATGCGGCGTGTTTCGGCACCATCGCGGGTTCATTGCCCTCATCCCCGTCTTCCGAGCTGAGAACCTTGGCGTCGATATAGCTGTAGCCCGCGATCAGCGACAGTTGCTCGGTCAGTTGGCCACGCGCCTCAAGCTCCAGCCCGCGGTGACGGACCTCTCCGGTCTGGATCTGGAAGTTGGGGTTCACCGGATCCGCGGTCAGGACGTTCGATTTCTCGATGCTGTACAGCGCCGCGGCAAGTTGCAGGTTCGACCCCGCGGGCTGGTAGCGCAACCCGGCCTCGATCTGCTTGCCTTCGGTCGGCTGGAACTGTTCGCCGTCGAAGGTCTGGCCGACATTCACGGTGAAGCTTTCGCCATAGCTGGCATAGGGCACGAAGCCGTTGCCCAGGTCCCAGGTCGCGCCCAGCATCCCGGTGGTGGCACTGTCCTTCTGATAGGAATCCATGCCGTAAAGCCGGTCGTCGGTCTCGTTTTCGACCCACGAGCGGCGCAACCCGGCCGTAACTGTCACGCCATTGCCGAAGCGGATGTGATCCTGTGCGTAGATGCCCTTTTCCAGCACCTCGGTCCTGCCGTCATTGAAGGGGGCAGGATCGGCAACGGGCTGGTCGAAGTTCAGATCCGACAGCGGGATGTTGTAGTCCATCCCGAAGCCCATGCCGCCGTCCCGGACCTGCTTGGTCAGATCGACGCCAACGGTCAGCACATGTTCGGCAGTGCCCATGCGGCCGCGATATTCAAGCTGGTTGTCCAGCGCCCAGTAGCGCGCCTTCTCGTCCACGGTGAAGGCGGTATAGTTCAGCGACGGCGGCAGCGGCGCGCCCGGCGTCAGGCCGCTGGAATAAAGGTGGTTGTAGTCGGTCGTCTGGCGGGCATAGCGGAAGTTCTGGCGCACCAGCAGGCTGTCGTTGAACTCATGTTCTGCCTGCCAGCCGATACTGGCCTGTTCAGTGTCGAACTTGTTCCAGGGATGTTGGGTGTTCAGGAAATCCCAGGGCAGGGTGCCGTTGGATGTGTCATAATCCTCGCCCGCAACGGGGACCATGCTGTTCGGCATCATCCTGTCTTTCTGCCAATGCGCCAGGAAGGTGATCGAGGTCGCATCGGTGGGCGCCCAGGTGACGCCAAGGGCCAGCAGGTTGCGGTCATCCTGCGAATTCTCGATCGAATTGGCGCCGTCTCGCACCAGCCCGGTCAGGCGCCAGGACAGCGTCTTGTCGGCGTTGACGTCGCCCCAGTCCACGGCCAGTTCGGCGGTGTCATGCGAGCCATAGGACAGCCGTGCCTCGCCCAGATGTTCGAATGTCGGGCGCTTGGTGATCATGTTGACCATCCCTGCCACGTCGTTCTGGCCGTAAAGCACCGAAGCCGGCCCCTTCAGCACGTCGATGCGCTGGATCATGTAGGGATCGACCTTGAAGCCGGTGAAGCTTTGCGCCTTGTTGATCAGCCCGTCGCGGAACAGGCCATAGACGCCCACGTCGAAGCCCCGGATGGTGAACTGGTCGAAGCGGTCATCCATCCCCCAGGTCGAGGCGACGACGCCGGGAACATAGGCCAGCGCGTCCTCGATCTGGACGGGGTCGCGGTCGACCAGCTCCTGCTCGGTGACGGTGTTGACGGTCATTGGAACTTCGGTCAGCGGCGCACCGGATTTAAGGCCGGTCGCGGTCGTCGTCACGGTATAGCCGGTGCCGCCTGAAACGGGCGAGGCCTGGCCTTGCAGGATCACGGGGTCGAGCGTCACGGCGTCCTGCGCAAGCAGCGGACAGGGCGTGAGCGCCGAAGCGGTCAGCAGCAGCGCCAACCGGGGTCGCCGGGCAAGGGTCGCAAACAGGGAATTGGTCATGATGGTCCGGTCGGTCTGCCACGCGTTGAAAGCCCCGTGGGAACGGGTTGCGCGGGGGTCATTGGATGTGACGGGCGCGTGGGCTCGCCGATTGCCGCCGGGGTTGCGCGGATGCGCTGCCTTGGTCGTCACGCTTCTGTGACCCCCGGCGGGTCAAGTCAAGGTGTCTGTTCCGCGGGCGTCGCGGGATCGCCGTCGGACGCCGCGGCCAACAGGCGGGTCAGAGGTTCCAATGCCCATTCGATGGACAAGGGCGACTGAAAGGCCATTGCGCCCATCATATCGGGGCTGGCCCATATCGCCCGGCCCTCGTGCGCGGCGCGCGTGTTGCGCCAGGCGGGCAGGGCCTCGATCGCCTGGCGCGTGGGCGCCTCGACCAGCCACAGGATCACGTCGAGGTCGAACAAATCGAACCGTTCGGGGCTGACCTGAAAGCGATCGGTATCCCCGACCAGTTTGTCGAACTCGGGCGGAGTCTGGACGCCGAAGGATGTCAGCAATCGGTTCGCGCCATCCAGGCTGCGATAGCCGACGATCTGGCCATTGTTGAAATAGGCGGCGGTGCCGGACAGGCCCCGGAACTGGGGATGCGCCGCCACGGCGGCACCGATCTTTGCGCCGATGCGGTCGATCACCTCCTCCGCTTTCGCCTCGCGTCCGGTGGCCTGGGCGATCAGCCGAAGCTCGGCATCCCAAGGCGCGCCCCAAAGCGGAAATTCGGCGGGCGGGCCCACCACCGGGGCGATCTCGGACAGCTGGGCATAGGTCTGCGGATCCATGGGTGCATATGTTGCAAGGATCAGGTCCGGCTCCATCCCCCAGGCCCATTCCACGTCGATCTCGAACCCTTTCTGGACATCCGGGGTGGCCCCGACGGCCTGCCGCGCCTCCTCGGCCCAGGGACCGGTCGCAAAGGGATGCTCGCCAAACCAGTCATGGACACCGACCGGGGCGATCCCCAGCGCATACAGGAAATCCTGTTCGTGATAGCCGACCGAGACGATGCGTTTCACCTTGTCGGGATCGACCCGCGTTTCGCCAAAGGCGTGATGCAGGGTAATTTCCTTGGCCAAGGCGGGCTGGGCCAGAACGGCAAAGGCGGCAAGAAGCAGGGCGCGGGGCATGGCGGCATCCTTGGAAGTGGTCCTTGCCTTGCGCGCCTGCGCTGGGTCACACGGGGCTAGCCGCTGCGATTGCCCCGGTCAAGGCGCTTGACCCCGGCGCGCCATAGCTGCAAGCAGGCGCGCAAAGGGCCAGCCCGTCGCCAGCCACCACTGCAGCGTTCCCGGCCGGAGTCCCACTTGCGCCTTTTTCCCCGCCTTGCACTGATGTGGCTTGCCGTGTCGGCGGGATTTGTCGCGGCGCTGTGCCTTGGCGCGCAGGATTATTCGCCGAGGCTGCTATGGTCGGCGCTCGCTGCCTATGATCCCACGGACCCCGCACAGGCGATCATCCGGGAAATGCGCCTGCCCCGCGCAATCGCGGCGCTGGTGATCGGTGCGGCGTTGGCCGTGGCCGGAGTGGTGATGCAGGCGATGGCGCGCAATCCGCTGGCAGATCCCGGCCTGACGGGCGTCAACGCAGGCGCGGCACTGGCTGTGGTTCTGGGCCTGTTCTGGCTGGGTGCCCTGCCGCAACTGGGGATCGTCGGGCTGGCCCTGGCGGGCGCGGCGCTGGCGACGGTCCTGGTGCGGCTGTTGGCTGGCGGCGGCGACAACACCCTGCGGCTGCCCTTGGCCGGGGCTGCCTTTGCCAGCCTATGCATGGCGCTGGTCGCGCTGATCGTCCTGCTGAACCCCGAGGCGCGCAACATCTATCGTTTCTGGATGGTCGGTTCGCTTGCCATGGCGCAACCCCCTGCGCTGGCGGTTCTGGGACCGGTCGCCGCGGTCGGGATCCTGATCGCCGCCATCGCCGCGCGCCAGATCGAGGCGATGATGCTGGGGGCCGAGATGGGACGCGCTCTTGGCCTCAGCGTCGGCCGGGTGCTGGGGCTTGGCCTTGCGGCGGTGGCGCTGACCGCCGGTGCCAGCGTCGCGATCGCAGGTCCGGTCGGTTTCATCGGCCTGATCGCCCCACACATGGCGCGCCGCGCGGCAAGGGGGGCCAGTCTGACGCAGCAGGTTGCCCTGGCCTGTCCGGTCGGTGCGGGTCTTGCGGTCCTGGCCGATCTCGCCGGACGATGGCTTGCCCGCCCGGCAGAGATGCAACTGGGCATTGTTCTGGCCATGATCGGCGCGCCCGCCTTCATGCTTCTGGTCCGGCGCATGTTGCGAGAAACCGCATGAGGTTTGTCGCGCTGATCCTGTTGATCCTCGGGCTGGCCGTCCTGTCGCTGTCGGTCGGCAGGACATGGCTTTCGCCAGCCGAGCTTGTCCACGCACTTGCCGACCCCGAGGGTGCGGGGCGCATGATCTGGCGGCTGCGAATGCCGCGACTTCTTCTTGGGTTGGTGGCGGGGGCCGGGTTCGGGTTGGCTGGGCTGGTCTTTCAGACCCTGCTGCGCAACCCGCTGGCCTCTCCGGACGTGATTGGCGTGTCGCAGGGCGCGGCCTGCGGTGCGGTCGCGGCCTTGTTGCTGGGTGCGCCGGTGATGATCGGTGCCTGGGCCGGTGGGCTGGTCGCGGTCGCAGCACTTGGCTGGCTGGCCGCGCATCCCCGGCTGGGGATCGAGCCGCGCGCCGTCGTCCTGCAGGGCCTTGCGCTTGGCATCTTTGCCGGCGCAGGGACCGAGGCGCTGATCCTGCGCATGGGCGACAGCAACGCGGGCATGGCGATGACCTGGCTCAGCGGGACGCTGAATGGCGCGGGTTGGCCCGAACTGGGGCGTGCCCTGTGGCTACTGCCGCTGATGGTGCCGTTGCTGCTCTCGGGTCGGGTGCTGGACCGGCTGGAGCTGGGCGACGATCTTGCCCGCGCGCTTGGCCTGCCGGTCGGTCAGCTCCGAGCGGGACTGGGCCTTGTAGCGGCTCTGCTGACGGCAGGTGTCGTATCGGTCTGTGGACCGATGGGCTTCGTCGCGCTGGCCGCGGGCCCGGTCGGGCGGCTGGTCGCGGGTGGACGACCCAGCCCGCTTGCCGCGATGCTGGCGGGCGCGGCCTTCGTCACGCTGGCCGATTGCCTGTCCCGCGCCATCTCGCCGGCGGCTCTGCTGCCGACGGGACTTTACACTGCGCTGATCGGTGCGCCGGTCCTGATCCTGACCGTCCGCCGCATGGCGCGCGGTTGAAGCGAAGGAAGCCCCATGCCCTTTGAAATCCGCAAGCTTTCGGTCAGCCTTGGCGGAACGCGCATCCTGCATGACGTTGATTGCAACCTGCCGCCGCACGGTATCACCGGTATCATCGGCGCGAATGGCAGCGGCAAGACCACGCTGCTGCGCGCGCTGGCCCGGCTGCTTCTGCCGGAAAGCGGGCAGGTTCTGCATCAGGGACAGGATATCGCCCGTCTGTCCGCGCGTGGACGGGCCCGCCGCATCGCGATGTTGCCACAAACCGCATCGGCGCCGCCCGGACTGACGGTGCGCCAACTGGTTGGGCGCGGGCGGACGCCCTGGTTGCGCCCGTTCCTGCCGATGACGCCCAAGGATCATGCGGCGGTCGATCGCGCGCTGTACGCGGTGGGATTGCAGGATCTTGCCGGGCGCTCGGTCGACAGCCTGTCGGGGGGGCAGCGGCAAAGGGCATGGATCGCGTTGGTGCTGGCCCAGGAAAGCGGGACCATCCTTCTGGACGAGCCGCTGAACTTCCTCGACCTGCCCCATCAGGCCGAACTGGTCTCCTTGCTGCGCGAACTGGGGCAGGACCGCAGCGTGGTGATGATCCTGCACGATCTGACCATCGCCGCGCGGGTCTGCCACCGTGTCCTGGCGATGCGCGACGGCAGGCTGGTGGCCTTTGGCAGCGCGGCAGAGGTACTGGCGCCAGCCCCCCTGCGCGACACTTTCGGCATCGCCTTCGACTGTGCCGCAATGGCCGATGGTCGGGCGGTGGTGCTGCCTGCCGGACTATGACCGCGCGGCAAAGGTGAAGTGCAAGGCCCGGTTCACCGCGACCGGCAACACCGACATATGCGTCTCGGCCGGATAGGTTTCGTATCGGGCACTGACTCCGGGCAGGCGGTCAAGGTCGGCAGCCATTTCGCGCGCCGCGTCCAGCGTGCGTTCGATCTTCTTGGCCGCAAGGCGCTTTTCGGCATCCTCGGCCCCGCGCTGGAAGGGGGCAAGCTCGTCCCCCTCCCATTCGCCCGCGGACAGAAGAAGCCGGATCTCGTAGCCTGCGGGATCGAAGGCGTCGCGATGCTGCAGCAGGAAGCTGTCCTCCCACGTGATCGAGGGGCTGGCCGCGATCCAGTGGGTGAAGGCGTCGGGCCGGTTGAACATCAGCCACAGCGCGAACAAACCGCCAAAGGAATGGCCGAACAGACCCTGACGGGTCGGGTCAAGCCGGGTCCGCGTCGCAAGGAAGGCCCGGACATCCTCCAGGATGAAACGCGCGAACTCTGCGCCGCCGCCGGTGCGGACCTCGGGCGTGTCGGGCCAGAAAGGCGGATAGGTTGCGCCGGGGGGTGGGCCCAGATCCCAACTGCGCCGGAACGGGTCATAGGCATCCTCGGTCGGATAGCCGATGGCGATCAGCGCGCCCTGCCCAAGATTGGTCCCCGAGGGATAGGGCGCCTGCGCGCGCATCGCATCGATGGCGGTCGCGATCACCGCGTTGCCATCGGACATGAACAACGCGGGCCAGCCCGCCTTGGGCATGTCGCCCGCAGGCAACCACAGGAACAGCCGTCGGACCGCGCCGCTGTCGGTGTCTTTCAGGTCGAACCACTCCAGACCGGCGTGACCGCGGCCAGAGGCGATCAGGTCGGGAAGCGGTGGGGCAGGTCGGTCCATCTGGGTTCCTCGCGCGGGTCCGTTCCGTTCGGACTAGCCCGTCCTGCGCGAGGCGGCAATCCGATCAGGCGCAGCGCGGCATCTGCCGCCCCTCATATGCCAGCGAGGTTTCGATCAGCTCGCGCGCATAGGGATGGGTCGCCTCGTCCCGCTCAAGCGCGCTGCGGTTCAGGATCTCGACCACGTCGCCATGCTGCATGATCGCGAAACGGTCGCACATATGCGAGACGACGGCCAGGTCATGCGTCACCAGGATCGAGGTGAAGCCGCGTTCCTGCCGCAGACGGGTCAGCAAATTCAGGATTTCCGCCTGGACCGAGACGTCCAGCGCCGAAGTCGGCTCGTCCAGCAGCAGCAGCGTCGGATCAAGGATCAGTGCGCGCGCAATGGCGACGCGCTGGCGCTGGCCCCCTGAAAGCTGGTGCGGAAAGCGGTCGAGGAAATCGACTGGCAGCCCGACATCCGAGATCGCGCGGCGGATGCGCTCTTCGCGATTGTCGATGCCGTGGATGCGCAGCGGCTCGATCAGGGCGGTGCGGATCGACTGGCGCGGATGCAGCGAGCCATAGGGGTCCTGAAACACCATCTGGACCATCCTGCAGCGTTCGGCTGTGCCAAGCTCACGCACGCTGCGCCCGCCCAGCGTGACCTGCCCGGACCAGAAATCGTTCAGCATCGAGATGCAGCGCAGCACCGTCGATTTGCCCGATCCGCTTTCGCCGATCAGGCCGAAGCATTCGCCCGGTTCGACGCGGAAGGTCACGTCCGGCAGCACCTTGACCGGCCCGAAGCTGATCGACAGGTTTTTCGCGACAACATCTGTGCTCATGACACGATCTCCTGACTCCATTGCGCGCTGCGGTCCAGCACCGGAAGGGGGGTGCGCGGGCCGCCGATGCGGGGCTGGGCGGCCATCAAGCCGCGGGTATAGGGATGGCTGGCATTGTCCAGTTCGCGCGCGGGCAAGGTCTCGACCACGCGGCCGCCGAACATCACGATGACACGGTCGCAGAAGTTCCGCACAAGGTTGAGGTCGTGGCTGATGATGATCAGCCCGATGCCGCGTTCCTTCACCAGATCTTCCAGGATCTTCAGCACGCTCAGCCGGACGGTCACATCAAGAGCCGAGGTTGGCTCGTCCGCGATGACGATGCGGGGATCTGCCAGAAGCATCATCGCGATCATGATCCGTTGACCCATGCCGCCCGATACTTCGTGCGGGTAAAGGTTGAAGACGCGCTCGGGGTCGCGGATCTTGACGGCCTCAAGCATGGCCAAAGATTTCTGCCGAGCCTCGGACCGCGAGATCGGGAAATGGCGCAGCAGCGTTTCCGCGATCTGGTCGCCGACGCGGTGGATCGGGTTCAGCGAATATTTCGGATCCTGCAGGATCATCGAGATCTGGCGTCCGCGGATCTTCAGCATCTCGGCTTCGCTCAGGGCCAGAAGGTCGCGGCCCATGAATGCCATTTTGTCCGCGCGGATGCTTGCGCCGGGCAGAAGCTGCATCAGCGCACGGCCCATGGTGGATTTGCCGGAACCGCTTTCCCCGACGATCCCCAGCCGCTCGCGGCCAAGGGTGAAGGAGACGTCCCGGACTGCGTCCTGCGGCGCATTGCCATAGCGGACGCAAAGGTTTCGGACCTCAAGCAGGGTGTCGGTCATGGTCAGCGTCCTTTCTGCTTCGGGTCCAGCGCGTCGCGCAGGCCGTCGCCCAGCAGGTTGAAGGCCAGGCTGACGCTGACGATGGCGATGCCGGGGAACAGGACCAGCCAGTTGCTGTCGATCATGTAGCGTCGACCGGTCGCGATCATCGCACCCCATTCCGGCAGCGGCGGTTGCGCGCCAAGACCCAGGAAGCCAAGGCCCGCCGCGGTCAGGATCACGGTCGCCATGTTCAGCGTCAGCCGGATGATGACCGAGGGCAGGCACATCGGGACGATGGACTTGACGATGATCCGTGCGCTTGACGCCCCCTGCAGCCGCGCGGCCGAGATGTAATCCGCCTTGCGAAAGGTCATCGTCTCGGCCCGCGCGAGGCGCGCGATGGGCGGCCACGAGGTCAGGGCGATCGCGATGATCGCGTTGTGAAGGCTTGGCCCCAGCGCCGCGACGAAGGCCAGCGACAGGATCAGGCTGGGGAAAGACAGGAAGATGTCCGTGATCCGCATCATCACCGTGTCATAGCGCCCGCCGAAATATCCGGCGGTGGTGCCGACCAGCAGCCCGATCGGGCCGACGACGACCGTGACCAGCGTGATGATGGTCAGGCTGATCCGCGCGCCATAGACGACGCGGCTGAAGATGTCCCGGCCCAGCTCGTCCGTGCCGAACAGGTGGCCGTTTCCGGGCGGTTGCAGCACGTTGTCGAGGTTCTGGGCATAGGGACTGTGCGTCGCGATCAGCGGTGCGCAAAGCGCCACCAGGCACAAAGCCAGGATGATGATGACCCCGAAGGCCGAGGTCGGGCTGCGCATCAGGCTGCGCAGCAGGCCCAGGGCCTCGTGCAGGACCGGAATGCGCCGGGGCAGTGAGGTTTCGGTGGCGGCCATTATCGCGTCCTCGGATCGAATACTCGGTAGAGAATGTCGGACAGGATGTTCAGGGCGATGAAGATGACCCCGACCAGCAGCACGCAGGTCATGACCGCGTTCATGTCCCCGATGATGAGGTTGTTGGTCAGATATTGCCCGAAGCCCGGCCAGGCGAAGACCGTCTCGATCAGGACCGCGCCCTCCAGCAGAGAACCATAGGCTAGCGCGACGATGGTGATCAGCTGGACCCTGATATTGGCAAAGGCGTGGTGCCAGATCGTCTGGCGCCGCGACAGCCCCTTGACCCGCGCGGTCACGACATATTCCTGTCCCAGCTGGTCCAGCATGAAGCTGCGCACCATGCGGGTGATATACGCGGACGACGAGTATCCCAGCAGCAGCGCCGGCAGGATCAGGTGGCGCAACGCGGACAGGAAGATGTCCACCCGCCCCGCCAGCAGGCTATCGATCAGCAGGAAGCCGGTCGGCGTCGCGATCTCTCCGGTATAAAAGAAATCCATGCGCCCGCTGCCCCCGGCCCAGCCGAGCCAGGCGTAAAAGACCAGAAGTCCCAGCATCCCGGTCCAGAAGATCGGCATGGAATGACCCATCAGACTGAACACCCGGATCGCCTGGTCCTGCCAGCGGTCCTTGTTCACCGCGGCCAGAACGCCCAGTGGAATGCCCAGCCCCGCGCCCAGCAGGATCGCCAGTGTCGCAAGCTCGATCGTGGCGGGGAAGACATGCAGGATATCCTGCACGACGGGGTGCCCGGTGCGGATCGATGTGCCGAAATCACCGGTGGCGACATCCTTCAGGTAGACCAGGAACTGTTCCCACATCGGCCGGTCCAGTCCCAGCTGATGATAGACCTGCTCATAGGTTTCCTGGCTGGCATCTTCGCCGATCATGGCGCGGACGGGGTCCGCAGGCATGACTCGGCCGATGATGAATGTCAGCAAGAGCAGGCCGAACAGGGTGACGGCTATCGACAGGGCCTGGCGTCCGAGCCCCTGAAGCCGTGCCTTTTGCAAGGACATCGCCTTCCCCTTCATGTTGGAATGGCTGCGCAGGCGAAGCTGCGGCGCATCGGGTCATCCAGTCCCGCCATCGGCTTCGGCGGCGGGACTGGGTTCAAAGAAAATCGTCCCGCCGGGGGGTGAAACTGTCAATCAGCTCGCCCGCCTCAAGGCAGCGACAGCCATGCGTGACGTTCGCGTCGATGGTCAGCGCATCACCCGGTTGCAGGATCAGTGTCTCGTCGCCGCGCCGAAACTCGAATCGGCCGGCGCGGATATAGGTCGACTGCACATGCGGATGGGAATGCAGTGCGCCTTCGGATCCGGTCTGGAACGTGAAGGACACCAGCATCATCTGGTCATTCTGGGCAAGCACCTGCCGGGTCGTGCCCGGTCCGGTGGTGACGACAGGATATTCGTTCTGTGGCATTGGCTCCTCCCGAGTCGAGAGAGGATTAACCTATCCTAACATGTAATACAAGATTTAAACATGTCGACAGGTTCCGACATCAAGGCCGGTCGGCAACTGTCGCCCGGCTCCGCAGCAATTCGCGATACCTGTCCATTGAGCCGCGCAGATGGGCGGCCATGCACTGCCGCGCCGCCTGCTGATCGGACTGGATGATGGCGTCGACGATCCGCCCATGTTCTTCCTGCAGATGCAGATTGTAGTCGCGGGGACGTGCTCCCGCGGGCGCGCCCTGCAATTCGCCGCGCGGGATGATGCCCGATCGGATCAGTTGCAGGAATTCGGGGAACCGGCGGTTCTGCGTCGCCTCGGCAATGGTGTGGTGGAAATCATAATCCGCATCGCGCGTCGGCTGCCCCAGGCGCAGGCGGTCCGCGACGTTCCGATGTGCCTCGATGATGCGTTCAAGCTGGCTTGCCGAGCGGCGCGCAGCCGCAAATCCCGCGGCCTCCACCTCGAAAACCGTGCGTAATTCCAGCAATTCGATGACGGATGAGATGCGGTCCACAGAAAGGCCCGAGAAGGGGGCCTGCCGCTGGGGTGCGTCCAGAACGAAGACGCCCGCGCCCTTGCGCGATTCGACCAGCCCGTCTGCCCGCAGGTTGGCAAAAGCCTCGCGGGCAACCGTCCGGCTGACGCCATAGCGCTCCGTCAGATCCTTTTCGCTGGGCAGTCGCGTGCCCGGTGGATAGGTCCCGGCCTCGATGGCCTGACGCAGATCGCCGCAAATGCGGCTGACCAGGGACTGCGTGCCTCCGGGTTGCATGTTTTGCTCCTGATAAATCAAAGGGCCGCTTGTCCCGCAGCCGCATCGTCGTCTTGATCGTTCAAAGCACGACGACATGTGCACAGGCAAGCGGGCTGTCGCCGTTTGTCGCATAACATGTAATACAGATTATTGACAAGTTATGCAACATGCCGCATCAGTCTGCCATCGCCCCGCCGATCGGGCCGCAGATTCGAGGAACATCATATGCTCATCTCCGACGTTCAGGTCCGGGTGTTCGAAACCACGACGCGCCGCCATTCCGACAGCGCGGGCCATGCCCATCCCGGTCCCGCTCACAAGGTGCGCCAGGCGATGCTGACCATCCGCACCGAGGACGGGCACGAAGGGCACTCTTTCACCGCGCCGGAAATCGTGCGGCCCCACGTGATCGAGAAATTCGTGAACAAGGTGCTGATCGGACAGGACCATCGCGACCGTGAACGGCTGTGGCAGGACCTGGCGCATTGGCAGCGCGGTTCGGCGGCGCAGCTGACCGACCGGACGCTGGCGGTAGTCGATTGCGCGCTGTGGGATCTGGCCGGGCGCAGCCTGAACCAGCCCGTGCACAAGCTGATCGGGGCCTATCGCGACAAGGTCCTGGCCTATGGCTCGATCATGTGTGGCGATGAGCTGGAGGGCGGGCTGGCCACGCCCGAAGATTATGGCCGCTTTGCAGAGACGCTGGTCAAGCGCGGCTACAAGGGGATCAAGCTGCACACCTGGATGCCCCCGGTCAGCTGGGCGCCCGATGTCGGGATGGACCTGAAGGCCTGCGCGGCCGTGCGCGAGGCCGTGGGGCCGGATATCCGCCTGATGATCGACGCCTTCCACTGGTATTCGCGCACCGACTCGCTGGCGTTGGGGCGCGGGTTGGAAAAGCTGGGCTTCGACTGGATCGAAGAGCCGATGGATGAACAGTCGATGTCGTCCTATAAATGGCTGGCCGACAATCTGGATATTCCGGTCGTCGGCCCGGAAAGTGCGGCGGGCAAGCATTGGCACCGCGCGGAATGGGTCAAGGCGGGGGCCTGTGACATCCTGCGGACCGGCGTGAACGATGTCGGCGGCATCACGCCTGCGCTGAAGACCATGCGGATGGCGGAATGTTTCGGCATGGAATGCGAGGTTCACGGCAATACCGCGATGAACCTGCATGTCGTCGCCGCGTCGAAGAACTGCCGCTGGTATGAACGCGGGCTTCTGCATCCCTTCCTGGAATATGACGACGGCCACGACTACCTGAACGCGCTGTCCGACCCGATGGATCGGGACGGCTATGTCCATGTTCCCGACCGTCCCGGCCTGGGCGAGGACATCAATTTCGATTTCATCGAGAACAACCGCGTCGCCTGAACCGGGCCGGGACGGCCCGGATGCCATTCAAAGGGAGGAGAGGCGCATGAGGGAATTTTTGAAACGGGCCGCGGTCCTGGCCTTGTTGGCCAGCACTGCCCCGATGCCGGCCCTGGCCGAAACGCCGGCCGACCAGCTTGTCGTCGCGACGACGATGAACAACATCCTGACTCTGGACCCGGCCGGGATTACCGGGCGGGAAACCGTCCAGGTGCTGAACAACATCTATGACACGCTGGTGATCCTCGACCCCAAGGATCGCAGCCTGAAGCCCCGCCTTGCCCAAAGCTGGGAGATTTCAGACGACCGCATGTCGGTGCGCTTCCACCTGCGCGAAGATGCGCACTTTTCCTCGGGCAACCCGGTCACGGCGGATGACGTGAAATGGAGCCTGACGCGCCTGCTTGCCCTGAACCTCGCACAGGCCTCGGCCCTGAAGACGCGCGGCTTCCGGGTCGAAGATGCCGACAAGCTGTTCGTCGCCGAAAACGACCATACCTTCGTCCTGAACCTGCCGCAGCCGGATGATCCGACGCTGGTGATGATGATCCTGGCTCAGAACGGCTTCGGCACGATCCTGGACAAGCGGACCGCGCTGGAACACGAGGTTGACGGAGATTGGGGCGCGGCCTGGCTGCGGACCAACGCGGCCGGTTCGGGCCCCTATACGCTCAGCGAATGGGCGTCCAACGAATATGTCATCATGACGCGCAGCCCGACCTATTGGGGGCCGCCGCCTGCGATGCGGCGCATCCTGTTCCGGCATTTGCCGGAATCGCAGACGCAGCGACTGATGCTGGAAAAGGGCGATATCGACGTCGCCTATTCCATGCAGTCCCCCGACCTGAAGGCGCTGGAATCGGACCCCGAGATCAGGGTCGAGACCACCTTCGGATCGGGATTCTACTACCTGGCGGCGTCGATGAAGGACAAGCGGTTCCAGGATCCGCGCGTCCTGCAGGCGCTGCGCCTGCTGATCGATTATGACGGGATCAACCGCGCGGTCATGCCCTATTTCGGCAAGCTCAGGCAAAGGCCGATCAGCACGGGTGTCATCGGCTCGCTTCCCGATCCCGGCTATCATCTGGACGTCAAGCGCGCCCGCGAACTGCTGGCCGAGGCGGGATATCCGAACGGCATGGACGTGTCCCTGCGCTTCCTGTCCGAGGAACCCTTTGCCAAGGCCGCGACCGCGATCCAGAACACGCTGGAGCAGGGCGGCTTCCGCGTCCGCATGATCAGCGGTTCTGGCGACATCATCTATGGTGCGATGCGGGACCGGGATTTCGAGCTTCTGATCGGTCGCGGTGGTGGTGGCCAGCAGCCGCATCCCGACAACAACCTGCGATCGCTGGCCTATAACCCGGACAATTCGGACAAGGCCAAGCTGACCAACTACCAGGGTTGGCGGGCCAGCTATTACGATCCGGATATGAACCGGAAAGTCGAAAACGCACTGCTTCTGGCCGATCCCGCCCAGCAGAAGGCCGCTTACGAGGACATCCAGAACTATATCGACGCCCACCCCTTGCCGATCCAGCCTTTTTCCGAGGTGCTGGACACGGCAGCCTTTCGCGCCAGCGTCCATGGCGTGATTGCAAGCCCCTGGGTGTCGCGCTTCGAATGGGTCACGAAGGCGCCCTGACCCATTCGGGCGGCGGGGACTGGGTGCCTGACTAGCCCAGCACCCGCTGCGATTGGGGATCATAAAGCGGCTTCAGGCTGGCCTCGGCCGCGAAGCTTTGTCCCGCGACCTCGATCCGGTAATCCGACGCCAGCATTTCCGCCGCCGTCTCGTCCGTGCGGCAGGGGACATAGCCCAGTCCGATCGCTCCCTGCAGGGTGTGGCCATATGCACCCGAGGTGATCTGCCCGACGATCCGGCCGTCGCGCAGGATCGGCTCGTTATGGAACAGCAGCGGAGAGGGGTCCGACAGGCGGAATTGCAGCAGGCGCCGGGTCAGTCCGGCGTCGCGCTTGCGCAGCACGGCGTCGCGCCCGAAGAAGTCACCCTTGGCGGGTTTCACGGCAAAGCCCAGCCCTGCCTCCAGCACGTGATCCTCGTCCGTGATGTCATGCCCGAAATGGCGATAGGCCTTTTCGATGCGGCAGGAATCCATCGCATGCAGGCCGCACAGGCGCAGGCCCAGATCGGTCCCGGCCTCGGTCAGGGTCTCGAAGACATGCGCCGCCTGTTCGGTGCTGACGTAAAGCTCCCACCCAAGCTCGCCGACATAGGAGATGCGATGCGCGCGGGCGAGGCCAAGCCCGATCTCGATTTCGCGCGCGACACCAAAGGGATGCGCTGCGTCCGAGAAATCATCCGGCGAAACTAGCGACAGCAAGTCGCGTGACCTTGGGCCCATGACGGGGATGACGGCCTCGGCGGCGGAAACGTCTGTGATGGTCACGAATTCGGCGTCAACGTGACGACGCAGCCAGGCCAGATCGCGCTGCAAGGTCGCGCCGGGCACGACCAGAAGGAAGGCGTTCTCGGCAAGACGCGTCACCGTCAGGTCGCTTTCGATGCCGCCGCGATCGTTCAGCATCTGGGTATAGACGATCCGGCCCGGCTCGACGGCAAGGTCATTGCCGCATAGCCGCTGCAGGAACGGCAGGGCGTCCCGCCCCTCGACCCGGATCTTGCCAAAGCTCGTCATGTCAAGCAGTCCGACGCCTTCGCGCATCGCCCGATGCTCGGCGGCGCTATTCTCGAACCAGTTCTGGCGACCCCAGGCATAGTCATAGGCGCGGGGCTGGTCGCCGCTGGCGAACCAGTTTGCGCGCTCCCACCCGGCCACCTCGCCAAAAACCGCCCCCTGCGACTTCAGATGCTCGTGCAGAGGCGAACGGCGCAGCCCGCGGGCCGTGGCCATCTGACGATAGGGAAAGTGATCGGCGTAAAGCAGCCCCAGCGTTTCGGTCACGCGCTCGCGCAGGTAGCGGCGGTTTCTCTGGAAGGGCTGGGCGCGGCGGATATCGACCTCCCACAGGTCAAAGGGTGGCTCGCCCTTGTCCATCCAGCGGGCCAGCGCCATGCCCGCGCCCCCCGAGGAAACGATCCCGATCGAGTTATACCCGGCCGCCACCCAATAGCCCTGCAATCCCGGCGCCTCGCCCAGATAATAGCGGTCGTCGGGGGTAAAGCTTTCCGGGCCGTTGAAGAAGGTATGGATGCCGGTTTCCGCAAGGATCGGCATGCGCGCGACGGCTTTTTCCAGGATCGGTTCGAAATGGTCCAGATCCTCGGGCAGCTGGTCGAAGCAGAAATCCTCGCGGATGCCCGACATGCCCCAGGGCTTTGCAACCGGCTCGAACGCGCCAAGCAGGATCTTGCCCGCATCCTCCTTGTAATAGGCGCATTCGTCGGGAACGCGCAGCACCGGAAACTGGGCCAGGCCGGGGATACCCTCGGTCACGATGTAGAAATGCTCGCAGGCATGAAGCGGCAGGGTGACGCCGTTCTGCGCCGCAAGATCACGGCCCCACATGCCGCCGCAATTGACGACATGGGTGGCGGCGATATGGCCGGTTTCCCCATCCGCCTGCCAATCGACGCCGGTGACGCGGCCGCGATCGGTGGTGACGCGCGTGACCTTGACGCCTTCCTGAATGCGGGCGCCCCGCATCCGCGCGCCCTTGGCAAGGGCCAGCGCGATATTGGCCGGGTCTGCCTGTCCGTCGCCCGGCAGATGCACCCCCGAGACCACGTCGCGGGTCTCCAGATGCGGATAAAGCGACTTGACCTGCGCCGGCGTCAACTCATTCACCTCGACACCGAAAGCACGCGCCATCGAGGCTTGGCGCAACAATTCCTCGCGCCGTGCTGCAGTCAGCGCGACGGTCATCGAGCCGCGCTGGCTGAACCCGGTGGCCAGGCCGGTCTCTGCCTCAAGCCGGCGGTACAGATCTGCCGAATACTTCGCCAGTCGCGTCATGTTCTGGCTGGCTCGCAACTGTCCGACCAGCCCGGCCGCGTGCCAGGTGGTGCCGCAGGTCAGCTGCTTGCGCTCCAGCAGCACGATGTCGGTCCAGCCCAGTTCCGCCAGGTGATAGGCGACCGAGCAACCGGAGATGCCGCCACCGATGATGACGACGCGGGCGGAACTGGGCAGGTCTTGCATGAGTCGCTCTCTGGCTAGGGTAGGGACATGGTGTCACCCTGAAATGAAAAAACAAGCATTGAATTTCACCACGGTGAATTTATTCAGCAGCAGTGCGGGTGGGCTGGAATATTTCTCAATTTCATCATAAACGTGGGGGATGGACAGGATCGGGCAGGATATCCGGGCCTTGCGCAAGGCCCGTCGCATGACCATCGCGGATTGCGCGGCGGCGCTGGATCGCTCGCTTGGCTGGCTCAGCCAGGTCGAACGCGGCATGACCACACCTTCGGTCCATGACCTTGGCCAGATCGCGCGGCTGTTCGACCTGAACATCAGCTTCTTCTTCCGATCTTCCAGCCGCCGCCCGGAAGAACAGGGGCTTGTCGTTCGTGCAGCCGACCGCAGTGCCATCGGCTCGGCTGAATCCGGCCTGTCCGAGGAATTGCTGTCCCCCGGCCTCAGCGGTTCGTTCGAAATGATCCGCTCGGTCTTTGCGCCGGGGTCGAAAAGCAGCGGAATGCGCCCCGCCCGCGACAAGGAGGATGGCGGGGTCCTGCTGTCCGGGCGTCTGATCCTGATCCTTGGCAGCGCGCGGTTCGAACTTGGCCCCGGCGACAGCTTTCAGTTTCGCGAAGAAAGCTACGGCTGGGAAAATCCGGGCGCGGAACCGGCAGTGGTCCTGTGGATCGTGTCGCCTCCCATCTACTGACCGTCGCCGTCAGGCCGGCTTGATGTTCAACAGATGAGCGAAATCCCCGCGCCGCGCCAGAACGTCCGCCAGACTGTATCTGTCAAGGACTGCCAGAAACGCCTCCAGCGCCTCGCCCAGAACCGAGGTCAGTCCGCAGGCCGGGGCGATGATGCAGCTGCCACATCCCACCAGATCAAAGCTGTCCTCGGTGTGACGAATCAGCGCACCCACATTGATCTCTGACGGCTTCCGAGCCAGCCGGACGCCTCCATTCCGGCCCCGGACGCTGTTCAGATACCCCGCGTTGACGAGGTCGTTGATGACCTTCATCAGGTGATTTTGTGAGATTCCATAAGCCTTTGCGATCTCGGCGATCGAGGACAGCCGCTCTGGCTCGCGGCCCAGATACAAAAGCGCCCGCATCGCGTAATCGGTGTATTGCGTCAGCTTCATCGGTCCCTCGTCAACTTGCATCCCTGTTGCGCGATATGGGGCGCATGAATAGATGTATCCACGATACATCTTTAATCGCCGCGGCGACAGGATAAGGACAGGAGCTTCCCATGACCGACCAGCTGAGTGAACGCACCATCGCGCTTGTAAAGGCCACCCTGCCTGCCCTGCAGGCGCATGGGCTGGACATCGTCCATGAAATGTACAGCCGCATGTTCCGCAACCCAGAGATCCGCGATCTGTTCAACCAATCGCATCATGGCAGCAGCGACGCCCAGCCGCGTGCACTGGCGGGGGCCGTGCTGGCCTATGCCGCGAATATCGACAACCTTGGCGCGCTGACTTCGGCGGTCGAACGGATCGCCCAGAAACATGTCGGCCTGCAGATCCTGCCCGAGCATTACCCCCATGTGGGTGAGGCATTGCTGGGCGCGATCAAGCACGTTCTGGGCGATGCCGCCACGGATGAGATCATGACCGCCTGGGGCGAAGCCTATTGGTTCCTGGCCAATATCCTGATCGGGCGCGAAAAGGACATTTATGCCGAGCAGCATGGGCTTCAGGGCGGCTGGAACGGCTGGCGCGATTTCCGCATCGAACAGATGACCCGCGAAAGCAGCGTAATCACGTCCTTCGTGCTGGCCCCGGTCGATGGTGGGCCGGTCATGGATTACAAGCCGGGTCAGTACCTGACCTTCTGGCTGGAAATCCCCGGACAAACCCCGGTCAAGCGCAACTACTCGATCTCGGCCGCGCCGAACGGGCGCAGCTATCGCATCTCGGTCAAGCGCGAAGAGATGGGGCTGGCCTCGGGTTGGCTGCACGCGCAGGAACCGGGCACCGTCCTGAAAGTCGCGGCACCGGCAGGCGATTTCCACCTGAAGCCCGCGGCAAAGCGGCCGGTCGTCCTGCTGTCGGGCGGCGTCGGCCTGACGCCGATGGTCGCGATGCTGGAAACGCTGGTTCGCGATGGAGCGGATGTGCCCGTGCATTACGTCCACGGCACGCATGATCGCGATACCCACGCGATGCGCGATCATGTCCGCAGTCTTGCCGCCGGGCGAGGAAACGTTCTGGTGACCGATTTCCACCAGACCCCGCTGCCGGGCGAAGAAGCCGGGCGCGACTATGACCACGAAGGGATCATCGGCGGCGACTGGCTGCTGGCGAACACGCCCGTCGCGGATGCCGATTATTACCTGTGCGGTCCGCGACCCTTCCTGCGCGCGACGGTGCAGGCTTTGGCCGAGGCCGGGGTGACCGCTGACCGGATCCATTATGAGTTCTTCGGTCCCGCGGACGAACAACTCGCGGCCTGAACCAAACTGCGCGGCGGGGATGATCTTCCCCGCCGCGCAATCCGCGGGTCAGCAAAGCCCTCGGGCTGCCAGGTTCTTCATCAGGGCCGAAATGCCGTAGCTCCATTGCGGGCATTCGGTCGACAGTCGCACGGTATTGGTCAGTCGCCCAAGCCCCGGCGCCGAGATCGTGACGATATCGCCCAGCTTGTGGGTGAAGCCTTCTCCCTTCGCATCGCGATCTTCGGTCGGGGCGAAAAGCGTTCCCAGATACAGCATGAATCCGTCGGGATACTGGTGATGGCGCCCAACCGTCTGTCGCACGAGATCTTCAGGATCGCGGCTGATCTGGGACATCGAGGAATGACCGTTCAGCACGAACCCGTCCGGCCCCTCGACCCTCAGCGCAAGTTCGGCACGGCGCACGTCATCCAGCGAAAATCCCGCATCGAACAGGCGGATCATCGGCCCGATCGCGGACGAGGCATTGTTGTCCTTGGCCTTCGACAAAAGCAGGGCCGAACGTCCCTCGACATCGCGCAGGTTTACGTCATTGCCAAGCGTCGCGCCCACGATCCGGCCCGCAGAGGAAACCGCCAGCACGATTTCCGGCTCGGGGTTGTTCCAGGTCGAGATCGGGTGCAGTCCGATTTCCGCGCCCGGCCCGACCGAGCTTAGCACCTGCGCCTTGGAGAAGACCTCGGCATCCGGGCCGATCCCGACCTCAAGGTATTGCGACCACATGCCTTCGGCGATCAGGGCCTCCTTCACGCGGACGGCCTCCTCGGACCCGGCGCGGATATTGCGCAGGCTGTCACCGATCACGGCACCGATGCGGGTGCGGATGGCTTCGGCGCGGGCCGGATCCCCGCCCGCCTTTTCCTCGATCACACGCTCGACCATGGACCGGGCAAAGGTCACTCCACAAGCCTTGACCGCCTGCAGGTCGCAGGGAGCAAGGAAGTGAATTACCGAAAGATCCCCGACCCGTCCCGCCGCGATCTGGTCGAGCGGACCAAGGGCTACCCCCGCAGCATCGCGGACATGGGCGGCCGGATCCGCCATCTCGCAGATTTCCGAGACGGTGGCCGCACCTTTCGCGGTGATGTCGATGACCTGCCCGTCGCGCAGGGTCACCACCGCTGGCCCCTGCATCTTGGGCAGCCAGACTCGGCCCAGCCAAAGGCCGGAAAGATCGTCGATCATGTCATTCCTCATGTCCACTGAAGGCGAGCCGCAGAAGCGTCGCGTCATCCATCTTGTCACGTTCCAGAATACCCGCCAGCCGTCCCTTGGACAGAACCGCCACCCGGTCGCACAGGGCATTGATCTCGGGAAGCTCGGATGAGGCGACGATGACTGTCAGCCCTTCATCGGCGGTGCGGCGGACAATCTCGTATAGTTCGGCCTTGGCACCGATATCGACGCCGTGGGTCGGTTCATCCAGCAGCAGAAGCCGGGGCTGTGCCAGAAGCGCGCGGGCAAAGATCACCTTCTGCTGGTTTCCCCCGGACAGGGTCGTGATGGGCTGACGGTCACTTTCCATCCGGACGCCCAGAGCCTTAAATTCGGCCCCGGTGCGCTGTGCCTCGATCGCAGTCGCGACCAGGGGGCCATGTGCCATGCTGCGCAGAGCCGCGGCCGAGGCGTTCCGGCGTACCGAATGCTGCGGCAGGATCCCGGCGGTCTTGCGCCCCTCGGGCACCAGCGCGACCCCGTCCCGCAAGGCGTGGGCGGGATCTACCGGAGCGTGACGTTGACCCATCAGTTCCATGCGCCCGGCGCGCAGTCGGCGCGCACCGCAGATCGTCTCAAGAAGCTCGGTCCGGCCCGCCCCGACCAGCCCGAACAGGCCGAAGACCTCGCCCCGGCGCACTTCAAGGCTGATATCGCGCAAATGATCGCGGTCGCTGACGTCTGACAGCAGAAGCGCGGGTGCCGATACGGGGACAGCGCGCGGCTGGTATTCGAACAGGCTTTGCTTTCCGGTCATGTCGCGGATGATCTGTGCACGGCTTGTCCGGCCCGGCGGCAGGTCCGACACGATCTGCCCGTTGCGCAGCACCAGCAGCCGGTCACAGATCTCCATCGCCTCTTCCAGCCGATGGGTGATGAAGATGATCGCCGTGCCCTCGGACCTGACGCGGCGGACATAGGCCAGGAACGACGCGACCTCATGCGGCGTCAGCGATGATGTTGGTTCGTCCAGGATCAGCAGGCGCGGCTTGCGGGCTGCGGCCCGAGCGATCTCGACCAGTTGCTGTTCCCCTGCGCGCAGGCTGCCCGCCAGGCGCTCGGGCCGGATCCAGTCGGCCCCGATCCCGTCCAGCATCGCGCGCGAGGCCGAACGGATGGCCGCGAAATCGACCAGCCCCAGCCGGTTGCGGGGCAGGCGACCCAGGAAAAGGTTCTCAGCGACGCTGAGCGATCCGACGATGGACAACTCCTGATGGACGAAGGAGATCCCGGCCTCGATCCCCTCGGTGATCGAGCCCAGTTCATGGGTCGCTCCGTCATAGGAGATCTGCCCGCCCGAGGGCCGCAAGGCCCCCGAGACGATGTTCATCAGCGTGGATTTTCCGGCCCCGTTCTCGCCCAGAAGACCGATGACCTCTCCGGGGTGAACGGTAAACGAGACGTTCTTCAGGACCTGGTTCGGCCCGAAACTTTTCTCGACCCCATCGAGCACCAGAAGCGGAGGGGGCGCGTGCCCCTCCTCCACGGCCGGGACGGCTCGGATCACGAACCCGACTCCTTCGTCATCAGGTTGCCGTCGACCTTGATGACATCGCTTTCCGGTTGGTAGCCCGCAACGATATGGTTGAATAGCATGACCGAGCCGTCGAAGGCCTGCTGGAACGGTGCCTGGTCAAGCAGACCGACCATCTCGCCCGACGGCACATAGGCGGTGTTCTCGGGGGTATGGTCGAAGCCCACCACTCCGACCTTGCCGGTAAGCCCCAGATCCTTGACCGCCTTGGCTGCGCCAAAGGGTCCGCCCGCCGTCACATAGATCATGCCCAGATCGGGATTCGCCGTCGCCATGTCCTGCACGATGCTATAGGCGGCCTCGGCCTTGTCGCGGTTTTCGAAGGGACCGACGATCTGGATACCGGGCGCGTTTGCTTTCAGATATTCCAGTGTTCCGTCCATCCGCGCCTGGTGCTGGGTCGCGCCGAAATAGCCGGTGATGACACCCAGCTTACCCTTGCCCTGCATCTTTCCGGCGATGAATTCGCCGATCTGCGCCCCGGCTGCCTTGGCGTCCTGACCGATGAAGGCCAGCCGCTTCGACGGCTGGCTGCCCTCGGCGATGATGGTGACCACGGGCACGCCTTCGTCGACCGCCTCATTGATGATCCGGGCGGTGCCGTCGAAGATCGGCACGACCACGATGCCGTCGTAATTCTGGACCAGCGCCGCTTCGACACCGGCGACCACCGCCTCGGCGGTCAGGTCGTCGCCAAGGTCAATGAAATCGACCTTGCCGTTGAAGTTCTTGAGATAATCGTTGGCGGCCCCGGCCCCTTCGGTGACCGGAACCCAGAACGGGTTGTTCTGGAAGGACAGGAAGGCGATCCGCACCTCCTTGTCCGATTTCTGCGTGGCGGCCACCGTCGCGCCCTTGGGCAGGTCCTGCGCCATCGCGGCGGGCGCGAGTGCCAGTGCCAAGGCCGCGGCACCGGCGCCTATCCATTTCTTCATCTGCATCAGGCTTCTCCTCCTCAGATTTGCTATTCGTCCGCCTCGGGTCCGCGCCGCAATCCGTCGATCCCGACGGCCATGATGATGATCAGCCCCTTGGTCACCACCTGCCAGTAGGCCGAGACCCCCAGCAGCACGAAGGCGTTGTTCAGCAGCGCCATCAGCATCGCGCCGATCAGCACCCCCAGGATCGAGCCGCGCCCTCCGCTAAGCGCGGTGCCGCCCAGAATGACGGCGGCGATCACGTCAAGCTCGTATCCCATGCCCAGGTTCGGATCCGCGCTGGCCAGGTTTCCGGCCAGGATGATCCCGCCCAGTCCAGCGACTAGCCCGGTGAAGGTGAAGACGATCATGCGGGTGCGGGCGATGTCGATACCGGCCAGCCGCGCGGCCTTGGGGTTGTCACCCACGGCATAGATCTCGCGCCCTGCGACGCTGCGTGTCGCGCCGATATGGACCATCACGACCAGAAGGATCATCAGCAGGACCGAAACCGGCACCCCGGCGATCCGCCCTGCACCCAACCATTCCGCCCAGCCGGAATATGGGACCGGGATACCGCCTGTCATCAGCAGGGCGACGCCGCGCGCAACCGACAGCATCCCCAGCGTCGCGATGAAGGGATTGATCCGCAGCCGCGTGACCATCAATCCGTTAAGAGCGCCCGCACAAGTCCCGGCACCCAGCCCCGCCATCAGCGCCAGCGCATCCGATCCCGTCGCCCTCATCACCATCGCCGAGCAGACAGCCGACAATCCGATGACCGAGCCGACGGACAGGTCGATGCCGCGGGCGATGATGACCAGCGCCTGACCCAGTGCCACGATCGCCACGACCGAGGCCTGTCTGCCGACATTCATCAGGTTCCGATGGGACAGGAAATACTCGCTGGCAAAGCTTAGATACAGCGCCACCAGCAGCAGCATGGCCAGCACCGAGAATTCGCGCTGCCGCACCAGCGCGCGCAGGTCGAATGTCATCTCAGCGCCTCCTGAAACGCGGCGCACGCTTGGCCGAGAATGCGGCGCGGCCCTCGTTTGCGTCTTCGGTCGCAAAGCAGATGGTCTGCAGGTCGCGTTCATAGGCGATGGCCTGCTCCAGCGGCATGTTGAAGGCTGCCGCGAGGTTGCTTTTCGCCGTCTCAGCCGCGATGGGCGCGCGGGCGGCGATGGCGGTCGCGATTTCGACCGCGCGGGCATGCAGGGCGTCGGCGGGGTAAACCTCGCTGACCAAACCCCAGGCCAGGGCCTTTTCCGCGTCGATGGGGTCGCCCGTCATCACCATCATGGCCGCGTTCGAGGGTCCGATGGAGTGCGCAAGCAGCGCGGTCATGCCGCCACCACCGATCCAGCCCAGCTTGACCTCGGGTGCCCCGAGTCTTGCGGTATCGGCAGCAATGCGGATGTCGCAGGACAGCGCCATCTCCAGCCCGCCGCCAAAGGCATAGCCGTTGATCGCGGCGATCGAGGGTTTTCGAAGTTCCCGCAGCGCGTCGCAATACTCGGTCCGGTTGCGGAAGTCCCAGGGCGTGGCATAGCTGTCCAGAAGCGCGATGTCCGAACCCGCGCAAAACGCCTTGCCGGTGCCGGTCAGAACGACGGCGCGTACGTCGTCATCCTGGTTGCAGCGGGTGATCGCATCGACCATCAGCTCGGCCATTTCGGGCGTCATGGCATTCAGCTTTTCGGGCCGGTTATAGGTGATGACGCCGATCTGGCCCTGCGTTTCGAATGTCAAAGGGGCGATCATGCGGTTACCTCGGTGCTGGCCTTGTGAGAGGCGCGGAACAGGTCTTCCAGCCGGACGGAAAGAAGGCCGGTATCGGTCCCCGCGGCAAATCCCTCGCGCAGGAGGGCCGAGGCCGCGCCCTGGAACGCGATGAATCCGTCGTGCCGGGGCCGGATCGACGCCGCCTGAAGCGTGGCGGCGGTATCGGCAAAGAAATTGCCGGTCAGCGCGTTCACGCGCGGATCAAGCCATGCCTCGCTCGTGCCGGGCTGGCCGTCGTGGTCTGGAATAAAGCCGCGCTGCGCCTCGGGGCTCATCAGCCACAGAAGATGGGCGCGCAGGGCATCATCGACCGTGCAGCGGGTCGAGATCGCGATCCCGGTCCCGCCCAAGATAGAGCTGGGCAGTCCGTCCGCCGTCATCCGGGGCGCATCGGAAAAGGCCAGCGGCACCGGCCGCGATGGCGCGGCATAATTCACATAGCCATAGATGAGCGGGCACAGGATCACGTCCTGCTCCCTCGAGGACATGCGCTCAAGAATCCCGATCGGGTTCAGCGAGGAGACCGAAGCGGGGCTGCGCTGCGCCAGTTCGCCCAGAAGGGTCAAGGCACGGGTCGCGGTGTCGGTATCGATCCAGCGGTCGCCGTCGCGAAGGTCCAGATCGCGGCGGATCGATTGCACGACCGACAGGAAGGACAGGAATGCATGCGGCCCGGCCAGGGACAGTGCGACTTTGCCGGTCTCGCGCGAAATGGCCGCAACCTCGTCCCATGTGCGGGGCGGGGTGGCAAGGTGGTCGGCGCGGCGGGCCATGACCTGCGTCGCGGCATCCAGAGGCAGGGCCCATGGACGGCCCTGCATCACATAGCTTGCCATGCTGGGACCGATGGCACGATCTGCGATCGCGGCCAGTTCCGATGCGTCAAACACCTCGTCAAGGGGGCGCAGGCAACCAAGCGCCAGCGCCTCGCCCAGATGGGGGTGATCGAGGACGACCAGATCGTATCGGGCGCAAAGCTCGCCGATGGGAGCGCTTTCAAACCCCTCCAGCGGTTGCGCCTGCCACGCGATCGGTCCGCCCGCGGCCTCGGCAGCTTCCAGGGCGTGGCGTCCGCGCGGGTGATCCCAGGTCAACCCACGGAACATCAGGACTGCCCCCGGCCGACGGCGCCCTGCGCGACCAGCGTCTCGATCTCGGACGGGTCATAGCCTGCGGCCGCCAGCACCTCGTCGGTATGCTGCCCGGTCAGCGGCGCGCCGAAGCGCATTTCCGACGGAGTGCGGGAAAACCGGATAGGGAAGCCCGGCGTCTTGACCCGGCCTTCCGTCGGGTGGTCGTATTCGATGAAGGTGCCGTTATGGACGATCTGCGGATCCGTCAGCAGGTCGGCATAACCATAGACCGGCCCGACCCAGATTCCTTCCGCCTCAAGGCGGGCCAGTGCGTCGGGCTGGCTGAACTTGGCGATCGCATCGCGGACCAGTGCAAAGGTCTCGTCGCGGTTTTCCCATCCGGCGCTCATTTCGTCCAGTCCGGCAAGGCGCGGTTCTTCCAGCGCGCGGGCGAGGCCGGGGAAGTTCGGCATGGCCAGCGCGATGAACTTGCCGTCATTGGTCCCGAAGATGCCATAGGGCGAGCGGATATATACATGGGCATGCGGCTCAGCCGAACGGGTCTGCGGCTTTTGCCCGACGGTATAGACAGACAATTCCTGCATCTGGATGGTGGTGATCGCATCCAGCATGTTGACCTCGACCTTCTGGCCTTCGCCCGTACGCTCGCGGTGGTAAAGCGCGGCCAGCGCGCCTTCGAAGGCGGTATAGGCAGTAATCGCATCGACCAGATATTGGCCCGCCGGGGTCGGGGCTTCGCCCTCGCGTCCGGCGGAAAGCATCGCGCCCGACATTGCCTGCAGCAGCAGGTCCTGTCCGGGGCGCATGGCGCTGGGGCCATCCTCGCCATAGCCGGACATCGAAACATAGATCAGCCGCGGATTGATCGCGGAAAGGTTGTCGTAATCGACGCCCAGCCGCGACGCGACACCGGGGCGATAGTTTTGGATGAAGACATCTGCTGTGGCGACCAGCTTGCGCAGTACCTCTTTGCCGCCTTCGGATTTCAGGTCGATGGCCAGCGACCGCTTGTTGCGGTTAAGCGACAGGAACGAGACGTTGATCTTGTTCCCGGTGATCCCGCCGGCGGGAGCATGTCGCTGCCACTCTCCCGCAAGGGGTTCGATCTTGATGACATTCGCGCCCAGATCGCCCAGCCGCTGCGCCGCGAACGGTCCAGCCATGGCGATCGAGCAGTCGAGAACGGTAACTCCGTCGAGAATGCCCATGAAATTGCTCCTTAATGCATCGTCCAGCCGCCATTGACGGCCAGGGATTGTCCGGTGATGAATCCCGCCTCGTCGGACAGGAAGAATCGGATGGCCGCGGCGATGTCGCCGGCATGGCCGCGCCGCTTGACCGCCTGCCGCTCAAGAACCATCGCGTTATAGCCCGCGGGATCGGGATGGATCTTTTCGGCATCGGTCGGGAAGGCGCCGGGGGCGATGGCGTTGACGGTGATGCCCCATTTGCCGAACTCTCGCGCCCAGGCCCGCGTCAGGCCCATCAATGCGCCCTTGGATTGGACATAGGGGGTCAGGTTCTCCCACCCGCCGGTCAGCGTGATCGAGGTGACGTTGATGATCCGGCCCCAGCCCTGCGCCCGCATCCCCGGAAGGGCGGCGCGGGTGCAGATCAACGCCGCTTCCACATTGATCGCATGAACCAGCGCGAGTTCGTCCGAGGTGTATTCTTCGAACGGTTTCGAGGGATAGATGGCGGCGTTATTGATGACCGCATCTAGCGGACGTTCTGCAACCAGCCCGGCCAGCAGCGCCTCGATCGAGGGCTTGTCGGCCAGATCCGCCTCGACCAGATGCAGGCGAGCGCGCAGGTCGGCGGGGGTGTCAGCGACAAGCTCCGCGTTCTTGCGATGGTCGCGGTCCAGCGCGATCACCTCTGCCCCGGCCATCAGAAGCTGCAGGGTGGTCTGGTGGCCAAGCCCCCCTGCGGCCCCGGTGTAAAGGATGCGCCGTCCGGTCAGGTCAGACATCGCGGCCCCCGATCTTGCGGAAATTGCCCGAGGGCACGGGATAGTCGGTATCTGGCTGGGCGTGGATCGCACGGATGCGCGCCTCGGCCCAGGCGACGGCGGCGGCGTCGGGCAGGATCACGAAACGGCTGTCATAGGCGCGCTCCTCGCCATGTTGCAGCCAGATCATCTCGTCACGCTCACGCGCGGACAGGTTGCCCAGAACATGGTTGGTCGAGGGTTCGATCCCCAGTGCATATTGCCCGGCCTGCAGGTTCTGCCACTCGTACTGGCAGGGGAACTGGTCCTTGCGCGTGACGACCATGAAGCCAAGGCCAAGCCGGTCATTGACCAGCGCGACGGGAACCTCTCCGCTGTCGTCTGCGACAAGCTCGTGCTGCCATACCTGTTCATGGAAGTTCATCTGCGGCGCCGGAAGACGGCGATAGCCGACGCCCTGCCGGTCATAGCTGTCGGCATGCGCGGCCCAGACGGTTTCGGCGATGGGCGCCAGATAACGCGCACCTTCCTCAAGCACCGGATGGCCGACATTGATGTGATAGCAATACATGTGAGGCGTGCGATAAAAGCCGCGGTTCACCACGCGGTCGGACAAACTGATCTCGTCCGATCCGACCTCGATCTCGATGCGGCGATGCAGTTCCAGGTGTTCGCCAAAAACTGCCGATTGCGTGACGACGCCTTCGGCCCACAGGAAACAGCGGTCGCCGTCCCAGCGTTCGCCATAACCGGTCAGATGCGCAGGGATCGTCCCGGCGCGACCGTGCAGCGAATGCGAGGCGGTCTTGCGCGGACCATAGACATAGCTGTCCGTCGGCACCTCGTTCATGAACAGGATGTGGTCCAGCCCACAGGTCACCATCAACCCTGAAAAGCTGCGCATCCAGCCGAGCCCGCCTTCGCCTTCATAGTCGGAAAGCGAGGGGTGGCGGAATCCAGCGGGCGAATGCCAGCCGATGGCCCGCCCATTATGTTCGCAATCGGCAATATCCATCGCGCGGTCGACAAGGACAGTGAAACGCAGGCCCGATCCGCTGCGAAATTCCAGCATCCGGTTGCCACGTTCGATCCCGTTTTCCAGCACCATCAGCCGGACGCCCGCGGCATGGGACAACCCTCCGCTGGCCGCCTCGATTTCGTGGCGGGTCAATGTCTTGCCGTAAAGTTCTACCATCGTTTCTAGTCCTGGATGATGCTGCCGCGTCATTCGGCAGGGCGAAGAATGCGTCCGCCCTGCCGGATTGCAGGAATGTGTCAGCAGCCGTTCGCGCGCAGCTTGCCGTCAAGGAAGGCTTTCGCGCGGCCGACATCGGATTCGTCCAGATGCTCGATGATCATCGGGATGTTCGGATGCTTCTGCGCCAGACGCTGCAGATACAGGTCGTAGTTCAGCTCACCCAACCCGGGGGCGGGCAGCTCGATTTCGCCCACGCCACGGAAGGTGTGGCTTTCCGCCGCCGAGGCGTCGCCGATATCCGAGTGCTTTTCCGACTTGTCGTCGCCCGAACGCTTCACGTCCTTGGCATGGGCGATCTTGATCTTGTCCGACAGCGCGTCGAAGACGAAGTTCAGCGTCTTGTCCATCTTGTCGATGTTATGGGACTCGAAATAATTGGTCGGGTCCATCAGCAGGCCAAGGCCCGGATGATCCACCTCGGCGAACATGCGCAGGGTTTCCTCGACCGAGCCCACGACGTTGTTCACATAGGTTTCCAGCAGGAAGACCGAGCCGTGATCCCAGGCGAATTTCGCCAGATCGGTGATGACGGCGCGGCAGTCGTCCCAGCCTTCCTCGGTCTTGTTCTTCGGGTGATGCACCCAGTCGCTGCTGGTATCGAACGTCCCGGTTTCCGAGATCACATAGGGCGAGCCCAGATATTGGGCGTGGGCCAGGATTTCCTTCAACCGGTCCAGCCGCACCTTGCGCGTCGCCGCGTCCGGATGGACGATATTGGTATAGGCCGAGATGCAGCAGACCGGCAGGTGGTGGTCGCGGAACGTGTCGCGGATGGTGCGGCATTTTTCCGGCGTGACCTGGCCGTCCGAGACGTCGATATCGCTGAAATGCAGATCAAGCTGCACGGTGTTGAAGTTATGCGCGCGGATCTTCTCCGCCGTCGTCTTAAGGTCATAGGGGAAATACCCCGTAAAGATCCCTGCTTGCATCATGACTGATTTCCCTCCCGTTTCAGTCTTTTGAAATATCGTGGCGCACGGTCCGGCCCTCATCGATCGAGCGATAGGCGGATTCGACCAGCGCCATGGTCCGCACGTTGTCCGCGATGGACAGGGCGGGGGCCTCGCTGCTGTGGATGGCCCATTGCAGCTGTTCCATCACGCCGATGAAGGCATGGGGGAACCACATCGTGTCCCATTCGGGCGTGACCCATTCCCCACCGGTTTCCGTGCGCGAGGCATAGGTCAGCGTCGAGGGCCCGCCAGTCGGCCAACCGATCGTGCCCTTGGCCACGCCCTCGGTCCCCTCGACGCGCCAGTTGATATGCTGGTCGTCGGCGTAACCTTCGGCGCGCGGGCCGGACCAGACATCCTCAAGCGACAGCGCGAGCAGCCCCGAGGGGAAGCGCAGCATGGTCGACACAATCCCGTCCTGATGCGCGAATTCGGTGCGGGGGTCAGTGCGGGTGACCGTCGTGACCTCAGACGGGTCGCCGAACAGGAAGCGCATGACATCAAGATGATGCACGCTCATGTTCGACAGCGTCAGCCGGTCGTAGCCTTGCAGGAAGCCCTGCCAATGCGGGATCGCGTGCATGTCGATCTGGGCAAAGACCGGCGCGCCCAAGGCGCCGCGGTCCAGAAGCTGCTTCAGCACACGCATCGACTGGTCGTAGCGCATGTTCTGGTTGACCGACAGGATCTTGCCCGCAGCCTTGGCCTCATCCCGCAGCGCCCGCGCCTCATCCAGGGACAGGGCCAGCGGCTTTTGCGCAAGGATGCCCTTGATATGCGGCTGCTTCAGCGCGTGCCGGATCAGCCCGGGTTGCAGATGCGGCGGATAGGCGATGTCGATAATGTCGAGAGAGGTATCCTCGATCAGCGCCTCGGGCGTGTCGTGGACCTTGGCAATGGCATGGCGATCGGCAACGGCCTGCGCCCGTGCGGGGCTGCGCGAGGCAATCGCCGCCACCGGGAACCCGGCAAGGCGATACGCCTCGAGGTGGCATTCCGCCATGATCATGCCGGCGCCGATGGCGCCGATACGATAGTCGCGGCATCGGATCCGAGGATCCGGGGTCAGGTTCTGCACTTTCATCTTGCTCCCTTGTCCGGGCCCCTCCTGCCCGCAGCTGAGGGGACACTGGCATAAGCAAAACATCATAAACAATCATCTAATCGCATCATTTGCCATCATTTCGCATCATCAGGAGGGCAAGGCGGGGATATATGTCTTGTGCTGAGGAAATTTTGCGGGTTTTGCTGGATTTTGACGATTCAGCCATCGGAACCCGCATGCGCACGACCATCACCGAGATCGCCCTGAAATCCGGCGTATCCGCCGCAACCGTCGATCGGGTCCTGAACGGTCGCAGCGGGGTCCGGGAGCGCACACGCGAGATCGTGCTGACCGTTGCGCGCGAGCTTGGCTATTTCGGGCCCGCCGACATTGCCCCGACGCGGCGCGTCCGGTTGGATTTCGTCCTGCCGGCGGGCACGAACAGCTTCATGCGCAACCTTCGCGGGCAACTGATCGACGAGGCCGCCCGGCACGAAGATGTCCAACTGCGCATTCACGATGTCGAGGACTGGAGTGCGGGCCGGATCGAACGGCGGCTGGCCGAGCTGCATGACCAGACCGACGCGGTCGGCGTCGTAGCGCCCGACCGCCCCGAGATCCGCGAAGAACTGAACGCTCTGGCCCGTGAAGGCGTACGCATCGCGACGCTTGTTTCGGACGTGCCCGCCGTTGACAAGATCGGCTATGTCGGCGTCGACAACCGTGCGGCGGGGCGGCTGGCCGGGCTGCTTCTGGGTCGGTTTCTGGGGCCGGGCAAGGGCGGGAATATCGCGCTTTTCGTCGGCTCACGCGCCTATCGCGGCCATGAAGAGCGCGAAATGGGCTTCCGCTCGATCCTTGCCGATGAATTCGCGGACCTGCGCATCACCGCCTATGCCGAGGTCGGAGACGACCGCGAACAGGCCCATGAAGAGATGCGCCGCATCCTTCAGGCCGGGCAGGTGGACGGCGTCTATAACATCGGCTCCGGAAACCAGGGTATCGCGCGCGCCCTTCGCGAAGCGCATCTGGCCCAGCAGGTGGTCTTTATCGGGCATGACCTGACGGACGCCACCCGCCTGCTGCTTTTGGATCGCACGATGGATGCCGTGATCGACCAGAACCACCGCGTCCAGGCGCGCGAGGCCGTCCGGCTGCTGACCGCCGCCGTGCGCGGCACGACCGAGCGGGAATATCCACCTCGCCTGCAGGTCGTTTTCCGCGAGAACATCCCGGCAAGCTAGGGTCAAAACGGCGTCCGACTTCCCGGATCATCTGCGGCCAGTTGCGTGAATTAGCACGAAATTCTGTTTGCCGCCCGATTTTCGTTTCGTTGCGCTTCCCCGATGCGCCTAGGATGACCACAAGGCAGCAACCGACAGGAGCGGCGCTTGGAATTCGCGGAAACACTCGACATCGGCGGCTATGAACTCAGCATCGAACCGATGACACCTGCGGACATTCCCCGCCTGCACGAACTTTCGGTCGCCGTCAGCTGGCCGCATCGTGCGGATGACTGGGCGATGGTGATCGGGCTGGGGCATGGCTGGGTCGCGCGCGATCAGATCGGGCGCATCTTCGGATCGGCGATGTGGTTTCCGTTTTCCCGGACCGTGGCCTCGATCGGCATGGTCATCACCTCGCCCCGGCTGCAGGATCAGGGGGCCGGGCGCTGGTTGATGCGCCGCGTCCTTGACGAAACGCAGGGCCGCGCCCGCGTTCTGAACGCCACGAAAGAGGCCTTTCGGCTTTACGTCTCGCTGGGGTTCAAGACGCTGGCCCCGGTGGCGCAGCGAAACGGCATCGTCACGGCATGCCCGGATTTCGGGACCGGTGCGCGACCCATGCGCGACGCCGACCGGACCCGCATCCTTGAACTGGATACAAACGCGATGGGCGTCGCCCGCCCCGAGGTGATGTGGGCGATCCTGGGCGTGTCAGAAGGCATGGTGATCGAGCGAGAGGGTCGGATCACCGGCTTCGCCCTGATGCGCCATTTCGGCAGGGGCCGCGTGATCGGTCCCATCGTTGCGGAAAGCGAACAGGACGCGATCGCGCTTTGCGGTCCCTTCGTCGCGGCGCATCAGGGGGATTTCCTGCGTGTCGACACCCGCGAACCCGAAGGCACACCGTTCACCGATTTCCTGAGCGCGGCGGGTATCGTGCCCTATGACGCGGTCCAGCGCATGTCGCTGGAGCCCTTGCCGGAACCGACCGGGCCTGCGCGCACCTTTGGCCTGATCAATCAGGCATTGGGCTGAAGGGGGCATTGGCGCCCCCGAACCCGGCCCCTAGAAATCAGCAACCTTACCCCAGACCGACTCGTCCAGCCGGGCAGGGTGATAAGGTTTCGGGTCCACGATCGGGTCCGTGCCCGTCACCAGATCCGCAATCAGGTGACCCGCACCGGGTCCGATGCCGAAGCCATGCCCGCTGAAACCCGCGGCCAGCATCAGGCCGGGAATGCGCGTTTCCCCAATCGCGGGAACCCCGTCGGGGGTACTGTCGATATAGCCCGCCCAGCTTGCCGCGACCGGAGTGTCCCGAAGCGCAGGAAAGATCTCTCGCGCGCGGCCCAGCGTCAGGTCAATCTGCGACCGGTCCGGGCGCGGGTCCAGGATGCGCATCCGCTCCATCGGGGTCTCGCGGTCCAGAGCCCAGCGGGACAGCGTTTCATGCCCGGACTGCCAACCCTGCACACCTCCCGGCGCAAGCGACTTTCGCCGCTTGAAGAACATGGGCAGGAACTTGCCCCAGAACCGGACCTGCTGCGGGGTGACATCGACCCGCGCCGCGCCCGAAACCGCCAGCGTATGCCCGCCATCGCCGCGCCGCGTGATCGAGATATACTTGGTATGGACCGCATCCGGCAGTTCCGCCCCTGGCGCCACCGACAGGATCGAGGAGCGGACACTGGCCTGGGGAAAGCGCAACCCCATCTGCCGGACAAAGGACGAGGCCCACGCGCCCCCTGCCATCACTACCGTGCGGGTGCGGATCAGGCCGCGTTCGGTGACGACGCCCGAGACCGCCCCGGCCTCAAGCTCCAGCCCGCGGGCCGCACAATTCTGGACGACCCGACCGCCCAACTTTTCGATCCCCAGCGCGATCACCGGGGCCGCGCGGGACGGATCGGCGGTGCCATCCGTGGGGGAAAAGACCCCGCCCGCCCACTTGCGCCCCGAGGCATGGCCCCGCTCGCTGGCTTCGGCCGCCGACAACATATGCGTGACGACCCCTTCGCCCTTGGCAAAGTCGCGCCAGCGCGCCCAGCCCGCAATCTCGGCCTCGTCATTCGACAGATACAGCAGGCCGCAGCGGCGAAAGCCGGGATCCATGCCGATCTCGGCGGACAGATCGTCCCAAAGATCCAGGCTGCGGGTCGAGATGGGCAATTCGCGCGCGTCGCGGTTCTGCTGGCGGCACCAGCCCCAGTTGCGACTGGATTGCTCGGCCCCTATCCGGCCCTTTTCCAGCAGGACGACCGAAACGCCGCGCTTCGCCAGATAATAGGCCGCGCAAGTGCCGACGATGCCGCCGCCGATCACGACCACGTCAGCCTGCGCCGGCACCACGGCATCGGTTTCGATCTGCATGAGGGGGGCGGGCATGGCGGACTCCTGATCAGCTGTGTCGCAAGGCTAGGCGAAAGGGGCGACAGCATGTGCCGCATCACCGCGAAGGTCGAAATTTTATGCCGAACTTCGCTGGGCCAGCAGCGCCATGATTTTCCCGCGCAAGCGGTATATCCGGCGGGATCCCGGTCGCATCCTCCCTTGAGGCGGCAGAATTTTCTGCGTAGTCTGCCGCGATCATCCCAGCGGGGGCTCCATGCTGAAACTCGACCGTATCGACATCCGGATCCTGCACGAATTGCAGCGCAACGGGCGCATCACCAATGTCGAGCTGGCCGAACTGGTCCACCTGTCGCCCAGCCCCTGCCTGATGCGGGTCAAGAAGCTGCAGCAGGCAGGCTATATCACCGGATATTCCGCCCAGATCGACCTGGCCAAGCTGGGGCCGACCCTGACGGTCTTTACTGAAATCACCCTGAAGAACCACCGCCAGATCGACTTCGCCCGCTTTCAGGAAGCGCTGATGAAGGTCGAGGAATGCATCGAATGCCACCTGATCTCGGGCGGATATGACTATCTGCTGAAATTCGTCACCGGCGGCATCACCGACTACCAGGCGATCATGGAGGGGCTGATCGACCGCGAGATCGGCATCGACAAGTATTTCAGCTTCGTCGTCATGAAGTCCCCCTTCGTCAAGAACCACCTGCCGCTGAAGAACATCTTCAAGATGTGACGCCCCGAAGCGCGCGGCTTTAGATCGCGCGCGCGGGAACGCTGTCGAGCCAGCCCGTATCAAGCTGCGGGATCGACGAGAAAAGCAGCTTCGAATAGGGGTGGCGGGCGCCGTCGGGCAGGTCCGCGGCGCGCAGCGTCTCGACCGTTTCGCCGCCATTCATGACCATTACCTCGTCGCAGATCGCCTGAACGGTCGACAGGTCGTGGCTGATGAAGACATAGGACAGGTCGAGTTCGCGCTGCAGCTCCTTCAGCAATTCGATCACCGCGGCCGCGACGACCGTGTCGAGGGCCGAGGTGATCTCGTCGCACAGGATCACTTCGGGCTTCGCCGCCAATGCGCGGGCAAAGTTCACGCGCTGCTTCTGCCCGCCCGACAATTCCCCGGGCAGGCGGTGGGCCATTGCGCGGGGCAGGCGCACCATCTCCAGCAGTTCGGCGATGCGGGCCTGTTTCTCGGCCCCCCGCAGGCCATGATAAAAGCTCAGCGGCCGCCCGATGATGTCCCCGATCGAGCGGGCCGGATTCAGCGCCGTGTCGGCAAGCTGGAAGACGATCTGCATCCGGCGCAGATCCTCTTTCGAGCGCTGCGCCGAAGCCGGTTCCAGGCGCCTTCCGTCCAGCAGAACCTGACCCCGAGCAGGGGGCAGAAGGCCCGCGATGGAGCGCGCCAGCGTTGACTTGCCCGACCCGCTTTCCCCGATCACGCCCAGATTGCAGCCTTTTTCCAGACGGCAGCTGACATTCCTCAGCACCATCTTGTAGGGCAGCCCATTGGGGCCGGTCGGACCATATCCCGCATGGACGCCCTGCACTTCAAGGACCGGAACGGGCGGGGTGACTTCGGCAGGGCGGGCGGGGCGTGCGAAGCTGCGCGGCTCGAATGCCGAAAGCAATTCGTTCGTATAGGGATGGACGGGTTCATGAAGGATCTGCGCGGTATCGCCGATTTCCTGGACCTGCCCCCCTTTCAACACGACGATGCGGTCCGCGATCTGGGCGACCACCGCAAGATCGTGGCTGACATAGACACCGGCCATGCCCCGATCCCGCATCACCGACTTGAACGCGCGCAGCACCTCGATCTGGGTGGTGACGTCCAGCGCGGTGGTCGGCTCATCGAAAATCACCAGCTTCGGATCGCCGATCAGCGCCATCGCCGCGGCAAGGCGCTGCAACTGCCCGCCCGAAACCTGATGCGGATAGCGTTTGCCGATGTTTTCCGGATCGGGCAGGGCCAGCGCGCGGAAAAGCTCGACAGCTTTGGCACGGGCCTGCGGCATGGTCATGGTGTCGTGGATACGCGCAACCTCGATCACCTGGTCGAGCAGGCGCAGCGCCGGGTTGAAGGCCGCGGCGGCGCTTTGCGGCACATACGCGACCTCGGTCCCGCGCAATGACTGGCGCTGGCGTTCGGACATGCGGACGACATCCCGCCCCGCGATCCGCACCTCGCCCCCCGAGATATCGCAGCCCTTGCGGGTATGCCCCATCAGGGTCAGCGCGATGGTGGTCTTGCCCGATCCGCTTTCGCCGATCAGCGCCACGATCTCTCCCGGCGCGATATCGAAGCTGACGCCCTTGATGATCGGCACGACGTTGCCGGCATCGGTGGTGGCCTTCACCCGAAGATCGCGGATTTCGACAAGATTCTGCATCATTCGCTCCGGTCGCGGATCTTGGTGGGCAGGTTGTCGATCAGCAGGTTGACGCTGATCGTGAGGCTGGCGATGGCGATGCTGGGCACAATGACCGCCGGCGCGCCAAAGGGCAGCCCGCCGATATTCTCGCGCACCAGGCTGCCCCAGTCGGCATAGGGTGGCTGCACGCCCAATCCAAGGAAGGACAGGCCCGACAGCAACAGGACGATGAAGACGAAGCGCAGTCCCACATCGGCCAGCACCGGTCCGGTCATGTTGGGCAGGATCTCGTTCAGGATCAGATAGGGCGAGCGCTCCCCCCTTGCTCGGGCGACGGTGACATAGTCCATCGTATTGATGTTCACCGCCAGCGCACGGGCAAAGCGATAGGCGCCCGGCAGATAGATCACGGCCAGGACAAGGATCAGCACCGGAATCGACGACCCTACGGCCGCGACCATGACCAGCCCGAACAGTTTGGACGGAATCGAGTTCAGCGCGTCCAGCAGGCGGCTCAGCACCGTGTCGAACCAGCCACCCGTCACCGCCGCCGTCATCCCCAGCACGACGCCCGAGGCGCAGGCCAGCACCACCGAGGCCAATGAGATGCCGACCGTGTAGCGCGCGCCCATCAGGATGCGCGAGAACATGTCGCGCCCCAGGTAGTCCGAGCCAAGCCACAGTTGTTTGGTGATCGGTCCGAAATATTCGAAATCGACGATCTCGCCCGGGTCATGGGTCATGAACCACGGCCCGATGATGGCGACAATGGCCCAGACCAGCACGACCAGCGCCGCCAGCGCGCCCGTCAGGTTCATGCGATAGCCAAGGCGGCGGGGGGTGGGGAAGGTAACGGCCATGACTAGCGAAGCCTCGGGTTCGAGAGGATGGCGATCACGTCCGCGACCGTGATCAGGATCAGGTAGCCGATGCAGAAGATCATCGCGCAGCTTTGGATCAGCGGCAGGTCGCGCGTCGCGACCGAGTCGACCATCAACCGGGCGATGCCGGGATAGTTGAAGACAGTCTCGACGATGATGACGCCTCCGACCAGATAGGACAGCGACAATGCGACGGCATTGACGATCGGGCCGACGGCATTCGGCAGGGCGTGGCGCAGCACCATGCGCGGGCGTGAAGCCCCCTTCAGCAGCGCCATCTCGACATAGGGGCTGTCGAGCACACCGATCATCGCCGCGCGCGTCATGCGGATCATCTGGGCACAGATCACGCAAAGCAGGGTGATGACCGGCATCGCAAAGATGCGCAGCATGTCCGCGATGCTGTCCACGTCACTGCCGAAGGACAAGGCGGGCAGCCATTTCAGCCAGACCGCAAAGACCAGGACCGCCAGTGTCGCGATCATGAATTCCGGGACCGAGATCACCGCGATGATCAGCGCGTTGACCAGCCTGTCGAACCACGACCCGCGATACATCGCCGTCGCGATCCCCAGCGACAGGGCCAGCGGCACCGCGATCGCGGCCGTCACCGCGCCAAGGCGCAGCGTATTGACAAGCCTGCCCCCGATCAGCTGGGCAACCGGCATGTTGTTCGCATAGGACGTCCCCAGATCACCCCGCAGCAATCCCCAAAGCCAGCTGCCGTATTGCACGATGGCGGGCTGATCCAGGTGCATCGCCTTGCGCAGTCCGGCCACGGCCTCGGGGGTCGCGGCCTGGCCAAGCAGGATCTCGGCCACGTCACCGGGCAGCATCTGCGTCACGCCGAAAACCACGGCCGAGACGATCAGCAGGGTAACGATGGCAACACCGATCCGGCCTAGGACCAGCCTGGGGATTGTCGAGTTCATCCGGGGACCTTTCAGGCAGGGGCCGGGGGCAGGGCGCGCGCCCCCGGCGGCAGGGATCAGGCCTCTAGCCAGACATATTCGGCCATCGCATAGCCCATCTGGCCGCCCAGCGGGTTCGTCTCGAGGCCTTGCAGCTTGTTCGACTTCGCCTCAAGGTCCGAAAGCCAGACCGGGATTGCTGTCGCCGCCTCGTTCGACACGATCACCTGGCACTCGTCATAGATTTCCTTGCGCTTCGCCTCGTCCAGCTCGCCGCGGGCCTCGTGGACCATCTTGTCGAATTTCTCGGACTTGAACTGGCTTTCGTTCCATGGCGCATCCGAGGTGTAAAGCAGCGAGAACAGGATATCCGGCGTCGGGCGCGGGTTGATGTTCCCGAAATGCACGGGGGCCTGAAGCCAGTATTTCGACCAGTAGCCATCCGAAGGCACGCGCTGGATGTCGAATTTCATGCCGATCTGGGCGCCTGCCTGTTGCAGCAAGGTCGCCATTTCGACCGAGGACGTCGCGGCATCCGATGCGACGATCGGGATGGTCTGGCCCAGCAGCCCGGCCTTGTCGAACAGCGACTTCGCGCGTTCGGGGTCGAACTCCCGCGCCTTCAGCTCTGCATTGTGATACTTGTTCGAGGGCGAGATCGGCTGGTCGTTCGCGATTACGGCGCGGCCGCGGGCGATGGATTTCGTGATCAGCTCGCGGTCGAACAGATACTTCATGCCCTCGGCGAAACCCGCCTTGTCACCCGGCGACAGGTCAAGGCGCAGGTTCAGGTCGGTATAGTTCCCGGCCGTGTTCTGGAGCACGTCGATATTGCCCGCGCTTTCGATCAGGCGCAGGGCCTGCGGCTTGATCGAGGCTGCCAGGTGGATGTCGCCCGAAACCAGCGCGTTCACCCGTGCGGTGTCGTCGGGGATGGCGAAATATTCGAAGCTGTCGACATGCGCGCCGCCGGGCTTGAAGTAGTTTTCGTTGCGCTTCATCAGCGACTTCACGCCCGGCTCGAAATGCTCAAGCGCGAAAGAGCCGGTGCCGTTACCCTTGCTGAAATCGGTGGTTCCGTCGGCCACGATCATGAAGTGATGCATCGCCAGGATCGCCGGCAGGTCGGCATTCGGCGCGGCCAGCGTGAACTGGACCGTCGTCGGATCGATGGCCTTAATCTGGGTCATCTGCTTGGCCATCGCGTTGACCTTAGAGCCGACCGCCTCGTCCAGATGGCGGTTCATCGAGAAGACGACGTCATCCGCCGTCAGCGTCTTGCCGTCATGGAAGGTCACGCCCTTCTTCAGCTTGACGATCCAGACTTTCGCGTCCTTCGTCTCGATGCTTTCGGCAAGCTCCATCTGGACCTCGCCCCGGCCGTTCAGGAAGGTCAGGCGGTTGTAAAGCGCGCAGCAACGGACATAATCGGTCGCCTGCGACGCTTTGGCCGGGTCCAGCGTGTCGGCCGTAGAAGAGGACCAGCTGGCGGCGATCAGGTGTCCGCCCTTGACCGGGGTCGCAGCCAAGGCAGCGCTGGCACGGCCCAGAATGGTCCCGCCCGCGGCAAGGCTGATGCCGCCCGCCATGAACATGCGCAGAAGGTCGCGCCGCGAGGCCCCGCGGCGGATCGCGCTCTCGACCATCGCATCGTCAGCGCGGGTCCAGTTGGTGATCTTGGTCATTCTTCTTCCCTGTTCTGACGCGCCGAAACGCTGGTGAATTTGCCCTTGCGGGCGGGTTGGCCCGTTGGGGCCGTGGCAAGACATGCTGGAACACAGAGCGGTTGGTGCGTTCAGGCCGTTCGGGGCCCTGCGCGTTCATTCCCTGTTCGCAGCATCATCTGCCGAAACCTTTCGATCCGATCTGGCGCCGGACCTTGACGGTTCGGGACAGATTGAACGCAATTTCCGCAGGGGATGCGTCGATTTCGCGACCTGCGCAGCAGATTATGCTGAAATGGCGCGAACCGGCGGAATAGCGTCAATACCCACGCCGTCTGTCGATCAGACCCGCGACAGGCCGCCCCGCAAGATCGGCCGAGACGCCGGCGATCACATGCGCGGCGCCCTCGGCCGCGCTGGTCTGGCTGGCGATGTGGGGGGTCAGGATCACGGACGGATGCCGCCACAACGGATGGTCCGCGGGCAGGGGCTCGGGGTCCGTTACGTCCAGCATCGCCGCGGACAGTTGCCCCTGGTCCAAAGCCGCGATCAGATCCGCGGCCACAAGCTGGGCCCCGCGTCCAAGATGCACCAGCCGCGCGCCGCGCGGCAGCTTTGCAAACAGTGCGGCGTCCAGAATGCCGCGTGTCTGCATGGTCAGGGGCAGCAGGCAGATCAGGATGTCGGTCCGCGCCAGAAAGGGGGCAAGGTCGGTGAAGCAGGACACCCCGTCGATCGCGCGGATTGAACGGCTGTAGCCCGCAAGGTCGAAGCCGAACGGGCGCAACCGGTCGATGACCAACGTGCCAAGCTGGCCGAGCCCCATCACGCCGACCCTGCGCCGGGGCGCGGGCAGGTTCTCGCCCGGTGCCCATTCCGCGACCTGCTGACGGGCAAGATAGCGGGGAAGGTCGCGATGCATGGCCAGCGTGGCCAGCGTCGCATACTCCCCCATCTGCGCGCCAATGCCCGGCTCAAGCATCCTGACCACGCCGACATGGGCCGGAATCAGGCCCAGGTCGAACTGGTCCACACCCGCTCCGATCGAAAAGATCTGGCGCAGATTGGGATAGCGCGTGGCAAGGTCGTCGGGGGCATTCCAGGTGACGATCCACCGGACCCGCAAGGGGTCCGGCGCTTCGCCAACATGAAACGCGACATCGGGCAGGGCATGGGCAAAGGCCTCGCGAAAGACCTGAGCCCGCGCCGCGGTCGACAGGAACAGGACCGCCATCAGCGCATGGCCGCGCGGACGTCCGGATCCTCCAGCGTCTGGTCCAGGGTCAGGCGCGTGCGCTCGACAATGGCGTCGATCTCGGCCTCGGTGCAGCACAAGGGCGGGGCATAGCCGATGACGCCCTGAGCAAAGGCGCGCACCACCAGCCCGTTCCGCCAGGCGCGGTCAAAGACGCGGGTCGCCGGGGCGGCGGCTGCCGGCAGCGGGGTCTTGGCGTCCTTGTCAGTGACAAGCTCGATGGCGGCAAGCATGCCGCGACCGCGCACATCGCCCACCAACGGGTGATCCGACAGACCCTGAAGTCCGGCCATCAGCCTTGCGCCCATCCTGCGCCCGTTCTCCAGCAAGCCATCTTCGTAAAGATCCAGTACGGCCAGCGCCACCGCGGCACTGACAGGGTGCGCGGAATAGGTGTATCCGTGCCCCACCGCCGCGGCACCTGCGCCATCGGCGATGGTGTCATAGACATGATCCGACAGGAACACCGCACCCATCGGCACATAGCCCGAGGTGAGGCCCTTGGCGGTGGTCATCATGTCCGGCACCACGCCTTCATCCTCGCACGCGAACAGCTGGCCGGTGCGGCCGAAGCCGGTGATGACTTCATCGGCGATGAAAAGGATGTCCAGCTCTTTGCAGACGGCGCGCATCGCAGCAATCCAGCCCGGCGGCGGCACAAGAACGCCGCCCGATCCCTGAATCGGCTCGACATAGAAGGCCGCGACACGATCTGCCCCGCCAAGCTGATCGATCCGGGCGCGCAGCTCGGCGACCGAGGCCGCGATGATCGCCTGCGGGTCGGTCCCGACCGGATTGCGATAGGCGTAATGCGAGGAAATCTTGTGCTGCCAGTCCAGCGGCAGGCTGAAGCCTGCATGGAATGAAGGCAGCGCCGTCAGGCCCGCACCCACCGTTGACGAACCGTGATAGCCCTGCTGGACCGAAATGAACTGGTCCTTTTGCGGCAAGCCGCGCGCATGCCAGTAATAGCGGACAAAGCGCACGGTGCTGTCGACCGCGTCCGAACCGCCCAACGTGAAATAGACATGGTTCAGATCACCCGGCGCACGATCGGCCAGCCGCGCCGCCAGCCGCGCCGCGGGCTCCGAACCAAGGCCGAAATAGCCGGTGGCATAGGGCAGTTCGCGCATCTGGCGGGTCGCCGCCTCGATGACACTTTCCTGGCCATAGCCGGCATTGACGCACCACAGGCCCGCGAACCCGTCCAGAAGCTGGTGGCCCTCGGCATCGGTCACGGTCGCGCCCTTGGCCGATTTCAACAGGCGCACGCCGCTTTGCTCATGCCCGCGCCACGAGGCGACGGGATGGACCAGGTGCGCCCGGTCCTGCTCGATCAGCGAATTGCTCAGCATGTTCTCTCCTGTGTTCAGCCGAGGGCCTGTGCGGCCAGGGCGAAGCGCGTGAAGCGCCCCTGTTCGCCGGGCAGATCGCCGCGCAGCATGGCGACCCCGCGATCCACCTCGGCAAGTCCGATTTCCGTCAGCCAGCCCTCAAGGCCGGATATTCCCGTCGTGTCGACACGCAGGAACTGGCCCTGCCTGCCCGCGAAAAGATGCGATAGCAGTGCCTGCGCCGTCTGCACTCCGTCAGCGATGACGGGTCCAAGGACGGCACCGCGACCGAAAAGGCGAAGCGCGGCAAAGCCCTTGCCCTCGGCCAGAACCAGCGTGCCGCGATGGGCCAGCGCGTCAAGCAGTGCGCCCCGGTCGGCCCCGGTCGCTTCGCGGTCCATGCTCCGGATCATGTCCATGTCGCCCGGGCCGGCCGGGCGGATGCCGGGCGAGGAAAGATCGGCAAGCAGGCGGCCCTGGTGCTGATGGACCGCGCCGCAGGCCGTGAAACCAAGCTTTTCATAAAGCGGCATTCCGGCCGGGGTGGCGACAAGTCGCCATTGCCGGGGTTCCGCCAGATCCATCGCGCGAAGCATGATCTCGCGCCCAAGGCCGCGCCCGCGCATCGCCTGATCGACGATGATCATGTTCGCCATCGCCACTTCCCCGAAAGGGGTCGCCACGGCGGTCGCAACCACGGCGTCATCCTCGATCGCGACGACGCCGCGGCTGATATCTCGGACAAGATCCCAGTCCTCGGACCGGTGCGGCCAACCGGCCTGGGTCGACAGAAGCAGCGCGCCCTGAACATGTTCGGGGCCGAAGGGCTGAAAGGTAATGGTCTGGGTCATGCGGGCCTCGGGTCATTTCCGGCATATCATGCGGCCCGAAACAGACGCGGCGTAGCGGGATTAAGCCATCTCTCGGGAATTTCCGACCGTTCCTGCCTCATCGCACGGCATAATGTTCCGCGACAATCCTCCGCGGGACCCGGCCGGGCAGGGGGCTGGGAAAGCCCATCCGAAACACTGTGCCGCGCATGCCCCGTCTTTCGGCGTTTCCTGCCGAGCCGGGGCAGCATTGCGGCCAGACAGGGCTGCCGCACGCCCTAAGATCATGGCAACGCTGACCGCATGAGGACAAGATGGCCCCGTTCCGCCCGAAATATGTGACCTTCGACTGCTATGGCACGCTGACCAATTTCGACATGGCCGGCGCCGCACGCCGCATCTATGGCGCGCAACTGGACGAAGCCGCGATGACCCGGTTCATCAGGAACTTCGCCGCCTATCGCCTGGACGAGATCCTTGGCGCGTGGAAGCCCTATGCCGAGGTCGTCCATAACTCGCTTGAGCGCACCTGCAAGGCGAACGGCGTGACCTTCCACGTCGAAGATGCCCTGCGCGTCTATGAAGAGGTTCCGACCTGGGGGCCGCATGCGGACGTGCCCGCGGGGCTGGCGAAACTGGCGCAGGAAATCCCGCTGGTGATCCTGTCGAACGCGATGAAGGTCCAGATCCCCCATAACGTCGAAAAGTTGGGCGCGCCCTTCTTCAAGGTCATCACGGCCGAGGAAACCGGCGCCTACAAGCCCCAGATGAAGGGCTTCGAATACATGCTGGACGTGCTGGGCTGTGGCCCCGAGGACATCACCCATGTCTCGTCCTCGTTCCGCTACGACCTGATGACGGCCCATGATCTGGGGGTCAAGTCCAAGGTCTGGGTGAACCGTGGGCATGAGCCGGCGAACCCCTATTACGGCTATACCGAGATTGCCGATATCGGCGGTCTTCCGGGCGTCTTCGGGATCTGACGCAGATGAAATTCGTCTCATACTGGCACGACACCGCCCCCGCCTTTGTGGGCGGGGCCACTGGGCCGGTCGCGGGGCATTACGACGTGGCGGTGATCGGCGCGGGCTTCACCGGCCTTGGCGCGGCACGCAAGCTGGCCGAAGATGGCCGCGCCGTCGTCGTTCTTGAGGCGCAGCATGTCGGCTTTGGCGCTTCGGGGCGCAATGGCGGGCATCTGAACAACGGGATCGCCCATAGCTATCTTGGTGCCAGCGCCGAGTACGGGGCCGAAAAGGCCCGTGCCCTGTATCGCGCCTTTGATGCCGGAATCGATACCATCGAGCGCCTCGTGTCCGAGGAAGGCATCGATTGCGCCTTTCGTCGCGCGGGCAAGCTGAAGCTTGCTTCGAAACCCCAGCATTTCGAAGGGATTGCCCGGAATTTCGAAGCCATACATGCCGAAGTCGATCCCGAGACCGCGCTTCTGTCGCGCGACGACTTGGGTCGCGAAATCGGGTCCGATCAATTCCATGGCGCAATGCTGCAAAAGAAAAGCGCCATGATGCATATGGGGGGCTTCGTCACCGGGCTTGCCGATGCCGCAAGGCGCCGGGGGGCGGTCATCCACGAACACGCTCCCGTCACCGCCCGGCGCGAGCATGGCCGGGGATGGGAACTGCACACCCCGCGTGGCAAGGTCACGGCAGACAAGGTGCTGCTGGCGACCGGAGCCTATACCACCGATGCATTCGGCTGGTTTCGCCGCCGCATCGTGCCCGTCGGAAGCTTCCTTCTGGCAACGCGCCCGCTGACGACGGACGAGGTCGCTGCGACCATGCCCGGGAACCGGACCTGCGTTACCTCGATGAACATCGGCAACTATTTCCGGCTTGCCCCGGATAACAGGCTGATCTTTGGGGGACGGGCACGGTTTTCGGCGCGGTCGGACCAGCAATCGGACCCGAAAAGCGGGGCAGTCCTGCGCCGCGCGCTGGCCCAGATCTTTCCGCATCTTGCCGAGGTGCAGGTGGATTACTGCTGGGGCGGCATGGTCGACATGACGCAGGACCGCTATCCCCGCGCGGGCTTTGCCGACGGCGTCCATTACTCGATGGGCTATTCGGGCCACGGCGCCCAGATCGCGACCCATATGGGCGAGATCATGGCCGACCTGATTGTCGGCCGGATCGACCGCAATCCCTTTGCCGACCTGCCCTGGAACGCGGTGCCCCTGCACACGGGCAAGCCGTGGTTCCTGCCGCTGGTCGGCCTTTACTACAAAGCTTTGGACAAGTTGCAATGATGAGCCTGCTGATCAAGATCGACCCCGAAAACCTGCCCGAGGCGAAAGTCTCGAAACCGATGCCCGAGCGACTGATCGCGGGTGATCCGACCTTCCGCACCTGGGCCTTTGACGAGGGCAAGGAAGGGCGCGTCAAGACCGGGATCTGGGAAGCCACCCCCGGAGAGACGCATTCGATCAAGGGCGAGATCTATGAATTCTGCCATCTGCTCGACGGCGTCGTCGAACTGACCGAGGAAGGCCGCGCGCCGGTCATCTATCGCAAGGGCGACAGCTTCGTGATGAAGCCGGGTTTCCGCGGCGTCTGGAAGACCATCGAGACGGTGCGCAAGATCTATGTCGTAATCGAATAGACCGCAGGAACGGACAACGATGAGGGGGCGCCGTTTCGCACGGCGCCCCCTTGTCGTTCCCGCGCTGGCCCGGGTCTTACAGGCCGGCCATGTGGAAGGCCTTGGTTTCCAGATATTCCTCGATGCCGACGCGGGCTCCTTCGCGGCCAAGGCCGGATTGCTTGACGCCGCCAAAGGGCGAAACCGTGGTCGACACCGAACCGGTGTTCAGCCCGATCATGCCGAATTCCAGCGCCTGCCCGACGCGCCATGCCCGCTTGTGGCTTTCGGTATAGAAATAGGCGGCCAGGCCAAAGGGTGTGGCATTGGCGATGGCGACGGCCTCGTCCTCGGTCTCGAAGCGGAACAGCGGGGCGACGGGGCCAAAGGTTTCCTCCTGCGCCAGCTCCATCTCAAGCGTCGCACCGCCCAACACCACCGGCGCGGCATATTGAGCGCCTTCGGGCGTTTTGGCCTCGGCCAGGATCTGCGCGCCCCTGGCGATGGCATCCGCGACATGGCGGCGGATCTTCTGGATCGCGGGTGCATTGATCATCGGGCCGATCTCGACCCCCGGCTCGGTCCCCGGTCCGACCCGCATCGCGGCAACATGCGCGCCCAGCTTCGCGGCGAAGGCGTCGTAGATGCCTGCCTGCACGAGGATCCGGTTCGAGCAGACGCAGGTCTGCCCCCCATTGCGGAATTTCGAGGCAATGGCGCCTTCGACCGCTGCATCCAGATCGGCGTCGTCAAAGACGATGAAGGGCGCGTTGCCGCCAAGCTCCAGCGACAGCCGCTTTACCGTCGGCGCACATTGCGCCATCAGGATCGATCCGACACGGGTAGAGCCGGTGAAACTGAGCTTTCGCACTGTCGGGTTCGCGGTCAGTTCGGCCCCGATCTGGGCGGGCATCCCGGTCACGATGTTGATGACGCCCGCCGGGATTCCAGCCCGCTCGGCCAGCACCCCCAACGCCAGCGCCGAGAAGGGGGTGAATTCGGACGGCTTGATGACCACGGTGCATCCAGCGGCAAGGGCAGGGGCAACCTTGCGGGTGATCATCGCATTCGGGAAATTCCAGGGCGTGATGATCGCCGAAACGCCCACCGGTTCTTTCAGCACCACGATCTGGCGGTCACCGGCGGGGGCAGGGATGACCGACCCATCGATGCGGCGCGCTTCCTCGGCGAACCATTTGACGAATGAGGCGCCATAAGCGATTTCGCCACGCGCCTCGGACAGAGGCTTCCCCTGTTCACGGGTCAGGATCAGCGCGAGGTCGTCGGCATGTGCCTCCATCAGCGCGAACCAGCGCTCCAGCAAGGCGGCGCGATCGGCGTGGGGGCGCTTGCGCCAAGCCTGAAAGGCGCGGTCGGCGGCCTCGATCGCGGCGCGGGTCTGATCACCCGTGATGTCGGGGACACTGCCGATCACCGCCCCGGTGGCCGGGTCGGTCACATCGACGGTCGCACCCAAACTGGCCTGGAGCCATTGCCCGTCGATCAGCGCGGCCTGACGGAACAGACCCGGATCGGCAAGGCCGGAAAAACTGGTCATCACGTTCATGGATCACTCCTCCAGCGCGGACAGGACGGCCGCGGTAATCTCGTCGGTCTTGTCGCGGCCCGGCACGGTGCCGATGCCCCGCGCCGTCGTCGCCTCGACCGCGCGCATGATGCGGGCGGCGGTTTCAACCTCGCCCAGATGCTCAAGCATCATCACCAGCGACCACATCGCCGCAATGGGATTGGCGGTGCCAAGATGGGCGATGTCGGGCGCGGACCCATGCACCGGCTCGAACATCGACGGGCTTTTCCCGGTCGGGTCGATATTGGCCGAGGCGGCAAAGCCAAGCCCGCCCTGGATCGCGGCGCCAAGGTCGGTCAGGATATCGCCGAACAGGTTCGAGGCGACGACCACGTCCAGTGTCTCGGGCGCCATGACCATGCGCGCGGCGATGGCGTCGACATGGTAATGGCTGACCTGCACCTCGGGGAATTCGGCCGCCAACTCGCGCGTCACCTCGTCCCAGAACACCATCGAGTATTTCTGGGCATTCGATTTCGTGACCGAGGCAAGACGCTTGCTGCGCCCCATCGCCTGTTCGAATCCGAAGCGCAGGATGCGTTCAACGCCGGTGCGGGTAAAGATCGCGGTTTCCACCGCCACCTCGTCCCCCGTGCCCTGATGTACCCGACCACCCGCGCCTGAATATTCGCCCTCGGTGTTCTCGCGGATGCACAGGATGTCAAAGGCGTCCTTGCGCAGCGGCCCCTGCACGCCCGGCAGCAGGCGATGCGGGCGGATGTTCGCATATTGGACGAAGGCCTTGCGGATCGGCAAAAGCAGCCCGTGCAGCGACACTGCGTCGGGCACCTTCTCGGGCCAGCCGACGGCACCCAGAAAGATCGCGTCGAAGCCGCGCAGGGTCTCGATGCCGTCCTCGGGCATCATGCGCCCGGTTTGCAGATAATGGTCGCAGGACCAGGGGAAGCTTTCGGCCTCCAGAAGGCCGGGAGACGCCTTTTCGGCAACGCGCATGGCGGCCTCAAGAACGGGGATCCCGATGCCGTCTCCGGGGATCAGGGCGATGCGATGGGTCATGGTGGCCTCAGATGTCGATCAATACGGATTTCGAACGGCGGTTCGCGTGATAGGCTTCGCGTCCCAGATCCTTGCCGATCCCCGAGGATTTGTAGCCCCCGGTCGGCAGGATATGATCTCGCGAGCGCCCATAGCGGTTGACCCAGACGGTGCCCGCCTGAATCGCGCGGGTCATGCGAAGCGCGCGCGAAAGATCACGGGTAAAGACGCCGGCGGCAAGGCCATAGGTCGGATGATCCGCCAGGGCCAGCGCCTCGGCCTCGTCGGTGAATGTCTGCAGCGTCAGCACCGGTCCGAAGATTTCCTCGGTGACGGCGGGGTTCGCTGCATCGACGCCGCCAAGCAGGGTCGGCTGATAGAAGAAGCCCGGCATGTCCATCGGTACCCCGCCGCAGACGACCTCGGCCCCCGCAGTAATGGCGGATTGGACGATCTGGTCGATCCGGTCGCGCTGCCGGGCCGAGATGGCGGGGGAATAGCCGGTTTCGGCCAACCATCCCGGTCCCGGATTGACCGGCAGCATCAGCGCAACCAGCCGCGCCGCAAGCTCGTCCGCGACCGATGCCGCAACGATCACGCGGCTTCCGGCGACGCAGGCCTGCCCCGCGTTGAACATGATGCTGCCCGCGATACAGCGCGCGGCAAGGTCGAGGTCGGCATCGGCAAAGACGACCTGCGGGCTTTTGCCGCCCAGTTCCAGCGTCATCGGCTTGACGCCGGCGCGGGCGATATTCTCCATGATCGCACGCCCGGCCAGGGTCGAGCCGGTGAAGCTGACCTTGCCGATGCCCGGATGCCCCGTCATGGCCGTGCCCGTCACCGGGCCGTCGCCCAGCACCACGTTGACAAGGCCCGCGGGAATCCCGGCCTCGACTGACAGCTCGGCCATGCGCAGGGTGGCAAAAGGCGTCATCTCGGAGGGTTTCAGGACCACGGCATTTCCTGCCGCCAGGGCCGGGCCAAGCTTCCAGCCCGCCATCGAGATCGGGAAGTTCCAGGGCGTGATCGCGGCCACGACGCCATAGGGTTCGTCCAGCACCATTCCCAGCCGGTCATCGCCGGTCGGCACCAGTGCGCCGCCTTCCTTGTCCGCAAGTTCTGCAAAGAAACGGATCTGCTCGGACGTGACGGCGACATCGATTCCGGGCAACTGGCTGATAAGGCGGGTCGAAGCGACGGCCTCAAGTTGCGACAGCTCGGTCGCATGCGCGTCGATCAGGTCGGCCCAACGATGCAGGGCGCGGGTCCGGTCGCGGGGCTGGCCGCGACCCCAGCCCGACTCGCGTTGCGCCCGCGCTGCTGTCTCGACAGCCCGGTCCACGGTACCGGCGCTTGCGACCGGAACCGCGCCCAGCGGCCTCTGGTCGGAAGGACGGGTCAACTCCAGCGCGGCATCATCCGCAACATATTCGCCACCGATGAAATGGGCGCGGCGCAGGTCGAGTGTATCCGGGTCGAAGGACAGGCTCATGGATATTTCCCTGATGTCTTTGGCACGACCCTAGCGGCCCGTGCGCCGCAGATGTCTTCGGCGCGCAGGGGGGCACAGCGGATCTTGCCGTAGCATCCGGGCATCGCGGCATTCTGTGCCGCAGGCTGTCAGGACGGTCCCAAAGCATCGCACGCGGCAGGAAATTTTGCCCCGGTGGCGGCATACAGCACCACCCGGCATCCGATTTGCCGCAGGATCGCGGCACGCCAACAAGCCGAGTTTCCGATGACGCCCGAAGAAATCCTTGCCGACCTCATCTCATGCGACGATCTGCCGGGACAACCGAACCGTGCCATCGCAGGCTGTGTCGAGGGTCACCTGCGCCGGATGGGGATCGAACCTGTCATCCTGACCGGGCCCGAAGGGGATCGCGTCAATATCCTTGCCACCATCGGCCCGCGCGACCGTTCCGGCGTGATCCTGTCGGGCCACATGGATGTCGTCCCTGTCGCAGGCCAGGACTGGTCCTCGGACCCGTTCCGGCTGACGCGGCGGGATGACAGGCTTTACGGGCGCGGCACTTCGGACATGAAGGGCTTTCTGGCCTGCATGCTGGCGATGGTGCCCGAGTTCCAGGCAGCCACGCTGCAGCGCCCCCTGCATTTGGCCTTTTCCTATGACGAGGAAATCGGCTGCCGCGGGGTCGGACACCTGATTGCCGCCCTGCCGGATCTGGTCGCGGCGCCGATGGCCTGCATCGTCGGCGAGCCCTCGGCCATGCGCCCGGTCCTGTCGCACAAGGGCAAGCGATCGACCTTGCTGCGGATCGAAGGACGGGCGGCGCATTCCTCTCAACCCGATGCCGGGCTGAACGCGATCTATGCGGGGGCCGAGATCCTGCTGGGCGTCCGTGCGCTGAACGAACGGCTGGCAGTGCAAGGCCCCTTCGATCACCGATTCTCGCCACCCCATTCCACGGTCGTTGCCGGGGTGGTCCGCGGCGGCAGTGCCGTCAACATCATCCCCGATCGCTGCGAGCTCGAGATGGAGGTGCGATCCGTCCCCGGTGCGGATCCCGCCGAAATCACCGCCGAAATCGTCGCGCTGGCGCAGGCGCTGGTCCCCGAAAAGGCGCTGTCGGTCGAGGCATGCGAGCTCAGTGCCTATCCGGCGCTGCCGCCATCGGGCGACCCGACGCTGGCCGGGCTGATGGCCCGCCTGTCGGGCGGCGCGCCCTTGCAATCGGTCAGCTACGGGACCGAGGCCGGCCTTTACCACGCCGCGGGCATTCCCTCGATCATCTGTGGACCGGGCGAAATCGCGCGCGCCCATCGTCCCGACGAATTCATCCTGCCCGAAGAGCTGGCGCACTGCTGCCAGATGCTGCGCGGATTGGCCGGACATCTCGCGGCCCCCTGAATAAGCAGGCGGCGCGCCCCGGAAAGGGCGCGCCGGCAAGGCCTTGCGATCAGCCCGGCAGCACGATGAACAGCAGCCACAGCACGACCGGGGCAACCACCGTCACCAGCGCGCCATAATTCAGCAGCTTCTTGAAGAAGGCCTGCCGGTCCGTGCCACTGGCATTGGCAAGCACCAGCGCGCCATTGGTCGAGAAGGGGCTCACATCGACGATGGTCGAAGCGACGGCCATGGCCGCGATGAAGCCGATGGCGCCCACGCCCGTTCCCGATTGCAGGAACGGAACCGCCAGCGGAATCAGCGATCCGAGCACCGCCGTGGACGAGGCGAAGGCCGATACCACCGCCCCGACAAAGCACAGGACCAGCGCAGCCAGCAGCGGCGAAGCAAGGCCCGCGACGCTGCTGCCTACGAAATCGATGGTGCCCATGTGTTCCAGCACGGCGACATAGGTGCTGACGCCGGTGATCAGCATGATCTCGGGCCAGGCGACCTGCGCCATCGCGCGTTTCTGCATGGTCGGGTTCCACAGCGACAGGCCAAGACCGATGGTCAGCGAAACGAAACCGATATCCAGCTTGAAGGCCAGCACAAGGATTGCCAGCAGTGCCAGCCCGACCAAGGTGACGATCTGGTAAAGCGTGCCGTCGGGCTGGTTGCCTTCCTCGACCTCTGCGACAAGGCGGTTCGACTCGCCGCCGCCTTCCTCGCCAATGCGGCGGCTCAGCGCCTCGGCCTCGCTGTCGCCAAAGATCTGCGGGCCGGTCGCGGGCTTCGTGATCTGGACATGGGGCACCTTGACCGGCGCGACGGTCGCGGTCTGCGCCTTCATCAGCGCGCGTCCACCCAGGACCATGAACAGCAGCAATGCGACTGCGGCGTTGACACCAAAGCTGGCGGCAAAGGTGGTCATCGGGCTAAGCGGCAGCCCGGCCTTTTCGACGACCCGGTTGGTGATGCCGCCATAGATGCTGATCGGGGAAAAACCGCCCGCCTGCGCGCCATGCACGACCATGAGGCCCATCAGCAGCGGCGAGATCTGGTAGCGGAAGGCAAAGCCAAGTGCGATCGGCGCGACAATGGCCACAGCGCCGGGGCTGACTGCGCCCACTGCCGTCAGCAGCGCCGAAATGACGAACATGATCCACGGAATCGCCGCGATCCGGCCCCGGACCGCGCGTACCGCCATGCGGACCAGCCAGTCGATGGTGCCGTTGTTCTGGGCCAATGCGAACAGCCAGGTGATCCCGACCAGCGTCAGGAACAGGCCACCGGGAAACCCGGCGATGATCTCGTTGGTGGTCTGCCCGGCCAGAAGCGTCCCGACCAGAAACGCGCCGACAAAGGCCAGCACGCCCATGTTGATTGGCCAGATGGTGGCGATGACGAACATCGCCGCCAAGGCATAGATTGAAATCAGATGCGGGGTCACGCGCGGCTCCTCTTCCTTGCAGAACTCCTGAGGCCGACGCGCGCCGACCCCCTCCTGGTCCGTTCGTGGACGGACCTCTCCCGCAGCCGTTATACGTTTCAAATGTGGTGTTGTATATAACAACAGACGTGATGGATAATTCTTCCCCCGGAAGGGTAATCCGTCTCTGATCTTACAAGGGGCGTTAGCCCGCGCGCAATTTCCACACCAGCCGGACCGATCGCCGCAGCGCCGTGAATGCGGCACCCAGCGCAATCAACCACAGACCAACCAGCAGAACCTGGCCATGCCCGCCCCAAAGCGGCTCGGCCAGCGACAGGACTGCCGCCGCAGTGACCAGCGCCATGCGATGCGGCTTCGCCATTGGCCCTGAAAAATCTGCGCCCGCGCCGCAACCGATGCCCAACTGCCGGATATAGGCAGTCAGGAAAGCAAAGCTGACCGCCGCCCAGCCCAGGGCAGGGGCACCCAATCCCAGCGCAATTCCCATCAGGATCAGCATGTCGGCGACGCGGTCGGGAAGTTCGTTCCAGAACCCGCCGTCGGGCGAGGCGCGACCGGCCTCGATCGCGACCATGCCGTCCAGCAGGTTGCAGAGCAGGCGCAGCTGGCAGAAGACCGCAGCCAGCAGCAGCAGGATCGCGCGCGTCCAGCCAAAGCTCTCACCCGCCAGCCAGAAGCACACGCCCGAAAGGAACGCAGCCCCGATCCCTGCGATCGAGATCTGGTTCGGCGTGATGCTGGTCCCGGCAAGCCAACGGGTGATCCGGGCCGCCCAGCGGGTGTCGCGGCTTGCAAGCGGGCGGCGATTCTCGGTCGAGGCCATGGCTATCCCAGTTTCCAATAGAAGCGGGTGACGTGGAAAAAGATCGGGGCGGCGAACAGGACCGAATCCAGCCGGTCGATGAAGCCGCCATGCCCGGCGATGGAATGGCCCCAGTCCTTGACCCCGCGGTCACGCTTGATCGCGGACATCACCAACCCGCCCGCGAAACCCATCATCGTGATCAGAAGGCTCATCCCTGCGGCCTGCAGCGGGGTGAAAGGCGTCATCCACCACAGCATCGTTCCGATCAGCGTGGCCGAAAGACTGCCGCCGACAAATCCCTCGACCGTTTTCGAGGGCGACAGCTTCGGCGCGATCTTGCGCCGCCCGATCAGCTTGCCCCAGACATATTGCAGAACGTCGCTAAGCTGCACCACGATGACCAGGAACGCGATCAGCAACACCCCGCGACCCGCGGGCATGTTCAGGTTCAGGATTGCCGGAACATGCGAGACGCAGAACACGCAGATCATCAGCGCCCACTGCATTTCCGCTATGCGGATCAGATAGTTGCGCGTCTCGCCCGCCAAGGCCGAGACGATCGGCAGCAGCAGGAACACATAGACCGGGATGAAGATCGAAAACAGGCCGTACCAGTTGATCCAGATCAGCCAGAACTGGACCGGCAGCACGACGAAGAATGCCGCCGCCAGCGTGTTGTGATCCGCGCGCGTGGCGTTCGTCAGTGTCATGAATTCGCGGAGCGCCGCGAAGGAACACAGCAGGAACAACAGCGTCACCCCCGCATGCCCGCCCAGGAAGGCCAGCGACAGGGACAGCGCCATGACCCACCAGGCGCGGATGCGGTCGTTCAGGTTCTCGATCGCGGAATTCTCGCCATGCGGGGAATAGCGCCGGGCCAGCAGCCAACCCAGGATCGAGGCAAAGATCAGGATCCCCCCGATCCCGGCAATCACGGTCAACAGGTCAGAACGGGCATCGTCCATCAGGTCGCCTCGGTCTTGGGGCGCAGCGCCAGCAGGGCCGCGCGCGCACGGATCAGGAAATCATCCTTGGCCTCGTCGGGTCCGACCTGCAGCGGCGTGCCGAAACTGACCTTGCACATCAGCGGCACGGGGATCAGGGCCCCCTTGGGCAGGACGCGGTTCAGGTTCTCGATCCAGACCGGCACCAGCTCTGCCCGCGGCCGCAGCCGCGCGAGGTGAAAAAGACCGCTTTTCAGAGGCAGAAGATCCATGTCGGTCTGGTTGCGGGTGCCTTCGGGAAAGATGATCAGCGACGATCCCTGGTCCAGCGCCTCGGCCATCAGGTCCACGGGACTGACCGGAGCGTCGGCACCAGTGCGTTCGATCAGCAGCGCGTTGAAGACATCCGCGCCAATGAAACTGCGCAGCTTGCCCTTGCGCCAATAATCCGCTCCTGCAACGGGCCGTGTCATGCGCTGCTGGCGCGGCGGCAGGACGGTCCAGATCAGGATGAAATCGCCGTGGCTGGCATGGTTCGCGAAATAGACCCGCTGACGCGGATTTCCAGGGTCGATCCCTTGCCACACCGGACGGACGGCGGTGACTGCGCGGGCAAACAGGACAATGGCCCGACCGCACAGCCAAGCCGCAAATCCTCGCATCCCGCGTTCTGCCATGTCTCCTCCCACGCCCGCGATGCGCTTTGGCGTCTTATGAGGCGATTAAGAACCAGAGAAGACGCGAATGGCAACCCGTTCGGAACGTTGATGATATGGGTGGCGTGGAGGGTTCGAGTTCACAATTTCACATAATTCTGGTTATTACCATTTTCAGAGGCGCGAGCTGGTTTTGCGACGCGCAGGCACTTCGCAGAAAGGCAGGGACGAAAACACCTTTCGCGCCTGCCTTTCAAATCCAGCCAACAAGCTCAGCATGGTTACAGATTGCGTTCCACTATCGCGGCCGTTTGGTGGATCAGCCATTCGGACGCTTCCGGCCCCAACAGCGGCGCGATGCGGTTGCGCACCTCGGCGTGATAGGCGTCGATCCAAACTTGTTCCTGTGTGCTCAGCGCGGCAAGGTCGAACAGGGACAGGTCGATGGGCACCAGCGTCAGTGGCTTGAAGCCCAGGAAGCCGGGCGAGACCTCGATCAGCTCTACCTGGTTCTCGATGCGGATCCCCCAACGCCCTTCCTCGTAATAGCCCGGCTCGATCGTCATGACATTGCCCGCGACCAGTCCAAAGGGATTGGCAGCCTTGCCAAGACGGTGCGGGTGTTCGTGGACCAGCAGGTTATGCCCGACGTCGTGACCCGTCCCATGGTCGTAATCCAGCCCCAGCGCCCAAAGCGGCGCGCGCGCCAGGGCGTCCAATTGATGAGGGAACGTCCCAACAGGAAACTGTGCCGACGACAGGGCGATGAACCCCTTCAGGACGGCGGTCGCGATCCGGCGCATGTCGTCCGGAACCGGGGCAAAGGCATAGGTCCGCGTGACATCCGTCGTCCCGCAATCGTATTGCCCCCCGGAATCACACAGCAGGATCCTGTCGGGCGACAGGATCGCGCTGTCCGTGGGCGCCGGGGCGTAATGGCAAAGCGCCGCGTTCCCGCCCGAGGCCGCGATCGTCGCAAAGCTGGGTTCTTGATAGCGCGGCGAGGCAGCCCGGAATCGGGCAAGCGTCTCGGACGCCTCCCATTCATCGATGGGCTGGTTGGTGGCGCTGCGCAAGGCCAGCTCGCCTTCAAGCCAATGCCCGAATTTCGCCATGGCCACGGCATCTTCAAGATGGGCGCGCCGAAAGCCCGCCAGTTCCTCGGGGGTCTTTCTGGCCTTTTCCAGTGTAATCACACCGGGGCCCGGCAGCGGGCTTGCGGCACCCTGCCCCAACGCGACCGGAACCGCGTCGGGCGCAAAGGCTGCATCGAAGGCCACGTTGCCCGTCAGCGCCGAAAGCTGAGGCAGGAAATCGGCGATTTCCTGGGTGCAGACCCCTTCTGGCGCGGGAATCGCCAGCTTGTCGGGGTCGATGAACCAGATGGTCGATTGCGGTTGGATGATCGCGAAGGACAGCGGCAACGGGTTCATCGCCACGTCGCCACCGCGACAGTTGAAAAGCCAGGCGATGTTGTCGGGGCGGGTCTCGACCCAGGCATCGGCGCCAAGACGCGCCAGTTGGCCGCGCAACCAGTCCAGCTTGTCGGCGCTGGACCGGCCGGCCTCGGAGAGCGGCATCGCGCGGATCGGCGCCTTGGGCATGGGCGGACGGTCGTGCCAGATTGCCGCCAGCGGATCGACCAGCGGAACCAGTTCGGCACCTTTGGCGCGGCTGCGCAGCCCCTCGGCCTGATTGACGGCCCAGGTCATCGGGTCATAGGCGATGCGCTTGCCCCCCGCCCTGCTTGCGACCCATTGCGCCAGTGGGCTGTCATGAAGATGGCCGTGCTGCCACAGGCCTCCATCGACCTGTCGCGCCGCCTGGATCGTGTAGCGCCCATCGACCAGAAAGATCGCTTCGTCGCCTGTCACCAACGCATGGGCCAGCGAGCCGGAAAAGCCTGTAAGCCAATGGATGATCCGGTCATGTTCGGGCGCTTCCTCGTTCTGGAAGGCGTCCGAAGTGGTCAGGATCACGCCATCAAGGCCCTGCCGCGCCAGTTCCGCGCGTAGCGCGGCCAGACGTTCAGCGTGAATATTGGTTGAAGCCGTCAAGGCCGTCCTCCATGTCGAACAGCCGCTCAAGCACGCGGTTCGAGGCCCGCAGGCCGTTATGTTCGTATTCGTTGGTCAGCCAAAGCCGGACGTTTCCGGTGCCGCGGGCGGTCTGAAGCGACAGATCCTGATCGACATACATGTCGTCGGTATAGACCGCGGCCGTCACCGGAACCTCGTTCGCGGCCAGACGGTCAAGGTCGTAAAGCGGCACGTCCAGCGGCATGCCCGCCAGTGCGTGCGCCGCGGGTGCAAACGGGCGCAGGGCGCGGATTTCGTCGAACATCCACGGATAGATCATCTCTCCGGTGAACAGCAGCGGGCGTTTCGTGGCGGCGAATTCAGGGAATTCCCCCAGCACGCGCTCGGCCGCCCAGTCGGTCGCTTGGCCCTGGGCATAGATCGACTCGTGGATCGCAGCGAACAGCGGGTTCTGGTCGAACGAGGTCGCCTCGCGCATACGGCCAAGGAAGCCGTCGGAAAGCTGGCCGTCATCCGCGATGGCCTCGTCCAGCAGCCAGTGCAGGCTTTCGAACCCGTCGGACATGCCCAGATCCATGCCCAGATATTGCAGCCGCCGCACGCTCAGCCGGTCACCATCGGCCAGGCGGATGTCCTGATTAGCGAGGATGTCCGCGACCCGGTTCAGGACCGCCTGATCCTGAGGATAGCGGCGGAAATACTGGCGGTTCTTGTCGGCGACGCGCGGATAGGTCCTGCGGTAGATCTCGTCGGCGGTCGAGCGGATGCCGGCCATGCCGCCGGTGACATAGCAGCCCAGCAGCGCCTCGGGGGCCTGCGACAGATAGGTCAGCGTCAGGAAGCCGCCATAGCTTTGTCCCAGCGTGAACCACTTCTGGCCTGCAAAGACAGACTTTCGCAGATGCTCGGCATCGCGGACGATGCTGTCGGCGCGCAGGCAGGACAGATAGTGCGCGCCCTCCTCCGCACTCATCGCGGCGAATGCGCGACCCTGCACCGGTGTTGATCGCCCAGTGCCGCGCTGGTCCAGCATCAGGACGCGGAAGCGCTTCAACGCGACGGACAACCAGCCGGGCGCACCGCCACCGGGCCGCGGCGCCTTGCCGCCCGGCCCGCCCTGCAGATAGACCAGCAGCGGCCGGTCGTTTCCGTCAGGGGCCGCGATCTCGCGCGCGAAGACCTTGATCGTGGCACCATCCGGCCGCGACCAGTCCAGGGGAACCGTGACCATGTGATCACGAATGAGGGCACCGGGAATACGATAGTCGTTCATGTCAGTCGTCCGTAGTTCAGCGCATCCGGGGATCAAGCGCCGCGTAAAGAAGGTCCACGATGATATTGCACAGCACGATGAACAGGCCACCCAGCAGCACCACGCCAATGATGATCGGGCGGTCCTGATTGCGTACCGCCTGCACCGCCAATGATCCGACGCCCTGCAGGCCATAGACCTGCTCGATCACGATGACGCCGCCCAACATCAGCCCGATATCCGCGCCAAGCTGCGTAACCAGCGGCATCAGGGTGGAACGCATGCCGTGGCGCAGCACGACCTTGCGTTCGGACAGGCCCTTGGCACGGGCGGTGCGGATGTAATCCTCGCCCAGTACCTGCAAAAGCTGGCCGCGGGTCAGGCGGGCATAGATCGCCGCCGTGACCAGCGCCAGCGTGGCCCAGGGCAACGCCAGATGCCATGCCCAGACCAGCGGATTGGTCAGGAAGGGCTTGTAGCCGCTGGGCGGGAACAAGGTGAAGCCGGCCTGCTTGGGCAGGAAATACAGCGTATAAAGCGCCAGCATCCCCAGAACGAAGGTCGGAAAGCTGAGCCCCAGCAGAATGAAGACCTGCCCCATCCGATCGCGCCAGCCACCGGGATGGCGTGCCGACATGACACCGATCGGGATGCCGATCGCCAGCCACAGGATCATCCCACCAAAGACAAGCGAGATGGTGACCGGAATCCGGCGCAGGATCAGTTCGCTGACCGGCTGCTGGTTCCGATAGGAAAAGCCCAGATCCCCCTGCACCGCGCGGCCGACGAAATGCAGGTATTGCTGCGTCATCGGCCGGTCGAGGCCAAGGTTCTGGCGCACCAGATCCAACTGCTCGGCACTCGCCTTGTCGCCCGCAACGATCCGCGCCGGATCACCGGGGGCGACGAAAAACAGCAGGAAGACGAACAGGCTGAGGACGAACAGAACCAGTGCCCCAAAGCCAAGCCGCTTGGCGATGAACTTGCCCATGATCAGCCCTCCGTCGCGGGTTTGGCGGACTTGCGGCGGCGCTTTACCCGCCGCCCCTTCGGATCAAGCGCATCGCGCAATCCGTCGCCCAGAATGTTGAAGGCCAGGGTCGAGCCCAGCAGCGCCAGCCCCGGGAACAGCACCAGCCACCACGCGACCAGATAGATCGAGTTCGCGCCCGCCTCGGCCAGCATGCCGCCCCAGCTTGGGGTGGGCGGCGTGATGCCAAGGCCAAGGAAGGACAAGGTCGCCTCGAACACGATCGAGTTCGGGATCATCATCGTGGTATAGATGATGATCGGCACCGACAGGTTCGGCAGGATATCCCGCAGCATGATCGACAGATTCCCGGCCCCCAGCGCGCGGCTGGCCTGCACGAAATCGCGCCGGGCCAAAGATGCGGTCTCGGCCCGGATGACGCGACCGATGGTGGTCCAGCTGAAAAAGACGATCACGCAAACCGAAAGCCACAGCGACGGCCCGAAGACGGACACAAGCGCAAGCGCGCAAAGCAGGAAGGGCACCGACATCACCAGATCCATGAAGCGGCCCAGCACGATATCCACCCAACCGCCGAAATAGCCGGCCGTCATGCCGATGCCGACCCCGATGAAGGATGCCGCAAGCGCGGCCGCAACCCCCACCGCCAGCGAGATGCGCGCGCCATAGGCGATGCGGACCAGCACGTCGCGGCCGAGTTGATCTGCCCCCAGCAGGAATTCGTGGTTCGGCCCGACCGGAAGGCCGACCGGCGACAGGGCGGTATCGCGATATTGCTCAATCGCGTCATGGCCGGTCCAGCCCGCGACCCAGGGCGCGCCGATGGCGAAGGCAATCAGAAGCAGGATGAAGACCACGGCCAGCAGGCTTGCCGGATCGCGCATCAGGCGGCGGAAGGTCAGGTTGGCCGAGGATCGCTGGACGATCTTCGGGCCTTCGGCTTGGGCTTCGCTCATCATGCGGCTCCCTGTTCCAGTCTTAGAAGTTCACGCGATGACGCGTGTCCGGGAACGGGCGGAACATGCGAAGCCCCCAGAAGCGTGCGGGTATATTCCTGGTGCGGGTGCCGGAAGATCTGCTCGGTCTCGTCCATCTCGATGATCCGGCCCGCGTTCATCACCGCGATCCGGTCGCACATGTGGCGCACGACGCTGAGGTCATGCGAGATGAATAGATAGGTCAGGCCCAGTTTCTGTTGCAGATCGCGCATCAGGTTCAGGATCTGTGCCTGGATCGAAACATCAAGCGCCGACACAGGCTCGTCGAAGATGATCAGGTCGGGGTTCAGCGCCAAAGCCCGGGCAATGCCGATCCGCTGGCGCTGCCCGCCCGAAAATTCGGAGGGAAAGCGGTTGTAGTGTTCGGGGTTCAGGCCGACCAGCTCCATCAGGCGGCGCACCTCGTTCTTGCGCGCCTCGCCCGCGGCCAGCCCGTGGATGCGGAACGGCTCTCCGATGATAGCGCCGACCCGTCGCCGCGGATTCAGCGATCCGAACGGATCCTGAAAAACAAGCTGGACGCGACGGCGCATGTCGCGCCAGGCCTTTGGGGTCAGGCTGCCGACATCGATACCGTCGAAGTCCACGCTGCCCTTCGTGGCAGGAACCAGCCCGGCGATCACGCGCGCCAGCGTCGATTTTCCGCAGCCGGATTCCCCGACAAGGCCCAGGGTTTCGCCCCGCGCCACGTCAAGTGAGATGCCTTTCAGCACGTCAAGCTGACGCTTCGCCCCGAAACCCGAAGACATCGAATAGGTCAGGGCGACATTGCGCACCGACAGCAGCCGGTCGGCAACCGGCTTGCGATCCGGTTGCGCGGCAATGCCGGGCGCATCCTCGATCCGGGGTTCGAAATGGCACAAGGCCTCGGCCCCGTCGGCATAGACGCGGTTCGGCGGTGCCTTGGTCTGACAGACCGGCTGCGCCTGACCGCAGCGCGGCGCAAAGATGCACGCCTTGGGCCGGGCCAGCAGGCTGGGTGGCCGGCCGGGAATCGAGAACAGATCACCGCCCTGCCTTTCGGCCGCAGGGGACGACCTGAGCAGCCCCGAGGTATAGGGATGCGCGGGCGCGTCGAACAAGCCTTTGGCCGGGCCGATCTCCAGCCGTGTGCCGCCATACATGATCATGACCTTGTCCGCGACAGACGACATCAGCCCCAGATCATGCGTGATCATGATGACTGTGATGCCCAGTTCGCGTCGCATTTCGTCAAGCAGCGCGATGATCTGGGCCTGCACCGTCACGTCCAGCGCGGTCGTCGGCTCATCCGCGATGATCAGCGACGGGCGCAGCACCAGCGCCATCGCGATCATCACGCGCTGGCGCATCCCGCCCGAGAACTGGTGGGGATAATCGTCCAGACGCGCCGCCGCATTCCTGATCCCGACCTTTTCCAGCATTTCGGCGGCGCGCGCCCGCGCCTCGGCAGTGCTGACCTTTTCATGGGCGTGGATCACCTCGGTCACCTGCTGGCCGATGGTGTAATAGGGATGCAGGCTGGACAGCGGGTCCTGGAAGACCATGCCGATCCGTGCGCCGCGCAGGGCGCGCAGCTCGGCAGGCGTCATCTTCAGCAGGTCGCGACCCTCGAACAGGCATTCGCCCTCGATCTCGGCGCCGGGCAGCAAGCCCATGATCGCCTGCGTCAGGACGGATTTGCCCGAGCCGGATTCACCCGCGATGCCGAACAGGCTGCCCGTCTCGACCGTGAACGAGACGTTGCGGGCAGCATGAAGGACACCGTCCTCGGTCGGGATGCGGATGGTGATGTTTCGCGCTTCAAGAAGGGGCATTCAGTTGTTCCTGCACCAAGGAAATCGCCCGCACAGATGCGCGGGCGAGAGTGGTGTGGCCATCGGTCTGACCGATGGCAGGACCGATCAGCGTTCCAGCCAGAGGTTGCTCCAGTCCCCGTTCGCGCCAAGCGCATAGGGCAGGAAATTCTTCACCGCTTCGCTGTGATAGACGACAACGTTCTGCGAGATGAACGGCACCACCGGCGCATCGGCCATGACCAGTTCATCAACCCCGGCCCACAGCTTGCCAGCCTCGTCCGCGCTGACGGCGTTGATGGCCTCGGCGGCTTTCGCATTCGCCGCGTCATTGTTGTAGTCGGTATAGTTGTAGGTCTGGTGGCGTCCGTCGAAGCTGAACTGCGGCTGGAAGACCGAGCGCGCCGCCCCGCCAACCCAGTCCGGCGACCAGCTGACCGGCGCGATGTCCCAGGCGCCCGTCTTGGTGGTTTCCTGGTTCGTCATGTATTTCGAATAGTAATCCGCCGCCGAGACGGGGATCAGTTCCAGCTCGATCCCGGCCTTCTTCATGCTGGCCTGAATGGTCTGCGCGATGGCGGGTTCGTCGTTGATGTTCCGGAAGGGCATCTTCAGCTTGATGCCGTCCGGGAAGCCTGCCTCGGCCAGCAGAGCCTTGGCCTTCTCGGGATCGCCCTTGTGGTCCGCGCTGGGATAGGGAGCGAAGTCGTGATAGCCGACCAGGCCCGGGCCAAAGATGCCGGCCTGCGGCGCCGCGACATAGGATCCGCCCATCTGCTGGACGATTGCGGCCTTGTCGATCGCATAGTTCAGCGCCTGGCGAACCTTCAGGTCTTTCAGCGCGCCGTTATTGTTGTCCGCGACCGTGTTAATGAAGATGAAGCTGGTCCGCCCGACCGAGATCGCGACGAGCTTGTCATCCCCCGTGGCCTGCAGCATCGGCAGCAGCGCGGGCGGGACAAGGATGTCGTAAAGCATGTCCGCATCGCCCGCCTGGATCTGCTGGATCGCAGCATCGGGCTGCAGGCCGAAGGTCAGTTCGATCTCGTCGACATAGGCTTTGCGCAGCGGGTCGCTGTCGGCATTCCAGGCCGGGTTGCGCTTCAGCTTCAGCGTGCTGTCGGGGACATAATCTGCAACCGTATAGGGTCCGGAAGCCATGAAGTTCTTCCGGAAATCCGGGCTGTCGGGGATGTAGTCCAGGATTTCGACCGGGGCCGGCGCGGCCGAGGGCAGCGACAGCATATAGATGAAGTCGCCAGCCTTTTCCTTCAGGTGAAACGTGACGGTCTTGTCATCGGGCGTTTCGATGCCGGGGATGTCCGTGCCCTCGACATAGGCCTTCATCGCCTCGGCGGTCGGCGCGACCTTGGCGAAGCCGTCGCAGAATTCGTCCATGCCGACGATCAGCGAGGTGAAATAGGTCAGGAACGAGGAGCCCAGCACCGGATTGCACATGCGCTTGATGCCGCGCTCGAAATCGGCGGCAACGATGGGGCGCGCAGTTCCGTTGATGTCCCAGGCCGCGCCATCGCGCAGCGTGAAGGTATAGGTCAATCCGTCATCGCCGGGCTGGGGCAACTCGACCGCAAGGTCGGGCTTCGGCACCACGCCTTCGGCCGGATCGGTCGAGCTGTCATAGCCGACCAGCGTCCGTTGCGTCGCACGGATGAAGTTGTTCGAGGTGACGACGCCGACGCTCGCCGCGTCGAAATGGTCGATGTCGCCCGAACCAAGGATCTTCAACACGCCGCCGCTTTGCCCTTCCTGGGCGACGGCGGGCATGGCCACAAGGGCAAGCAGCATGGCGGTCGTGGCAAGCATGGGCGTCCGGGCAGATCGAAGCAAGCTGGACATTCAACATGTATCCCTGTTGTATTTACGTTGTCGACATAATTCCTTCGCTCGTATGGAAGTCAAGAAAAATGCGAAGCCTGGGCTTGTAAAACCGGCTTCCGACCGCCAAGCACGATCAAGGTTATGGCGGTATATCATGGATTTTGCGGGGAATTTCTGGCGGAGCGGCGACAAGGAACATTACGTCAATGTCCCCCGCATCGATCAGCGCGGGAACCGAGACCAGCCCCTGAGAGCCCGTGTTAACACTAGCCCGGCCCTGCGGCTGTTCTCGGTCAAGCCGCATCATCCGGAGGGACAGGAATCTGGTCGCTGGCACCCGGTTGCAGAATCCGTGCAGGCGGATTCCGCGGCACAGGTGTCGCTGAATATTGGAGGTATTCTCGCAAGAACTGGCGGGGCTTCTTGCGCATCGTCGCTGGCGACTCAGTGCCGCGGCAGACCGGTTGCGCTGATGACTTTGCTCAGGCGGGAGTGAAGGATTGGATGGCGTGTCCCGTACCTCCCTGCGCCCGGCGGGGTCCGCCGGGCGCAGGGTCGGTCAGGTCAGGTCAGGTCAGAACCACATACTCGGTCAGCTGCCCGATCGATGTTTCGGCCTTGGGAACGTCGAAGACCTTGGTGCCATGGCTCATGATCACGAAGCGGTCGCAAACCTGGTAGGCATGGTAAAGGTTGTGGGTCACCAGCACGCTGGAAACATTCTCTGATTTCAGCTTCAGGATCTGGTTCAGCAACGCTTCGGTCTCGCGCACGGAAAGCGCCGACGTCGGCTCGTCAAGCAGCAGGATCCGCCGCTTGAAATAGACCGCGCGGGCAATCGCGACCGCCTGTTTCTGGCCACCCGACAGGTCACCCACCAGCATGTCGGGCGAGTCGATACCCGAGATATGGACGGCACTTTTCAGCACCTCCATCGCGATCTCGCGCATCTGGGCAAGTTTCAGCAACCCGCCCGATGCACATTGTTCCCGGCCCATGAAGATGTTGCGCGTGATCGAGAGCGAATCCACCAATGCCGTGTTCTGATAGATCGTCTCGATCCCGGCTCCGGCGGAATCCGTGCGGCAGGTGAATTCCGTCTGCTTGCCATCGACACTGAGATGACCCGCACTGGGGCGATGGATGCCCGAGATCAGATTCACCGCCGTCGACTTCCCGGCGCCGTTGTCGCCCAGCAGACCGATCACCTCGCCCTCGCCAATGTGAAAGCTCAGGTCGCGCAGCGCTGTCAGCGCGCCGAAGCGTTTCGAGATGTTGTGCAGCTCAAGAATGGGGGTGTCCATCAGCCGCGTCCCTTCCGCTCGATCAGGCTGTTGAAGGCGGCTGCCCCGACGATCAGGACCGCAATGAACATGTCGAGATAGAACCCAGGCGCGCGCAGCAGCAGCAGCACGTTGGTGATGGTGTGGATCAGCATCGCACCAAGGAAGATGCCAAGGACGGAACCCCGCCCCCCGGTCAGCGACAGGCCACCGATCACGCAGGCGGCAATCGCCTGAAGCTCAAGCCCGGTGCCCTGCCCCGGTTGCACGCTGCCGACGCGAACCGTCGCCAGGATCCCGGCAAATGCGGCCATCCCGCCAGCAAGGGCGAAGGCGATGATCTTGACCCGCCCGACATCGATGCCGATGGCAGTCGCCGCCGCACGGTTGCCGCCGGTCGCAAAGACATGGTTGCCGAAGCGATGCCGGTGCAGCAGGACGAAGAACGCCAGGCTCAGCGCGACGAACCACAAGAAGGCGGCGTTGATGCCAAGGAAGGTGCCGCCGAACAATCCCGAGAAGATCGGGCCGGGATCGAAGCGGACCTGGACCGCGCCATTGTAAAGCAGGACCGCGCCCCGCCAGAACAGCAACCCGCCCAAAGTCACGATGAACGAGGGCAGACCGGCCTTCAAGGTGATGTAGCCGTGCAGCATTCCGATCGCGACGCCGATCAGGATGGCCAGCAAGGCGGCGACAAAGGGGTTCATTCCGCCCGCGACCTGCACCGCCATGACCACCGCCGTCAGGGTGTAGATCGAGCCGACGGAAAGGTCGAACTCGCCCGCGATCATCAGGATGCCCACCCCCAGCGCCATGCAGCCAAGGACGGGGATAGCCTTCATCAGAATGGTCAGGTTCCGCGCACTGAGATAGCGGAAATCATCGGGTGCGATCAGCGCATAGGTGATGCAGGCCAGTTGCAGCAGCAGAAATGCGACGAGGATTGCGCCTGCCGGGGCGCTGATCAATCTCGCCAAGGCGGATTGCCGGCGCAGGCGCGGCGGCGAGGACGTCTCGGGCAGCGTTGGTGACATGGTGGACATCTGGTGTGACCCTAAAGGGCGCCCCTCGACCCACGGTGAGGGGCGCGATAGACAGCAGGCTCAGCGATAGGTGCCGATCATTGGCTTCACCGCGCTGATCCGCTCCTTGTCCAGGAATGCCCCCTGCCCGGTATCGACATCGGTCGGGGTCAGCCCGTATTTCTTCGCCATCGCGATCTGGGCAATGGGATAGTAACCCTGCAGATAGGGCTGCTGGTCCATGGTCGCGAACATGGCGCCAGAGGAAACCGCATCCGCGATCTCGACCGCCAGATCGAAACCTCCGAAGGGCACTTGCAGACCCGCATCCGCGATTGCGCCCGCGCCGACGGTCGAGGTGACCGAGCCGGTTCCGAACACTGCCTTCACGTCCTTGTTGGCAATCAGGAACTGCGCCATGATGTTGCGCGCCTCGGCAAGGTCCAAACCGGCACGCACCGTTTCGACCTTGATGCCCTTTTCGGACATGGCCTTCTCGATCCCGCCGCCGCGCGCGACCGCAAAGCTCGCCTCGGGAATTTCGCGGGGATTGAAGACGACATCGCCTTCCTTCAGGCCGAACTTGTCGATCATGCGGGTTCCCAACTCGTAACCCGATGCGAATTCGTTCATCCCGACATAGGCCTGGCGGCAGTTGCCCTTGGCCCCCTCAAGATCGTCATTGTTGAACCCGATGACGATGATCCCCTCTTTCACCGCGTCGCAGATCGACTTGTCGAACGCGTCGGAGCTGGAGATGGACACCGCGATCCCGTCAACACCGGCAGCAACAGCGGATTCGATCAGGTCATTTTGCCGAACCGGGTCGTTATTGGCATATTGAACGTCCAGATCGACGCCGAACTGCGCCGCCGCGTCTTGTGCGCCCTTGACCACCGGGTTGAAGAACTGGACGCTTGGGTCCAGGTAGATGATCATCGTGGCAGAGATGTCATCCTTGGCTTGCGCCGCTGTCGTCATGAGCAATGCGCCAAGCGCACCGATCATCGCCGTTCCGAGCCTTCCCTTTTTCATTTCCGATCCCTCCCATTGGATCTTCCCGAAAACCGGGCCGTGCGGCTCCTCTCCGACGGCCCGGACCAGTTCCCATGCCTATCCCTCGAACCAGCGTTGCGGTTTGCCCAGGGTGACGTGGATTCCCTTGATCTGCGAATATTCGTCGAAGCCATAGCGGCCCAGCTCGCGGCCCAGGCCGCTTTTCTTGTAACCGCCCACCGGCAGTTCCGGCGTGCCGTCGATGACGCTGTTGACCCAGCAGCGCCCTGCCCGGACGCGGCGGATGGTCTGCATCGCGCTTTCCAGATTGCTGGACCAGACCGTCGCGGACAGGCCGAATTCGGAATCGTTGGCCAGCGCCACGGCCTCGTCTGCATTGCGGAAGGTCAGCGTGGACAGGACCGGGCCAAAGATCTCTTCGCGCGCGATCGACATCTCGGGGCGAACGCCGCTGAAGACGGTCGGCTGGAAATAGTGCCCCTTGTCGGATTCCGATGCGCCGCCGGTCAGCAGCTCGGCTCCATCGGCCTCACCGGCGCGGACATAGGTCTCGACCTTTTCCAGATGGGCGGGCGAGATCATCGGCCCAAAGCGGGTGCGTTCGTTCAGGGGATCGCCAAAGGGCAGCTTGCGCGAGATATCCAGAACACGCTCCAGCAGGGCGTCTCGCACGTCCTCGTGCACGATCAGGCGGCTGCCCGAAATGCAGCACTGGCCGGCATTGTGGAAGACGCCATAGGCCACTCCGTCGGCCGCTGCCTCAAGATCGGCATCGCTGAAGACGATCTGCGGGCCCTTGCCGCCCAGTTCCAGTCCGACGCGCTTGACCTGCCGCGCCGCGAGTTCCGCGAGCCGCGTCCCCACGCGCAGCGAACCCGTGAAGGCGACCATGTCGGTGCGCGGATCTTCCGCCAGAGGCTGCCCTGCGGCATCGCCATACCCCGTGACGACGTTGAAAACACCGTCTGGAACACCGGCATCGCGTGCGATCTCGGCCATCATGATCGACGTGCCAGAGGTCAGCTCGGACGGTTTCAGCACCACGGTGCAACCCGCGCCAATCGCCCACGGCACGCGCTCGGACGCGATGATGAAGGGGAAGTTCCAGGGAGTGATGATGCCGACCACGCCGACCGGTTCCCGCAGCACCAGCCCAAGCCGGTTGTCCCCGATATCGTTGTGGCTGTCGCCGTGCATCCCGCGCGCCTGCCCGGCGGCATAGGCCCACAGGTCGGCACAATAGGCGATCTCTCCCCGCGCCTGCGCAATGGGCTTTCCGACTTCAAGGCTTTCAACCAACGCAAGTTCGTCGACGCGGGCCAGAATGCCGTCGGCGACGCGGAACATGATGCGCGACCGTTCGGCGCTGGACATGCGCGGCCAGGGTCCGTGATCAAAAGCGCGCCGTGCCGCGCCGATGGCAAGGTCAAGATCCTCGGCCCCGGCCTCGGGCCAGCTGCCCACCTGCGCGCCGGCATGGCCCGGGCTCAGGCGATGGATATGTCGGCCCGACATCGCCTCGACCGAGCGGCCGTCTATCACCATCCGATAGGAGGGCCTTTGTGCAAGGCGGCTGTCGCCAAGATCTGGGCTCAGGAAATTTGCGGCATGAGGCATGCTGTCGGACCATGAAAAGGAAAATTGCTTCTTCTGTATGGTAGCGTATGGTAGCGTATGGAACCTGTCAATCGTGCAAGAGTGGTCACTGTGAACGTCGATAGCCCCCTGCTTTCCAAAGAACCGGAACCGGCCCTTTCGGCGGCCCTTCATGTCGAACGCGAGCTGCGCGAGGCCATCATTTCGCTTGACCTGCAGCCCGGCTCCCGCCTGTCCGAGCAGGAGATCGCAGACCGTCTGAACGTCTCGCGCCAACCGGTGCGCGAGGCGTTGATCGCGCTGGGACGCGCGCATCTGGTCGAGGCAAGGGCAAAGCGCGGAACAATCGTCGTGAAGATTTCGGCCCGCAAGATGACCGAGGCGCGTTTCGTGCGCGAGGCGATCGAGACCGCCGTGGTGCGCCGCGCCTGCGAAAGCTTCGACCCATGGATGCGCAGCACCATAGACGAGAGCCTGGTCCTGCAGCGTGCGGCCTGCGCCTCGGGTGATTATACCGCCTTTCGCAAGCAGGACGAGCAGTTCCATCTGGCCATCGCCAACGGCGCGGGATGCGGGCTGGCGTGGAGCGTGATCGCCGATCTAAAGGCCCATATCGACCGGGTCTGCAACCTGCAGTTGCGCAAGGCCGATTCAATGCCCGGCTTGATCGCCCAGCATGAACGTATCGTCGCCGCGATCGATCAACGCGACCCCGAGGCCGCCGCCGCCGCGATGAGCCTGCACCTGAACGGTATCCTCATCGACCTTCCAAAGATCGCAGCCAGCCATCCCGACCTGTTCGAATAGCGCCGCTTTTTCGGCATCCGGCGCGCAATGCGTGGGCTGCTTGATCGGCGAATGGCGCGGCGCAGTTCATAGAGGGGACTCGAGCCCCCTTACAGCAGCGCGTATTTCCTGAGGATGTCTGCGATCTGCGTATCCTGCTTGGGGTCGGGCAACAATGCGGGCTGGCGGCTGGCGCCGACGGAATTGTCCATCAGGAACAACGCGCGCTTGACCAGCGCCGGCGGGTAGCCAAGGCCGTAAAGGTCCTTGCGGAAATCGCCGAAGATTTGCTGCTGGCGCGCGGCCTCGGCCTCGTCGCCCGCGTTGAAGGCGCGCACGATCTTCGCCAGCACCTCTGGCATGACGTTGCCAAGACCCGAGATGCAGCCCGCCGCTCCGTTCTGCAATGACCAGTGGACCAGGTGATCGGGGCCGGAATAGACCGCAAACCCCTCGGTCCCGCGACCCACGGCAAGATAGGCCTCAAGCGTCTCCTGCGCGCCACCCGAATCCTTGATCCCGGCGATGTTGCCATGCGCGGCAAGCTGGCGGGCGGTTTCCGGCTCGATATGGTTTTGGGTCCGCGCGGGAATGTCATAAAGATAGACAGGCGTGCTGACCGCATCCGCCACGGCGGTAAAGTGGCGCACCATCCCGTCCTGGGTGCAGGCGATGAAGAAGGGCGTGATCACGGCAATGCCATCGACGCCGATGCGGTCGAATTCGCGCGCAAGCTTCACGGTCTCGAACGTCGCCGGCATCCCCGCGTTGACGATCACCCGTGCCCGGCCCGCGACCTCGTCCACCACCGCCTCGGTCAGCGCCACCTTTTCGTCAAAGGTCAGGGCCGTGAAGTCGCCGTTCGTGCCCGCGCACATGATGTTGTTGCCGGCCTGAACCTGCCGGCGAACCTGCGCGCGGGTGGCGTCATAGTTGATGGTCTCGTCATCGTTGAAGCAGGTGACAAGGGCGACAAAGGCTTCTTTGGTCATTGATAGGCTCCGGTTCGGAATTCGGTCAGGACGCACGGGCAAGGCGGGCATCGCGGCGGGCCGCCTGCACGGCGGGATCGGGATCCAGCCCCGCAGCCAGCAGGCCCTGCGTATAGGGCTGTCGCGGGCTTTCGAAGATCTGGCGCACGGTCCCCATCTCGACCACCCGTCCCTTCTGCATGACCATGACATGATCGGCAAAGTCGCGGACCACGGGCAGATCATGGGCGATGAAGATGAAGGCGATGCCCATCTCGCGGCGCAGCTTGTCCAGCAGGTCGATCACCTGCGCCTGCACCGAAACGTCCAGCGCCGAGACGGCCTCGTCGCAGACGATCAGCTTCGGCTCCAGCGCAAGGGCGCGGGCAATCGCGATGCGCTGCCTTTGCCCGCCCGAGAATTGGTGTGGATAGCGCCCGGCCATTTCGGGCTTCAAACCGACCTGGGCAAGCAACTCGGCCACGCGGCCCTTCCATTTCGCACGCGGCAGAATGTCGGGATGGACGATCCACGCTTCCGAGATCAGCTGATAGACCGTCATACGCGGATTCAGCGACTGGGTCGGGTCCTGAAACACCATCTGCAGGTCGCGGCGCAGGGCAAACAGTTCTTTCGGTGGCATGGAAAGCAGGTCACGGCCCTTCCACAGAGCCTGCCCGCCATCCGCCTCGTCCAGCCGCAACAGGATACGGGCCAGCGTCGACTTGCCCGATCCGGATTCGCCCACGACCGCCATCGTCTCGCCCTGCGTCAGGTCAAAGCTGACCCCGTCCAGCGCCTTGAAGGCGCCATAGGTCTTGCGCATGTCCCGGACACTCAGCACCGGCTCGGCCGGCGGCATCGGCGCGTGCATCGCGCCCTTGCCGGGTGCGGCACCGATCAGCTTTCGGGTATAGGGATGGCGGGGATTGGCATAGACATCGGCAGCTGTCCCGGCCTCGACGACCACGCCCGCGTTCATCACCACGACACGGTCCGCGATCTCGGCCACGACGCCAAGGTCATGGGTGATGATCAGCACGCCCATCCCGGTTTCCCGCTGCAACTCCTGCAGAAGCGCCAGGACTTCGGCCTGAACCGTCACGTCCAGCGCGGTCGTCGGTTCATCCGCGATCAGGACATCGGGCTTCATCGCCAGCGCCATTGCGATCATCAGACGCTGGCGCTGCCCGCCCGAAAATTGGTGGGGATACTTGGCCAATGCCGCCTGTGGTTCCGGCAGGCCGACACGCGTGACCAGACGCAGGGCCTCGGCCTGGGCTTGGTCGCGGGGAATGCCATGCGTCGTCATGGTTTCGACGATCTGCCAGCCCACGGTATAAACCGGGTTCAGGTGACTCAGCGGGTCCTGAAAGATCATGGCGATGCGCCGGCCATTGATCTCTCGCCGCGCCTCGTCCGTCATCGTAAGCAGGTCCTTGCCGTCGAAGCGGATCTTCCCGCCGGTGATCCGGCCCGGCGGCATGTCGATCAGATTCATGATCGCCGAGGCCGAGACGGATTTTCCCGATCCGCTTTCGCCAAGGATCGCGAGCGTCTCGCCTCGGCCCAGATGAAAGCTGACATCCTGCACCGCCTTCACGGCACCGATGGCGGTGTGGAACTCGACCGAAAGGTTACTGACCTCAAGCAGGTGTTCAGTCATGGGTCGCCCCCTTCATTTCCAGGCGCCAGCGCTGCGTGGGATCCAGCGCGATGCGCAGCCAGTTCGACAGCAGGTTCAACGACAGCGTGGTCAGGATGATGGCCAGCCCCGGCCAGAAGGACAGCCACCAGGCGTTGGTCAGGTATTGCTTGCCCTGCGCGATCATCAGGCCCCAGGTGATCTCGGGTGGCTGGATGCCGATGCCAAGAAACGACAGCGAGCTTTCCGCCAGCATGACGAAGGCGAAATCCAGCGTCGCGATCGTGACCAGCGTCGGCAGGACAACGGGCAGAATGTGGCGAAACAGGATCCGGCGCGACGATGTCCCCATAACGCGGGCCGCCTGCACGAACATCCGCTCGCGGATTTCCAGCACCTCGGCACGGGTGGTGCGCAGATAGACGGGGATGCGCGTGATCGCCAGCACGATGATCAGGTTCGGTACCGAAGGGCCGAAGATGTAAAGCACGACGACCGCGATCAGCAGCGAGGGGAAGGACATGATGATGTTGGCCAACTGGATCAACACCTCGCCCAGGCGCTTGCTGCCGAAGCCTGCGACCAGTCCCAGCGTCGTTCCGATGACTGCCGAGCCAAGGACGCCGCCCGCCGCGACCATCATGGTATTCTGCGCGGCGACCACGATGCGCGCCAGCAGCGGCCGCCCCAGCGCGTCCGCGCCCATGATCCAGACCCAGCCCCGGCTGAGGTCGAACGGGGGCGCGTTGCGGCCGCGCAGGTTCTGCTTGGTCGCAAGCTCTCCCATCAGCATCGGACCGAAGATGGCCATCAGCAGAACGACCACCAGAAAGATCGCCGCGCATAATGCAAACTTGTCCGCCCACAGCATCCGCGCGAAGCGCCGCAGCGCGCCCGGCTCGTCCATGGGCATGCTCATATCGGTCATAAAGGGGATCCTTCAGTGCCGGATGCGGGGATCGAGCATCGCATAAGCGACATCGATCAGCAGGTTCATAAGGAAGATTGCCAGCGCGGTGACCATGATAGCCGCAAGGATCACGTTGAAATCGCGCTGCAGGATCGAGTCGATCATCAGCTTTCCCACGCCCGGAAAGCCGAAGATGGTCTCGACGATCACCGCGCCGTTCAGCAGCGCCGCCGCCTGGTCGCCGATCACAGTGATGACCGGCAGCATCGCATTGCGCAGCGCGTGAAGGAAGATGATCGGGCGGGCGCGCACGCCCTTGGCGCGGGCCGTCTTCACATAGGCCGAGGACAGCGCCGAGATCATCGAGCCACGCACGACCTGCACGATCAGGCCAAAGGGGCGGATGAACAGGACCGCGATCGGCAACACCCAGTGCCCAAGGCTTCCGGTGCCCGATGTCGGCAGCCAGCCAAGGCTGACCGAAAAGATCACGATGCCGACGATCGCGATCCAGAAATCAGGTGCTGCCGCGCCGACCAGCGACAGGATCGAGGCGATCCGGTCAAACAGCCCGCCGCGATAGGCGGCCAGCGCGCCGATCACGATGGCCAGCCCCGTCACGATCGACATGGTGAACAAAGCCAGTTGCAGGGTCCAGGCAAAGGCCTCGGTCACGACCTGGATGGCGGGCCGCGCCTTGCGTAGCGATTCACCGAAATCCAGTTGCATCAGGTCGCCCAGGTAACGCCAGAACTGCAGGAGCACCGGGTCGTTCAGCCCGTGCATCTCGCGGAACTGGTTGCGCATCTCCTCGGTCGCATCGATCGGCAGGAACAGGACAGCCGGATCGCCGGTCATGCGCGACAGGAAGAATACCAGCACCACAAGCCCGACCAACGAGATCAGGCTGGCGACCGCGCGCTTGCGAAGAAATTTCAGCATGGGAAACCCCTGGGCTTGCCCGACCGGACGACACGCGGCCGGTCGGGCGACACAGGCTTACTTGAAGCCGATCTGCGACAGTTGCAGTTGCGAGTTGGTCGAGATGGTGGGTTTGAAGTCCAGCCGCTCGGACACGCGGCTATAGCCGACCATGTGGAACAGGGGGGCATCGGCCACCACGTCGTCATGCAGATAGGCGACCAGATCCGACCACAGCTTCGCCCGTTCGTCGCCAGTCGCGGCCGAGGCGGCGGCGATCATCTCGTCGACCTTGGGATCGTTGGTGCCCGACTGACGGCCTTCGCTGTCATACTTGAAGAACATCGTGAAGACCGGGTCGCCCTTGTTGTTGTCGTGCATGGCGGCCAGCATGTAGGCACCCTGATCGGTCGGGAACGGCTTCGAGTAGAAGCTTTCGTGCTCCGCGACCTCGTGGAATTCCAGCTTCACGTTGAAGCCTGCCTCGGTCAGCATCTGCTGGATCGCTTCCATCACCTCGGTCACGTTCGGGAAGTTGGCCGTGCGGGCGATCAGCTTGATCTGGGTGTCGACCGGGACGCCATCCGCCTTCGCCTCGGCCAGAAGCTTCTTGGCCCCTTCCAGATCGAAGGGATAGGGCTTCACGTCCGGGTTCGCGCCAGCGGTGGTCGGCGGGAACAGCGCAACCGCCAGTTCGGTCCCCTCCGGCAGCAGCGTGCCCACAAATGCGCTGCGGTCGATGGCCATGTTCAGCGCGCGGCGCACCCGCACGTCGTTCATCGGCGCGACCGAGTGGTCAAGTCGGATATAGACCGTCTCGGAATCCAGATAGGCGAAATCCGTTGCCGGGTTCGTCGCATCGACCTGGCTGATCGAGGGGGCGATATCCGCCTCTCCGGTCTGGACCATGGCGGCGCGCACAGCGGGATCGGTGCGGAACACATAGGTGGCCGAGGTCACCTTGGGCTGTTCGCCCCAGTAATCGTCGCGGCGCGTCAGCACGATCTGCTGGCCCGGCGTCCAGTTCGTCACGGCATAGGGGCCGGTTCCGACCGGTTGACGAGTAAATTCGATCGGCGTTTCTTCTGGCACGATCGTCACCAGAGACAGAAGCAGCGGCAGGATCGGCTGGACAGGATCGGCGCTGAAATCGATGGTATGATCGTCGACGACATTCGCCTTGACGGTCATGCCACCGAAATAGCGCGGCGACTCGCAGCTAATCTTTTCGCTCATCGCGCGGTCGAACGAGTGCTTCACGTCCTTGGCGTCGAAGGTCGTCCCATCCGAGAACTTCACTCCCTGCCGCAGCTTGAAGCGCCAGGAACCGTCCGCCTGCTGTTCCCAGCTTTCCGCCAGGCGCGGCACCAGCCCCTTGCCATTGCGTGGGTCGTATTCGGTCAGTGTCTCGTTGACGTTCTCCAGGATCACACGTCCGATGTTCGAACGGGTCGCCATGCAGGGCTCAAGCAGGTCAAGCTCTTCGCTCAGGACGATCTTGATGTCGGAATCCGCGGCCATCGCGGGTGCGGCCCATGCGCTTGTGGCCGCCGCCAGAACCATCGCGCCCAAAGTCAGTGTCTTCGTCACCATCCGAACCTCCCCACAGGTGATGAATATCGGAACGGCCCGTCCATGCGGGCCGCCTCGTTCTGTCGCGGGAAAGGGTTTTCGTCCTGGTGGCTTCCTCTTGCCGCGCCAGCCGCGTCCCTGCCCGATCGCTTCCACAGAATGCTTTCAGTGTACAAAGTTGTCAATATTATCGTGCGTATGAAAAGTCGTCAGATCGCCAACTAAATATAACATATTGTTTTATCGTTTATTTTGTAAACTCATGCCCACCACGTATACTCAAAAACTAAATCCGCAACTTGACAACTGAAACATCAGCGGCGATTGTTCAGCCTGTCCCAATATGCTGTGGAAGGAGGGATTCGATGACGCCAGAACAGATCGCCGCACGCATGGATGGCCAGCTGGCGCAGGTTTCATCGGACCGGGCCGAAGCGTTCCTGCCCTCACCCATGATCCAGAACCATGCGGCTTTCCTGCATCTTTTCGATGATGGTGCGCTGGCCTGCGCCTGGTTTGGCGGCACGCTTGAAGGGAAATCGGACATCTCGATCCATGCCTCGATCCTGCTGCCCGGAGCAGAGACCTGGGGGCCGGCCCACGCACTTAGCCACGATCCGCAGCATTCCGAACAGAACCCGGTGATCTTTGCCGCGCCAGACGGGCGGCTGTGGCTGTTCCATACCTCGCAACCAGCCGGCAATCAGGACCAGTGCCGCATCCGCACGGTGCCACTGTCCCGCGATGGCGACCGGCTTTCGACCGCACAAGGCCGCTTCCTCGACGACCTGCCGCGCGGCTGCTTCGTGCGGGGACAGGTTACGCTGCGCGCAGACGGAGCCTGGCTGCTGCCGATCTTCCGCTGCGTGCCGCGTCCCGGTCAGAAATGGAACGGCAGCCATGACGTGGCTGCGCTTGGCGTGTCCGAAGATGGGGGCAAGTCCTGGCGGCTGGACGAGATTCCCGGCTCGATCGGCGCGGTTCACATGAGCCCGGTTCCCAAAGCCGATGGTGTGATCCCGGCCTTTTATCGCCGCAGGCAGGCCGACGCGGTGCATCGCAGCCAGTCGGAGGACGGTGGTCGCACCTGGACCGCGCCCGAGGCGACGAACCTGCCCAACAACAACTCCTCCATCGCCGCGATCCGAATTGCGGATGGCCGTGTCGCGGTGATCTGCAATCTGTCATCGGCGGCAACCTCGGCAGATCGGCGCGCCTCGCTTTACGACGAACTGGGAGATGAGGACGACCGTCCCGACGCCGACCCGACCGGTGGTTGCCAGCCGGTCTGGGGCGTGCCGCGCGCGCCCGTCGCCGTGTGTCTGTCCGCAGACGGTGGCCGGACATTCCCTGACCGCATCGTGATCGAGGATGGGCCGGGCACCTGCACCTCGAACGACTCGACCGATGGCCGCAACCGGGAGCTGTCATATCCCTGGCTGCTGGAAGGTCCGGATGGCAGCCTGCATATTGCCTATACCTATCACCGCCGCGCCATCAAATACGTCCGGCTCGCGCCGGGATGGGCCAGCTGAGGAGAGTATTTCATGAGCGACATCATCGGTATCACCATGGGCGACCCGGCTGGCGTCGGGCCGGAAATCAGCGTCAAGGCTCTTGGCGAGATGTCGGCCGCGGATCGCGCCCGCACGCTGATCTATGGCAACCGCGCCACGCTTGAGGCGGCAAAGGCCGCGGTCGGCGCGGATGTGGACCTTGAAGGTCGCGTGGTGGATCTGCCCATCGAAGGCGCCCCCCTGCCCTGGGGCCAGCTTTCCCCGGTCGCGGGCGATGCCGCCTATCGGTTCATCGAAAAGGCGGTCCGTGATGCGCAGGCGGGCCGGATCGGCTGCATCGTCACCGCGCCGATCAACAAGGAAGCGTTGAACGCGGCCGGGCACCATTACGACGGCCATACCGGCCTGCTGCGCAGCCTGACCGGGGCCGAGGCCGCCTATATGGTTCTTGCCTCGGACCGGCTGAAGGTCATCCACGTCACCACACATGTTTCGTTGAAGGACGCCATCGGGCGCGCGAACAAGGACCGCATCCTGGCGACGATCCGCGCGGGTCATGCGCATCTGAGACGCATCGGCTATGACAATCCGCGCATCGCCGTGGCCGGGATCAACCCCCACTGCGGCGAGAACGGTCTGTTCGGGACCGAGGACGATCTTGAGATCGGCCCCGCCGTCGCGGCAGCCCGTGCCGAAGGCATGGACGTTCAGGGCCCGATTTCCGCAGACACCGTCTTTCACCGCGCCTATTCGGGGGCCTTCGATCTGGTCCTCGCGCAATATCACGATCAGGGCCATATTCCGGTTAAGCTTGTCGCCTTCGACACGGCGGTCAACGTCTCGGTCGAATTGCCCATCGACCGCACTTCGGTCGATCATGGCACCGCCTTCGACATCGCCGGCAAGGGCATCGCCGATCATGGCAACATGAATTCGGCCATCGCCTATGCCCGCAAGCTGGTCGCCGGAAAGCGGACCTGAGCAGCATTTTTCAGATCTAAACGGGGGAGGCCCGCATGTCCTTAGCTCGCAACATCACGCTGCATCTGCCGAAACGGCTTGAGATCGGCGCGGGTGCCGTCCGCAAGGTCGGCGAATGGGCGGCCGACGCGCGGCGCGTGTTCGTGCTGACGACACCGCATACCACGGAATTCGTCGCAAGACTGGGACTGGCGGGCGAGGTCCAGGTCTTCGATGCCATTCCCGGCGAACCCGATATTGCCTGCTTCGACGCCGCGCTGTCCGCCGCCCGGTTGGCGCGCCCCGATCTGGTCGTGGGCCTGGGTGGCGGATCGGTCATGGACCTTGCCAAGCTGGTCGCCGCGATGTGGGACGGCACGCAATCGCTGGCCGATGTCGCGGGACCGAACAAGGTGTCGGGCCGGAACACCCGGCTCATGCAGATCGCGACCACTGCCGGAACCGGATCCGAGGCCGGCATTCGCGCACTGATCACCGATCCCGGCAAAGGCAACAAGATCGCCGTCGAAAGCCCGCATCTGCTGGCGGATCTGGCGGTTCTGGACCCCGAACTGACCTTCAGCGTCCCCCCTGCCGTGACTGCGGCGACGGGGATCGACGCGATGGCCCATTGCGTCGAGGCTTTCACGAACAAGAACGCCCATCCGGTGATCGACGGATTTGCCCGCATGGGGATCGACCTTGTCGGCAGGTATCTTGCCCGCGCCGTCCGCGATGGCCAGGATACCGAGGCCCGCGAAGGAATGATGCTTGCGTCTTTCTATGGCGGGATCTGCCTTGGGCCGGTGAATACCGCAGCGGGGCATGCTCTGGCCTATCCCTTGGGAACGCTTCTGCACCTGCCGCACGGGCTGGCCAATGCGATCATCTTTCCGCATGTCCTCGCCTTCAACGAAAGCGCGGTTCCGGAAAAGACCGCCGAGGTCGTCGCGGCGCTTGGGCTGTCGGGCAACCTGCTGCCCGCCGCGCACCGTTTCTGCGAAAACCTGGGTGTCGAGATGCGGCTCTCCGCACATGGTGCGGCCGAGGATCAGCTTGACCGTTTCGCCGCAGATGCCCATGCCATCCGCCGCCTGATGGACAACAACCCGCGCGACATGAGCGTCGCCGAAGTGCGTGCCATCTTCCAGGCGGCTTACTGAAATCGTGCAATAGCTGGCAGAGCCAATGGCTTGCCGGCTATTTCTTATCTTATTTCTCAGCTTGTGGGGCCGGCTTCTTGCGCTCGAACAGGCGGTCGCGAGAGCCGCTCAGGTGGTCGTGCATCAGGCGTTGCGCCTGTTCGGCCTTGCCGTCGCGGATCGCCTCATAGATGCGGTTATGCTCGTCAAAGACCCGGACCAGCCCGCTTGACTCGCGCTTCACCGAAGCGCCGTGCGAACGCATCCCGACGGCGATGTGATCCTTCAGCGCCTCCATCGCGGTCGAGAAATAGGTGTTCTCGCTGGCGACGGCGATTGCAAGGTGGAACTGGAAATCCGCGTCCTCGCGATGCGACTGGCGGTTGGTCGCATCGCGCATCAGTTCAAGCGCCGCGGCAATGGACGAAAGTGTCTGCGGATCGTGGCGCTCCGCCGCACAGGCCGCGGCGGCGGGCTCAAGCGTCAGGCGGAATTCATAGCAATTGAGCAGGTCGGCCACATTCTCCAGCGGCCCGAAGCCCAAGGGCTGCTTCAACCCGACCGAGCGCACAAAGCTGCCCGCGCCGCGCCGGGAATAGATCAGGCCCTGTTCGCGCAGCCGGCGCAGCGCCTCGCGCACGATCGGGCGAGAGACTTCAAATTCAGCCGCAAGGTCATGTTCGGTCGGCAGGCGTTCGTCGGGCGCGAAGGCCCCGGACTTGATCGACCTCAGCACGCGGTCGAAGACGACATCGGACAGGCTTTTCCGTGCCCCGCCCTTTTCCAGGCTCATGCTTCTCCTCCGATCATGGCTGCGACCCGTACAAGACTGTCGCCGCTTCCGAAGCCGCCCGATTTGGTGACAATTGTCAAACCGTCCAGATCGGCGACGACCAACCCGGGCAGGCATTCGCCTTGCAGGTCAAGCACCCCCGCGCCGCGCTGGCGCAGGAAGGCTTCGGCTGTGGCGCCCCCGGTCAGCAGCGCGGTACCGAAGCCCGCGACCAGCAACGGCGCGGCGGCGGCTGCCAGCCGGGCCGCGACCAGATCGCCTGCGATAGGCCTGCTTGCGGGCAGTGCCTGCACCACCAGAAGCCGCGCATCGGGAAGGGGGGACGCGACATCGCCGTTCGGCGCGCCCAAATATGACAGGCCGGGCACCGCACGCAGGGCGCTGACCTGCTCCAGCGTGATCGGATCGCGCGAGCCAATCACGAACAGCCCCCGGGGCCCCGGCAGCGCATCCAGCATCTGCATTTCGCGCCCAGTCATCCGCGCGGCCAGCGCATCGGCCAGCCCGCGCGCCCCGATCATCAGGTCGCAATCGGAGGATGCAAGTGCCGCCCGCATCTCGTCCACAGATGACACATCCGGGATCTCTGCGCGCGCGGCATGGATGCCCAGGCGGGCGGCAACCGGGATCGGATCATCGACGCCGAACCCCTGCACCGCGCCAGCCTGAACCACGCGACCGAATTCGGGGATCGCGGGGGCGACCAGCGCGCGCTGAAAGTCCAGCACCGAAAGCTCGGCTTCGATATTGCCCTTCAGCCGGGAATCGACCTTCTTGAACAGGGGTACGGGCGGTAGCGCGCGCATGGTGCGGGCCATCGCATCACGCGCGGCCTCGGCCGGGATGTCGCGGCTTGTGGTGGTGATCGCCACCACCTGCGGATCGCGTGCCAGCGCCGCAGGAACATGGTCGGGCCCAAGCGCAACCGCGACGCGCAGCCCACGCCCGGCAAAGGGGGCGGCTGCGTCCAGGGCACCTGTCAGATCATCGGCAACAATGGCAAGGACTGGGGGCATGTTCAGGAAGTTGTAAAGTTATTCACCCTACAATCAATGCCGCAATTCGCAATGCATGACAACTCCCTTACGACCTCGGACCCCCGGTCATCGTCCCCGCTGTCAAATCAGGCGGGATCGTGACAATCCCGGGCAATTTCACGACGCAAGGGACTTCCTGCCAGTTCGCTGTCCTGCACCGTGAACAGAAACCCCGAGCTTTCGTTCTTCAGCACCTGTGCATGCGCGAACAGGTTCGGCAGGGCAGCGGCCACCCGTGTCAACGCAGCATCGGTGTCCGCGGGCAGCAGCCCTTCCACCATCACCACATAAGTGTCGGTCCGGTCATCCCCGGCGGCGGGCGTGCCGAAGACGGCATAGGCCGGGATCACCGTCGCGATCCCAAGGTGATAGGTGGTGACGGCATGGTCCCGCAGCAGCCCATCCAGCAACTCCTGCAGGCCGGCGACGGCGGATTCCGCGCCCCGCTCGGCTGTCAGGACCAGTGTCCCGATTGCCCCCGCGCAGCCTTGGCCGCGCGAAGCGAGCGTCAGGCACGGAATACGTTGGAAATTCCGAAAGGCCAGACGCATCCGCTGCGACCATGGCGTCGGGTTGGCCTGCAGATCCAGATATGGCGGCGTTTCCAGCACGGAAAGCGAGTCGATGTCGTAAAGCGTGAAATACCGGCTTTCGGCCCGATTATAGTCGGCATAGCGGCGACCGGCGATGAAGCCGGGCACGCAAACCCGTTCGGGAACATGCTCGAACGTGTGCCACGCCTCGTATTCCTGGACCTGGGCAGGGTCGTGATCGTTCCAGATGCACAGAAACGCGGCCCCTTGCAGGCTCATGACCGGACCTCGTCCTGCAAGATGATGACTTTCGAATCCCGCTTGGCGGCGGCAAGACGAAAGCCCTCGTCGGCACGCGAGATGGGCAGGCGCGCGGTGATCATCTCGCCGACGCGCGCGGCATTCTTCGACAGATAGTCGACAACCTGCGGCCAGGCCTCAACCGGGGCGCGATAGGTACCGCGGATCTGCTTGTGATCGCGAACGAGGGCGGTCAGGTCGATGGTCGCGGGGGCAGCGTGGATCCCCGCGATTACCAGCACCCCACGCTTGCGCAGCAGCGACAGCGCCTCGGGCACGATCGAGGGAACGCCCGCCGCCTCGATCACCACGTCGAAAAGCCCTGCCCCGGTCCAGGGCGCGACGGCTTCGGTCAGGCTGCGGCCAAGGCTGTCGGCGGTATTTGGAAAACCAAGTTCCCGAACCGTTGCCAGACGCGCGGCGTCATCGTGGCCGACAACCACGATCTCGGCCGCACCCGCGACTTCGGCAAAAAGGGCAATCCCCTGCCCGATGGTGCCCGGCCCGATGACCAGAACACGGTCGCCGGGACGGATGCCGGCGGTTTCGACCGCCTCATGGCACACCGTCATCGGCTCGGTCAGGGCGGCAACCTCGGGCGGCATGGCGATGGGAACGGCCACGCAGTTTTCCCACGGCACCAGGACTTGTGCGGCAAAAGCACCGTTGCGGCCGATGCCCACGCCCTTGCGGCCCGTGCAATGATCGAAGTCCCCGGCGTGACAGGCCGCGCAGTCGTGACACAGAACCGAGGGACGGACCGTCACCCGCTGCCCTGCCGCCTCGACCGGAACACCAGGCCCGGCCTGCAGGACACGGCCGCAAAATTCATGCCCCAGCGTCACGGGCATCGCGCTTTTCATCGAGGCATAGCCGCTGGTCCATGCCGCGATATGCAGGTCGGTGCCGCAGATCCCCGTCGCTTCGACGGCGATCAGGACGTCGCCCGGTCCGGGGGCTGCGGGCGCCGCGACGTCATGCAGCGCGATGCCCGGCTCGGGGCGCAGCTTTTGCAAAGCAAGCATTCCTCAGCCCCTCCAGTTCAGGAAGCGTTTCTCGACAAGGCCGATGACCGTGCTGAGGATCAGGCCCAGCACCGACAGCACCGTCACGCCGGCGAAAAGGCGGTTCAGGTCGTAAAGCGAGCCTGCTTCAAGGATATAGGCACCGATGCCATATTGCGCGCCCAGCATCTCGGCGGCGACCAGCAGGATGATCCCGATGGCCAGCGACACGCGCAGGCCCGACAGGATGGCCGGGAACGCGCCGGGCAGGACGATCTTGCGCACGATGGCCCACCAGGACAGGCCAAAGCTTTGGCCCATGCGGATCAGCGATCGGTCGACATTGTCGACCGCGCCGAAGGTGGCCACCACCGTCGGGGTGAAGACGCCAAAGGCGATCAGCGCGTATTTCGAGCTTTCGTCGATACCGAACCAGATGACGAACAAAGGCAGCAGCGCGATCTTGGGGATCGGGAACAGCGCCGATACCAGCGGCAGAAGCCCGGCGCGAACCAGCGTGAAAAGCCCGATCAGCGTACCAAGCGTGACCCCCGCCAGCGTGCCGATCAGCCCGCCCACGAACAGCCGCTGCAACGAGGGCAGAAGATGTTTCCACAGAAGCCCGCTGCTGATCAGCCCGCCCAGCGTCTTTGCGACATCGGACGGCCGCGGCATGGTCAGCCCCGAGATGATGCCGGTCCGCGTCCCGACCTCCAGCACCGCGATCAGAACGACGAAGACGATAGGGGCGACGATGCGCATCGGGCGCGGATTGAAGCCGCCGCCGCGAAACGGCACGGCACGGGTGACGGGATCAGCCATCGACAAGCTCCTGGTCTGCGGCTTTCGCCTCTTCGCGCATCAGTTCCCACAACTCGGTCTGCTTGGCCTCAAGCCGGGGATCGCCAAGGTGACGTTCGTTCAGCGGCACGTCGATCTGAACCTCCTTGTGGATGCGGCCGGGACGGCGGGACAAAACGACGATGCGATGGCCCAGCCGCACGGCTTCGTTCAGGTTGTGGGTCACATAGACGGCGGTGAACGGCTGCCGCGTCCACAGATCGACCAGATCGTCCATCAGCAACTCACGGGTCTGGCTGTCCAGCGCCGAAAGCGGCTCGTCCATCAGCAGCACATCGGGACGGACGGCCAGCGCGCGGGCGATGGCGACGCGCTGCTTCATGCCGCCGGAAAGCTGCTTGGGCAGCGCCTTGGCGAAATCGGTCAGCCGGGTGCGGGCCAACACATCGCGGATGATCGCGTCGGTTTCGGCACGACCCAGGCGGTGATCCTCAAGCACCAGGCGGATATTGCCTTCGACCGTCCGCCAGGGCAGCAGCGCGAAGTGCTGGAAGACATAGGTCAGGGGATTCAGCGAACCTTTCGACGGCTCACCAATCTGAAGCACCTGCCCCTTGGACGGGCGTTCGAGCCCGCCGATAAAGCGCAGGAGCGTGGATTTGCCGCAGCCTGACGGCCCGACAAGGCAGACGATCTGGCCCTGCCTGATGGTCAGGGAAATGTTTCTGAGAACTTCGACAGGGCCATAGAAATGGCTGATGTCGTCAAGCTTGAGGTCCATGATCGGTTCCGCCTTGCGAGCTGCCCCAAAGGGGCGTCAGCTGGTTATCGGGTCGTGACGTAGCTGGGATCGACCAGCATCTCGACCGTGACGTCGTGCGATACGAGGTCGTTCTTCTGCAAGAATTCCAGCTGCTTGGCGACCGAAGTCACCGACAGCGCCAACCCGTCGTTCACACGCATCGAATCCTCGATCAGCGACGGGGCGAAGGTTTCCACCGGCGTGTCGGTACCGACATACTTGTGGACCATGTCGACCAACGCATCGACCTCGGGCTTGTCCATCGTCTTGTCGACAAAGGCCGCGTTGTAATCCTTGACGCCACGCGACAGGGCACGCAGGAACGCCTCGGTCTGATCACGCTGGTCCGTGGCGATCTGGGTCGAGGTGAAGACCGCAGTGACCTGATAGTCGGGGTCATAGTCGCGGTAATCCCCGATCTTGACGGCGCCACCATCGGCCAGCAGCTTGTTGGCGATGCTGGGCTGGATCACCCAGGCGTCGATCTGGCCGGTGCTGATCGCACCCACGATCGCGCCGATCTTCTGCAGCGGCTTCAATTGAACGCCATCCAGCGGGAAACCGTCCTTTTCGGCGATTTCGGCCAGCATGTAATGGAAGGACGATCCCGCCGTGGTCGCGCCAAAGCTGTGCCCGGCAATCTTGGCCGGCTCGGTCAGGCCGGCGTCATAGGCCTTTTTCGAGGCCAGGATGACCGCACCGGGGATCTTCGGATCTTCGGACAGCGACCCGGCGATAACCTTGACGACGCCGCGTTCGGCCAGGTTGAACAGGCTGCCGGTGATCGAGGTCGTGCCATAGTTGACATCGCCGCCTGCGACCGCGACCGAAAGCGCGTTTGCGGCCTCGAAGAACTTCAGGTCGACATCCAGTCCCTCGTCCTTGAAATAGCCCTTTTCAAAGGCGATGAAGGTCGGGGCCTGGCTGGCCAGCCGCAGCGCGCCCACGTTGATTTCCGTGTCCGCGACGGCGGTACCGGCCGATGCCGCAAAGGCAAGGGCAACAAGGGGCGAAAGCGCCGCAGCGCGAAGTCTGTGAAATCTCATCGGATCTCCTCCCAGGATCTAGGGGCCAAGAATGGGTTTCGTGACATATGCACGCAATGGATAATTCTTACGTTCATCATGCCTTGAGGTTATGGATTGGGGGCCAGCAGGCCGCGCAGCTCATCCGCCAGACGGTCGAGATTGCGCGACGCGGGCCGGCCGCGGTTCCATTGCAGGAACACCTCGAAACGCGGCGGTGCCTGCAGCGGCACGGCCACGAGATCCGGGCCGATCTGGCCCCGGATCGAGAAACTGTCGATCAACGCGATGCCCATGCCCTGACTGGCCAGGGCAATCGCGGTATCGCTGAAACGCACGACCATGCGGGGATTGTCGATCTGGACCACGCCGTCAAGAAAGGCCCGGATGGCGCGCTGATGGGGGCCGTCGGACTGGAAGCAGATGATTTCGTGGCCAACCAGATCCTTGGCCGCAAGGATCGGCCGCTGCGCCAGCGGATGGTGCTGGTTCAGCAGGGCGACCAATACGCCCTCGCCCAATTTCATGCTGGCAAGGGCCGGATGCTTGTCGGGCGCGATGGTGACAAGGCAGTCCCCCGTCCCGGTCAGCAGATATTGCGCCATCTGATCGATCGACAGCACGTCAAGAAACAGGTCCAGGCCGGGATGCAGGCGTGAAAGGTTATGGATGGCCTGGGGGACCACCGCGCGCGCGACACTGGCGGTCGCGCCCAGGCGAAAGACCCCGTCGCTGCTGCTGGCGATCCGGGCGATGCGCCGGCCAAGCCCGGTCAGCTGGCCCATGATGCCATCGACCTCCTCGAAGATCTGCATCGCCTCTTTCGTGGGAACCAGCCGCTTGCCGTCCTTGGTGAACAGGCGCAGGCGCAGGACATCCTCTATCCGCTTGACGGTGCGGCTGATCGAGGGCTGAGAGACGTTCAGCAGCTTCGCCGCCGCCGTGATCGAACGGGTCGACAGCACGGTATGAAGCGTCTCGATCTGCCGCAGGCTCAATGCCGGCTGATCTGACCTTCCGACGCCACGCCGGGAAGGTTCGGATTTCTGCTCGGTCTTCATGTCGTTCGGCCTTGGTCGTTCCAATTCCCTTGCCCCAAGGGGCCAAGTGAAGCGCATCGGCCAGAGGCGGCCGGGGCGCGGCCCTTCATGCACCCTGCCCCGGCCCGGCGGCAAGTCCATAACCGTCGCCTAAGGGCAGGAATTCGCCCGTCCGGCCGTGATCGACGGATTACGCTGCGACGCAGGCCTTGGTTGCGGCCCTCAGGTCGAAGTCATGGGCCTGAAGATCGGCAAGCGGCATCCCGATCAGCTTGCGCGCCGCCATGTGAACGCCCGGTGCGTTGACCGTCTCGACCGCCTGCAAGCGCCCCCGCCCGAACAACAGGACAGCGGGTCCGCCCGGCTCTGCCCGCGTGATCGCGTGATCGGCCCCGTGACCCAACCCCGCGATCTGCAGCTTGAACTTGCCCTGATCGGACCAGAACCACGGCACCGCAGCATAGGGCGTGGAGTCGCCCCCAACCAATCTGCGCGCAATGTGGCGGGCGTGATCGACGGCTGCCTGAACGGATTCCAGACGCACAGGCGCGCCCAGCGGCCCCGGAAAGACCGCTACGTCGCCAAGCGCCGAGATAGCGGGGTCCGAGGTCGCAAGCCCGCCATCCACGACGATGCCATTGTCGCAGGTCAGCCCGGCTTCGGCCGCAAGCTCGACATTGGGGCGCACCCCGGTCGCAATCAGAACCAGATCGCCCGCGATCTGCCGCCCGTCCGCCAGCGCCACGCCCGCAGCGCGCCCCTGCGCATCGGCCAGAACCCCCGCCGCCATCGCATCCAGCAGAACATGGGTACCCATCTGGTGATGCAGGTCCAGGAAATGCCCCGACATCTGCGGCGAAAGGGCACGGGCCATCAGGCGGGGCGCGGCTTCGACGACCGTGACCTCGACATCCGCGGCCCGCGCCATCGCGGCGAATTCAAGACCGATGAAGCCGCCCCCAACCACCACGGCATGTCGGGTGGTCGCAAGACGCTGGCGGATCGCCTCGGCATCGGCAAGGGTGCGCAGTTCGGCCGTGCCCGGCGCGTCGATACCCGGCACGGGGGGTCGGAAATTCCGCGCGCCCGTCGCCAGCACCAGATGATCATAGGAATGCCGCGTCCCGCCCTGCGTCACCACCTGTCGCGCCGGGCGGTCGATGCGGACCACGCGGGTCGCGTCGTGCAACGCGATCCCGGACCGTTCATAGAAACTGGAGGGTTTCAGGGTCAGGGCCGCAGCATCACCGTTTGCCATATAGGCCTTGGACAACGGCGGCCGCTGATAAGGCAGGCCCGGCTCGTCCCCGATCATCAGGATCTCGCCCGAAAAGCCCTCCTGGCGCAGGCTGGCCGCCATCTGCTGCCCGCCCTGCCCCGTGCCGATGATGACGATGCGCTGCATCGGCGCCTCCTTACAACTGGGCTTCCGGCAGGTGGATGGTCAGGCCGTCCAACTCGGGCCGCATCTTGATCTGGCAGGACAGCCGGCTGGTCAGCCTGACTTCCGAGGCAGCGCAATCCAGCAGGTCGCTTTCGCCATCCTCCTGCGGGCCGACCGCATCGGCCCAGGCATCGTCGACATAGCAATGGCAGGTCGCGCACATCATCGAGCCGCCGCATTCGCCGATGATCCCGTCCACGTCGTTCTGGACGGCGGCGCGCATGATGCTTTCGCCCGCAGCGACCTCGACTCGGGTTTCGGTGCCGTCGGCGGCGATGAAGGTGATGTTCATGTCAGTCTCTCCTTGCGAATTGCTGGGTCAGCCCAGACGAACGGGCAGATTGATCGGCCCGCGGAAACCGAAACCGCGCCACAGCACGGCTTCGGGGTCGGGCAGGGTCATGTTCGGAAAGCGCTCGAACAGCGCCTCCAGCATGACCGCGCCAACGGTGCGGCGGGCGATATGGGCACCGCCGCAGTGATGAGGACCAGACCCGAAAGCCTGATGCGGGTTCTTGGCGCGGAAGACGTCGAAGCGCTCGGGGTGGTCGAACAGCTCTTCGTCGTGATTGGCCGAAGCCTGGATCGTCATCACCGTGTCGCCCTTGGGAATGTGGAAGCCGCGGATCTCGACATCCTCCATCACCAGCCGGGACGAGGCCTGGATCGGCGCGACCCAGCGGACGCCCTCTTCGAAGGCGGGGCCCCATTTGGCGGTGCGGCGCACCTCCTCAAGCTGCTCCGGCTCGGTCAGGAAGCCGAAGACGATGGTCGACAGCGCATCGCGCGGTTCATTGATGCCCCCACCGATTGCGATCTTGATATTGGCGATCATCTGGCTTTCGGGGATCGGATTTTCAGCATTGACCATGACCGACAGCGCCGAGCGGTCGGGCTCCGCCCGCACCCGCGCGATGGCCTTGGCCAGCATCAGGTCCATTTCCGCATTGGCCCGGTCCGACACCTCGAACGGCCCCGGCAGCCAGCCGAAATTCCCGGCCCCGTCGATCAGGGCCTGCGACCAGAAGATCATCTGCTCGTCCGTCGCCTCGGGGATGCCAAGGATATGGGCAAGAATGCGCGCGGCGATCGGGGCGGACAGGTCGCGATGCAGGTCCACGACCTCGCCCGTGGGCAGGCGGTCCAGGTATTCATCAGCGAACTGGCGATAAAGCGGGGTCCAGACCTCCTGGATGGTCTTGGGCATCAGGGCCGGGGCCATCGACATGCGCTCGGCAAGGTGCTCCTTGCCGTCCTTGCGCATCAGCGTATGGGCCAGGAACGCGCGCTTCATCGGCGTGTTCGGATCGTCCGAGGAAAAGATCTCGGGCGTGTCCTTGACCCATTTGCAGTCCGACGCCTTGGTCAGGAAGGTGCGTCCCACCGATTTCACCCGCATCACCGGCGCTTCGGCCCGCAGCCGGCGATAGATCGGATAGGGGGCGACCGTCAGCTGGTCGATGGTGATCGCCTCGTCCAGCGGTGCAAGCTGATGATCCAGCATCGTGGAGTTCCTTACGAGATGCGCAGCGGCAGGGCCTTCAGCCCGCGCAGCGTGTTGTTATAGGCGCGGACCGGCTGGCCCGTGATCTCGATCGAGGTGGCATGGCGGGCCAGCGCCTCAAGCAGCACCTCGCCCTCAAGCCGGGCGACAAGCTGGCCTACGCACATGTGGATGCCCGAGCCGAAGCCGACATGCCCGCTGGTCTTACGGGTAATGTCATAGGCATCGGGCCGGTCCCAGCGCCGCGGGTCGCGATTAGCCGAGGCCAGGAACATCAGCACCTTCGCCCCTTCGGGGATGATGGTGCCCGAAAGTTCAACCTCGCGCGTGGTGGTGCGGAAGAAGGTCTGGACCGGGCTTTCAAAGCGCACCGCCTCCTCAAACGCATTGCGGGCCAGCTTCGGGTCGGCCCGCAGTGCCTGAAACTGGTCGGGAAAACGGGCAAGGCAGTAAAGCGCCGCGCCGATGCCATTCACCGTCGTGTCGATCCCCGCGGTCAGCAGCGACCGGACCAGCAGCGTCGCTTCGTCCGGGGTGATCTCACCGGTATCCGCGGCGGCATGGATCCGCGCCCCCAGACTGTCGGGCGCAAGGTTCTCGCGTCGGCACTGTTCCGTCACCCATGCAACATGGGGCATGGCGCGGTCCATCGCCTCGCGCCGCAGCGTGTTGTCCGGGCCGAAGGCGTTGAAGGCCAGACCCCCATAGGGCAGCAGGTGCTCGCGCCCGTCCTGACGCAGGCCGATGCGATCGGGAAAGACCGACAGGGGAAAGGCCTCGGCCAGATCGGCGATGCCGTCGATGTCGCGATTGATGACGCGGCGCACCAGCGCGTCGGCAGCCTCGGCAAAGCCGTCGCGCAGTTCGCGCATGGCGACGGGTGACAGGACACGCGCAAGCACCTTGCGCGCGCGGTCATGTTCGGGCGGATCGGTCTCCAGCACCAGGCTGGGCTGGCGCCAGGGCTTTTCGCGGCTGAAATCCTGCAAGCCCACGCCGCGCGAGGAACAGAAGGTGGCCCAGTCGTTCAGAACCTGATGCACCTCGGCATATCGGGCGACGCCATAGATGCCATAGCGTTCCAGCCAGACCACCGGCCCGGCCTCGCGCAGCCTTTCGTGTTCGGGAAAGGGATCGTCGAAAAAGGCGGTGCTGAACGGGTCCAGATCAGACTGCGGAAGGGTCAGGGTATCAAGGCTCATGCGGCGGCTCCTTTCGCGATCACGCCCAGATGCTGTTCCAGCGGTCCGGGGTCTGCCAGCAGATCGGCGCTTGGCGCCTGGTGGACGATTTCACCGCGATCCAGGATCACGGCGCGGTCGGTGACTTTCAGGATCTTGCGGGCGTGCTGCTCGACAATGATCGTCGCCATCCCCTCGTCGCGGATGATCCGGCGGATCGAGGTCAGCAACTGCTCGACAATGATCGGGGCCAGCCCCTCGGTCGGTTCATCCAGAAGCAGCAGGCGTGGGTTCAGCATCATTGCGCGGCCGACGGCCAGCATCTGCTGTTCGCCGCCCGACAGTTGGCCACCCATGTTGCCGCGCCGCTCCTGCAAACGGGGGAACATCTCATAGACGCGGGCCAGCGACCATTTGCCCGGCAGCGCGGTCGCGGTCAGGTTTTCCTCGACCGTCAGCGAGCGGAAGATGTTGCGCTCCTGCGGGACCCAACCGATGCCCGCGCGCGCCCGCGCTTCGGGCGGTAGTGCGCTGATGTCGCGCCCCGCCAGCGACACCTGACCACCAAAGCGGCGCGTGACGCCGATGATGCTGTCCAGAAGCGTGGTCTTGCCGACGCCGTTCCGGCCCAGGACCGCCAGCGCCTCGCCCTCGGCCAGGGTCAGGCTGAGGCCGGGGATGACGACGGCGTCGCCATGGCCGGCGCGAAGGTCGCGGATGCTCAGAAGTTCAGGCATGTTCACTGCTCCCCAGATAGACGGCCTGCACGCGGGGATCGGCCATGATCTCGGCCACCGATCCGCTGGCGAAAAGCGCGCCGTTCACCAGCACGGTGATGCGTTCGGCAAAGGCAAAGACCAGATCCATGTCGTGCTCGATCAGCAGGATCGACACGTCGCGCGGCAATTCGGCCAAGGTCTCAAGCAGTTCTCCGCGCTCGGCCTCGGGGACACCGGCCGCGGGTTCGTCCAGCAGCAGCACCCTTGGCTTCGAGGCCAGCGCCAGCGCGATCTCCAGCAGGCGCTGCTTGCCATAGGGCAGAAGCCGCGTCGGATGGTCCATCACATCGGTCAGGCGGAACCGTTCGATCAGGCCGGTGATCTCGGCCATGATGTCGGCGCGGGTACCGATCCGGCGCCAGAAATCGGCCCCGGCCCCCCTGCGCTCGGACACGGCAAGGCCAAGAGATTCAACCGGAGTCATAGCTCCGAACAACTGGTTGATCTGGAAGGTCCGGCCCATGCCCAGACGGGCGCGCTGGATCTGGTTCTTGCCGGTGACATCCTGTCCGCCCAGCAGGATCTTGCCGCCATTGGCAGGCAGAACCCCGGTCAGAAGGTTGACGAAGGTGGTCTTGCCCGCGCCGTTGGGTCCGATCAGCGCATGGCGCGCGCCCTGCTCCAGCGTCAGCGAGACCTTGTCGGTCGCGACCAGCCCGCCGAAACGCTTCTCAAGTCCGATGGTTTCCAGTGCGGCGGTCATGCCCGACCCTCCCCACGGATGCGGCGCAGAAGGGCGCGGGGGGCGTTGTCGATCCGGTCGCGGCCAATCAGCACCACGATCAGCAGCACGAGTCCCATCCAGAACATCCAGTACTCGGGCGTGATCGCCGAAAACCAGTCCTGCAGCAGCTTGAAGACGATGGCGCCGACCAGCCCGCCGTAAAGATAGCCGACCCCGCCAAGGACCAGCACCAGCAGCACATCCGCCGAACGGTGAAAGGCAAGCACATCCAGTGATACGAACATGGTGGTCTGCGTCAAAAGCCCGCCCGCAAGCCCGGCGATCATCGCCGAAAAGGCATAGATCCCCAGAATGCGCGACCCGACCGGAATGCCCATGCTGCGCGCGCGCAGCGCATTGTCCCGGATCGCCCGCAAGGACAACCCATAGGGGGAACTGACCACCCGGCGCGCGACCAGGAAGGTGACGAAGGTCACGACCAGGCAATAGGCATAGGCGGTGGTGCCAAACAGGTCGAACTCAAACCGCCCGAAAAGCGGATCGATCATCACGCCTTGCAGACCGTCCGCGCCGCCGGTCAGCCAGGCCGCGCGGTTCGCTGCCTCAAGCAGCAGCATGGCGATGCCCAGCGTGACCATCAGCCGCGTCAGGTCCGACGCCCGCAGCAACAGAAGCGGTCCGGTCAGAAGCCCCAGCAGTCCCGCAGCCAGCCCGGCAATCGCAAGCCCGGTCAAAGGCTCGCCCGTCAGATGAACCGAGGTCAGCCCCGCGGCATAGGCCCCCAGCCCGAAAAAGGCGCCATGGCCTAGCGAAACGACGCCCGCATAGCCGATGATCAGGTCCAGAGACAGCGCGAAAAGACCAAGGATCACGATCTCGGACAGCAGCAGATGGCGGTCAGGCAGCAGGAAGAAGCTTGCCGCTGCCACCAGCCAGAACAGGATCTCGGCCGGTTTCCAGCGTACGCGGCGCATCAGGTCGCGGCTGGCCCGCCGCTCGGTTTCGGGCGGCGCCGCGCTGCCGGCAGGGATAAGGGTGGTGGTATAGGTCATCGGCATCTCCTCAGCGGGCGGGAGCGATCAGACCCTGCGGACGCAGGACCAGAAGCACGATCATCAACAGATAGATCAGGAAGGCCCCAAGCTCTGGGACGTAGTATTTCCCGGCGACATCGGCGGTCCCGATGATCAGCGCGGCCAGGAAGGGACCGGTCAGGGTCGCCGTGCCGCCGATGGTGACGACGATCAGCACATAGACCATGATCTTCAGCGGGAATGTCGGGTCGAGGCCCATGATCTCGATCCCCAGCGCCCCGCCCAGACCGGCAAGGCCCGAGCCGACAGCAAAGGTCGCCGCGAAGATGCCGCCGACATTGATCCCCAGCCCGCGTGCGGCGCGTTGGTCATCGACCGCGGCGCGCAGCCTTGCACCAAAGGCGGTGCGCGTCAGCACCAGTTGCAGCCCGATGACCAGCGCCGCGCAGACCACGATCAGGAAGGCGCGGTAGCGCCCGATGTCGACACCCGCGACCTGAAACCGGCCCTGCAACCAGCTTGGCAAGGTGATCAGCATCTGGCTGGAACCCAAGCTCCAATCCGCCGCCGCCACGGCCATGAAGACCAGTGCGATGGAAAACAGCACCTGGTCCAGATGGCTGCGCCGGTAAAGGCGGGCGTAAAGCGTGCGCTCGGCCAGAACGCCAACAAGGGCAGAGATGGCGAAGGCAAGTGGCAGCGTCAGGATGAAGGGCACCCCCAGCCGGTTCATGGCCAGCGCCGTGACATAGCCGCCGATCATGGCGAAGGCACCGTGGGCGAGGTTCACGAAATTCATCAGCCCCAGCGTCACGGCCAGCCCCGAGGCCATGACGAAAAGCAGCATTCCATAGGCGATGCCGTCGATCAGGATGGTCAGCATGGGTGCATTCCCTGGCATGCAGGCCCCCGGTCCCGCGCAGCATGGCCGCGCGGGTCGGGATCCCTGCGATTGGCTTGGGGATCAGGAACCGGACTTGCCGGGGTCCCTCACCACTTCGAAGGTTTCGAACTCGACGTTCCAAAGCTGGTCGTCCTTGCGCTCGACACGGCGCAAATAGACGTTCTGGACGATGTCGCGGGTTTCAGGATCAAGGCTGACCGGGCCGCGCGGGCTTTCCCAAGCCAAGCCCTTCATCGCTTCGATCAGCTTGTCGCCATCGCCGTCGCCGCCTGTCTTTTCCAGCGCGGCATAGATCGCGTGCATGCCGTCATAACCACCCACGGCCATGAAGTTCGGACGCATCCCGGGATTGGCCTTCTGGAACGCCTCGACAAAGGCGCGGTTCGTGTCGCTGTCATGCGCGGCCGAGTAGTGGAAGCCCGTGATCGCCGCCAGCGCCGGGTCGCCCATGCCGTTCAGGATGTCGTCGTCGGTGATGCCGCCATCAGCCAGCAGTTTGACGCCCGACTTGTCCAGGCCCCGCTCGACAAACTGCTTCATGAACTGCGCACCCACGCCCGAAGGGACGAAGACGAAGATCGCATCAGGCTTGGCATCCACGACCTTCTGCAAGAAGGGCGAAAAGTCGGGGTTCTGCAGCGGCACGCGCAGGGTCTGCGGCACCTCTCCGCCCGCCGCGCCGAAGCTGGCGACAAAGGTCTTTTCTGCGTCGATGCCGGGGCCATAGTCGGAAACCACGGTGATCGCGCGCTTGATCCCCTGCTGCGCCGCCCATTCCGCGATCTTCGAGGTGACCTGCGGCGTCGTATAGCTGGTGCGCACGACATAGGGCGAGGCCTCGGTGATCGACGAGGTCGCGGCCGCCATCACCACGGCCGGCACCTTGGCGCGCGTGGCCAGCGGCGCGGTCGCCATCGCCAGCGGAGTCAGGCCGAAACCGGCGATGACGCCGACCTTTTCACGCACGATCAGTTCCTGCGCCACGCGTTTCGTGGTGTCTGCAACCCCGGCATCGTCCTTGACGACCAGCTCGACCTTGCGGCCCGCGACCTCATCGCCATGTTCGGCGATGTAAAGCTTAGCGGCCGCCTCGATCTGCCGCCCGGTCGAGGCGAAGGCCCCGGTCATCGGCAGGATCAGGCCGACCTTGAAGGGCTCGCCTCCGGTGGCAAGCGCTGGCATTCCGGCAAGCGCGGTCGAGGCCGCCAGGACTGCGCCCAGCAGCAGGCTTCGTCTTTGCATCGGTAAATTCCTCCCTATGGTTGCGGCAGCCCCCTCTGCTGCCGTTGACTTGGTGGGTCGGTCAGCCGGCTTGGTCCCCCGGCTGACGGATCAGGCTTGCGCCGCGGATCTGGTCCAGCAGGCGGCTGGATTCGACGGCGCGCGTCAGATTGCGCAGCGACAGCCGCGCATGTTCCCGCATGATCGCCTCGGCCCGCGCGCCCTGGCGCGCGGCGATGGCTTCGACCACGGTGCGGTGATGGTCCTGGCCGATGCGCAAATGCTGGCGCGCGGCGCGGTCGCTTTCATACATCCCAACCAGCGCGCTGGCCGAGGCAAAGGGCCGGTTGTTCGCCCGTTCGATTTCCTGGATCATCAGCGCCGAGCCGGTGCCTTCGACCAGGCTGCGGTGAAAGCGGGCGTTCAGTCTTTCGTAATTCGGCAGATTGCCACGGTCGAAACTTTCGTCGTTCAGCAGCGCGTCCAGTTCCGCCAATATCTTGCGAAGCTGGTCCAGCACATCGGGCGCGGCGCCACGTTCAGCCAGAAGGCGGGCGCAAAGCCCCTCCAGCGTGCCGCGAAGCTCGATGGTCTCGGCGATCTCGACCGGGGAAAGCTGGCGGATCAGATATCCCCCGGTGGCCTGCTGGGTCAGCAGCCCCTCATCGGTCATGCGCTGAAGCGCGGCGCGGATCGGGGTGCGCGACATCGACAGCATCTCGGCCAGTTGCGTTTCGGTATAACGCTGGTCGGGTTGCAGCTTGCCGCCGATAATCATGTCGCGCAGCGTCATGGCCGCGCGCACGGTCTGGTTCTGCCCCGCCCTGATCTGCTCTGCACGATCCATCGGCAATCCTCTCCCTTGGGCTCGTCTGTATACAGCGATACGGATCCAAAGAAGCAAAACCGCCATATTGTGCGACCTAAGTAGTATCTATGCCGAAATATGAACATCGCGTGTATACAAGCGATTGATTGATGGCGGAACAACCTGCGGGAGAGCGGAACAGAAAAGGCCCCGCCGGAGCGGGGCCTTGATGCTTGAATCGACGGGCGTTTGTCCGTGCGGCCTACTTCTGGGCCGCTTTCTCGACGAAGGCGTTAGTATAGGTCTTGGTCACGTCGACATTCGCCGCCGCGATCTCGGGCGAATTGAAGTTCATGACCTTCAGCACCGCCTCGGCCGCTGCCGGGTCCATCTTGCCGTCTTCCGAAATCATCTCGAGGCTGTTTTTCAGCGACTCGGCATAGATCACGGGATCGCCGATCAGATCCTGCGGCATCTTTGCGGCGATCTCTTCCGGGGACGACTCGTGGATGTAATGCAGCGTGTCGACGATGGCCGCGGCCAGCGCCTGCGTCTGTTCGGGGTGGCTGTCGATCCACTCCTGGCGCGTATACAGCGCGCCGCCGGAATAATCGGCACCGAACAGCTTCACGGCATCCGCCTCTTTGCGGGTATCTACCAGCAGCTTCAGGTCGTCATGGCGCTGCTTCAGCTGCGAGATCGCCGGATCCAGCGTGACCACCGCGTCGATCTGGCCCTGCTCAAGCGCGGCGACCGCCGTGGCGCCCACGCCCACGCCGACAACCGAGGCGGCGTTCGGATCAAGCCCTTCGCGCGACAGCATGTATTTCAGGAAGAAATCGGTCGACGAACCCGGCGCGGTGACCCCGACCGTCTTGCCGGCGAGATCCGCGATGGTGTTGATCTTGTCGTTCTCGTCCGGGGCGACGACCAGCGCGATACCCGGAAGGCGATCCATGACCACGAAGGATGCCAGCTGCTGCTTCTTGGCGGCCAGGCTGATCGTGTGTTCATAATAGCCCGAAACGACATCGGCGCTGCCCCCGACCACGGCCTTCAGCGCGGCCGAGCCGCCCTTGAAGTCGATCAACTCGACATCGACGCCGTGCTTTTCGTAATTGCCCAGCTGCTCGGCCAGAACGGTCGGCAGATAGCAGATGCAGCTGGACCCGCCGATGGCGATCTTGATGGTTTCGGCCGCGGCGGGAAGGACGCTTGCCGATGCGATCAGCCCGGCAATAATCGTGGTGCGAAGTTTCATGTTTCCTCCCTGGGACATGTCAGTGTTGCTGGTCGCTGTCGGGACGCCAGACCAGAAGCCTGCGCTCGGCCAACGTCACCAGCCAGTCGATGATGAGAACGAATGCCGACAGCACGAACATCCCGGCAAAGACGCCCGCGATGTCGAACATGCCTTCGGCCTGCGCGATCAGATAACCAAGCCCCGCCGAGGCACCCAGGTATTCTCCGACCACCGCGCCGACCACCGCAAAGCCGATCGAAATGTGCAGCGACGAGAACACCCAACTGAGCGCCGATGGCAGATAGACGTGGCGCAGCAGTTGCCTTTCGTTCATCCCCAGCATCCGCGCGTTCTGCAACACGGTGCGGTTCACCTCTTTCACGCCCTGATAGACGTTGAAGAAGACGATGAAGAAGACCAGCGTGAACCCCAGCGCGACCTTGGACCAGATGCCAAGCCCGAACCACAGCGTGAAGATCGGGGCCAGGACGACCCTCGGCAACGCGTTCGCGGCCTTGATATAGGGGTCGAACACCGCCGCCAGCTTGGGACGGCGCGCCAGCCAGAAGCCCAGCACCAGGGCCGCGACCGAACCGATGACAAAGGCCAGCGCGGCCTCGATCAGGGTGATCCACAAGTGGTACCAGATCTGCCCGGTCGAGAACCAGACGATGACCTGTTTCACCACATCCATCGGGGTCGAGAAGAAGAACTGGATCCGCGACGGATCACCGAACAGCGGAGTCTGGGTCAGCACCCACCAGAAGCCAACGGCCACGACCGCAACCAAAGCCTGCAGGCTAAGAAGAACGAGTTTGGACATCACGCTTTCATCCCCGTGCCGTGGCCATATGCTTTCAGGACCTGTTCCTTCAGGATGTGCCAGATATCGCGATGCAGGCTTTGGAATTCCGGCGTCAGCTTGATTTCCGAGACATCACGCGGACGGTCCAGCGTGATCGGGAAGTCGCCGATGATGCGCGCATCCGGTCCCGTCGACAGGATCACCACCCGGTCCGACAACGAGATCGCCTCCTCAAGGTCATGGGTGACGAACATCACCGCCTTGCGGTCCTGCTGCCACAGGTCCAGCAGCAGGTCGCCCATGATCAGCCGCGTCTGCGCGTCCAGCGGACCGAAAGGTTCGTCCATCAGCAGGATCGCCGGGTCGCGGATCAGCACCTGCGCCATCGCGACGCGCTTGCGCTGGCCGCCCGACAGCATATGCGGATAACGATCGCCGAAACCGCGCAGGCCCACGCGAGTTAGCCACTGATCGGCCCGCGCCAACGCCTCGCGCCGGGGCGTTCCGGCGATTTCCAGCGGGATCGCGACATTGTCACGCGACGTCTTCCACGGCATCAGCGCATCGGCCTGAAACAGGTATCCGGCATCGCGGTTCAGCCCCTCAAGCGGCTTCCCGTGGATTTCGACCGTCCCGCCCGAAGGCTTCAGAAGCCCGGCGGCAGCGTTGAGCAGGGTGGACTTTCCCGAACCGGTCGGGCCGACAATGGCGACGAATTCGCCCTTTTCAACGCGCAGATCCGCACCTGCGACCGCGCGAAAGGGCGCCTTTCCGCTGACATTGAAGCTGATGTCCACAGCCTTTAACGAAATGGCTGACTCCATGCAGCTCCCCCTTAAAAATTCCCGCATTCGACTTCCGCCTTGCGACCCAACCCCGCCGCGAAACGCGCGGCGCACCTTAACGCGCGAGTAGAAGGCGCTTCAAGGTCAGTCGCGCAACTTCGCCGAAGCCCGGCGGATGCCCCAGGGAAAGCCCGAAGGTCAAGGGGAAGGCGGCATGACGAAACGTGAAATGGTGATGAATGCCGCTTTGATTTCAAGCCGTCAGCGCGGGAACCTCGGCACGAACTTCCGACCAACTCACATACGGCGCCCCGGCGCGGCCGCGACCGGGTCGGGCGAACGCGAGAGGGAACGCTAACGCCCGCTCAGCTCGCGCAGGAAAGCCGCGCGATCAAGATCGTTGCCTTCAGCCGCGAAGATCGACGCATCAAGCCGTCGCAGCGACGCGGGATCGACAGCGCGCCCGAAGCGCTTTTCATGCCCAGCATATTCCAGCGCCACGCGGCGCAACTCCAGCAGATCACCTTCCGCGGCGGCTTTGCGCAGCGCGCCGGAATGCGGGTTCGGCAACCAGCGGCGCCAGTCCGGTACCCGCAATCCCTGTCCGCGCAGCGCCAGCCCTAGCGCCAGCGCCGCCCCTGCTGCGACCACGCCAATCAGCGACCAGCGCGATACCGCACCCGTGCTGCCCCCAATATTCGCGCCAAGCTGGCCGTAACCGAAGATGACCGGCTGCGTGATGGAGCCCCGCATCTCGCGCTTGGCAAGGTCGAACCACGAAAACCGGATCGGAGGCAGCGTTCCCTGTTCACCGGTGATCGGTCGCAGGCTCCATTCCCATTCCACGAAGGCCAGTGGTCCCTTTTCGGTCAGCCGCGTCTCGCGCTTTTCGGGGGAAGTGAAGCTGATCAGCCATTTCTCGCGCAGGTCGGGGCGCGGGGGCAGCAGGTGCGCCATGGTGTTTTCGGCGGTGATGGTGATGCGACGATGAATGGTCTGATCGTCGCGGATGTGGGCAGGGTCATCCGACAGCTCGTCCGTGACCTTCAGGTTGCGCGCCACCAGTGGCAAACCCGGCGCGGGATAGGGGCCGATCGCGATCGTGACCGGCGGCGCCTCGACCACGATTTCGCGCCGCGTCGCGCCCTCGGCCTTGGTCAGGTGATGCGAGACTGGCCCGATCACCAGATTGCCCGGCTTGCGCGGGAAAATGGCGATCTGGCGTTCGAACACGCGGCGCTGGACGCCGTTCACGCGCTCATCCCGCCAATCGTCGGGCAGAAGCTGCATCCAGTCATAGGCGGCCGAGTCGGGAAAGGTCATGTCCTCCAGCGCGATGAAGCCGTCATATTCGCCGCGAACAGTCAGGCGGATCATCTCGCCCACCACGGGCCGCCCTTCGGGCAGGACAAGGCGCAGGCTGTCCTCGGCCCGCGCAGGCGCGGCCAGCAGCAGAAGCAGGATCAGCAACCGGATCACCACGGCTCCCCCTCGGCCGGGCGGATCAGGCCAAGGGCGGCGCGCCGTTCATATTCCGCGCGCAGCCGAAGGCGCAGGAATTCGCCGGGATCATCGGACAGCGTCTCAAGCCATTCGTCGCTGGCGGACAGCCCCCGCGCCTCGACATCGCGCTTCCAGTGGATCATCAGGACGCCCGAAGTCGCATTCTGGGTCGTGTCCGCTGGTCCCAGCCCCCCGGCTGCGGCAATCCGTCCCGGCACGGTGCTGTCCCCCTGCTCGGGCGGGATCATGGCGTTGACCAGTTCGCGGTTGGCACGCGCCTCGGCATCGGCGGGGTTGGCAAACAGCACGGCATCGAAATAGGCCCGCGACAGGGAATACTGCCCGGTCCCGGCCAAGCTGAGGCCGCGATTATAGGTCTGGGTCCGCCCCGCCTCGGCGAAAGCGGCGTCGGCCCCGGCATAGTTGCCCGCGCGATACAGTGCCACGCCCCGCTCGGACGGGTCTGGCAAAAGATGAGATGCGAGCGCGGGCTGCCCCGCCCACAACGCGACCCGCCCCAGCGCCTGCCGCCCCGAGATGGCCAGCGCCAGCACGGCAAGGACCAGCAGATACCTCATGCCTGTCTCCGGAATTGCCAGAGCAGAGGGATCAGCGCCAACAGGGCAAACAGGGGGCCAAGATCCTGATACTGCAGCGCCACCATGGCCGGATCGCGTTCGACGGTCGAACGGGACAGGGCCGCGACAACCGGTCCCGGCTGGGTCGCGGGCACCACCCGTTCGGCGATGCGCGCGAGTGCGGTGGCATCGGCGACGGGATTGCCCGTGACGCTGAGCGCCTGGACCCGGACCCCGGCTTCACGCAGGCGCTGTGCCTCGGCCTCGGCGGCGGCGTCGATGCCGCCCCCGTCCGAAATGACGACCAGATCGGCATGGGCAAGCCCGGCCAGCATCTTGCCCGCCAAGGCCAGCGCTGCAGAGGGGCTGCTGCTTTTGTCGGGCATCGTTTCCGCATCAAGGACCGAGAGCAGGCTTTCCAGCACCCGCGGATCGGCGGTGGGGGCACTGGCGCCATAGGCCTCGCCCGCGTAAAGGATCAGCCCCACGGGACGACCGGGCAGGCTGGCCATGATCTGGGCAGCGCCCGCCTGCGCATCCGCAAGCCCCCCGCGCGTGACCGATCCAGACATGTCCAGCGCGATGACCACCGCATCGCTTTGCGCAAAGACCGGCGCATCGCCGCGTGGCAGGGCTGGACCGGACAGGCCCACCGCCAGCGCCGCCGCGCCCAGAAAGGGCAGCAGTCTCAGCCAGCCGGGCGCGGCGCGGACCTGACCCAAGGCCGCCAGGCCGGCCAGCATCTGCGGCGACAGGACCGACTGCCAGCCCCCGGCATCCGGGCCACGCCGCCACATCACCCAGGCCGCCAAACCCAGCAGAGGAACGGCAAGCAGCCACCAGGGACGCAGCAGGATCATCCGCGCCTCCATCCCGCCAGCAGCAGCAGGACCAGCGCAAGCGCCCCCGGCCATGCCCACAGCGACTGCCAGAAGCGAAGCGGCGGGCGTTCGCCGGGGTTTGGCTCCAGCTCGTCCAGCGTGGCGGCCATCGCCTCAAGATCGGCCATGCCGCGCACGCGGAACGTGGTTCCCCCAGAGGCCTCGGCCACGTCGCGCAAGGTCTTTGCGTCGACGGCATCGCGGGACTTCGGCTGTGTCTCCAGGTCGTCGGGGCCAAGCGCAATGGTATGGACGCGGATGCCGTGTTCGGCAGCCAGCCGGGCCGCGTCGACGGAACCGACCTTACCTGACGTATCGACCCCGTCCGACAGCAAGACCACGACCCGGGTCGGTGCGTCGCTGACCGCGAGCCGCCGCATGGCCAGTCCCAACCCATCCGAAATCGCGGTCGCCCTCCCGGAGATGCCGATCTGCACCTCGTCGATGGCGCGCGCCACGGCGGCGACGTCAAAGGTCACGGGCTGTGCAAAATAGGCTCGGTCGCCGAAGACCACCAGCCCGATCCGGTCGCCCTTGCGCGCCGCGACAAAGGCCGAAGCCACCCGTTTCACCGCGTCGAGGCGCGAGATTGGCTGCCCATCCAAGGCAAAATCCTGTTTCTCCATGCTGCCGGACAGGTCCAGAGCCAGCACGATGTCCCGTCCAGACGCGGGCAGCAGCGACGATTGCCTGTCCATCTGCGGCCCGGCCAGCGCCACGATCAGCAGCACCCAGGCCAGCGCCGACAGCCACCAACCACCACGCCGTGCATTGTCAACCAGCCCGCCAAAGACCTGCGGGGGCACGATCAGCCCGCCCCGCGCGGCACCCGCGGGCAAAAGCCGTACAAGAAACGGCAGGGGCAGCAGAAGAAAGGCAAGCGGAAAGGCAAATCCCATCAGCGCGCGCGCCTTGCAATCCGCTCGATCTCGGGCGGGGGCGGTGGCGGCGCGGCGCCATAAGCGGCGGGGCGCAGGGCTTCGGGCAAGCGTCCAAGGATGCGCGCAATCGCCAGAAGCCGCTCTTGCGGCGGCAAGTCGCGGGTCCCGCGGATGCGCTCGGCGCGCGAAACGCGGCGGCGCAGCAGCGGCGACAGGGCCGCCGCCAGCAGCACGCCCGCCAGCAGACCCAGCCCGAACAGCGCCAGAAATTCCGGCCAACCCGCCCCCTGCATCGTCGGCGGCAGGCGCGAAGGCGCAAGCTGGGCCATCAGGTCATCGCCCGTCATCGGCACCCACCAGATCGGGATGCGCACCAAGCCGGCGCAGATGGGCCAGCAAGGGCTGCGGATCAAAGGGCGACAGCCGACCATGCCTGCTATGCGCACCGTCGCTGACCGCCAGCGTCGCGGCCGGGGGGGCAGCCTCTGCCGGGTCAAGGATCACATGCACCTCGAACCGGCGTCCCTGCGCCAGGCGCGTCAAGGCAGCATCGGCGTCGGCCAACCCCTCTGGCCCGGTCGCCAGGTGGACACGTCCGCCGGGCGGGACCATGCGCATGGCGCGCGCCAGCGCCGGGACAAGCGTCACCGCCCCTGCCCGACGCGTCAGCGCCGCATCATGCCCCCGCGCAAGTGCGGACGCGATCTCCTGCATATGCGAGACCCCGGCAGCGGGGTTCACGACCAGCGGCGCGTCCTCACCCACGACCAGCAACCCGACCGAGCCGCCACGCCCGACCGCGCGCCAGCCCAGCATGGCAAGATGCCGTGCCGCGCGAACCGAACGCAGCGCTGTCCCCGTGCCCCAAAGCATGGGATGGCGGAAATCGGCGACCAGCAGGGTGCTGTCGTCGCGGTCCTCGTGAAAGCTGCGGACATGAAGCTGGCCGGTCCGGGCGGTCGCGGCGGGGTCGATCCGGCGCAGGTCGTCGCCATCGGCAAAGGCCCGGATCTCGCGCAGGTCCATTCCCTGCCCGGCGACGCGGGCAGGGATCGCCCCCGCGCGGCGGCTGGCGGGGCGCTGGCGCTGCATGCGGTCGGGTGGACGCAGGCTCATCAACTCGGCCATGGTCAGGCGCAGGCCGGGATGATCCAGCGCTGCCGGAATTGTCACCACGGGCGCACCTCGCGCAGGGCCTGCGCGATCAGGCTGCGGCCGGTCCGCCCTTCGCCCTGTGCTTGCCAGCTTGGGATCAGACGATGGGCCAGCGCATCCTCGGCCAGTTCCTCGACATCCTCGGGGATGCCATAGTCGCGCCCGGCCATCCAGGCCCGCGCCCGGGCCGCCGCGGCAAGCGCCAGCGTGCCGCGGGGCGAGACGGGATGCTCGACCCATTCATGCACCGCGCCGCCTTGGCGCGTCGCCATGACCAGCCGGACGATGAAATCCTTCAACGCCGGGGCCAGGTGCACGGCCGCGACCTGGTGCTTAGCGGCATGGATCTGGGCCTCGGAGATCAGGCCGGCCACTGCGGTCGGCGGGGCCAGCGTCTCGGCCTCGACAAGGTCAAGGATGCCGCGCTCGGCCTCGGCATCCGGCAGGTCCAGGCTGAGATGCAGCAGGAACCGGTCCATCTGCGCTTCGGGCAGGGGGAAGGTGCCCTCATGCTCGATCGGGTTCTGGGTCGCGACGACCATGAAGGGGTCGGGCAGTGCCCGGGTGGTGCCGCCGGTGGTCACCTGGTTCTCGGCCATCGCCTCCAGCAGAGCCGACTGCACCTTGGGTGGCGCCCGGTTGATTTCGTCGACCAGCACCAGCGAATGGAAGATCGGCCCCGGCACGAAGTCGAAACCACCGCTTTCGGCGCGAAAGACCTGCGTCCCGGTCAGATCCGAGGGCAGCAGGTCCGGCGTCGACTGAATGCGCGCGTGGCTGCCCGACAGGCTGGCGGCAAGGCGCTTGACGGCACGGGTCTTGGCGATGCCGGGGGGGCCCTCCAGCAGGACGTGACCGCCCACCAGCAATGCGATCACCAGCCGTTCGGCAAGCCGTTCATGACCGATCAGACCATTGGCGACGCCTTCGGCCAGACGCGCGACAGCCTGCGCGTCAACATGTTCCAGATGCGACATTTTCCTTCTCCCTGGCCCGACGCTGGCCCGAGATGGCGAATTCGCCAAGCCGAATAGCCGCTTCTACGACGAAGGGCTGAGGGGTCCGCCACGGGCAAGCGCGTCCAGGATCATGTCCGCGCGATGCAGAAATTCATCCCGCCCCGGGGGCAGGTCAAGCTCTCCGATACGCTGCTGCCAATCGGTCGTGGCGCTGGCAAGGCCATTTGGCAGGCCAAGCTCGGCCAGCGTCACCGCCACTTCGCGCATCTCGGCGGCGCGACGGCGGCCATGGACCAACATCCGCTCAAGATTATAAGCCGCCTGCCGTGACCATTCTATGGCAGGATTGGATGCCTTGAGCGAGGCCAGAACCTGTTCCTCGACCCCCGCGCGGCGTGCGGCCAGCAGGCATTCCGCTGTCAGTGCCTCCATGCCCTTGACCATGACCGAGCGGATCATCTTGATCGAGGACGCATCGCCGACCGCCGGTCCCGCGATCTCGGCCTGCATCCCCAGCCCTGAGAGCGGCAGCCCGGCCGAGTTCACATGGGGACCGGCGATCAGCAGCGGCGTAAGGTGCAGACGCGGATGAACCGGCGCCATGATCGCGACATCGACATAGCGGGCCCCCACCCCTTCGACGATCTCTGCCGCCTTTCGCTTTGCCCCCGGTGAACAGCTGTTTCCGTCCAGCCAGAAGGCGCCGGGCGCAAGATACGCCGCCGATTGCGCGGCCGCCTCGACCGCGCGATCGGCGGTGACAAGGCAAAAGACCGCCTGTGCGCCCTTCAGCGCCGACGCCCGGTCGGGGGAAAGCAGCACGCCGCAGCGCGCGGCCCGCGCGCGGGGCAACTCTGCCAAGGCGGAATCGTCGGATTTCAGGTCATAGGCCCGCACCCGCCGGGCAGCCTCCGCGCCCCAACCGGTGGCAAATGCCTCGGCGGCCTCGCCAAAGCCGATGAATGCAAGTCGGGGGGCGTCGCCTTGGGTCATCCCAATCCTCCATCTCCCGACAGGACTAGCGGCGTCGGGGCGCAGGACAAGGGATCATAGCGCCAGCTTATGGACCCGCACGCGCTTCGGAATAGCCGCGCATCGTGACAGCACCATGCCGGCATCCTTGCGGACACCGGCATGAAAGTTGCCTGAGGACGGGGCTAGTGGCTTTCCTGCCCGACCGCGCCGCGATGGCGCAGGCGCGCGACCAGTTGCAGCAACTTCGGCACGACCAGCAAAGCCAGCCCGATCGCCATGATTGCACTGCACAGCGCGGTTTCGCAGAACACCGACAGCGAACCGTCCGACAGCACCATGGACTGGAAGAAGGCGTTTTCGGCCTTGTGACCCAGCACCATCGCAAGGACCAGCGGCGCCAACGGATAATCCAGTCGTGTCAGCAAGTATCCGACCAGTCCGAAGACCAGAACCACCCACAGGTCAAATGTCGCGCTGGACACCGTGTAGCCGCCGACAAAGCAGATCGCGACGATCATCGGCCCGATGATCGAGAACGGCACGCGCAGCAGCGCCGCGAACATCGGCACGGTCAGCAGGACCAGAATGACCCCCACGATGTTCGAGACATACATGCTGGCGATCAGGCCCCAGACGAAGTCGGGCTTGGTGGCGAACAGCATCGGTCCGGGGGTCAGGCCCCAGATCATCAGACCGCCCATCATCACCGCCGCAGTGGCCGAGGACGGCACGCCAAGCGCCAGCATCGGCAGCATGGCGCAGGTGCCCGCGCTGTGGTCTGCGGTTTCGGGGGCGACGATGCCCTCGGGTCGGCCCGTCCCGAAGGCCGCGCCCTTGCGCGAGGCTTGGCGGGCGATGCCATAGCTCATGAACGAGGCGGCAGTGGGTCCCCCCGGCGTAATGCCCATCCAGATCCCGACCAGTCCCGAGCGGACCGTCGTCGCCCAGTAGCGCGGCAGTTCGGCGATGGTGCGCAGCATGTCGCGCAGGTCGATGCGGGACGAAACGCCGCGGAAATGCAGCCCCTCCTGCACGGTGGCCAGCAGCTCGCCGATCCCGAACAGGCCGATGACCACCACAAGGAAGCTGATGCCCCCCAGAAGGTCAGAGAAGCCGAAGGTCAGGCGAACCTCGCCGGTGACATTGTCCATGCCGACCGAAGCCAGCAGCAGGCCCGCCGTCAGCGACACCACCGTCTTGGTCGCAGAGGCGCTGCCCATTCCGATGAAGGCCGCGAAAGCCAGGAAATAGACCGCGAAATATTCCGGCGCGCCAAAGCGCAGCGCGAAGCGCGAAGCCCAGCCCGCCAGCAACGTGATGACGATGACGCCGATCAGCGCGCCGATGCCCGCCGACATGAAGGCCAGCGTCAGTGCCCGCGTCGACTGGCCCGAACGGGCCATCGGATAGCCGTCAAAGGTCGTCGCGACCGAGCTTGGCTCTCCGGGGATGTTGAACAGGATCGAGGTGGTCGAGCCGCCAAACAGCGCGCCCCAATACATCGAGGACAGCAGGATGATCGCGGCCGTCGGATCCAGCGAAAACGTCAGCGGGATCAGCAGCGACACCCCGTTCGGCGCGCCCAGTCCGGGCAGGACGCCGACCACAAGGCCCAGCAGCACGCCCGCCACCATCAGCAGAAGATGCAGGGGCGTGATGGCGACGCCGAAGCCGTGCATCAGAAGGTCAAGATTTTCCATTGCGCGAGCTTTCTCAGTAGATGCCCAGAAGCGGCTCGATCGGGCCCTTCAGCAGTGGGACGAGGAAGGCGATCTCGAAGATCACGTAAAGCGCAAGCGAGAAGCCCAACCCGAATGCCAGCGCGACCCAAAGGCGATAGCCTCCGGTCCGCCACGCGCTCCAGGCGATATAGGCCGCCGCGCCGACATAGATCCCCATCACCAGCGTCAGGATCACAAAGGCGATCATGGTGCCACCAAAGCGGGCCAGCCGCCCCAGCCGTTCGCCGTCCAGGAAGGGTTCCTCGATCTCGCCCTGTCCTTCGCGGACAAGCGCGGCCCTGTGCGCGACAAAGGCGGTGCCAAGGTTCCACAGGCTTGCAAGGATCAGGATCACGCCGACATAGAACGGGAAATACCCGGATTCCGGGCCGGATTCCGACCAGCCGTGGCCCAGTTGCATCGCGCCGACCACTCCGGCCACGCCCAGTGCGCCGGTTCCGATGGCGGTCACTGCCTCGGCATGAAAACGTCTGACGGTCATTGCTTCCCCCCTGTCTCCGTCGATCCGAAAAGGGCTCGCGACCGACCGGCCGCGAGCCCTCGGGTCCGCCTTACTCGGTGGACCAGCCCTGCTCCTTGAAGACCGCGACGGTCTTGGTCTCGCTGTCGTTGACGAAGGACTTCAGGTCATCCCCGGTCAGGAAGGTGCCGGTCTGAGAGGTCTTGGTCAGGTAATCCTGCCATTCCGGAGAGTCGAAGACCGCCTTCAGCGCCTGTTGATAGAACGCGACGGCCTCGGGCGGGGTCTCGGCGGGCATCCAGACCGTGCGCGGCATCTGGTAGCTGTCGATGTTCAGGCCCTGTTCCTTGCAGGTCGGGATGTCCTGCCAGCCCATCTCGCCCTGGATCGGTTCGCTTTTCGCCATGCGCTGGGTCGAAACGACGCAAAGCGGGCGGATGGCACCCGCTTGCCATTGGCCGATATTCTCGTTCGGGTTGTTCGTATTCGCAGTGATGTGACCGCCTGCCAGCTGGACGCTGGCCTCGCCGCCGCCATTGAAGGGAACATATTTGAAGTCGACGCCTGCAGCATCTTCGATCAGCGCGACAAGAGTTTCGTCCACATCCTTGGACTGGCTGCCCCCGAAGACGATCTTGCCCGGTTCGGCCTTGGCCGCATCGGTCAGGTCGGTGATGGTCTTGTAGGGTGCGTCCGCCTTGACCCAGACGATGAACTCATCCATCGCCAGCGCCGCCACCGGTTGCAGATCGCTGACCGAATAGGCCAGTTTGGCCACATGGGGCAGCAGATAGGCGTTGTTGGTCGCGAAGATCAGCTTGCTGGGATCGGCCTTGTTCTGCTTGCCGTAAAGGAAGGCCTCGGCCCCCGATCCGCCGCCCTTGTTCAGCACGACGATCGGCTTGTCGATCAGCTTGTTGCGGGTCAGTACCGACTGAATGGTGCGGGCAAAGTTGTCCGAACCGCCGCCGGCGCCGGACGCCACCACGAACTCCACGGGACGGTCCGGGCTCCATTCGGCCCAGGCCGGGACGGACAGCAGCATCAGCGACGCGACAGACGCGCCAATTGCCTTTTTCATCATCGTTCTCTCCTCCACTGAATTGGACCGCGCCCTCCACGCGATCTGTCAGCCGGGCCCTGATGCAGGCCCGGCCGCCTTATTCCCCGACCGAGGCCGTAGCCCAGTCAGCCGCAAGCGCGGCGTGACCGTTGCTGCGGGGATTCAAGCTGGCCAGGCTGACGCCCAGGCGGGCAGCGGCGCGGGTCGCGCCCAGATCCGCCTTGCCCTTGCCAGCGATGTCATAGGCCGTGCCATGCGCCGGGGTGACGATCGGGAAGTCATAGCCGGCGATCAGGGTCACGCCCCGATCGAAGCCCAACAGCTTGATCGCGATCTGGCCCTGGTCGTGATACATGGTCACCACGGCGTCGAATTCGCCGCGGATCGCGCGGACGAACACCGTATCCGACGGGATCGGCCCCTTGACGTCGAACCCTTCTGCCGCCGCCATCTCGACCGCGGGGGCGATGATGTCCTCGTCCTCGTCACCGAAATTGCGGCCGTCGCCCGCATGGGGGTTCAGCGCCGCGACACCCATACGGGCACCGGGCTTGCCTGCGGCAGCCATGACTTCCGAGGTCAGGCGGATGCTGGACACGATCCGTTCGACGCTGAGACGGTCCGCAACCGCGCGCAGCGGGACATGCGACGTGACGCGCGCGTTCCAGACCTCATCAAGCACGTTGAACTCGCGGCCGCTGCGTTCGGCGCCCAGAACCGCATCGATGAAGCCGATCTCGTCGACATAGGCCGGACGCGCCAGGCGCATCGAGTGTTTGTTGAACGGGGTGAACATCACCGCATCGACCAGACCCGCCTTTCCCAACCGCAGGGCGGCGGCGAAGTTCTGCAGCGATGCCTCGCCCGCAGCCGGGTTCGACTGGCCAAGCGTGATTTCGTCCGACGCGCAATTCGCCAGGTCGACCAGCACATGCCGCGCGGGCAGCGTCTGGCCCAGCTCATCCTGGCCGATCACCTTCACGTCCAGTTCGACCCCGGCATGTTCGACGCCCATGCGCAGGACATTCTCGGCGCCGATGACGATCACTTCGTGGTCGCGCAGCTCTGGATCGGCCATCAGCTTGGCCGCCAGTTCGGGGCCAACGCCGCCTGCATCCCCCAGTGCCAGTGCAATCCGCATGTCGACGATTCCTCTTCCTCATCCCCAATAAAAAATTCTGTATACAATATTTCGTATCGCGTCCACTTCAAATTTGCGCTAGGATCGGAGCTGCCTTTGGAGTGCGACATGGATCTGCTGAACCAAACGATGGGCGCGCTGCGCGTCGACAAGGCCACGCTGCACGATCAGGTCGTGGCGCGGATACGTGACCTGATCGTCGAGGGGGCGCTGACACCCGGCTCGCGGATCGACGAATCCGCCCTGATCGAACAGCTTGGCGTATCCCGCACCCCCTTCCGCGAGGCGCTGCGCACGCTTGCCGCCGAGGGGCTGGTCGAAATCCGCCCGACCCGCGGCAGCGTCGTGCGCAAGCTGACGCCGGACGAGGTGTTCTCGATGCTGGAGGTGCTGGCGCAACTGGAGCGGCTGGCCGCCGAACTGGCCTGCAAACGCGCCACCGAAGACCAGATCGCAAGCCTGCTGGCGATGCATGACGAGATGCTGGTGTATTATGAAAAGCGTGAGCGGATGCCCTATTTCAAGCTCAATCAGGAGTTTCACCGCGGCATCGTCGGCCTGTCCGGAAACCCGGTTCTGGTGGAAATCCACGGAAACCTTCACGCGCGGCTGAAGCGCATCCGCTTCGTCGGCAATCGCGGCCCGGATTTCTGGGCCGACGCCGTGGCCGAACACGAGGAAATGGCCTTGGCCCTGCGGGCGCGCGACGGCGCGCAACTGGGCGAAATCGCGTCCCGGCACATGGTGAACACCTGGACACGGGTCCGCGACGCCGTCAGCTGAACGCCGCGCGATCAAGACAATTCCGGCTTTGCAGGGCCAGTCCTGTCTGACCCCAAAGCCCGGCCGCCGCTGGCCGCCCGCGTCGCCATAAGTCGCGAGGCGGCCAGTGCGTTGGCCGGCCGCTGCCGTCTTGACAGGCGGGCGCAAACTGGTCCTGATTCACCTATGGGGAAAAGCGATCTCCCCACGAGGCGGCAGCCGAAGATCGCGTTCCGATCCTGTTCACCCCGAACCCGAGGAGGGAACGCAGATGCCTGCGCCAGACGCCATCGCCTGCGACCAGCTTGCAAAGCTTGTGGGGACGCCACGCGCGCCCATGATTCTGGATATCCGACCCGCGGCCTCCCGCGCCAGCGATCCCCGGCTGATCGCATCGGCCCGGCCCTTGCCCGAGAACTCGCTGTCCGTCGCCCACATCCGCACCCTGTCCGCCGATCTTTCCGGTCCTGTAGTCGTGGCCTGCGACGCCGGACATGGCCGCAGTCAGGGCCTTGCCGCCCTTTTGAGACACCAAGGGCTGCGCGCCGAATACCTGGAAGGCGGCCATGCCGCCTGGGTCCAGGCCGGGCTGCCCACCTGCAACCCCGCCCCGATCACCCGGCTGGACGCGTCGGGCCGCAGCGTGTGGGTCACGCGCTCGCGCCCCAAGATCGACCGCATCGCCTGCCCCTGGCTGATCCTCCGCTTTGTCGATCCGCGCGCGGTTTTCCTGTATGTGCTGCCATCCGAGGTCTCATCGGTCGCTGATCTGGTGGGTGCCATGCCCTATGACATCGGAGACGTGTTCTGGAGCCACCGAGGCGAGGAATGCACCTTCGACACCATGATCCGGGAATTCGGCCTGCGGATTCCCGCGCTTGATCGGCTGGCCATGATCGTGCGCGGGGCGGATACCGACCGGCTGGACCTGGCACCAGAATGCGCGGGGCTGCTGGCCGCTTCGCTGGGACTGTCCCGGATGCACAGTGACGATCTTGCCCAGCTTGAGGCGGGGATGGGACTTTACGACGCCTTCTATCGCTGGTGCCGCGACGCCACCGGAGAACGGCACAACTGGGAAAATCACGCGGGCCCGGCCAGATGAGCAGGGATCCTGCCTTTCCATCGCTGTGGCAGGCCACCAAAGTCTGGGCGCGCATCGCCGCCCTGTCCTTTGGCGGGCCTGCCGGGCAGATCGCGATCATGCACCGCACCCTGGTCGAAGAGCGCAAGTGGCTGGGCGACAACCGCTTTCTGCACGCGCTCAACTTCTGCATGTTGCTTCCCGGCCCCGAGGCGCAGCAACTGGCCACCTATATCGGCTGGCTGATGCACGGGGTCAGGGGCGCGGTCATCGCGGGCGGGCTGTTCGTCCTGCCGGGCGTCGTCAGCATCATGGCGCTCAGCTGGATCTATGCGATCTGGGGCGAGGTCGGCCTCGTCTCGGGCCTGTTCTTCGGGTTGAAGGCCGCGGTGCTGGCAATCGTCCTGCAAGCCGTGGTGCGCGTCGGCAGCCGCGCCCTGCGGAACGGGATGATGCGGCTTGTCGCGGGCCTGTCCTTCCTGCTGATCTTTCTGTTCGACATGCCGTTTCCGCTGATCGTTGCGGGCGCGGCACTGATCGGCTGGGCCGGGGCCAAGGCCGGTCTTGCGGCTTTCAGGGGCGCTGGCGGCCACGGCTCTGCTGCTGGGGCACATGTCCATGACGCCGAAACCCTGCTTGGCGAGGAGACCGACTTTTCCGCCGCGGATCAAAGGGGTGCGATCCGCGCCGGGTTCTGGGCCATCGCATTGTGGCTGGTGCCCGTCATCCTGCTATGGCAACTGGCCCCCGGATCGGTCTTCCAAGAGATCGCAGGCTATTTCTCGAAGCTGGCCATGCTGTCTTTCGGCGGAGCCTACGCAGTTCTCGCCTGGGTCGCGCAAGAAGCGGTCGGCACCTATGGCTGGCTTCGCCCGGGCGAGATGCTGGACGGTCTCGGCATGGCCGAAACGACGCCCGGTCCCCTGATCATGGTGCTGCAGTTCGTGGGCTTCATGGGAGCGTTCCGCGATGCCGGATGGGCCCTGCCGCTGGCCGCGGGCACCCTTGGCGGGCTTCTGGCGACCTGGGTCACCTTTGCCCCCTGCTTCGCCTGGATCTTTCTGGGCGCCCCCTTCATGGAGCGGTTGCGCGCCAATCCCGCGCTGGCCGGCGCCTTGTCGACGGTCACGGCGGCGGTGGTGGGCGTGATCCTGAACCTTGCGGTCTGGTTCGCCTTTCATGTCGTCTGGTCAGAGGTGGCAAAACTGGAGCGTGGCCCGCTGTCGGTCGAATTGCCGGTCCTGCACTCGATCGACTGGACCGCCGCGGCACTGTCGGCGCTGACGCTGTTTGTGGTGTTCCGGCTGAAACCGGGCATGATGACCGTGCTTGGCTCGGCCGCCGCGCTGGGGGTCGCGCTGCATCTGGTCGGGCTGGCCTGATCGCGGAACGGGGGGCCGCCTCGCTGCCCCCCTTCGATCCGGCTTGCTTTACTGAAGCTCGGGCAGGCTGACCGGCTCTTCGAAGGTGCGGTAAAGCTGACCCCAGCCCGGCTCATGCAGGTGGCGTTCCAGCCCCGCGCGAGTGACCAGTGCACGGGCTTCGCGGTTCCCTTCGGCAATGGCTTCGACCTCGTCCACCTGCGTGATCCTGCGATCCTGCATGATGATCCGGCCATCGACCATCACCGTCTCGACATCCGAACCGACGCCCTGCGCGATCAGGCGATGGACCGGTTGCCAGTCGGGCGTCATGTGGGGCGCGCGCATGTCGATCACGGCAAGATCTGCCTTCTTTCCCGCCTCCAGCGAGCCGATCTGATCCTCCATTCCCAGCGCGCGGGCGGCGTCGATGGTGATCATTTCCAGCACCTTGCCCGGCGGGAAGTAATAGCGGTCGTGGCCGCGCAGGACATGCTGAACCGACTGGAACAGCCGCGCGGTCTGCAAAAGATCGAAGAAGCGGTTCGGTGCGGTTCCGTCCGTGGTGACCGCCACGTTGATGCCCCGCGCCATCATCTCGATCACCGGCGTATTGCGGCCCGGGGGCGCGTGCGTGACCGAGGTGCCGGTCTGGGCAAGGATGTCGATTTCCGCCGGAGAGATCCCCCAGCAATGTTGCAGGTGAATGTCGGGCCCCAGCAGGGCATTTTCCTTGTCCTGGAAAGCCAGCCGGATATGGCCCGCAAAGGCGTCGGAATGCAGGCGGATCCCGTATTTCCGGGCAAGCTCGCGCACCGCGCGGGCATGGTCGCGGTCATCCTGGGTCAGCCGCACGGCCTCATCCGGGGTCGAGATGTTCGACGGATCGATGGATGGCACGATGGTGAACGGCGTCAGATAGACCTTGACCCGCCCGTTGCCGCTGCCGTCCAGCGTCTGGATCGCGGCCTCGGCCCCCTCCATCATCTCGGCAAAGGTGATGCTGCGCCGAACCGGCGTCCCCGTTTCCCAGCGCGTGACGTCGCGGGGCCAGGGCAGTCCAGCCGGGCCGGTGCAGATGATCTCGCGCAGGCCAAGCTGGTCATAGGCGCGCGCATGCCCCACCGCGAATTCCGGGTCGTCGCTGCGCGGCATGGACGAGATGATGCTGACGCCGGTGGTGACGCCCGCACGCAACCGCTCCAGCCCCGAAACCATGCCTTCTGCCTGCCAGAACTCGCGCGTGGTGTGATGCCAATAGGTCGGGGTGACGATCTTCATCCACAACGGGCTGGTATCGGCCGCGATGCCCCGGATCAGGCAATGCCCGGCATGGCCATGCGCGTCGATCAGGCCCGGGATCACCAGCTTGCCCCGGCAATCGATCACCCGGTCGCCGGGTTCGGGACGCATCTCGGCGCTGGCGCCCACGGCAGCGATGCGGTCATCGACCACGCGAACCGCACCATCCTCGATGATCCGGCGGGCGGGGTCCATGGTGATGACCGTGGCATTAAGGAAAATCGTGGCGGGCATCGGGCCTCCTGCAGCGGTTGTCGGATCAGAGAATCGGAAAGGCGGGCCGGAAAAGCTGGTCCACCGGCGGGTGCTTCCAGCTGCGATCCGGGTATTTTGCGACCAGCCCCTCGAACTGGGCCTGTGCCTGAGCGCGGGCGGCGGCCATGTCCATCCCGGCAACCTGACCCCGGCGCATCGACAGGCGACCGTCGACGAAGACCGCCTCGGTCACCTTGCCATTGCCTCCAAGGACAAGCGTGGTGATCGGATCGACGGTCGGCACCATATGCGGATCGTCCAGCCGGAAGACCGCAATATCGGCCTTGGCTCCGGCCTGAAGCCGTCCAAGGTCGGGCCGGTTCAGCGCGCGCGCACCGCCAAGCGTCGCGGCCTCGAAGAACTGGGCCGAAAAGGCGGCATCCGGCCGCCCTTCGGCGATGCGGCACGCGATCAGGCCCGACAGCATGTTCATCCACATGTCGGGCGGCGCGGTATCCGTCGCCATGCCGATATTCACGCCGCGCGCTCGGATCGAGGCAAAGGATTTCAGCACCGACCCCATCCGCGCCGAAACCAGCGGCGAATGGGCCAGCGTCACCCCATGGGTGGCGTAAAGGTCAAGATCGGTTTCCGTGGCATGGGTGCCGTGGGGCGCAATCAGTCGGCGATTGAAGGCACCCAGTCCCACCAGCCACTCAGCCGCGGTGCAGCCGTGCAAGCGCGCCATGGTGTCGGTTTCCAGCTTGCCCTGCGCCATGTGCAGGCGGACCGGCACGTCCAGCTCTCCGGCCAGATCCATCGTGGCGCGCATCAGCGCGGCGGTATTTGTCTCGACCCGGTCGGGGGCCAGGAGGCCGTTGATCAGGCCCCCTGCATCGCCCGCGCGACGGCGGATGAAATCGGCCGCCCCTGCCAGCCCAGCAAATCCCCGCGCCTCGTCGAAGCGCATGTGAAACTGGCCAACATCGTCGACCACCGTTCCCCCCGACCGATAGGCCGGGCCAAGAAAGACCCGCAGGCCAAGCTGGGCGGCCGCATCGGCGGCGGCATCGAATTCGGCAACCGTCTCAGCCCATTCCCGGTAATACAGGGACGCGATGGGCAGCGCCGTCGTGATCCCGTTCAGCAGAAGCGTGGCAAAGGAAAACTTCTTCTGGAAGGCAAGTTCCTCGGGCGAATACATCTCGTATGGCCCGCGCGCCGCATAGGTGTCTGGCCAGATCCGGCCCCGCTGCCAGCCGGGCTGGTTGTCCAGGACCAGCGAATAGGTATCCAGGTCCGACAGCGCGTCCAGGTCGATCAGCCCGGGGCTGACAAGGGCCGCGCCGAAATCTATGCGTCGATCGACCTCTCCCGGAAATCGCGGTCCCGCATACAGGATATCGCGCCCCTCGATCACCAGCTCTCCGCGCTTGTGAAAGACATGGCCGCCGTCCTGATGGGCAAGCAGCCAATCCGCAGTCAGAAGTGTCCGACCCCTGGGGCGCTCGCCCAGTGGAAGTGCATCTAGTCCGTCAGGCATATCCGTCCCGTCCGTCAGGGATGCGCCGCCCCACAGGGGACGGCGCGTTGTGTCGGTTACTTGCCGACCACGGTGAACCAGTGGCGTGCCTTGTTGTCGGCGCGCAGGTCCATGCTTTCGATCTTCGAGCTGGTCGCCCAGGCGATGGGCTGCTGGTGCAGCGGGATCGCCAGAACCTCGTCCTTGGCGACTTTCAGCGCGGCGGCTTCCAGCTTCAGCCGTTCGTCAGGGTCGGTGGCCTGCGCCGCCTGCTTGACCAGATCGTCCAGCGCCGGAACCGACCAGCCGCCATAGTTTGAGACGCCATAGGTGCCTTCCTTGGTGGACAGGACCTGCGACAGGATCGAGAAGGCATCAAGCGTCGGTTCGTTCGCCCAGCTCAGGTTGAATACCTCGGTATCACCTTTCGAACGCTTGGGCGACTGGACCGCGCGCGGAGCCATGTCGATGGTCGGCGCAAAGCCGGCCCGGCTCAGCATGTTGGCGACGCCCTGGCACCAGTCTTCCTCGTTGATGCTCTCGTCGTTCATGCAGGTATAGTTGAAGGCCAGCCCTTCCTTGCCTGCTTCCTTCAGCAAAGCCTTGGCCTTTTCCGGGTCTGCGGGCTGATAGGTGTCCAGCTCGGCAGAATAGCCCGCGATATCCGGGGCAATCAGCGAACCCGAGGGACGCGCAAGACCGCGCATGATGCGCTTGTTGATCAGGTCGCGATCGATCGCCAGTTCGAAGGCCTGGCGAACCTTCAGGTCGTTGAAGGGGTTCTCGGCACCGCTCGGCAGCTTTTCGCGGCGGTTGAACGCGACGAAGACAGTGCGAAGTTCGGTCAGGGCCGTGACCTTGATGTTCGGATCGGCCTTCAGACGCTCAAGATCCTGGATCGGGGCGCTGTCGATCACGTCGACCTCGCCCGACAACAGCGCCGCGATGCGCGTCGCAGCCGACGAGATCGGGATATACTCGAGCCGGTCGATATTGTGCTTCTTCTCGTCCCACCAGCCGTCATTGACCAGCAGAACGGTCATCGCGTCGGGCTTGCGGCTTTCCAGCTTGAAGGGACCGGTGCCGTTGGTGTGGGTGGTGGCGTAGCCTTCGATCCCCTCGTCATAGCGGGTCGGCTGCTCGGTGTTGTTGGCCTTGAGCCAGCCGGCATCGAAGATGAAGATGTTGGTGATGTCGTTCAGGAACAGCGACGATGGCGAGGTGACGTCGATTTCGACCGTCATGTCGTCGATCTTCCGGACATCCTTGAACAGCGGCATGTTGCCCTTGAGCGGCGAGGACGGATCGGCCGCGCGCTTGAACGAGGCCACCACGTCATCGGCGGTGAAATCCGCACCGTCATGGAACTTGACGCCTTCGCGCAGCTTGAAGCGCCAGAACTTGCCATCGACCAGTTCCCACGAGGTTGCCAGCGCCGGCTCAAGCTTGAACTGCTTGTCGTAGCGAACCAGCCCTTCATAGATGTGGTTCAGGAACGCGAGGTTCGAGGTCGAGGGGATCGAGTTCGGGTCAAGCGAATAGATATCCGCGCGCGAAGCCCATTTGACGGTTTCGGCATGCGCGGCGATGGCGCTGACCGACAGCGCAAGCGCGGCGGCAAGTTTCGTGACGATGGACATGTTCTCTCCTGCTGGGGTCGGACTTGTTGCCGGCGCGTGCCGGGTGGTTCCCCGGGGGCCGGGCCCCCGGTGGGATTTCAGGCGAAATGGCAGGCGACGCGGGCGCCGTCGGCCTTGGCAAGCAGTTCGGGGCGGTCGGACTTGCAACGTTCGGTTGCAAGCTGGCACCGGGTGTGGAAGGCGCATCCCGGCGGCGGCGCCAGCGGGCTTGGAACCTCGCCCGCCGTCACCTCGCGGTCGCGCTGCGGATGCTCGATATTCGGGATCGTCTGCAAAAGCAGGCGCGTATAGGGGTGCTTCGGGTCGGCGAACAGCGTTTCGGTATCCGCTTCCTCGACAATGCGGCCCAGATACATGACCGCAATCCGGTCGGACATGTGGCGCACGACCGAAAGGTCATGGCTGATGAACAGATAGGTCAGGCCCAGTTCATCCTGCAGGCGTCGCATCAGGTTCAGGATCTGCGCCTGAACCGACACGTCCAGTGCCGAAGTCGGCTCGTCGCAGACCAGGAACTCCGGCTCGGACGCCAGGGCGCGCGCGATCGAGATGCGCTGGCGCTGACCGCCCGAGAATTCATGCGGGAATTTGTCGCCATCGGCCGCGTTCAGGCCGACGATCTCCAGAAGCTCGGCGACGCGGGATTCGACCTCGGCAGGGGTCTCGCGCAGTTTCAGTTCGCGCAGCGGCTCGGCGATGATATTCTTGACCCGCCAGCGCGGGTTTAGCGAGGCATAAGGATCCTGAAAGATCATCTGCGCCGAAAGCGGCGCGCCGGACTTGCCGGGTGCAAATCGGATCTCGCCCGACGAGGGCGGATAGATCCCGGTCACCAGCCGCGCCACCGTCGACTTGCCGCAACCGGATTCTCCGACAAGGCTAAGGCAGCCGCCGCGCGGAACGCTGAACGTCACATCGTTGACCGCGTGCAGGCTTTTGCGTTTCTGGCGATAGATGAGGCGGTTGAGAAAGGGCGGCGAAACGTCGAAGGACCGGTCGAGACGGTTTACCTCCAGCGCGGCGCTTGGGTCGGCGGTCATGCGACACCTCCATCGTGAAGCCAGCAGGCAGCGGCCCCTGCCCCGGTCGGAACCAGCGCCGGCTGGTCGCGGCGACAGCGCGGCCCGGCGGTGGTGCAACGCGGGTTGAAGGCGCAGCCGGGGGGGATGGCGTTCAGCCGCGGCATTGCGCCGTCGATCTGGTGCAGATGCGCGACCCGCGCCCCGAGTGCCGGGATCGAGGCCATCAGCCCCTTGGTATAGGGATGGGCCGGATTGCGAAGCACCGTCTCGACCGAGCCGATCTCGATCAGGCGACCGGCATACATGACCGCGACGCGGTCGGCGGTTTCGGCAATGACGCCCATGTCATGGGTCACAAGCATGACGGCCGTGCCATGTTCCTTGCAAAGCCGGCGCAGAAGGCCGGTGATCTGTGCCTGGATCGAGACATCCAGCGCGGTCGTCGGCTCGTCCGCGATGATCAGGCGCGGCTTTGCCGCCAGCGCCAGCGCGATCACGACCCTTTGTCGCATCCCGCCCGAAAACTGGTGGGGATAGTGGTCGACACGTTCCGCCGGGCCGGGGATGCCAACCTCCTTCAGCAATCCGATGGCCCTTTCGCGTGCGGCTGAGCGCCTCATCTCGGGCATGTGCTGGCGGATGGTCTCGGTCAGCTGGTTGCCCACGGTGAACAGCGGGTTCAGCGAGGTCAGGGGGTCCTGGAAGATCGCGCCGATTTCGCGGCCGCGGACCTTTTCCATGTCGCGGTCGGTCAGGTTGTCGATCCTGCGCCCGGCCAGCCAGACCTCGCCCGATGCGATGTGGCCCGGACGCTCCAGCAGGCCCTGGATGGCAAGGCCGGTCATGGACTTGCCCGCGCCCGACTCTCCGACCATGCCCAGGATTTCGCCGGGGCGGATCTCCAGCGAGATATCGTTCAGCGCGCGCAGCGTTCCGTGACGGTTCGGAAACTCGACAACGAGGTTCTTGACCTCAAGGCAGGTCTGTCGGGCATCATCCATGCGGTGCCTCCCGGGCGGGGTAGCTGGGGGGGAAGATTTCCTCGACCGGGGGATGATCCCAGGTCCGGGCGGGGTATTGCGCGATCAGGCGATCGAATTGCGCCTGCGCCTGTTCGCGCGCTTGGGCCATGTCGATCCCTGCGACCTCGCCAAAGCGCATCGAAAGCCGGCCATCGACGAAGACGGCGCGCGTGACCTTGCCCGAGCCGCCCGTCACCAGCGTGGTGATCGGGTCGATGGACGGGGCCATGAACACGTCATCAAGACCAAAGACCGCGATATCGGCACGGGATCCGGGCGCAAGGCGACCCAGATCGTCGCGACCCAACGCGACCGCCCCGCCAAGCGTGGCGGCATCGAAGAAGTCGCGGCAAGACACCTTGTCGGCGGTGCCGTCATTCATGCGGCAGGTGACAAGCCCGACCAGCAGGTTCATCAGCATGTCGGGCGGCGTGGTATCCGTCCCCATGGCGATGTTGACACCCATACCCTTCAGCTTCGAGAACGAGTCAAGGCTGCTGCCGCCCCGGCCGGACACCAGCGGGCAATGAACGATCGAGACGCCGTGGCGGGCGTAAAGCGCCAGATCCTCGTCTGTGGCATTCGTCGCGTGGGGCGCGATCAGGCGATCGCTCAACAGGCCGTTGCGCGCAAGCCAAACCGGCGCGGTATCGCCGTGAAGCGCACGGACGGTGTTCACTTCCATCGAGCCCTGGGCCATGTGCAGGCGCACCTTGACGCCAAGCTCTTCGGCTTTCGTGACGCTTGCCTGCAGCAGGCCAAGGGTCGCGGTCTCGACCCGGTCGGGGGCCAGAAGCCCCTGCACCAGCCCGTCGAAACGGCCCGCCTGTCGCGCGATATAGGTTGCCGCATCCTCAAGCCCCTGAAGGCCCCGGGCCTCGTCGAAATGGGCGCGCATGTCGCCCGGCCCGTGCAGCACCATCCCGCCCGAACGATAGGCCGGGGACAGGAAGACGCGCAGTCCCAGATCGCCCGCCGCATCCGCTGCGGCATCGAACTCGGCAACCGTCTCGCCCCATTCGCGATAGAACAGCGAGGCGATCGGCGCAGCGGTGGTAATGCCGTTCAGAAGCAACTGGCCAAAGGCAAAGCGCTTCTGAAACGCCAGTTCCTCGGGCGTATACATCTCGTAGGGGCCGCGCTCGACATAGGACAGCGGCCAGACGCGGCCCTTTTTCCATGGCGGGAAATGGTCGATGCCAAGGATCGTGGTGTCCAGATCCGACAGCGCGTCAAGGTCGATCAGGCCGGGAGAGATCAGCGCAGGCCCAAAATCGATGCGGCGCGCAACCTCTCCGGGAAAGTCGTGGCCGGTGAAGACGACAGCGCCACCTTCGATCACCACCTGGCCCTTACGCAGCAGCACGTGGCCCTGTCCTTCATGGGCCAGAACCCAGTCGGCGGTCAGCAGCGTGCGGCCATCGGGACGAGCGCCAAGCGTCAGGTCGTCCAGCGCCTGTTTGGCGGAAAGGCTGGTCGTCATGGCATGTCCACGATGCAGATGCCCTCACGGGCGATGACCTTGCCGCCCTTGACGACAAGCGGGGGCGTCGCGGGCTGGACCACCGCGTGACCGATGGTCTGGCCCTGCAGCAGCACGAAATCGGCGTGGCAGCCGGGCGCAAGTCCATAGTCCTTCAACGCCATGATGTCGGCGCCGCCCTGGCTGACGATCTCCAGTATCGCGCGCAGATCGATATCCGAGCGGACGCCGTTCTTCATGCCGATGATCCGCGCGCGGTCCATCATGTCTGGCAGCCCCCACGGACCCCAGGTGTCGCGGATGCCGTCGCAGCCCGCCCCGACACGGACCCCCGCCTCGCGCAGGCGCTTGACCGAGGGCACACTGGCCGAGGGCGCGCCGGTCGTGGCGATGCCGATATCCAGTTCCGCGATCTCATCGATCAGCTTGCCGACACGCAGATAGTCGTTCATGCCAAGCGCAAAGGCATGGCTGATGACGAACTTGCCCTGCATCCCGTTCGCGCGGACCCGTTCGAAGATCAGCTCCATGGTAAAGGCGCCAAGCTCTCCGACCTCGTGCAGGTGGATGTCGATCGGCACGCCGTGCTTGACCGCCAGCTTGAACAGCGCGTCAAGCTGACCCTTGGGGTCGCGGTCTATGCCGCAGGGATCGATGCCGCCCAGAACCTCGCAACCATTGGCCAGCGCGGTATCAAGCAGTTCCAGCGTCCCCGGCATGACCATCAGCCCGGATTGCGGGAAGGCCACGATCTCGATGTCGATGATGCCCTTCAGCTTTTCGCGGGTCTGCTGCACGCCCTCGACCAGGCGCAGACCGTGGGTCGTGTCGATATCGACATGGCTGCGGATATGGCTTGCGCCATGCGCGGCAAGCCCGATGGCATGGCGCATCGATTGACGATGCGGGTCAAGGCCCAGTTCCAACCGCTGTTCGCGTTCGAAATCGATCCGCCCGCGCAGGATGGCGGCGCGATTGTTCACGTGCCAGTCCATGCCCCATGTGGTCTTGTCCAGGTGGGTATGGGCATCGATCAGGCCGGGCCACAGGATCGCGCCCTTGCCGTCCTCGGCCGGGATGCCCGGATGATCGGCGATGGCGCCCAGTTCGACGATCCTGCCGTCGCGGATCAGGATATCGGTCGCCTCGGCCCCAAAGGGACGAACGTTCCGAAGGATCAGGTTGCTCATGGCCTTACCTCAGTTTTGGATTGAGTGCGTCGCGCAGCCAGTCGCCCAGCAGGTTCACCGAGATGACCAGCAGCGAAAGTTGCACCACGGGAAAGATCACCATCCACCAGAGCCCCGAGAACAGGTACTGGTTGCCGATGCGGATCAGCGTCCCCAGCGAGGGCTGACCGGGCGGCATGCCGATGCCCAGGAATGACAGCGTTGCCTCGGTCAGGATGGCCATGCCGAAGGACAGCGTCGCCGCGACCAGGACAGGGGTCAGCGTGTTCGGCAGGATGTGATGGAACATGATCCGGCGTTTCGGCACGTTCAGCAGCTTGGCCGCCATGACGTATTCCTTGCCACGCTCGATGATCGTCTGGGCGCGGACAGTCCGGGCATACTGCACCCAGCCGGACAGCGTGATCGCCAGGACCAGCACCGCCGAGGCGCCGATCTCGCGCAGGCCCACCGGCAGCATCTGCCGCACCACGGCCGAGACAAGGATCGCGATCAGGATCGTCGGGATCGACAGCACCACATCGCCCACGCGCATCAGCACGTTATCCGCGATGCCGCCGAAATATCCCGCGATCAGGCCCAGCGACAGGCCGATGACCAGCGACAGGACGACCGAGGCGAAGCCGATCATGACAGAGATCCGGGTGCCGTAAAGCAGCACGGACAACATGTCGCGGCCCTGCGTGTCGGTCCCCAGGACATAGGGCCATTCCCCCCCCGACTGCCAGATCGGCGGCAGTTCGGATTTCCACATGTCCAGCTGGGCCGCGTCATAGGGATTCTGCGGCGCGATCAGCGGCGCGAAAAAGGCGCTCCCGATCAGCAGGATCAGCAGGACCGCGGCAATGCGTGCGGACCAGGAGTGTGTAAAGGACCACCACAGGTCGCTTTTGCGGATGCGGGCGATCAGCGAGGGATGGGTTGCGGTCGGGGTCGTCGTCATTGTCCCTGCTCCTGGTTACTTGGCGGTGCGCAGGCGCGGGTCGATCAGGGCATAGGTGATGTCGACCACCGTGTTCAGGAACACGAAGATGAACGCAACGATGCACAGATAGGCCGCCATCACCGGGATATCGATAAAGGTCACCGCCTGGATGAACAGCATGCCCATGCCCGGCCACTGGAAGACCGTCTCGGTGATCAGGGCAAATGCAATCAGCGTGCCGATATTCATCGCCGTCAGCGTGACCACCGGCATCAGGCAGTTCCGCAGCGCATGGCGGAAATAGATCTTGTAGCGGCTGATGCCGCGGGCACGGGCAAATTTCACATAGTCCGAACGCATCACCTCAAGCATCTCGGCCCGGACAAGCCGCATGATCAGCGTCACCTGATACAGCGACAGCGAGATCGAGGGCAGGACCAGCGCCAGCAGCCCGGATTTCGTCAGGAAGCCCGTCGACCACCAGCCAAGATCCACGACATCGCCGCGACCAAACGCCGGGAACATGCCAAGCGTCACCGAAAACACCAGGATCAGAAGGATGCCGACGACGAAGCTTGGCAGCGAAACGCCGATGATCGATCCGAACTGCAATAGCTCGGAATAGGCTCGCCCCCGCTTGATCGCTGTTAGCACCCCCAATGGCAAGCCGATCACCAGCGACAGCAGGGTGGCGACGATCACCAGCTCCATGGTCGCGGGGAAACGCTCGGCGATCAGGCCAAGAACGTCCTGACCGTTGCGATAGGAAATGCCGAACTCGCCCTGGGCCGCATTGCCCACGAAGCGCCCGTATTGCACCAGGAAGCTGTCGTTCAGGCCCAGCTTTTCGCGCAGCAGCTCGCGATCGGCTTCGGTCGTCTGTTCGGTGGACATCATGTCCACGGGATCGCCCGCCAGGCGGAAGATCAGGAAAGCCAGAAAGGCCACCGCCAGCATGACGAAGGCGGCATTGGCCAGTTTCTTGATGATGAAGACCAGCATGACCCTATCCCCTGCGGTCAGGTCCGGGTCGGCGCTCCGGTCGGCACGACATGCAGATCACTCCCCCCTGACGCCGTTTCATTCTTGCCGGAGACTGCCCGGCTTATGTTCAGCGACACTATTCATGTCGCCGCTTCTGTCAACTTCAATGTCGACAATCTTGCCCACAAAAAACTTGAAGAAGCGTAATTGGCAGGCAGGAACGAGCCGATTGAACATGATTCAGGCTGTTACGATTTCACCCGCGGAAAGGCATAGGCATTGGCCTTGGAGGTCTTCAGTCCGCTTCCAACCAAAGCTTCCGCGAATTTCACCGCAACCGTGACCCCGTCGATGACGACGACCCCGGTTGCACGGCTCAGCTCCTCGGTCAGATTGGCCATGCCAGCACAACCCAGCACCACCGCTTCTGCCCCGTCGTCATCCCGAGCCCGCTCGATCTCGGCCACCAGAAGACTGAAGGCGTGTTGAGACTCGCTTTCCAGCGACAGCACCGGCAGGTTGATGCAGCGCACGCGACGGCAATGGTGGCCCGCGCCGTAACGCTGGACCAGGTCTTCGATCGCCGGGACCGAGCGCGACAACGTCGTGATGATCGAGAACCGCTTCGAAATCACCATCGCCGCCTGAATCCCGGCCTGGCAAATGCCGATCACGGGGCCGGTCGCGACCTCTCGCGCCGCATCAAGGCCGGGGTCGTCGAAGCACGCGATCACCGTCGCCACTGATCCTTCGGCCTCGGCCACCCTGATCTGGGCCAGCAGGGTTGGAACCGACATCGCCTCATCCGCGCAACCTTCGATACTTGCAGGAGAACCGATCCCCGTAGCGCCCCGGATGCTGGTGCCACGGGCCGCAACGCGGCGCGCGCAATCGACCGCAGTCTCGGTCATTGATGCCGAGGAATTCGGGTTGATAACAAAGATTTCCACCTCAGCTCTCTCCCTTCGTGACGGATTCAAGGGGTGGAGCCTTCAAGACGAACTGCCGATCGGACACGATGTAATTGTCAGCGTGAAGCCGCGCGATGGGATGATAGACATCCGGATTCACATATCGTCCCTGCTCATCCAGGCAATCTGGACGGACATGCATGTGCACGACTTCACCAAGGACAAGCAGCCGGCGCGGATATTCGATCAGCCTTTCGACACGGCACTCCATCGCGCAAGGGCTGGCAGGCAGCCAGCCGCTTTCGACCTGCGCACCGGGCGACACCGCCTCTCCGGCCAGTTCCAGTTCATCCGTATCTGGTTCGACCGACAGGCCGCAGACCAGCATGGTCCGCGACAGCGCCATGTCGACCATGTTCACGGTGAACTGGCCGCTGCGCCGGATATTCGCCACGGTATCCTTTTCGCGCCCGTCCTGACGGGGCTGGATACCCAGCACGACGATTGCCGGATCGTGGGAAAAGACGTTGAAGAAACTCATCGGTGCGCCGTTGTTGCCGCCCGCGGGCGAGCGCGTCGTGACAAGGGCAATGGGTCGCGGTCCGACGAAATTGGTCAGCAACCGGTAACGATCCGCCGGCTCCATCTGCATGAAGTCAAATTCCATGGCGCGCATCCTTTGAAGGGTCTGTGTCGAGGCATGTGTCTACATGATTGTCGACACTTATGGCACCATTCTCGCTGGACCAAAAGATGAAAGACGATTAATCTTGGGTCAAAATCATACTCGGGGCATGATGGATTCGTTAACAGCCGAACAGATTGCAGAACGGATCTGGCTTTCCATAGCCGAACGGCGGTTGCGCCCTGGGGTCAGGCTGAAGGAAACCGAACTGGCCGAGGTTTTCGGCGTCAGTCGCGCCCGTGTCCGGCAGGTTCTGGCGATCCTTGCGCGCGAGGGGTTGATCACCAGCGAGGTCAACAAGGGCGCCTTCGTCGCCGAGCCAGGGGTCGAGGATGCGCGCGACATCTTCCACGTCCGCCGCACTGTCGAACAAAGGGTGCTGGAGCGGTTGATCGACCGGCTGGATGACGAAAAGGTCGCGACCATCCGCGACCACGTCGAGCAGGAACGAGTGGCCAATACACAGAACGACCAGCGCGCGATCATCAAGCTGTCAGGCGGGTTTCACCAGATGCTGGCCGACATGTCCGATGCCGAATTCCTGTCGCGCCTGATGCGCGACCTGATCAGCCGCAGCTCTTTGATCACCGCGGCCTTCCGCAATTCCGACCAGTACAATTGCGGCCCGGACGAGCATGACGAGATCCTGCTGCACCTGCAGAACGGCGACCTGAAGCAGGCCAAGAAGGCCATGGCCCATCACCTGGATCACGTCGAAAAAGAACTGCGCCTGTCAGGTGAACGCGACAGCATCCGCAGCCTCAAGGACGTGCTGCTGCCGCAGGGCTGACAGCCCCGCGGCCTGCGCTGTCCAGAATCATGCCGCCCGGTGCTGCCAGACCGCATGGCGGATGCGCGCCTGCTTGTAGGCGTCGAAAACCGCCATGGCCCAGACGAAGAAGCCCCCGGCGTTTCGCCCGATGAAGGACGCCTCGGGCGGGGCTGTCAGAATCGTGAAGCCACCCAGCAGGCAAGCGAAGAACAGGAAGGTCAGGCCGCGCAGGGGCACACCGTTCCAGACCTGCCCCGAGCCGGGCAACAGGATGGCCGAGACCAGCACCAGATGTGGATTGGGCGGCGTTTTCATGCGGCAACCTTCATGATGTCCTGACGCAGCGCGGCAAGCGCGGCGACCAGCGGGTCAAGCGCCGAGGGGTCCAGCGCCTTGCGCCCCATCTCGGCCTCGCGGAACAGCAGGTAACGGCCTCGGTCAGCCTCTTCCGCAAGCCAGGTGATGCGCAGGCCCTGTGGCGACAGTACCAGCTCCTTGACACGGGGGTCGTCGAACAGCGCCAGATGCCGTGCAAGCAGCGTCGCCTCGGCCTCGGTCAGGGGCTGCTCGCTGCGCAGCACCGCACCTTCGGGAAAGCCCATGGCCAGTATGGTCTGGTGCGGCAGCCCGGCGAAGGTCGAGAAGGACTCGCCCCCTGTCGGGCGCATCATCAGGTTGATCCGCTGCCGCAGAGGCAGCGGCTCGGGTAGCGTCACCAGCAGCCAAAGGGTCGGCAGCTTGCGGATGGTCAGCGTATCGGGCACGGCTTGAAGGTCCAGCGCAAGCCCCGCCCGGCGACCGGAGGCGCGGGCAAAGCCCGTCGCCGCCAGCGCCGAACGCCGGTCCTGCAGCGTGACCCTGTCCAGCCAGCCCGCGCGCGCCGCGCGGCGCTGCCTGGCATCGGCAACCAGCCGCAGGCTCAGCCAGGCAAGCAGGACGCCAAGGACAAGGACGGGCAGCATCTTAGTAACCGCGCGGCTTGGGCCAGGGCATGGTGAACTGCGCCCCCCGGTTCACAAAGCGATAGCGCCAGAAGTGGAACCACAGCGACACGATGATATAGAAGGCGATCATCGCGACAAGCTGCGTGCCATAGCCCAGGAACACCGCGAAGAAAGTCAGCCCGCACAGCCCCAGCAGCACATAGGCCGGCAGCGGATGGAACGGATGCTCATACCCCCGCTTGATCGAGTCGAGCGGCCATTTGCGGCGGAACAGGATGATGTTCAGCGGCATGAAGGTATATTCCAGCAGCCCCGACAGGATCGAGAAGGTCACCACCTGGTCCAGCGGCGCGCCAAGCGCAAAGATCAGCGCGATCGGGACAAGGAAGATGATCGAGCGATATGGCGTGCGGTATTTCGGATGCACCGCCCCGAACCAGCCGGGAAGATAGCGGTCGCGCCCCATCGCGAACCACGCGCGGCTGGCATCGTTGATGCAACCATTCGCCGAGGCCAGCGTGGCGAAAAGCGTCCCGATCCCCAGGAACACCATCAGCCCATAGGATCCGGTCATCCGCGCTGCATCGAACAGCGGCACCCCCGACTGGCCAAGGTATTCCCAAGGCATCAGCCCGGTGCAGACATACCAGGTCAGCGTGGCCGCGATCGCCAGCGTCATGACGCCTGCCAGCGTCCCGAAGGGTAAGGCGCGCGACGGGCTGCGGACCTCTTCGGCCGCCTGGGTCGTGCCTTCGATCCCCAGATAGAACCACAGGCCGAAATGCATGGCGGCGAGAACACCAACCCAGCCATAGGGCAACGCCGCCGGACCCGACAGAAGGTCGGCATGGCGCAGCGGGCTTTCACCGATCAACCCCGAGGTGCTGAGGAACAGCACGATGACCGCGGTAAAGGCGATGGCAGTGATGACAAGGTTGAAGGTCAGCGTCGCCAGCACCCCGCGATAGTTCAACCAGGCAAGGAAGGCGATCGACAGGATGATGAAGGGCCGCTGGTCGACGCCGCCCTGATGTCCGCTCATCGTGGCGACGGTGTCGACAAGAAAGCCCACCGTGATCGCGTTCGCGGCCTCAAGCATGGTATAGGCAAAGACAAGGTAAAGCCCGACGTTGAAGGCCATCAGGGGCCCGACGATGTGCTTGGCCTGTGTGTATTGCCCCCCGGCTGCGGCGACGGTCGACGTCACCTCGGAATCGATCATCGCGACGCATGTGTAAAGGATGCCCGCGAACCAGCAGGCGATCAGCGCGGCATATGCCCCGCCCTTGCCCACGGCAAAGTTCCAGCCCATGTATTCGCCGACAAGGACGATGCCGACCCCCAGCGCCCAGACATGCGCCGGGCCCAGCACGCGGGCCAGCCCGACATGCTCGATCTTCTCAGCTTGTGACATGTTATCCCCGATGCTGCTCTTCGGTCAGGGCTTCCAGCTCCCCCTCGCGCGAGGAGGTCAGGAATTCCTCGCTATAGGTGCTGTCGGTCCGGATCCAGTCGATGACGATGAACAGGCCGAACAGTGCCGAGGCCGCCCATGCTGCGAATTCCAGATAGTTCCAAAGGTCCATGGTGCCCTCACTCGCCGAATTTCTCGGCGATCACCTCGCGATATTCCTTTTCGGAAAACCGCAGCAGGATCGCGTAATACCCAACGATGACGACGACCATGGCGATCATCGCACCGATCGAGAAGCTGTAGTCGAAGCGCGCCGTGATCAAATCGCTGGCCGAGGCGGGGTCCGCAAAGCCCAGCTTCTGCCACTGCTCGACCATGACGGGGTTCTGGCCCAGCCCTTCCCAGCTTGGATCCGTGATGGCCTCGGGCACCTTCGAGGAGCCGGCCATGCCCAGCCAAAGCGGGATGTAAAGCGCGCCAATCGCCATGATCAGCAGAACGATCACGTCGACGACCTGCCCGATCTTGCCCTGTACCGGGGCACGATAACGCGTCATGTGCGGCCTGCCCGTTTCAGGGCGCGGGCGGCGTCCAGAAACTCGATGTCGAGGCCATACATGAAGTCACGATCCTCGCGGTAATGGCGCAGCATCGCCATGATCGCGGCAGTGTTGAACAGCAGGACCACGCCGCCACCGAACAGCAGCATGATGCGCGCGGTACCGCTGGGCGCAAGCGACCAGGTCCCCCATGCGACGAAGATGATTGAGAACCAAAGCCCCAGGACAAAGGCCCAGGCAACCGCGACATCTCGACGGTGCATAGCCTTGATTCGACTCGGCAGATCCGACACGTTGCTTCCTCCCCTTGAGGCCCGTTTCCTGATTGTCGGATCCGCGCCGGGCCAAGCGTCGATTTTCTTATCCGACAACTTATTTTCCTCTAGGAAAACGAGGCGCCGGGATTCTGTCAAGAAATTTGTCGGAGGCTGGTAAAGCTCGGCGAGTTTCCACAAGCAGGCCCACCGGCAGCAAGGCCGGTCAGGGCGACGGGACCCCGCCTTCCGTCCCCAGGGCCGGGCGGATGACACTTTCGTCCTTGAGCGCGACACCGGTCGCGCCGATGCGTCGGGCCTCTTGCACCAGCCATGCAAGGCGGTCGGCCGCAGCCGCATGCGACAAGCCGCCGTACAGATGGATGTTCGAAACACAGTTCCGCGCGCTGTCACGCAGACCGGGCCGCGGATTCAGCGTCAGATACGCGCCCAGGCTGTCCGCGACGGACAGGCCCGGCCGCTCTCCGATCAGGACCAGCACCATCTGCGCACCAAGCGCCGCCCCGATCTGATCGCCGATTGCCACACGGCCGCCCCTGACCAGCACAACGGGCTGATCCGCCAATGGCGGCAGCCGTGCCGAAAGCGCGTCAAGGACGCCCGGCGCATGGGCCATCACCGCAGGGGCTGAAAGCCCGTCGCACAGGACCACCGCCAGCGCGCAGCCCAGTCGCGGCAGATCTGCCCCTTCGGCAAGCTGCCGCCCCAGATCCGGACGGCGCAGATAGGTCGCTCGATCGGTCGCGCGGCTGTCCACGCACAGGCAGGGTCGCGGCGCCAGCGCCCGCTCCAGCGCATCCACGTCAAGCGGCGCGTGAATGGCATCGCGGGCAGCCGCATGATCTTCTTGAAAGGCCAGCAGCGAGGTCAGGGGAAGGGGTCGCGCCGCCGCATCCAGCCGCACGCGGGCGGGTGTCAATCGCCGCAACTGCCCCAGCTGGTCAGGCGCGCTCATGCCGAAATTCCCATCCGCCGCGCCAGCGCGGCAGCGTCGGGCAAGGCCCGCGCGCCCTGCCCCGCCAGCCCGAACCCGGCCAGCCAGCGCGCAAATTCCGGGGCCGGGCGCAGGCCCGTCACCTCGCGCAGATAGGCAATATCCTCAAACGCCAGGCTCTGATAACCCAGCATGACGTCATCGGCGCCCGGTACCGTGATGACGAAGCTGACCCCCGCCTGCGCCAGCAGCGTTGCCAGCGTGTCCATGTCGTCCTGATCGGCCTCGACATGGTTGGTATAGCAGACATCGACCCCCATCGGCAGGCCAAGCAACTTGCCGCAGAAATGATCCTCAAGGCCCGCACGCGTGATCTGCTTGCCGTCGTAAAGATATTCCGGCCCGATGAAGCCCACGACGGTGTTGACCAGCAGCGGATGAAAGGCGCGCGCAACCCCATAGGCCCGCGCCTCCAGCGTCTGCTGGTCGACGCCGTGATGGGCATCCGCTGACAGAGCCGCCCCCTGACCGGTTTCGAAATACATGCAGTTCCGGCCGACCGTGCCGCGTCCCGCTGCCAGCCCCGCCTCATGCGCCTCGGCCAGAATCGACAGCGAGATGCCGAAGCCTTCGTTCGCGGCCTGCGTTCCGGCCACAGATTGAAAGATCAGATCAACCGGTGCCCCGCGTTCCAGCAGCGCCAGCGAATTGGTGACATGGGTCAGGACGCAGCTTTGCGTGGGAATGGCGAAGGCCTGCCGGATCTCGTCCAGCGCCACCAGCAGCGCGTGACAATTCGCGATATTGTCCGACGCGGGATTGATCCCGATCACCGCATCCCCCGCACCCTGCAACAGCCCATCAAGGACCGAGACCGCAATTCCGCGCGGATCATCGGCGGGATGGTTCGGCTGCAGGCGGGTCGCAAGCGTGCCGCGTCCGCCGATGGTGTTGCGGAAGGCGGTCACGACCTCGACCTTTCGGGCCACCCGGATCAGGTCCTGATTGCGCATCAGCTTGCTGACCGCGGCAACCATCTCGGGCGTCAGGCCCGGTGCAAGCGCTTTCAGCGATATGCTGTCGGCGGCCGGCGAAAGAAGCCAGTCCCGCAATTCACCAACCGTCATCGCGGCAACAGGGGCGAAGGCTGTCGCGTCATGGCTGTCGATAATCAGCCGCGTGACCTCGTCCGCCTCATAGGGCACCAAGGCGTCTGACAGGAAATGCGACAGGGGCAGATCCAGCAGCACCCGACGCGCGGCGACCCGCTGCAACGCCGAGGCGGCGGCGATCCCCGCCAGGTGATCGCCCGAACGCTCGGGCGAGGCCGAAGCCATCACCGTCGCCAGATCGTCGAAGCGGAAGCTTTCACCCCGCGCCGTCGCGCGAAATCCCATCGCTGCGTCCCCATCCGTTTCGCCCGATCATGCTGGCGAAATCCGGTCCCGTCCAGCGCGCTGCGTCCCGTTTCCGCTGCCGGACGTGAGCTGCCTTTCAGCGCGTCAGCCTGGCCACGATCTCGCGCACCTCGTCACGAGAAATCAGGTTCTCGCTGTTCGTATTGTGGATCGTCACGCCTTCCAGAAAGGCGTCAAGGACGCGGGCGGTGGCTGGCGGGAAATGCCGTTGCAGGGCCGCGCGACTTTCGGCCATCCAGTCCACCAGCACCTCGCGCAGTCGCGGATTGCGCGCGGCATAGGTGTAAAGCTCCAAGCTCAGCAGCATGTTGCGCTGGGTGGCCCAAAGCCCGCCGCTGATCAGGTCGACGACTGCCTCGCGCGCTTCGTCGGGCGTGGTGGCGGCCTCCAGACGCGCGCGATACAGCGCCGCGGCGGACATGGAAAAGCGGCGGAAGGTCTCGACCAGCAGGTCGTCAATGCCCGCGAAATGATAGGTCATGGAGCCGAGGGGCACGTTCGCCGCCTCGGCCACCCGGCGGTGCGTGGTGCCCGCGACACCGCGCGCGGCGATCACATCCAGCGCGGCGTCGATGATGCGATCCCGCCTGTCCGGGTCGTAGCGGCGTTTTCGGGTCTCGGTCATGGTCGTTCTTGACTCTGCGGCCATTGTGGACATATGTCCATAACGCGTTGTGGACGTTTGTCCATAACAATGTCGCACAAGGGACCGCGCCCATGGATCGTGATCTTCGCCGCAGGACGCGCGCATTGTTCGTCTATTTCTTCATTCCCGGCCTTGCGCTGGCGTCATGGGTCACGCGCACTCCCGAAATCCGGGACGCGATCGGCGCATCGGTTGCGCAGATGGGGCTGGTCCTGTTCGGCATGTCGATCGGCTCGATGTGCGGCATCCTGCTTGCGGGCCGCATCGTCGCGGCGCTTGATACACGCACCACCGCACTTATGGGCCTATGCCTGATCCTGTCTTCGATGGTGACGGTCGCGGTGGGCGTGATCCTGGGTTCTCAGATCATGGCCGCCTGCGGGCTGGCCCTTTTCGGATTGGGCATGGGTGGGGCAGAGATCGCGGTCAACCTGGAAGGCGCGGGTGTCGAGGCCCTGCGCAAAAAGCCGGTTCTGCATACCCTGCACGGCTGCTTCAGCCTTGGCACGCTTTGCGGCGCGTTGATCGGACTGGCGCTGGTGTCGCTGGGCGTGCCGGTGGCGCTGCACCTGGCGGCGATCGCAGTTCTGATTGCTGGCCTGATCATCGCCTTCCGAAATGACATTCCGTCCGGGAACGGGCTGTCGTCGGGCGGCAACCATGCGACCATCGCCGATGCCCGCATCTGGGGTGACCCCCGCGTCTTGCTGATCGGGCTGATCGTCTTCGCGATGGCGCTGGCCGAAGGCGCGGCGAATGACTGGTTGCCGATCCTGATGGTCGACGAACACGGATTTTCGGTCGCCTCGGGTTCGCTGATCTTCCTGGCCTTCACGGCCGCGATGACGGCGGGCCGCTTCGGTGGCGGCATCTTCATCCAGCGGTTCGGCGCGGCGCGGGTGATCCGGGGCTGCGCCATCCTGGCGGGGCTGGGGGTTGCCTATGTCGTCTTCGGCACCAACCCCTGGCTGGCTGGCGTCGCAGTCCTGATGTGGGGGCTTGGGACCTCGCTTGGCTTCCCGCTGGCCTTGTCGGCGGCGGGCGCGGGCGGAGGCGCGGATTCCGCGGCCAGGGTGCAGGCAGTCGCCATCGTCGGCTACCTGGCCATGCTGGTCGGACCGCCCAGCCTTGGCTTCATCGGCGAACACTATGGATTGCGCAACGCGCTTCTGGTGGTGACGGCGCTGATCGTGGGGGCATCGATCGCAGCGCCGGCGGTCAGGCCACGCGCCGCCTGACGGCTTCCCTGTCGCATAAATAGCAGGCAGGCCCGCGGCGATTGCTGCGGGCCTGTCTGTTTTGCGTTGACCCCCGCGCCGTTCGCTTGCTAACAGCCGGATGATTAATCGTGTAACCATCAGCGGATTCGGGGATGGACAAGCCGGCCGGTCATGCCGCCGCATCGATGCAGGACATTGCCGACGCGCTGGGAATCTCGCGCGCGACGGTTTCGAACGCATTGCGCGGCAAGGGCCGCCTGTCCGAAGAAACCCGCCGCCAGGTCCATGAAAAAGCGGCCGAACTGCGCTTTTCTCCATCAGGCTTGGGACGCGCATTGCGAACCGGTCGCACGCAATCCTTCGCCATCATCCTGCCTGATTTCCGCATGCCACTTTTCGCGGAATTCGCGCGTGCCTTCGCGATGGCGGCGCGCAAGCGCGACCTGGCAATGACGGTCGCGGATTCGCTTGGCAGTCTTGAAATGCAGACCGAACATCTGCGCGACATGGCGGCGCGCGGCATGGATGCGCTGGTGCTTGTGCCGATGCGCGGATCGCGGCTTGAAGGTTTGGCCCTGTCGCGTCCGCTGACGGTCGTCGACGCCGCCAGCAACCCGCTGAACGCGGTCTCGTCCGACCACAGGCAGGGCGGGGCGCTGGTCGCGCGCCACCTGATCGGGCTGGGTCATCGCGACGTCCTGCTGCTGGGCGCAAGCGGACAGGATTCGCGCGTGAACGCCCTGCGCCTGCAAGGCATGCGCGAGGTGTTCGACGCACAGGGCATCACCACCCGGCACATGGCCCTGCCGCCCACGCACGAAGCGGCGCGGGATGGGCTGGCCGGATGGAATCCCGGGCCGGTGACGGCGATCGCCGCGGCCTATGACGCCCTTGCGGTCGGCGCGGTCATGGCCTTGACCGCACGCGGCCTGAGCGTCCCTCAGGATATTTCGGTCGCAGGCTTCGACGATACGGTCTGGGGCCGGATCGTCGCACCCGCGCTGACGACGATCCGCCAGGACCTGCAAACGGTCGCGGAGCTGGCGCTTGCCCATGCCATGGGCGAACGAACCGCCCCCGACCTGGTTCCCGTCACCCTTGTTCCCCGCTGCTCGACCGCCGCAGCCCCTTCCGCCCGCAAAGGATAACCCCATGAGACTTCTGCTTTCCGCAAGCCTTCTTGGCCTTGTCGCAACCTCTGCCGCCGCCGCGGACAAGACGCTGACCATCTCGGTCTACGGCATTTCGCAAGATGCCTACAAAGAGGCGCTTTATACCCCGTTCGAGGCGAAGTGCGGCTGCAAGCTGGTGGTCGAGATGGGCAACTCCTCGGAACGGCTGGCCAAGCTTGAGGCGAACAAGGCCAAGCCGGTGGTCGACGTGATCGCGTATTCGGACGCCAATGCGCTGGAGGCGGCAGGCAAGGACCTGATCCAGCCGGTCGACCCGGCCAAGCTGCCGAACCTTGCCGATGCCTATGAATTCGCCCGCGATCCGGTCGGCGGCAACATGGCGGTGGGCTATACCTTCTACGGCACCTCGATCGTCTATGATTCCGACGTCATCGACGGGGTGGGCAGCTGGCTGGACCTGTTCGGCGACAAGCTGAAGGGCCAGGTGGCGCTGCCCAACGTCTCGACCACGCAGGGCCCGCTGGCGCTCCAGATGATCGAGACGGCGCTGGGATCGGACGATCCGAAATTCGCAAAAGCCATTGATCTGGTGGCCGATCATCGCGACGACATCGTGACCTTCTATGAAAAGGGCGGCCAGATCCCGCAACTGATGCAGCAGGGCGAGATCGCGGCCTCGGTCATCGGTCGCTTCGGCTGGGCGAACCTTCTCAAGACCGTCCCGAGCGCCCGCTGGGCCACCCCGAAGGAGGGCCAGTCGGGCGGCATGAACGTGCTGTCCATCGTCAAGGGCGCCCATGATCCGGATCTGGCGCACCAGTTCATCGACTATTGGCTGTCGGCCGAGGTCCAGCAGAAGCTGGCCGAGGGTCAGGTGGACAGCCCCGTGAACCAGAAGGTCACCGTCTCGGACGAAATCGCCGAGGGGCTGACCTATGGCCCCGAGATGGCCACCGCCATCAAGTTCCTGCCCGCGAAGTCGATGCTTGAGAACCGCGACGCCTGGCTTGAGGCCTGGAACGCCAAGGTCGCGCAGTAAGACGCGGAAAACCCAACCGGCCACGGCGCGCTGCCGTGGCCCCTCGACACGGGGGAATGTCGCGATGTTTCAGGACCGCAGGCTTGGCCTGGCGCTTCTGGCGCCGGCCACGCTGTTCATCATTCTGGGCTTTCTGCTGCCGGTGGCGATCCTGCTGTCCGGCGCATTCCAGACGCCCACAGGCTGGGGCATTTCAAGCTTCACCGAATTTTTCGCCAAGCCGCTGCATCGCGAGGTCTTCTGGCGCACATTCCGCCTTGGACTTTACGTCACCGCCATATCCGCCGTGATCGGCTATGCGGTGGCGCTGTCGATCGTCGACGCCTCGGACAAGGGCAAGGGGCGGCTGATCGCCACGCTGGTGCTGCCGCTGATGATCTCGCCCGTGGCGCGGACCTATGCATGGGTCGTGATCCTGGGCAAGACGGGCATCGTAAACCAGTTCCTGACCGGGGCAGGCATCCTTGATACCCCCGCGCGCATCCTGTTTTCCGAAACCGCGATCTTCATCGGCCTGATCCAGCTTTTCTTTCCGCTGATGGTGCTGCCGCTGATCTCGGCACTGGAAAACCTGCCCCGCGACGTCGTCCCTGCCGCGCGGATGCTGGGCGCGAACTGGTTGCAGGTCTTCTGGAAAGTCATCCTGCCTCTGACCCGCGAAGGGCTGGTGGTGGGCGGAACGCTGGTCTTCGTCGGCTCGCTGACCGCCTATGTCACCCCGGCGATCCTTGGCGGTTCCAAGGTGCTGATGCTGGAAACGCTGCTGTATCAGCGCGTGTCCGTCGCAAACGACTTCGCGGCGGCAGGCGTGATCGCCATCATCCTGATCGCCATGTCGATCATCACCAATTTCGTGTTGAAGCGTCTCGCCACGGCGCGGAAAGGGGGCAAGTGATGCGCATTGCCGGACAGACGATCCTGTTTCTGGTCCTTGCCTTCCTGATCGGACCGTTCATCCTGATCTGCGTCGCCGGGCTTTCCGGGGGCGAGACGCTGGCGTTCCCGCCCGACGGGTTGTCACTGCGCTGGGTCGCCCGCGTGTTCGAGGTGGACAGCTTCCGCGCAACGTTCACTGTATCGATCACGCTGGGGATCGGGGCCACGCTGCTGGCGCTGCTGATCGGCGTGCCCGCAGCCTATGGGCTGGAACGCTACAACCCGCCGGGCGCCAACGCGATCCGCAATATCCTGAGTTCGCCGATCATCGTGCCGGGGATCATCGTGGGCCTCGCGCTCTTGCGCCATCTGGTGATCCCGATGGGGGTCGGCATTCTGCCCGCGCTGTTCATCGGGCATACGGCGCTGCTGATCCCCTATGCCGTCCGCATCGTCTCGGGTTCGCTGATGAACCTGCGCGTCGATATAGAAGAGGCGGCGGTGCTGCTTGGCGCCACGCGGCTGCAAAGCTTCATCAAGGTCGTGCTGCCGAATATCCGCAACGGCATCATGGCCGCCTTCATCATCGGCTTCATCACCTCGTTCAATCAGGTGCCGGTTTCGCTGTTCCTGACCGGTCCGGGGGTCTCGACCCTGCCGATCGACATGATGGCCTATATGGAATTCAACTATGACCCCTCGATCGCCGCGCTGTCGGGCCTGCTGGCGCTGATGTCGCTGCTGATCGTGATGGTGGCCGAGAAACTTCTGGGACTTTCGCGCTATGTCTGATGCCTTCCTTTCCCTGCAAGACCTGACCCTTGGATATGGCGACTCGGTCGCGGTCGAGGCACTGAACCTGGAACTTCGCCGGGGTGAACTGGTCGCGCTGCTTGGCCCTTCGGGCTGCGGCAAGACCACCACCATGCGCGCCATCGCCGGCCTGATGAAGCCGATGTCCGGGCGCATCACGCTGGACGGGCGCGACATCACCCGCGTCGCACCGAACAAGCGCGGTATCGGGCTGGTCTTTCAGTCCTATGCCCTGTTCCCCCACCTGACCGTGTTCGAGAACGTGGCCTTCGGCCTGCGCTTGCAGGGCGTCGCCAAGGACGAGATCACGCGCCGTGTGAATGCCGCGCTTGCCTCGGTCGGGCTGGGCAGCTTTGCCGATCGCCAGCCGAAAGCGCTGTCCGGCGGCCAACAGCAGCGCGTCGCGCTGGCGCGTTCGATCGTGGTCGAGCCGAAGCTGCTGCTGCTGGACGAACCGCTGTCGAACCTTGACGCACGCCTGCGGCTGGAGATGCGCTCGGAACTGGCGCGACTTCAGAAAGAGCTGGGTATCACCATGATCTACGTCACCCACGACCAGTCCGAGGCGCTTGCGCTGGCGGACCGTATCGTGGTCATGCGTCAGGGCCGGATCGAACAGATCGACACCCCCGCCAACATCTATGAACGCCCCGTCTCGGGCTTCGTGGCCGAGTTTATCGGCTTCGAAAACACCTTCGCGCTAAAGGATGGCGCGCTGACGACGGCCAAGGGCCGTCTGCCGCTTGATACCGCGCCCAAGGCGCACGGACTGGCATGGCGGCCCCGTGCCGTCCTTTTGGGCCAAGGGGCGCACGAGGGCCGCGTGATCGGCGCATCCTATCTGGGCGAGACGGTGGAATACCTGATCGACAGCGCCGCCGGCCCGATCAAGGCGGAGACCCCGGCCAATGCACCCCGGCACGCGATGGGCGAAAGCCTGCGGTTCGACCTGCCGGTCGAGTCTGCCGCCGTCCTCAGCAGGGCCTGACATGTCCCCCCTGTGGATCGACACCGACATGGGCTTTGACGACCTCGCAGCCATCGGGCTTTGCCTGTCGGGCGGCGCGAAGATTGCGGGGCTGTCGGTCGTCGCGGGGAATGTCCCCTTGCCCCGCGCTGTCGAAAACGCCTGCGCGGCGGCCGAAGTCTTTGGCTGGGACATGCCCATTCTCGCCGGCGCGGCGAAGCCGTTGGCCGGGGCGTTGCAGACTGCCGCCTATGTGCTGGGCGATGACGGCATGCCCTCGGTGGGGGCACATCTTCCGCCGGCGACGCGCATGCCTGATCCGGGCGACGCGGTCGAGGCGATGGCGGATTATCTTCGCGAGGGCGGGCGGCGCGTTCTGGCACTCGGTCCGTTGACGAACCTCGCGCATCTGGCCGCACGCCATCCCGGTCTCGCGGCACAAGCGGATCTGGTCTGGATGGGGGGCGCCTTTGCCCGTGGCAACCATACGGCCGTCGCCGAGTTCAACGCCGCCGTCGATCCCGAGGCCGTGGACGCCGTTCTTGGCGCGGGCATCCGCATGGTCATGGTCGGGCTGGAATGCTGCCGCGAGGTGCAGGTCTCGCTTGCCGACATTACGCCGCTGCGCGCGCTACGCGGAGAACGCGCGGCGCTGCTTGCCGACCTTTACGAAGGCTATGTCCGCATTGCCGCAAACGGCGCACGCCCGATGGCGCTTTACGACCCGGTCGCCGCTGCGCTGGCGCTTGAACCGGGGCTCGCCCGATATGCCGACGTCCATATCGCCGCCGAGCTTGACGGGCGGCTGACGCGGGGCATGACCGTCATCGAATGGCGCGGCCACAAGGCCCAACCGAATGCGCGCGTGGCCCTTGGCCCCGACGTCCAGGAAATCCGGCGCCGCTTTCACGCGGCGCTGACCAGCATGTGCAGGGATACCGATGACCGAACCGTCTGAACCGCAGGATCTGAACGCAGGCGATCTGCGGGACCGCGCCGTGCGCGCTGCCTTGGGGCAGGCGCCCTTCGATATCCTGCTGACCGGAGGGCAACTGGTCAACGTCGCGACATCCGAGATCCATGCCGCCGACATCGGCATCGTGGGCGCGCTGGTCGCCTCGGTCCATGCGCCGGGCAGCCGCTCGGATGCCGCCCAGATGATCGACTGCACCGGCCGGTTCATCGCGCCGGGGCTGATCGACACGCATATGCATATCGAAAGCTCGATGGTGACGCCCCGGCGCTATGCCGAGACGGTCGTGCCGCAGGGCACCACCACCGTGGTCTGGGATCCGCACGAAGTCGGCAATGTCGCCGGGCTGAACGGCGTCAGATGGGCTTGCGAGGCGTCGTCGGGTCTGGACCTGCGGGTTCTGGTGCTTGCACCGTCCTGCGTGCCCTCGGCTCCGGGGATCGAGCGCGCGGGGGCCGAGTTCAACCCGCCCGAAATGCGCGAGATGCTGGCCTGGCCGAAGATTCACGGCGTGGCCGAGGTCATGGATATGCGCGGCGTCCTGAATCGGTCCCTCAAGATGACCGGGATCGTCGGTGCCGGGCTTGCCTCTGGCAAGCTGGTCTGCGGCCATGCCCGCGGGCTGAATGGGGCCGAGGTGCAGGGCTTTGCCGCGGCCGGCATTGGCTCGGACCACGAGATCTCGGCGGCCGAGGATTTCATGGACAAGCTGCGCGCGGGGTTCACGATCGAACTTCGCGGGTCGCATGACTATGTCCTGCCCGGCGTGGTCGCCGCGTTGAACGACCTGCCGCACCTGCCTCAGACGCTGACCGTCTGCACCGACGACGTCTTTCCCGATGATCTTGACCGGGTCGGCGGCATGGCCGACGTGCTGCGCCGCCTTGTCGGCCACGGCATGACGCCCGTCGACGCCCTGCGCGCGGCGACGCTGAATGCCGCCATGCGGATCGGGCGCGCGGATCTGGGAATGGTCGCGCCGGGTCGCCGCGCCGATATCGCGGTCTTTGCCGATCTGGACAATTTCCTGGCCCGACTGGTGCTGGCATCGGGCCGGATCGTGGCGCGAGATGGGATCTGCCTGAACCCGACCCATGCCCCCGCCGCGGCCCCGTTCACCGACACGATGAAGCTGCAGCCGCTTGAGGCTGCGGATTTCGAAATTCTCGCCTCCGGTCCGACCGCGCGCGTGAACACCGTGTCGAAGCCCCGCTTCACAGAATGGGGCAACGCAGAGCTTGCCGTCCGGGACGGCAAGGTGCAGGTCCCCGCGGACATGCTGCGGATGGCGGTGATCCATCGTCACGGCAAGGCCGATCCACACCCCGTGGTGGGGCTGCTCCAGGAATGGGGCAACTGGTCGGGGGCCATCGCCACCACCATCGCCCATGACAGCCACAACCTGAACGTCTTCGGCAGCGATCCCGCCGACATGGCGGTCGCCGCAAATGCGCTGATCGGCTGCGGGGGCGGCATGGCCGTCGCCAAAGACGGCAAGCTGCTGGCGCTGCTGGAACTGCCGGTTTGCGGCCTGCTGTCCGATCGTCCCACGGACGAGGTCGGCCGCGCGCTTGACCACCTGCGCGAAGCTGCAGCGACTGTCGCGGACTGGTTGCCACCGCTGCGCAGCTTCAAGGCGCTGGTCGGAGCCTCGCTGGCCTGCAATCCCGGCCCGCATGTGACCGATATCGGCATCTGCGACGGAGCAACGGGCGAGATCCGGCAGACCGTGGCGGACTGACGCCCGCCGCGTGGCGCCTGCGGCCGGTTAGCGGTCCAGCTTCAGGCGCGACCGCATCCTGCGCCCCGGCGACAGGTGGGTCTGCCGGAACGCGTTGAGGTAATTCTCGCGCGTGCGGTGGATATGGCCTTCCAGCAGGCCCGCCAGCTCATCCCGGCGCGGCCCTTCGGCATCAAGGATGCCCAACGCCAGTTCGCGGTGATCGCGGAACGACCGGCGCGGCTCTCCTTCGGCCTTCAGGGCCAAATGGGTGCGCAGCGACGCCACGCGGCCAAGGATCATGCGATAGGCCTCGACCAGGTGACGGTTCCCGGCAGTCTGCACGATCTCAAGGTGAAAGTCGGTATCCGCCCGGCCATAGTCGCGCATGTCCCCTTCGGCCATTGCACGTTCCATGCGGGCACAAGCCGCCTGAAGGCGTGCGGACAGGCCCGGCAGCGCATCGCGCGGCAACAGGCGCAGCGCGCTGGTTTCCAGCACGCCGCGAAAAGTCACAAGATCCGAAATCCCCTCTTCCGAGGGGGAATAGACGAAAGTGCCGGATTTCGGGACGATGATGACCAGCCCTTCGACCTGCAGCAGGTTCAGGGCCTCGCGGACCGGGGTGCGGGAGACGTCGAAAGCCTGCGCGAGGATTTCCTCGGACAGGCTTTCGCCGAACTCGAAATCCGCATCGACGATCGCCTGCCGGATCCGGTCGGCGATCTGTTGCGAGAGCAATTGCTTGGCACTGGGCTGGCTGCTTTTGCGGGCTGTCACGGTCATTTCTCGGGTTCGGATGGCGCGCGCCCGCCTTGGGCGCGCGCGGGGGTCAGTCGCGCTTCGCCTTCAGCGTCATGCAGAGCAGCGATCCTAGGACGGGGAAGATGGCAAGGGCAAGCAACGACAGCTGGAAGCTGTCCGTCGCCGACTTGACGTAACCCACGATGTAAGGCCCGGTGAAGCCGCCAATCTGGGCAAAGCCGTTGATCGCCGCGATCCCGCCCGCCGCAGCCGCGCCTTGCAGGAATTGCGGAGGCAGCGTCCAGAACACGCCCATATAGGACCACAGGAAGAAGGCGCAGATGCACAGCAGCACCAGCCCCATCAGCGGCGATCCCGCCATGGCCGAGGCGGCCAGGAAGATGCCTCCGACAAGTCCGCCCATCGCGGTGTGGAACTTGCGCTCTCCGGTCCGGTCCGAACTGCGCGAGACAAGAACAAGACCAGCCCCCGCGAAGATGAACGGAATGGCCGAGACGAAGCCGGTTTGCAGCGTGGTCAGGTTGCCAAGCGACTTCACGATCTGCGGCAGCCACATGATGACGCCGTAAACTGCAATGCCGTTGAACATGTAAACGATGGTCAGCAGCCAGACGCGCCAGTCGCGGAAGATCTCGGCCAGGTCATGGCGGGTGTCCTGCGGCGCGGCGCGGCGTTCGGCCTCAAGCTGGGCGATCAGCCACTTGCGTTCGTCCGGAGCCAGCCAGTGGCGGTCCTTTTCCGGGCTGTCCACCAGATAGAAGAAGGCGACGATCCCCAGGATCGCGGCGGGTACGCCTTCCAGGATGAACATCGCCTGCCAGCCGCGCAGGCCCCAAAGCCCCTCGCCCGCGTCGATCAGCCAGCTGGACAGCGGCGCGCCGAAGACGATCGACAGCACCGTCGCGGTCATGAAGGTCGCAGTGGCCCGACCACGTTCGCGCGCGGGGAACCAATAGGTCAGGTAAAGCAGGATGCCCGGTGCAAAGCCCGCCTCGGCCACGCCCAGCAGGAAGCGCATGATATAGAACGAGGTCGGCCCCTGAACGAAGGCCATCCCGCAGGAAACGAGCCCCCAGGTCACCATGATCCGCGCGATCCAGACGCGCGGGCCGAAACGGTGCAGCATCATGTTCGACGGGATCTCGAAGGCCAGGTAGCCGACGAAGAAGATGCCCGCGCCGATTCCAAAGATATAGGGCGTCAGGCCAATATCTTCGTTCATGTGCAGCGCGGCGAAGCCGATGTTCACCCGGTCGAGATAGTTCACGATGAAGCAGATGAAAGCGAAAAGCACGATCCGCCGGTTCAGCTTGCTGATCGTGCGGTCGCGCAGGTTTGTGTCCAGCGTCATGGACGCGGGGCCGGATAGTGCCATTCCTGAATTCTCCTCCTGCTGCCGGACGCGGGGCCCGGCCATTGCGGGCGCATCCTTAGCGGCTTTCACGGTTTTGACAACTACCATTTTAATCTAGTGCCCTAGTTGACGGGCATCCGCGACCCATGCTTTATCCCCCCGTCATTCTTGCCCGGAGGAGATGCATGAACACCTATCCCTGCTTTGAAAACCGCACTGCCCTGATTACCGGGGGCGCGTCGGGCATCGGCCGCGCCGTCGCGGGCAAGCTGCTTGATCTGGGTGCGAACCTGGTGGTGTGGGACATCAATGCGGCACGGCTGGAGGAACTGTGGGTGCTGGCGCCCGACCGGATCGAAACGGCGGTAGTCGACGTCTCGGACAGCAGCGCCGTTCGCGCCGCGGCCGAGGTCGCACGCGCACGTTTCGGGGGTTTCGACTATCTTCTGAACAACGCGGGCATCATCGGGCGGCACATGTCCGTCACCGAGCTTGACGAGGCAGAGCTGGACCGCGTGCTGGCAGTGAACCTGAAAAGCGTGTTCGTCGTCTCGAACGTCTTTCTGTCGGCCCCCTCGGGCCGCGAGGGTCGCGCGATCGTCAACCTGTCCTCGATCGCGCAGCGGACGGGCGGCATGGTCGGCTCGATCGCCTATGCCACGACCAAGGGCGCGGTCCATTCCTTCACCACCGCGCTTGCCAAGGAATTGGCCCCGCATGTGCGCGTGAATGCGATGGCCCCCGGCGTCATCGATACCGAGATCCAGAAGGACGTGTTCACCGATCCCTCGAAAATCGCTGCGATGGCGGACGTGATCCCGCTGAAGCGACTGGGCACCGCCGACGAAGTCGCGGATTGCGCGGTGTGGCTGTTCTCGGACGCCTCGGCCTATGTCACCGGGATTTCCATCGACGTATCGGGGGGGCGCTGAAATGGCGGACCAGGCAAGCGCGCTGCGTCGCGCCATCCGGCAGGGGCTGGTCATGGCCCCCGGCGCAGCCGATCCGCTGACCGCGCGGATGGTCCAGCGCGCGGGTTTCGGGGCCGTCTACATGACCGGCTTCGGCGCCACGGCGGCGCGATTGGGAATGCCCGATATCGGGCTGATGAGCCAGACCGAGATGACCGATCATGCCCGGAACATGGTGCGGGCGACCACGATCCCGGTGATCGCGGATGCCGATACCGGCTATGGAGGGCTTGCCAACCTTGCCCGCACGGTCGAGGAATATGCTGCATCGGGCGTCGCCGCGATCCATCTTGAAGACCAGCAGATGCCTAAGCGCTGCGGCCAGCGCGCCGGCATCCGAGTCATCGACGCCGAGGAAAACGCGCGCCGCCTGCAGGCCGCCGTCAAGACACGCGGTACGCATGAGATGATGCTGATCGCCCGCACCGACGCCCTGCCCGCCCTTGGCATCGACGAGGCCGTGGCCCGCGCCAGACGCTATCAGGATGCGGGCGTCGATCTGGTTTTCGTCGACGGCATCAAGAAGATCGCCGAGGTCGAGGCCGTCGCCCGCGCCGTGCCGGGCCCCAAGGTCGTCAGCATCGTCGACGGGAACGAAACGGTGGCGCTGAAAGCCTCGGACTTGCAGGACATGGGGTTCTCGGTCGCCTTCTATGCGCTTTCCGCGCTGTTCACCGCGGTCCGGGCCGTGTCGCAGACTCTGGAGACGTTGAAGGCCGATGGAACACCCGTCCGCCGCGCCGACGCGATGTGCAGCTATGGCGAATTCGCCGATCTGGTGGATCTCGAGCGTTTCGACGGGCTGGACCATGATTTCGGTTGGCCGGTGACTTCCTGACCGGCCCGTCGCCGCCGCCCGCGCGTCAGGCCCAGCCTTCGCGGGTGGCGGCGACCCGAACTTCCTGTCCCGCAAGCTCTGCCTGCAGCGCGTCGATGCAGCCCGCATCCGGACCGATCGCGACAACCCGATCCATCGGCAGCTCGCCCGCCCCTTCGACCGGTACCAGCGTCACGACCCCGCCGGCCAGCTGCAAAAGCTGGGGGAGCGCGTCTTCCGACAGGCGCAGATAGCCCTTCAACCGATGGATTCCGCGCTGGTGGCGACTGATGGCTGCCAGCAAGTGTTGGCGATCGACCGGGCCGGCCAGCCGCAACGTCCGACTGGCGAACAGGTTGCGGTGGTCGCCGTCGCGGTCGTCGGCCGGGTGCAGGGCAGACAAGGCATTGAAGTCATGGGACTGCCGAAGCGCCTGATCCAATACGCCATCCGGGGCGAGGTGCTGGCTGGCCAGAGGGTTCATACCGGCCAGCAATCGCGCCGCCCGCCGCAGCGCCACCCGCCCGGAGATATCCGCCCGTGACAGAAAAAGCGCATCCGCGCCAAGGATCTGTCTTCGTGCGACCTGACCCGTTCGGGGATCGGCCAGACGCTCGGCAATACACAGCGGGTCGACCACCGCCAGCACCGCCTGGCAGTCAAGGTCGCGTTCCGCCAGCGCAAAGCTTGCCAGCCGGCGTGGCTCGGCGACGCCGCTGGCTTCGATCACCAGCCGATCCACCTTGCCGCGCAGGTTCAGCGCCTTGTCGAAGGCATCGAACAGTCCCCCGCCCATCGAGCAGCAGATGCAACCGTTGCTGAGCTGGATCGTGTCGGTCGTCTGCCGCGCGATCAGCGAGGCATCGACCGGCACGTCGCCGAAATCGTTGACCATGACCAGCACCCGCTCGGTCGCGCGGGTCAGCAGGTGGTTCAGCAAGGTGGTCTTGCCCGCACCAAGATAGCCGCACAGGATATTGACAGGCAGCGGCCCCGCCATCGTCAGAACGACCCTGCCGGAACCGCCTGGCCGCCGAAGACTGTGCCCCAGACGCGGACTTCGCGCAGACGCTCGGCCCCCAGAGCGTGGGGGTCATCCTCAAGCACCGCGAAATCGGCGCGCTTGCCAACCTCGACCGAACCGATTTCGCTGTCCAGCTTCAGCGTATAGGCCGCACCCAGCGTGATCGCATGCAGGGCGGCGTCCAGGCCGATCCGCTCGGATGTGCCAAGCTGGCGACCGCTGTCGGTGCGACGGTTGACCGCGCACCAGGCGGTGACAAGGGGGGCAAGCGGCGTGATCGGCGCATCCGAGTGAATGGCCAGCGGGATCCCCATTTCCAAGGCGCTGGCGCAAGGGTTCATGCGGCTGGCACGTTCCGGGCCGATCGTGACCTCATAATGCTTGTCGCCAAAGTAATACAGATGGTTCGCGAACAGGTTCACGCAGCATTGCAGGGCCGCGATCCGGCGAAGCTGGGCGCGATCCGCCATCTGGCAGTGCTGGAGCACGTGGCGATGGTCGGGGCGGAAATGCCCGGCCAAGGCCGCCTCCAGTGCCTCGATGGCGGCAAGGCTGGCGCCGTCGCCGTTCACGTGTATATGCATCTGGATGCCCTGCCGGTTCAGGTCATCGGTCATGGTGCGCAGCGCCTCGGGTGCGATGTTCCAGCTGCGGTTGTCGGTGCCCCGGTAATAGCCCGGCTCCAGCAACTGCGCGGTAAAGCCCTGGATCGAGCCATCGGTGACGATCTTGACCCCGCCAAGCCGCAGGCGGTCGGTGGAACGTGCCTGCAGAGCCGTCGCGCGCGGCCCGATCTCTTGCGGCGGCAGGGCCATTGCCGACAGCATGGGCACCAGCCGCAAGGGATAGTCTGCCTTGCCCGTCGTCTCCTCCAGATTGGCCAGCATGTCATCGCCAAGATCGTTCAGCAGGTCGGTCGAGGTCGTTACCCCCGCCCGGCAGGCCGAGCGGGCGAAGTTCCAGATCGCCTCGGCATCGCCGCCCATGCTGCGAAAGCTGGCCCCCACGCGGCGCATGACCGGGAACATCGCCCCCATCTCGTGCAGCTCGCCGTGCAGAATGCCGTCCTTGCCGCGCAGGACACCCGGCACATCGGTCGCGTCATCGTATCCGGCCAGTTCCAGCGCGGCGCTGTTGGCGGTCAGAAGATGCATGTTGGAATGCAGGACGACCACCGGCCGCGTGGTCGAGACCTGATCCAGATCCAGCCGTGACAGTCGCTCGCCGGGGACGAACAGCGGATCGAAACCCCAGCCGATGATCGGGCCATCGCCCAGTTCGGCGGCACGTTCGCGCAGGCGTGCGACCAGTTCCCCGGCGCTGGCGATGCCCGGCCAGACGCGGCCATCAGGGGCGGTGCGTTCGTAATGTCCAAGATAGGTAAAGCGCCAGATCGAGCCCTCCATCATGTGGGCGTGACCCTCGACGAAACCCGGCATCAGCACCTTGTCTGCGAAGCGGTCATCGTGGCGCACCTCGCCCCAGTCGCCCATGTCACCGGGGCTGCCGACGGCAAGGATGCGCCCTTCGGGCGAGACCGCCACATGCGTCGCCTCGGGCCGCGAAGGGTCCATGGTGATGATGCGCTTGGCAGAAAACACGGTAGGGATCATGCGACGTCTCCGACGAACCGATTGTTTTCGCCAGATTAGCCGTGACATCCTTCCTGCGGGAAATGCATAATTCAGCGGTAATTCCTCTGATATGCTGAGGGTAGAATGCACTACACCCTGAAACACCTGCGCTATATCGAGGCGGCCGAGCGGCACCAATCGATCACCGCCGCTGCGGAAACACTGCTGGTCTCGCCATCGTCGATCGCCGCCGCCATCGACCATATCGAGGCGCAGGCGGGTCAGCCGGTCTTTGCCCGTGTCCCGTCGCGCGGGATTGCCGCCACCCATTTCGGGCGCAAGTTCCTGGACGAGATCCGGCTTCTTCTGGCAGCGCAGGCGCGTTTCGACGACAAGATCATGAACCTTGGCCAGATGATCGACGGTACCGCGCGCATCGCCTGCTTTACCCCGCTGGCCCCGATCCTTCTGCCCACCATCCTGTCGGACGTGCGCGAACGCTATCCTCAGCTTCGCATCGATGTCATGGAAAGCACCTCGGAAGAGATCGGGGGCGCATTGGAAAGCGGAGAGGCGGATTTCGCCCTGTGCTATGGCCCCGTCCACGAGCTGATCTATCGCTTCTTGCCGCTGTTCGTAGGCTATCCCCACGCGGCGCTGCCCGTTTCGCATCCCTTGGCCAGCGGGCGCTTCGTCACGCTGGAGCAGCTTGCGCCAGAACCTCTGGTCGTTCTGGACCTGGAAATGTCGCGCCGCTATCTGATGGACCTGTTCACAGGCCGCGGGTTGAAGCCGAACGTAGTCTATTCGGCGCGCTCGACCGACATGATGCGGGCGCTGATCGCCGCCGGCATGTGCTACGGCATCTTCAACATCCGCCCGATGATCGAGCAGACCTATGCCAAGGGCGATCTGGTGCGCCTGCCGCTGGCCGGCGAACTGGACGCACCGCGCGTCGGCGTTCTGACCCGCCGGGACACCAAGTTGACACCCGTTTGCGAAGCGATTGTCGCGGCTTGCGAGATGCAGGCGATGCAGGGGGCCTTCGACCGGGCATTCATCCGTCCCTACATTCCCCAGGAATTCTGAGGAAGTGGGGCGCAAAAATGCATTTGCCGCATAGCTGACCATACGGATTCATTGATGTGACAGCGCCATTGCAGAACCCGGCGCGCGCCCCCAACAGGAGACATCGATGCGTCCGATCGCAGTCCTTACCCGTCGCGCCCTGCTCGCCGGGGCCGCGGCCCTGACCGCCCTTACCCTTGCGCCGGCGGTCCACGCCGAAGAACCGCAGCGAGGCGGCACACTGGTCATCGCATCGGTCCAGAAGCCGCGCCATCTGAACGCGGCGGTCCAATCCGGCATCGCGACCGGCGTGCCCGCGGCGCAGATCTTCGCGACGCTCCTGCGCTATGGCGAGGATTTCCAGCCCCAGCCCTATCTGGCCGAAAGCTGGGAATTCAGCCCCGATAACAAGGTTCTGACGTTGAAACTGGTGCAGGGCGCGACCTTCCACGACGGCAAGCCCATCACTTCCGAAGACGTGGCATGGTCGCTTGACGTGGCGAAGAAGAACCACCCCTTCTCGACCATGCTGGCGCCTGTCGAGGCTTTTGAGGCCCCCGATCCGCAAACCGTCGTGATCCGCATGAGCGCGCCGCATCCGCCGATCCTGCTGGTCCTGTCCTCGGCACTGACGCCGATCCTGCCGAAACATGTCCTCGACGACGGGCAGGACATCAAGTCGAACCCCAAGAACAACCTTCCCATCGGCTCCGGCCCCTTCAAGGTCACGGCATTCGAGCCGGGGCAGCACATCATTCTGGAACGCTATGACGGCTTTTTCCTGAAGGGGCGTCCCTATCTGGACCGGATCGTGATCCGGCAATACCAGGATTCCAATTCCGGCGTACTGGCCCTGGAATCGGGCGAGGCGCAGATGTTCCCCCTGCTCGATTCGACGCGGCTGATCCGGCGGCTTGAGAAGTCGGGCAAGATGTCCGTGACCGACAAGGGCTATGCCGCGATCGGCCCGATCAACTGGCTTGCCTTCAACACCAAACAGCCGGACCTGGCCGATGTCCGCGTGCGCCAGGCGATCGCCCATGCCATCGACCGGAATTTCGTGACCAAGGCCCTGCATGCCGGGCTGTCGAAGCCCGCGGTCGAGCCGGTGGTGCAGGAAAGCCCCTTCTTCTCCGAGGATGTGGCGCGCTATGACTTCGACCTCGACAAAGCCAAGGCCCTGCTGACCGAAGCCGGCTATGGCGAGGGGGGAAAGAAGCTGTCGCTGCGGATCGACTATCTTCCCGATGCCGACGAACAGCAGCGCGCCGTCGCCGAATATGTCAAGGCGGCGCTGGCCAAGGCCGGGGTCGAGATCAGCGTCCGCGCCTCGCCCGATTTTCCGACCTGGGCGCAGCGGATCTCGTCCTATGACTTCGACCTGACCATGGATCAGGTCTTCAACTGGGGCGACCCGGTGATCGGGGTGAACCGAACCTATCTTTGCTCGAACATCCGGCAGGGGATCATCTGGTCGAATACCCAGCAATATTGCAACGAGGGGGTCGACAAGTTGATGACCGAGGCCGCGACCGAGCCTGATCAGGCAAAGCGCAAGGATCTTTACGGTCAGGCCTTCAAGCAGATCACCGCGGACATCCCCATCCATTTCATCAACGAGGTTCCCTATCACACGGTCTATACGCAGGCCGTGCAGAACCCGCCCGTCTCGATCTGGGGACCGATGGGTCCGATGGATGACGTCTGGCTGAAGCAATAGGCGCGGAGGCCCTGCAATGATGCGTCGTATCCTGCGGCAGCTGCTTTACGCGGTCGGCCTGATCCTTGCCGTGCTGGTGCTGAACTTCCTGCTGATCCAGCTTGCGCCCGGCGACCCGGCACAGGTGATCGCGGGCGAAATGGGCGGTGCCAGCCCCGAGGTCATGGCCGCGATCCGCCAGCAATACGGGTTGGACAAGCCGGTGCTGACCCAGCTTGCGCTGTATCTGGGCCGTGCGCTTCAGGGCGATCTGGGCATGTCCTATTTCTACAACCGCCCGGTGGTCGAGCTGATCCTGTCCCGGCTTGGCCCGACGCTGCTGCTGGTGGCCGCGGCGCTGGCCTTTGCGGTGCTGGCCGGCACGCGGCTGGGGCTGATGGCGGCGAAGAACCCGCGTGGCATCGCCTCGGGGGTGGTCACGGTCTTGTCGCTGGTGGGCTATTCCGCACCGGTCTTCTGGACGGGGCTGATGCTGGTCATCCTGTTCGGAGCCAAGATCCCGCTGTTCCCGATCGCCGGGATGATCGATGTCGTCAAGGTCGGCGGACCGCTGACGCGGGCGCTGGACATCGCCCATCACCTTGTCCTGCCCGCGCTGACGCTGGGGCTGGTCTATCTGGCGCAATATAGCAGGCTGACCCGCGCCTCGATGCTGGAGGTGCTGGGCGCCGACTATATCCGTACCGCCCGCGCCAAGGGCGTCAGCGAAAGACAGGTTCTGGGCCGCCACGCGTTCCGCAATGCGTTGCTGCCGGTCGTCACCGTCGCCGGGATGCAGTTCGGGGCCATCATCTCGGGCGCGGTTCTGGTCGAGACCGTGTTCAGCTGGCCCGGCCTTGGCACGCTGGCATTTCAGGCCATCCTCGCACGCGATTACCCGACGGTGCTGGGCATCCTGTTCTTCTCGACCCTGATCGTGATCATCGCGAACCTGCTGACCGATTTCGTGTCGCGTCTGCTGGATCCGCGCCTTGCCGGAGGACGTTGACATGACCGCCGAAGCCAGAACCTCGGTTCCAGCCGCCCGCGGGCCCCTGAGCGAAGCTTGGGAGATCTTCCGCCGCAGCCCCTCGGCCATGCTGGGGCTGCTGGTGATGACGCTTGTCGTGCTGATGACCTTTGCCGGGCCGCTGCTTTACCATGTAGACCCGTTCGAGATCGTCTGGGCACCGCTTTCGCCGCCCGGTGATGATCCGACGATTCCGCTGGGCACCGACAATCTGGGACGCGACATCCTGGCCGGTCTGATCGCGGGCGGACGTGCGACGCTGGCCGTGGGCTTCGCGGCCGCGCTGATCACCATGGTCATCGGCGTCGTGATCGGGGCCTATGCGGGCTTCTATGGCGGCCTTGTGGATGACATGCTGACGCGTGTGACCGAGTTCTTCCAGGTCCTGCCCCCGCTTCTGTTCGCGATGGTGGTGGTCACGCTGTTCCAACCCACGCTGGTCAACGTGGCGCTGGCCATCGGCATCGTCAGTTGGCCCCAGACCGCGCGCCTGACCCGGGCCGAGTTCCGCCGCATCCGCACACTGGAATATGTCAGCGCGATGCGGGCCGTCGGCGCGGGCGACGGCCATATCATCTGGCGCGTGATCCTGCCCAATGCGCTGCCACCGCTGATCGTCTCGGGGACGCTGACCATCGGCATGGCCATCCTGTTCGAGGCCGGACTGAGCTTCCTGGGCCTGTCCGATCCCAACATCATGTCCTGGGGGCTGATGATCGGATCGGGTCGCGAATACCTGCTGGATGCGTGGTGGGTCGTGACGCTGCCCGGCGCGATGATCTTCCTGACCGTCCTGGGCGTCAGCCTGGTCGGCGACGGCCTGAACGACGCCTTCAACCCCCGGCTAAGGGAGCGCTGAGCCATGACCGATCCCGTCCTGGAGATCCGCAACCTGAAAGTCGACTTCGCCACCCGGCGCGGGCTGGCCCATGTGCTGGACGACGTGTCCTTCAGCGTGGATCAGGGCGAACTGCTGGCGATCGTCGGCGAATCCGGCTGCGGCAAAAGCATGACCGCCCTGTCGATCCTGGGGCTCATCCCCTCGCCCCCCGGCAGGATCGTGGGGGGCAGCATCAGCTTCATGGGCCGCGACCTGACCAGCCTTTCGCCCGCTGAGATCCGAAAGATCCGGGGCGGCGACATCGCCATGATCTTTCAGGAACCGATGACCTCGCTGAACCCGGTCTTCACCTGCGGCGAGCAGATCGCCGAAGCGGTGCGCCTGCACCAGAAGGTCAGTCCTAAGGCGGCGCAGGCCCGGGCGGTCGAGATGCTGCGCGCCGTTGGCATCCCCGAACCCGAACTGCGCGCAAAGGCCTATCCGCACCAGCTTTCGGGCGGGATGCGCCAGCGGGTGATGATCGCGATGGCGCTGTCCTGCGAACCCCGGCTGCTGATCGCGGACGAGCCGACGACCGCGCTGGACGTGACCGTTCAGGCCCAGATCTTCGGGCTTCTGGACGAACTGCGCCAGCAGACCGGCACCGCGATCGTCCTGATTACCCATGACATGGGCGCAGTCGCGGAAATGGCCGACAAGGTCGCGGTGATGTATGCCGGCCGCGTGATCGAACGCGGCCCGGCGGATGCCGTGCTTGACCGTCCCGGCCATCCCTATACCCGCGGCCTTCTGGCCAGCATTCCGCGCCTCGACGCCGATCCCGACGCCGACCTGCCCGAGATCCCCGGCATCGTCCCCGCCCTGACGGATCTTGGCCGGGGATGCGCATTCCAGCCGCGCTGTCCGGTTGCAACTCCCGCATGCCGCGATGGGCAGCCCGGCCATGTCGCGCTGTCGCCGGGCCAGTCCGCGGCCTGTTTCCACCTGACTGCAAGCGAGGCATTCGCATGACCCGGCTGCTTTCCGTCCGCGACCTCAAGGTTCACTTCCCGGCCCCGAACGGGCGCAGGGTCCATGCCGTCGATGGGGTCAGCTTCGACATCCCACGCGGCCAGACCCTTGGCATCGTCGGGGAATCCGGATCGGGCAAGACCACCACGGCGCTTGCCGTCATGCGGCTTGCCCCTATCACCGGCGGTGAGGTCGAGCTTGACGACACCCCGATCAGCCGGATCGAGGGCGAGGCCCTGCGCCGCGCCCGTCCCCGCTTCCAGATGGTGTTTCAAGACCCCTTTTCCTCGCTGAACCCGCGCGAGCGGGTGGGGCGCATCATCCGCCAGCCGATGGACCTACTGGGCTATGGCGACCCCGCCGGACGCGATGCGCGGGTCGAGGAATTGCTGACCCAGGTGGGGCTGCGCCCCGAACTGAAGTCACTTTACCCCCACCAGTTCTCGGGCGGGCAAAGACAGCGGATCGGATTGGCGCGTGCGCTTGCGACCCGGCCCGACCTGATCGTCTTCGACGAGCCCGTCTCGGCGCTGGATGTCGCGGTGCAGGCCCAGGTGCTGAACCTGATCCGCCGCCTGCAGCGCGAAACCGGGATCACCTATCTGTTCATCAGCCACGATCTTGGCGTCGTCCGCCACGTCTGCGACGAAATCGCAGTGATGTATCTGGGTCAGATCGTCGAACAGGCCCCGACCGCGCAAATCTTTGCCACACCGCGCCATCCCTATACGCAGGCGCTGATCGCGGCCGCCCCATCGCTTTCGCCGGAGCACCGGCGGCGAGGGGGAGGCGCCCGGCTTCAGGGCGATCCGCCCAGCCCGGTCAACCTGCCACAGGGCTGCCGCTTTGCGTCGCGCTGTCCGTCGGTCGTCGCGCATTGTCGCAGCACGGCGCCCGATTTGCGGATGACCGCCGCTGGACACCGCGTCGCCTGCCACCTTGCTGCGGTTTCTGTCCCCGCCTAAAGCCGCTTTCCCGTCTGGGGCGAAAACAGGTGCAGGCGTCCCTCGGCGGGCAGGACGTCGATGCGGTCCCCCCTTTGCGCGGTCGAGTTTCCGGCCAGCCGCAGCGTGAAGGGCACGTCCGATCCCTGGATCATGCCATAGCCAAAGGCATCGGCGCCCAGCCGCTCGACCGAGCGCAGCTCGACCGGGATGGCGGGCTGGCCCGGTGCGGCAATCTCCAGATCCTCGGGCCTCAACCCCAGCCGGACCTCGCCGGACGGGGGCAGTCCGGCCAGTGGCAGGCGGTGCCCGCCGGGCAGAAGCGCGCTGCCTCCCTCGGCCGTAACGGTGAAGATGTTCATCGCGGGAGAGCCGATGAAGCCCGCGACAAATTCGCTGGCCGGGGTGGCATAGACTTCAAGCGGGGTCGCGATCTGGTCGGCAACGCCGCTGTTCATGACGATCAGCCGGTCAGCCAGCGTCATCGCCTCGACCTGATCATGGGTGACGTAAAGCGTGGTCTGCCCGGTCCGCAGGTGCATCTCCTTGATCTGCAGCCGCATCTGCACCCGCAGCTTGGCGTCAAGGTTGGATAAGGGCTCGTCCAGCAGGAAGGCCGAGGGTTCGCGCACCAGCGCCCGCCCCATCGCGACCCGCTGGCGCTGCCCGCCCGACAAGGCGCGGGGCTTGCGGTCCAGATAGGGCTCAAGCTCCAGCATGCGGGCCGCGCGCAGCACCCTCGCCTCGATCTCGGCCTTGGGAAGCTTTGCGATCTTCAACCCATAGGCCATGTTTTCGCGCACGTTCATATGCGGGTAAAGCGCATAGTTCTGGAACACCATTGCGATATTTCGGTCGCGCGGCTCAAGCGTGTTGACCACCTTTCCGTCGATCTCGATCGTGCCCGCGCTGATGCCCTCAAGCCCCGCGACCATGCGCAGAAGGGTCGACTTGCCGCAGCCCGAGGGGCCGACGATCACCACGAATTCGCCGTCGGCAATGTCCATGGTGACGCCGTGGATGACCTCTTGTCCGGCATAGCTTTTGCGCAGGTCGTTCAGCAGGATATGGGCCATTCACTTCTCCGTCTCGACAAGGCCCTTCACGAACCAGCGCTGCATCAGCACGACGACCAGGATCGGCGGCAGGATCGCAAGGACCGAGGTCACCATGACAAGGTTCCAGGGGGTATCGGCATCCGCAAACGAGATCATCTTGCGCAGCGCGATGACGATGGTGTTCATTTCATTGGAGTTCGTGACCAGCAGCGGCCACAGATATTGCGTCCAGCCATAGATGAACTGGATCACGAAGATCGCCGCCACGTTGGTCAGTGACAACGGCCACAGGATGTCCCTGAAAAAGCGCCAGGGCCCCGCGCCATCGACCCGCGCCGCCTCAAGCAACTCATCCGGGATGGTCATGAAGAATTGGCGGAACAGCAGCGTCGCCGTGGCCGATGCGATCAGCGGCAGGATCAGGCCCGGATAGGTGTCGATCAGACCCAGATCCACCATGACCTTGTAGGTCGGCTGGATACGGACCTCGACCGGCAGCATCAGGGTGATGAAGATCAGCCAGAAACAGGCCATGCGCAGCGGAAAGCGAAAAAACACGATCGCATAGGCCGAGGCCATGCTGATCGCGATCTTGCCGATGGCGATGCCCAGGGCCACCAGGGTCGTATTTCCCAGAAGCCGCCACAGGCTGACGCCGCCGATCTGGCCGATGCGGCCGGAAAACGCCTCGCCGTAATTGTGCAGTCCCTCGGCCCCCGGCACCAGCGGCAGCGGCGGACGCAGGATCGTCTGGGTGGAGTGGGTCGAGGCAATGAAGACATAATAGACCGGAAAGACGACCACGATGACGCCCAGGACCATCCACAGGTGGCTGAGCATCCGCGACGGGGCGCGCGCGGCAAGCGGGCTTTCAGCCATAGTGCACCCGCCGTTCGATGAAGCGGAACTGGAAGGCGGTCAGGGCGATCACGATCAGCATCAGGATCACCGATTGCGCGGCAGAATCGCCCATGATGAGGTTCACGAAGCCGTCGTTATAGACCTTGTAGACAAGCGTCTCGGTCGCCTTGCCCGGACCGCCCCCGGTCACGGCATGGATGATGCCGAAGGTATCGAACAGCGCATAGACCGTGTTCACGACCAACAGGAAAAACGTCGTCGGCGCCAGCAACGGAAAGACAATGGTCCAGAACGCATGACGCCGGCTTGCGCCGTCGATGGCCGCAGCCTCAAGCAGCGAGGTCGGGATCGCCTGCAAGCCGGCAACGAAGAACAGGAAATTGTAGCTGATCTGCTTCCATGTCGCCGCAGCGACCACAAGGATCATGGCGTGGTTCGCGTTCAGCAGCGGGTTCCATTGGATGCCGATCTGCTTCAATGGCCAGGCCAGCGTGCCGAAGCTGGGATTGAACATGAACAACCACAGCATGCCCGCGATGGCCGGGGCGACCGCATAAGGCCAGATCATCAGCGTCCGATAGATGCCCTTGCCGCGCACGATCCGTTCCGCCTGCACCGCCAGGAACAGCGCGATTGCCATCGGCAGGATTGCGACCAGCACGGAAAAGACCGCCGTGACCTGCAGCGAGTTCAGATAGTTCGGATCGCTCAGCACCCGCCGGAAATTCGCAAGCCCGACAAAGCTGGATTTCAGGCCGAAGGGATCTTCCTTCAGCATGGATTGTCGGAACGCCTGCCCGGCGGGCCAGTAGAAAAAGATCAGCGTGATCGCCAGCTGCGGCGCCAGAAGCAGCCAGGGCAAAAGCCTGTGCGGAAAGACGGTTCTTCTCATGCGGGATCCCCTTGTCGGAACCGGGGCGCGCGCCGTCCAGGGACCGCGCGCGCCCGATTGGCGGGATCAGCCGCCTGCGGCTTCCTTGATCGCGGCATTGCCGCGGGTCACCGCGTTCTGCAGCGCCTGTTCGGCGGTCTGCTGGCCGGCCAGCATCTTTTCGTATTCCTCGTTCTGGATATCGCGCAGTTGCGGCAGGTTTGGCGCGCGCACCCCCTTGGAGTTCTCGGTCGGGGGCTTGCCCGACATCTGCAGGATCGGCACCTCGCGCGCCGGGTTCTTCTCGTAGAAGCCCGACGCCTTGGTTGCCTCATAGGCCGCCATCGTCACCGGCAAATAGCCCGACTGCTCGTGCAGGAACTGCTGCACCTCGGTCTTCGAGAGATAGTTGAAGAAAGCGGCGACGCCCTTGTAGGTGTCGTCCGACTTGCCCGCCATCACCCAAAGCGACGCTCCGCCCGGCGTGGTGTTCTGCGGCGCGCCCTGGGCCGTCTCGTCATAGGGCAGCTTGCCGATGCCGTAATTCATCCCGGATTTGACGATATCGCCCAATCCCCCCGAGCTTTCGGTCAGAATGCCGCATTCTCCCGAGGTGAAGTTCTGCTTCGCCTCGCTGGTGCGCCCGCCATAGACGAAGACCCCCTCTTTCGCGAGGTCGGCCAGTTCCTGGAAATGCTTGACGAAAAGCGGGGCGTCGATCTTCAGCTCGGGCGTGCCGGCCAAGCCGTTTTCGTTGGTCCCCCACGAGACGTTGTTCCAGGCCGCGAAGTTCTCGGTATGGATCCAGGTCAGCCAGGTCGAGGTATAGCCACAGGTTGCCGCGCCGGATTCCTTGATCTTGCGCGCCGCGGCCCAGACTTCTGCCCAGGTCTGGGGCGGTGCGTCGACATCCAGCCCGGCCTTCTGGAAGATGTCCTTGTTGTAATACAGGATCGGCGAGGACGAGTTGTAGGGGAAGGACAGCATTTCGCCTTCCGGGGTCGAATAATATCCGACGATACCCGGCAGATACTGGCTCTTGTCGAAGGTGAAGCCGCCTTCGGTCAGCACCTCGGCCACGGGCTTGATCGCGCCCTGCGCACCCATCATGACGCCAGTCCCGACATCGAAGACCTGGATGATGTCCGGGGCCTGTCCCGCGCGGAAGGCGGCGATGCCCGCGTTCAGCGTTTCGGGATAGGTGCCCTTGAACACCGGCTTCAGGACATAATCGGACTGGCTTGCGTTGAAATCACCGGCGATCTTCTCGACAACCTCGGCATTGGCGCCGGTCATCGCGTGCCACCACGAAATTTCGGTCTGGGCCTGTGCCGCGAACGGCAGGGCTGCGAATCCACAAAGCCATAGGCTGAGATTCTTCATGCGACTTACTCCTCCCTCGATCCATGCTGCTGGGTTTTGCGCGGATGTTCCCACCGACCTCCCAATCGGGCGGGACAACCTTTTCCTCCAGGGGGGAGTTTAACTCGACGGTGAAGTGCCGAGTCAATTCGCGATGACTGCGCGAATGATTTGCAGCATGACCTTGCCTCCGAACGAAAAAGCGGCCCACCCCCTTGGGACGGGCCGCGTCGTGGTCAGGGTCGGGATTACTCGCCCGCGCCGATGGCCTTCAGTCCCGCCGCCGCGCAGGTCGCGTCGATGTCACCCGACGGCGCGCCGCCGACGCCGATGCCGCCGACCAGCGCCTTGCCGAACTTGACCGGCAGGCCGCCAGCCTGGATGACCATGCGCGGGTCCATATCGCGCAGACCTTCGTTGGCGGGTTTCGAGGCAATGAACTCGGCCAGGCCGGCCGTGTCGCGACCCATCGCGGCCGAGGTGAAGGCCTTGCCCTGCGCGCTCGATCCTGTATGCGGGCCGGCATTGTCGGCCTTCAGCAGAACCTTGGTCGAACCGTCCCGGGCGACGATCGCGACGCTGACATTGTGGCCTTCGGCGGTGCAGGCCTTCAGCGCTGCGTCCGCGGCCTTCGTCGCCAGATCAAGCGGCAGATAGGGCGCGCTCGGCAAATCCTGAGCGGCAGCGCCGAAGGGGGCGAGAAGCGCGATGGCAAGCACGAGGTTCCGGGTCATGAGGGGTATCCTTTCCGAATGATGAAAGGGAATTAGCCCGCCCCGCCCCATGCCGGTATTCGTATCCCTTGCAGCCGTCTGCGTAGTTCTACGGAGTGTCGCGTCCGGCCAGCCACAGACGCGTCATCTCGGCTTGCGAGGTTGTGCCAAGCTTGGCCCCGATGGCAGCGCGATGGCTTTCGACGGTGCGCGGCGACAGGCCCAACCCCTCGGCGATCTGGCGCGTGGTGAAACCTTCGGCGATCCGATCCAGCACCTCGGTTTCGCGGGGCGTCAGCGAAGCCAGAAGCCCCAGCGTCTCGGCCTGTTCGGCGCGACGGTCCAGCGCCCGCTCCAGCGCCTCATGCCCTTTCTGGATGGCATCGATCAGATCCTGCTCGTCGATGGGCTTCGACAGGAAGTCGACCGCGCCATTGCGAAAGGCGCGGCGGCAAGCCTCGATATCGCCGTGCCCCGAGATGACAATCACCGGCCAGTCGATGCCTTGCTCGGCCAGCCGCTCCTGTAGCTTCAGGCCGGAAATGGCGGGCATCCGGATGTCCAGGATCAGGCAACCGGGCGCGAGTTTGGGCAGCTGCGCGAGAAACCCCTGAGGATCGGCGAAGCCCGTGACCTCGATTCCCACGGTCGACATCAGCAACGCCAGCGCGCGGCGCACCGCCTCGTCATCATCCACCAGATAGACGGGCAGGTTCATTCCCGAGCCTCTGCGGATCGTCCCGGAAGCACCACCCGGAACGTCGCCCCCGACGTACCGTCGACCAGTTGGATCTCTCCTCCGGCGCGTTCGACCAGACGCTGGCTTAGCGCCAGGCCCAGCCCGGTCCCGTTGGGCCGCGTGGTGGTGAAGGGCGTGAATAGGCGCGAGCGCAACTGCGGCGCGATGCCCGGCCCGTTATCCCAAACCTCCAGCACGACGCGATCCTGCTGCGGCTTCAGCGCCACGACAACCTGCCCGGCATTGCCAAGCCCGGCAGTGGCCTCGATAGCGTTCCGGGCAAGGTTGAAGACCACCTGTTCCATCTCGACCGGGTCGGCGATGACGGGCGCGGGACCGGGACCAAGATCGAAAGCAAGCGGCACGCCCTGTGCGGCGGCCTGCGGCGCCAGAAGCGTCTGCACGTTTCGCAGCGCCTCGCGCAGGTCAAAGGGCACGCGCGGCACCGGATGCGGGCGCGACCAGTTGCGGAAGCGTTCCAGCATCGCCGAGGCCCGCCGCGCCTGCGCGACCGTATCATCCAGGATCGGCGACAGCGCAGCGGAATCCCCGCGCGCCAGCATCCGACGGCCCGCCTGCGCCTGCGCCAAAATCGCCGTCAGGGGCTGCGTCAGTTCATGGGCAAGCCCGCTTGCCATCTCGCCCAGGGCATTGACGCGAGAGGCATGGGCAAGGCGCGAATCCAGCGCGCTGAGCCGCGCCTGTTCGATCGCGCCACGCACGCGGGCCCGTTGGCGCAACGCCGACAGCGCGGCAAGATAGGCCAGCGTGACCGCCAGCAGCGCCAGCCCGGTCCGCAAGGCAGGAAGCAGGTTCGCAATGCCGATCTGCATTCCCGTTTCCAGCAACAGCGGCTGGGATGCACTTCCAAGTGCCCGCGCAAAGCGGATCGTCTCGGGAGCGGCGCCCCGATGGAACAGGGCGTGACCGTCCGGCAATGACAGGGTCAGCGCGACATCGGGCCGCGACCAGAATGTTCCCGCCTCGTCCACCAGCTTCTCTGCATCGATCCCCAGCATAAGCCCATAGCGGGCCGCATCGGTATTCGGGCTGCGCTTGACCATGATGTAATGCTGCGGCCGGTCCGGATGCGGCAGCAGCGCGATATGGCCTGTCGAGGCCTGTGCGGACGCGCGAATGGTATCCGCCAGCGCCGGGGCAAGCGGCAGCGTGCCGACCGCCTTGCCCCGCGCATCGAACGGCACAAGCTGAACCTCGTCGATGCGCGGATAGAAACGAGAGATCGTCTGGGCCACCTCAAGGAACAGGCCGTTCTGCTCGGCCTCGCCGGCGACGGCAATCGCCGACAGTGCCGTCAGGTGGGCATCGTGCTGGTCCGCGCGCTGCGAGGCCAGCCGCAGCAGGACCGAGCTTTCCTGTTCCAGTTCCACCATCAACGCGTGGCGCTGAAGGATCGCGACCGCCCCCGCGGTCGCCAGCAGCAGCAGGCAGCCGATCGCGATCAGCTTCAGCGGGCTTTCAAGGATTGGGCGGTTCTGGCCTGTCATCGGTCCATTCTTGCAGGTTTCACGCGTGGCCTAAATGCGGCTCGTCAGGTTTCTGCGCCGTGCATCAATTCCGGCCCAGCGGTTGCGAGCGCGCGGCCATCACCCCTTGCATGGCCCCAACCAGTTCCGAGACCGGGCCGGTCTTTTCCCAAGAGTAAAGCGAGACCGAAATCGGCGCCTCCATCCCAAAGGGCGCATATTGCCGCACGCGGTATCGCCCCGCCGCGCTGACCGGAAGCAGGGACAGGCCCAATCCCGCCTCGACCGCGACCAGGACGTTGTGCAGGTTGCTGCCCGCAAAGGCGACATACCAGCCAAGCCGCTCGCGCTCGGCCCGCTGGAACATCGTGTCGCGGTAAAGACCATCGGGCGGAAAGGCGACCAGCGGCAGCGGATCGGGCCATGTGGCGGGCGCCTCGGCGCTTTCATACCAGGCGACCGGCTCGGGGAAGGATGCGCGGCAATCCGGGCCAGGCCGCGCGTCCTTGACGATCACGATGTCGAAATCGCCACTGCGATAGCGCCGCGTCAGGTCGCGGCTAAGACCGGCCGTCACATCAAGACGGATCTCCCGGTGGCGACGGGCGAAGTCGCCGAATGTCTTCGCCATCGCGGCATCGACGATATCCTCGGGCAGGCCGATGCGGATCGAGGCAGAGCCCGCAGGATCGCCAAGCGCGGCCTCGGCCTCGGCCTGCAGGGCCAGAAGCCTGCGGGCATAGCCCAGAAGCCGCTCTCCACTCGCGGTGGGCCGGACGGGGCGCGCCGTCCTCTCGATCAGGGGGGAGCCGACCAGAGTTTCCAGCCGGGCAAGCTGCTGGCTGATCGTCGATTGCGTCATGTTCAGGCGTTCGGCCGCCAGCGTGAAACTGGCCGCATCGACGATGGCAGTGAAAGAACGAAGCAGGCGCGGGTCAAGCATGGCGATTGCAAAGGATGAGGCCGTCCCCATGAGTATTCATGTTTGCGATGAAAGTCATCCTGATATTTAATTTTCAAATGCCAGCCGTCCTGCCTATCTGGGCGAGAACCACTAGACCGGGGGCATTCATGCCGTCACGCCAGTCGAAGCCTTCGATCGGGAAACGCGCCATGCCACGCCGCGCTTTCCTTGTCGGAACCGCCTTCCTGTCGCTGCTTGCGGCCCCCGTCTCTGCGACAGGAAAGACCATGAACGGAACCCGACTGCATCAGGCGGCAGGACAAAACGACGCCGCGGCGATCACCCGGCTTCTGGCGGCAGGCGCCGAGATCGAGGCGCGCGACCGGAACGGTGCGACGCCGCTGCTGGTTGCGACCCATGCCAATGCCGTCGAGGCCGCACGGGTCCTTGTCCAGGCCGGGGCCGACGTCAATGCCGAGGATCTGATCCAGGACAGCCCCTATCTTTACGCCGGGGCGCGCGGGCATCTGGAGATCCTCAAGATGACGCTGGCACATGGTGCGGACCTGAAAAGCACCAACCGGTTCGGCGGCACCGCCCTGATCCCCGCCTGCGAACGCGGGCATGTGGAAACCGTGCGCACGCTGATCGAGGCCGGCGTTGATGTCGATCACGTCAACAACCTGGCCTGGACGGCCCTGCTTGAGGCGATCATCCTGGGCGATGGCGGGCCCCGTCACCAGCAGATCGTCGACCTGCTGGTCAGGGCGGGTGCCGACGTCAACCTTGCAGATGGCAACGGAGTGACCCCACTGGGCCATGCTCGCGCCGCCGGCTATGACAAGATCCAGCGCATCCTGGTCGCCGCGGGCGCAAGATAGGCACCGATCTGCCTCTTGCATCCAAATATGCAGGTGAGTGCCTGCATATCTTGACATGCAGGTATTTACCTGCGTAAATGGTCTCGATACGGATGGAGCGGCCCATGGATGACAACAAGGTCTTCAAGGCGCTGGCCGATCCAAGCCGCAGGAAACTGCTTGACGCCCTTTGCGAACGGAACGGGCAGACGCTGGGCCAGCTTTGCGAAACGCTGGACATGCAGCGCCAGTCCGTGACCCAGCATCTTGGACTTCTGGAAGACGCGAATCTGATCAGCACCGCCCGCCGCGGGCGAGAGAAGCTGCATTTCATCAACCCCGTCCCGCTTTACGAGGTCTATGAACGGTGGATCCGAAAGTTCGAGGAAAGCCGTCTCAGCCTTCTCCACGACCTCAAGCACGAACTTGAAAGGAGCAAGCCGTGACAGACAAATCCGCCAGTTTCGTTTACGTCACCTATATCCGCACCACCCCGGAAAAGGTGTTCGAGGCGATCACCAGACCCGATCTTGCGCGCCGGTATTGGGGGCACGAAAACGTCTCGGCCGACTGGCAGACCGGCTCGGGCTGGCAGCATGTCCGCGCCGATGCCGCGCGCACCGTGGACCTTGTCGGCAAGGTCATCAGCAGCGATCCGCCCAACAAGCTGGTCATCAGCTGGGCGAATGAAAGCCAGCAGGACGATCCCGACCAATACAGCCGCGTGACCTTCGACATCGAGCCGCAGGACGACATGGTCAAGTTGACCGTCACGCATGACGACCTGCAACCCGGCAGCGGCATGTGCAACGCGGTCGGCAAAGGCTGGCCGCTGGTACTGTCCAGCATGAAATCCTTTCTGGAGACTGGGCGCGGCTTTGACCTGTGACCACAGGCCGCCCGGCACATCGGAGCAAGATCATGAGCCAGACCACCTATTGCGGCGGCTGCGCCTGTGGCGCCGTCCGCTATGAGGCGACGGGAGCGCCGGTCGCCGAGCTTCACTGCCAGTGTCGCCATTGCCAGATGCGCAGCGGCACCGGCCATTCGTCGTATCTCGTCTTCGCGGGGGTGGACGCGGTCAGGGTGGCAGGACGGTTGCAGGGCTGGAGCGTCGCCGGCGACAGCGGCAACGAAAAGACCCACGCCTTCTGCCCCACCTGCGGCACGCCCGTCCTGCTGACCTTTGTCGCCGCCCCCACAATCACGGCGATCCACCCAGCCAGCCTGGATGCGCCCGAACGGTTCCACCCGACCCTTGTCGCCTATGGCAGTCGGGCGCTTGGCTGGGACCACCATGATCCGGCGCTGACGGTGCTCGCGAAGGGCCCACCCGCCTGATTCGGCAGGCCGATGCTTCGCGCGTTGCCCGCAGGTGACGGCCGTTGCCCGACGATACACGGCGCAGTTGAGACGACCTCACCCCTGCTGTTAATCCTCGTTCTCATGACAAGAGCGTGTTCGCGCGCCAGGAGGGACCGAGATGACATTTCAAAGCCGGAAGCTGCGGTTCGCGGTATTCCTTGCCCCCGCATTGCTGATGCTGGCGGGCTGCGGGTTTCCCCGCCGCCACAGCGAACAGGAATGCATGGAGCGCGCGATGTATTTCGAATCGAACCGCTCCAGCCGCGATGGCATGATCGCGGTGGGCAGCGTCGTCATGAACCGCGTGCAGTCGGGAAAATATCCCAATACCGTCTGCGGTGTGGTCGCGCAGAAGAACCAGTTCGCGTCCGGGATCATGACGCGCAAGATGAACCCCAGGGAACTGCCGAAGGTACGCGAGGCCGCACGCTCGGTCCTACGGGGGGAGCGTCACCCGCTGATCGGAAACGCGATGTTCTTCCACCAGGCAGGCTACAGCTTTTCCTATGACAACATGCACTACGTTCTGGTGACGGGCGGCAACGCCTTCTACGAAAAACGCAAGAACTTTCTGGTGACGCAGCCGGTCCCGCCTCGACCGATCGAGGGCATCACCGGCCGCTGAACGCGGGCGGTCCCGGCTCAGCCGTAGCGGCGCAGGACGTCAAGGCGCGCCCGTGCGGCAGTCAGGATCGGCTCTGCCACGCTGGCGGGGACATCCGCCGCCACGCGTGCCGCCGCATCGTCCAGGACGGCATCTCCGGCGTTCCGGAACCGGGCAAAGGCCTGCTCGATGATCGCGGGTCCAAGCCCCGCCTCGCGCGCGGTCCGCTCGAAATGGCGGGGATGGATCTGGTCGATGCGGTAATGCCGCCTGCTGCCGGTCACGGCCATCGCCATCTGCATCTGCTGGTGGCGGATGTGACCCGCGGCGCGCGCAGGTTCGGCACTGAGGATGTCGTAAAGCGGGGTCATCCTGAACCCGCCCGGCGCGTGGAAGATCGAGAAGTTCTTGGCGTGGCCATCGGTCGCGCCGATCATCCAGAAGAAGATCTGCGCCGCCAGGAAATCCGCGCGGTCCCGCAGGCCGTCGCTGGATCCGGACAGCAGATGCAGGGCCTGGGCGATCCCCGGCCCGCCGTCTTGTTCGTATTTCCGGGCCGAGGGAATCCCCAGCGCCTGGCACAGATCCTCTTGCGGCAGGCGCAGGCGGCGGCCACGCGACAGGCTGCGGTCGAAACGCTCAACCACCAACGCGTCGATACCGTCGAAATGCTCGATCCGGGTCCGGGGCACGGAAAATCCGAAAGCCTCGGCCAGATTCAGGCACAGCAACTCATTCTCAAGGCTCGAACTCATGTCGATGCCGTTCTGAAGCTGGCCCATCCGGGTCTTGAGGATATGTGTCGTCGCCGTCATGCCCAACGGCAGGCGCCAGCCGCCGTCCCACAGCAGCGCCGTCTTTTCCTGCGCCCCCGCGACCGAGACGCGAAAGGCCTGATCCCGGTCCAGCCCCAGCGGATGACGGCCAAGATCGCGCAGCATCCGGGCGATCTGGTCCGGGGCCAGCGCCTCGCTTACGTCGGAAAAGCCCGGGCCGGGATCCTCGCCCTGAGGAAGAAACTGCATCGCACCGACGCAATCGCGCCCGATCGCCGCCAGCAGCGAATGTGGATCGTCGCCACCGGCACCCATGCGTTCCGCCAATGCGCGGCGCAGGTTCATGCTGTCGGGCAGCAAGTTGTCAAACACCGCCAGCACGGCCTGACCGCGCTGCCGCTGATCGGTCAGCGGCAGGGAAAGCGACAGGCGGAAGCGATGCTCCCACTCCAGCCAGTCGGGGTGATAGGTGAAGCTAGTCGCGCCATCCGCTTCCCGCGTCAGGGTGCCGGCGCGCCTGCCATTGACATGGACCGCCAGCGGAACCGACCTTGGCCGACGCCCCATCAGAAGATATCCTCGATCCGCGCACCCGTCGCGCGGGGCACGACCTGCCAATCCAGCTCCAGCGCGGCGAACAGCGACAGGACGGTCGCGGCCGTGGGATTGGTGACGCCATTCTCGATATTCGAGATGTGGTGCGCCCGAACGCCCGCCCTGTCCCCCAGTTCGGACTGCGTCAGGCCTTGGGCACGGCGCGCCTCGCGCAGGATCTGCGCCAGATCGTCAAGCGAGCGGGCAAGGGGCATATATACACTCCGGTGTAAATCTCGGACTTTTACACTATGCTGTATATCTACGGAATATACACTTCACTGTAAACAGCCTTCGCCACTGGAGACCCGGACATGTCGACACCCGCCTTGGCGGAGGCGGGTGTCTGGGCCGTGATCGACGGATGCCGCCTCAGGAGTGGCGGGAACCGTCGTCGCGACCGTGGCCACCACGATCGTCGCCCTTGCGGTCGTCGGCGCCGTGGCGGGCAACCTGAACCGGTGCGGGGATTACGTTCTGGCTGTGGTTCGCACCATCATCGCCCCCTCGTCCGCGACCGCCGCCGCCATCGCGGCCCCGGCCCCCGTGATCGTCGCCGCGGTCATGGCCACGGCCGTCGTCGCCGCCACGACCGCGTCCGCCATGATCGTCTCCGGCATCATGGTTCGGACCGTCATCGCTGCCACGGCCGCGGCCACCGTGATCGTCCCCGACGTCATGGTTTGGGCCGTCATCGGCACCGCGACCGCGACGCCCGTGATCGTCTCCGACGTCGTGGTTCGGACCATCATCGGCACCGCGGCCCCGCCGGGCCAACTGTTTCGCGGGCATCTTCGCCAGAAAGATCGTCGCAGGCGCAGCCCGGACGCTTGCGGGAGAGGCAGTGGCCGCAAATGGGGCGACGCCGAACAGGGACAGGGCGGCGATCAGGGGAAGGCTGGTCAGGGTCTTCATGAAATGATCCTCCTGGATGGGCGGGCGGAAAACCCGGCTGACCCCATCTGGCATCGCCGCGCGCATCCGCTCCAGCCTGTCCCGACCCATGCGCAGGCCCGTCGGACCTGATGCGCAGGGGGTGACGGGCCAAGGGTCCGAAAATCGCGTCAGACCTTGGTCCGAAAGGCCGATCCCACCTTGGCGGATGCCGTCCGGATCAGCAACAATCCGCCCAAAGCGGAGTGAAAGAATGATCGCCACAACCCAGACCGGACCGGCCCATTGGCGCCGGCGCATTGCGGCGATTCCCCTGCATCACCGCTTTGCGATCGTCGGCAGCATCGTCACGCTTCTGGGAATGGTCGCGGTCGGCAGCCTGGTCAGCGACAGCATCAAGACCAGCGTCGTGCGAAATGCCGCCCTGTCCAGCGCCGTCTATATGGAAAGCTTCATCGCCCCGATGTCGCAGGAGTTGACGAACAGCCAGACGCTTTCCCCCGCCAGCATCCAGCGCATGCGCGATTTGCTGGACGAACCCCCGATGTCCGAGCGCGTCCTGTCCACCAAGATCTGGCGCAAGGGCGGGCTAATCGCCTTCAGCAGCGATGCCGACCTGATCGGCAAGGTTCTGGAACCGGGCGAAAAGCTGCGCCGCGCCTGGGCGGGTGAACTCAGCGCCTCGTTCGACGATCTGGACGAGGCTGAAAATGCGCGTGAGCAGATGAAGGGCATCCCTTTGCTTGAGGTCTATAACCCCATTCATTCGATCCTGACGGGCAAGATCATCGCGGTGGCCGAATTCTATCTGGACGGGTCGGAGCTGAAGGCCGACCTGCGCGCGGCGCAGGCCCGCGCCTGGGCAGCCGTCGCCGGGGTGATGGCGCTGACCTTTGCCGCGCTGTTCGGCATCGTCCGCGCGGGCAGTCGCACCATCGACGCCCAGAACCGCGAACTGACGGGGCGGTTGGCGGAACTGGCCCGTGTCTCGACCCAGAACAAGGCGCTGCGGGAACGGGTGCAAGCCGCCTCGCGCGGGGTCAGCGAGACGAACGAGCGTTATATGCGCCGCATCAGTGCCGAACTGCATGACGGGCCGGCGCAGGCCCTGGCGCTGACCTCGTTGCGGCTGGATGCGCTGATGCGCCGCGCCTCGGTTCCTCCGGACGACCCCGAGGCACGCGGCCTGCGCGCCTCGCTTGACGAGGCGATGGGGGATGTGCGCGACCTGTGCCGCGGGCTGACGCTGCCGACCCTGGAGGGGCGCAGCGTCGCCGAAACGCTGGAGCTGGCAATCAGCGCCCATGAGCGGCGGACCGCGACCACCGTGCAGCGCCGCTTTTCAGGCGATGAGCGGATCGACCGACCCGCCCCACACCCGATCCTGATCTGCGCCTATCGCTTCACACAGGAGGCGTTGATGAACGCCTGGCGTCACGCCAATGACGCGCCCGTCACTGCGTCCTGCGGGCTGTCCCCCGACGGCAGGCTTGAAATCGCGGTCGAAGACGGCGGCCCCGGCTTCGACCCTCGCACCCTGAACGGGCACGGGCTTGGCCTTTCCGGCCTGCGCGAACGCGTCGAAAGCATCGGCGGCGAATTTGACATCCGCACCGCGCCCGGCCAAGGCACCCGCCTGACCATCACCCTGTCGCCAGAGGCCCTCGCATGACAGACAAGATCCAGATCATCGTTGCCGACGACCACCCCCTGCTGCGCGGCGGCGTGGTGCTGTCCCTGCAGGAGCATGGCCATTTCGATGTCCAGGCACAGGTCGGCACCGCTGCCGAGGCCGTCGCCGCGGTCGAGGCCCATCTGCCGGATGTCGCGCTTCTGGACATTTCAATGCCCGGCTCGGGCCTGAACGCCGCGGCCGAGATCGCGCGCCGATTTCCCGCGGTCGGGATCGTGATGCTGACAGTATCGGAATCCGATGACGACCTGATGGCGGCGCTGAAGGCGGGGGCGCGCGGCTATGTCCTGAAAGGCGTTTCGGCCCCCCAGCTGATCGAGGTGCTGCAAAGCGTGGCGGACGGGGCGTCCTATGTCTCGCCTTCGTTGGCGGCGCGGGTGCTGGCAACGATGCAGGCGCGCCCGGCCCCCGACGTGCAGGCCGTCAGCGAGGATCTGACCCAGCGCGAAGCGACGATCCTGCGACTTGTCGCCACCGGTCTCAGCAACAAGGAAATCGCGCGCGAACTTGATCTGCAGGAAAAGACGATCAAGCACTACATGACCAACATCCTGCAGAAGCTGCAGGTCCGAAACCGGGTCGAGGCCGCGCTGAAAGCCCGCGACATGGGGCTTTAGCGCGGCAAGTGACGCGACAGGTCAGTAGCTGATTTCGGCGACCGCGCGCAGTTCATCCGGCGTCGTCGTGCCGAAGCCGAAGAACTCCAGATAGGCCGGGATCTGTTCGAACAGCATGTCGGTGCCGACCTGGAAGCGGCAGCCGCGTTCACGCGCTGCGGCCAGGAAAGGGGTAATCTCGGTCTTCATCACCACTTCGCCGACGAAGGTTTCGGGCGCGATGCGGGACACGTCCATCGGCAGCGGATCCCCTTCGTTCATACCCAAAGGCGATGCGTTGACCACGACGTCGAACCCCGCCGGATCCTTCGAGCCGGTCTGGACCCGCAGTTGCGGATAGGCGCGGCGCAGGCGATCCGCCAAAGCCCCGGCCATTGCGGCATTCGGGTCGAAAAGCGCAAGCTCGGCGACGCCGGCCTTGGCAAGCGATGCCGCGATGGCGGAACCGACGCCACCCGCACCGACGACCAGCACGCGCGCGCCGTCCAGCTTCTGCCCCTTGCGCAGGACGCCGCGCACGAAGCCTTCGCCGTCGAACATGTCGCCTTCCAGCTTGCCATCCGCGCCCAGGCGGACGGCATTGGCCGACCCCGCGACCTGCGCGGTGGTCGAAAGCCGGTCCACCATGCCGACCGTCGCAACCTTGTGGGGCATGGTGATCAGTGCACCGTGGATGTTCGACAGGCGGAAGACCAGCGGCAGGAAGGCCGCGTAATCCTCGGCCTTGCAGCCCATGGGCATGACGACCGCGTTGATCCCCTGTTGGCGGAACCACGGGTTGTAGATCATCGGCGCCTTGAACGAGTGGGTCGGAAAACCCAGATGCGCGATCAGTTTGGTGTGGCCGTCGATCATGCCGTCACCTGCGGCAGTTCGACCATGCGGCCCGTGCGCGCGCTGGCAGTAATGGCGTCCAGCATCATCGCGATGTCCAGCGACTCTGCCTCGGACGCTCCGGTCCAGCGGTCGGGACCAAACGCCACGGCGTCGGCAAAGGATTCGGCCTCGGCCCGGAAGCCGTTCACGCCGGCGGATGGGATGGTCTGGACCTCGGTCAGCATGGCGCCGCCCTGCCACATCTGCATCGGTTCGGCCTCCGCACCGGGGGCATGGTTGCGATAGGTGGTGGTGATGCTGCCGCCGCTTCCGCAGATCAGCGCCCGACGCTGATACAGGGCCGAGAAGCTGCAATTCAGCGTCGCAGAAACCCCATTCGGGAACAGCAGCGTCGCGACCATGCCGCGATCGACGCCGGTATCGGACCAGTCGGCCTGCGCGGTGACGGAAACTGGCCGGGTGCCCGCGACGACCCGCAGCATGCTGACGCAATAGCTGCCCAGGTCCAGCAGCGCCCCACCGCCATTCTCGGGCTTCAGGCGAATGTTCGTCGGGTCGCTGAACGGAGCCACAAACGCAGCCGAGATCTGGCGCACCTCGCCGATCTCTCCCGCCGCCAAAATCTCGCGCAGACGTGCGGTCTGGGGCTGGGCAAGCCAGGGATATCCCTCGACCAGCAGGCGACCGGCGCTGCGCGCGGCATCGAACATGCCCGCAACTTCATCCGCATTCATCGCCAGGGGTTTTTCACACAGAACGTGCTTGCCCGCCTGCAGCGCACGGATCGCCCATTCCGCATGCATGTTGTTCGGCAGCGGGATATAGACGGCATCGATTGCGGGATCGGCCAGCAGCGCCTCATAGCTGCCATGAGACCGCGGGATGCCGTTTTCGGCGGCATAGGCTGCGGCCCGATCATCGCTGCGGCTGGCGACGGCAGCAACCGTCACCTTGTCCGAACCGGCGACCGCGGCGGTGAACTGGCGCCCGATATTGGCGGCCCCCAGAAGGCCCAGGCGCAGGGATTGGGTTTGCGTCATCGCATCGTCCTTAGTGATGGGCCAGGATTTCGCCAAGGAAGGCGCGAGTCCGCGCGTGGCCCGGATTGTGGAAGAAGGTTTCGGGGTCGTTTTCCTCGATGATCTCGCCATCGGCCATGAAGATCACCCGGTCAGCGACCTGCCGGGCAAAGCCCATTTCATGCGTCACGCAGATCATGGTCATGCCGTCGCGCGCCAGCCCGATCATGGTGTCCAGCACCTCCTTGACCATTTCGGGGTCAAGCGCGCTGGTCGGTTCGTCGAAAAGCATGGCTTTCGGCTCCATGCACAGCGCGCGGGCAATGGCCACGCGCTGCTGCTGGCCGCCCGAAAGCTGCGCGGGGTATTTGTCCGCCTGATTCCCGATGCGGACGCGCTCAAGATACTTGCGCGCCGTCGCTTCGGCCTCGGCCTTGCTGGCCTTGCGCACGCGCATGGGGGCAAGCATGCAGTTTTCCAGCACCGTCTTGTGCGGGAACAGATTGAACTGCTGGAAGACCATTCCGACTTCGCGACGGACGGTGTCGACGGCTTTCTGGCTGTCGGTCAGCGCAGTGCCATCGACAACGATCCGGCCGGACTTGATGGTTTCCAGATGGTTGATGCAGCGGATCAGGGTGGACTTGCCCGAGCCCGAAGGCCCGCACAGCACGATCTTTTCGCCCCGCCGCACGGTCAGGTTGATATTCTTCAGTGCGTGGAAACCGGCATACCATTTTTCGACGTTTTCCATGCGGATCAGGGCGTCTTCCATCGGAACCTCCTACAGGGTGACGCGACCGCCACTGGCGGCGGAACGCTTGACGGCTTCAATCACGCGCAGAGTCTCAAGCCCTTCGCGGCCCGAGACCAACGGCGGCTCCTGCCCCCGGATGACGCGTGCGAACTGGGTGACCTGGCGGGCCAGCGGATCTTCGTTCGGGATGCCGGGACGCTGCAGGTTGAAGGGGGAATACCAGCTGCGCGCACCCTGCGCCGTGCGCAGGTCCAGCGACGGCAGGGCCAGCGAACCATGCGTGCCCCCAATCAGATAGCAATGCTCGTCCGAGCGGGGATAGGCCGGGTTCTCGCCGGTCGTCATCTCCCAGCTCCAGGGGGCGACGGTGCTGTCGCAGACCGAAGCGGTCGCCAGCGCACCCGAGGCGAATTCCAGCAGGATGACGGCCGTTTCCTCGACCGCGTTGCCGCGCACCGCGTTCGATTCCCGTGCCGTCACCGCAACCACGTCGCCCAGCAGATAGCGCAGGTTGTCGACGTCATGGATCAGGTTCAGGAAGACCGGGCCCGCGCCCTTTTCGCGCCGCCAGGCGACGTCGAAGTAATCGTCGGGCTTGTGCAGCCAGAACATCGCGTTCGCCACGATCGGGGTGCCGATGGCGCCGCTGTCGATGATTTCGCGCGCTTTTTGCATCAGCAGGTTGTGGCGGCGGTGATGCCCCGTCAACAGGACGACTCCCGCAGCTTCGGCGGCCAAAACCAGTCGCTCGGCATCGGCGACATTGTCGCAAAGCGGCTTCTCGACAAGGGCGGGGATGCCCGCCGCAATGCAGTCGAGGCCGTTCTGCATGTGGATCTGGTTCGGGGTCGCGACGATCATGCCTTCGGGGCGGGCCTTCTGCAGGGCTTCGTCCAGATCGCGCGCCCAGATGCTGCCGAATTCGCGGGCCACCGCCTCGCCCGCGGGGGTCGGATCGATGACACAGGCCAGCTCGGCTTCGTCAGAGGCGTGGACATGCATCGCATGGCGCTTGCCGATCAGGCCGGCGCCCATGACGGCAAGGCGGACGGGCGCGGTCACGCCGCGGCCCCTGCGATCAGACTGGTCACACGGCGCAGGCCAAGAAGATAGCCTTCGGTTCCGCAGCCGGCGATGACGCCATCGGCGCGCAGGCTGACATAGGAATGGTGGCGGAAACTTTCACGCTTGTGGACGTTCGAGATATGAACCTCGATCACTGGCCCTTCAAAGGTGTTCAGCGCGTCAAGGATCGCGACCGAGGTATGGGTGAAGGCGGCGGGATTGATGACGATGCCGGCCCCGGTCTCACGCGCCTCGTGGATCCAGTCGATGATCTGGCCTTCGTGGTTCGATTGCAGGAAGCGGATGCCGACGCCCAGGGCTTCGCCCAGCTCCGAGCAGGATTTCTCGACATCGGCCAGCGTCGTGTGGCCATAGATATGGGGCTGGCGCTTGCCGAGAAGGTTCAGGTTCGGGCCATTCAGGATATAGACGGTATTCGGCATCTGCTTTTCTTTCAGGTGAGGCCGGGGCGAGCGGGCCCGCCCCGGCGGTCAGTCATTTCTGGACGGTGAACTGCACGCCCTCGATCGAGGCCGGCAGTTCCGGCGGGTCCATGTGCATCCACTTGTTGTAGATCGCCTTGAACTCGTCGGTCTTCATGAACTCGGTCAGGAAGCCGTTCACCGACTCGTTCCAGTCGGCTTCGCCAAGCCGCGTGCCGACGCCGTTGTAAAGCGCGGTCAGCGGCAGCTTGTTCTCGAACTTGCCGGGGGCAGCTTGCTCGATCCGGGTGATGTAGAACTGGTTGCCACCAACGCCCTCGACCTGGCCCGACAGCAGCGCCTGAATCGTCGCGGCGTCGTCGTCAAAGCGACGGATCTCGGTTCCTTCGGGGGCCAGCGCAGTCAGGGCGGTGTCCTGTGCAGCCGCGCGCGGCACACCGAAGACATGGCCCTTGAGGCTTTCCGGCGTCGACATGTCCACGTCCTTGGGACCGACAACCGAAATCTGGTTGGCGGCATAGGGCACGGAATATTGCATGGATTTCGCGCGTTCTGCGGTGATGCCCATGGTCGCGAACAGCACATCGACCTTGTCCGTGGTCAGCGCCGGAATCCGGTTCGCGACGGCCAGCGGCACGAACTCTGCCTTGACGCCCAGGAACTTGGCGAAGGCATTGCCCATGTCCGCGTCATAGCCATCCGCCGCGCCGGACGAGTTGATGCAGCCCCAGGGGCAGTTGTCGCCCTGGATGCCGATGCGGATCGTTCCCGCGGCCTTGGTATCTTCGACGGTGCGCGCCTGCGCGCCTTGCGCGAACAGCCCGGCCAGCGCCAGCCCGGCGACCAGCGCGACGCGCGACAGCCCGGATGCGTATTGTGCCAACATGGTTATCTCCTCCTCAGTTGGTCGGTAACAAGGCGGATTTCTGCGCCCGCCCTTTGGTAAATCAACGCGGCGCCTCGGCCAGCCGCCGTTCCATGCGGCGGCCCCAATGCGACAGGGGCCAGCACATGGCAAAGTAAAGGGCGCCCACCAGGCCAAAGACGAAAAGCGGCTGATAGGTCTGGTTCGAAATGATCTGCCCCGCACGCGTCAGCTCGATGAAGCCGACGATCGCGGCAAGCGACGTGCCCTTGAGCAACTGCACCAGGAAACCGATGGTCGCGGGCAACGAGATCTTCAGCGCCTGCGGCAGCACGATGTCGAACATGCGGGCGCGGTAATGCATCCCAAGCGCATGGGCCGCCTCGGACTGCCCCTTCGGGATGGCCTGGATCGCGCCGCGCCAGATCTCGCCCAGGAAGGCGCTGGCATGGGCGGTCAACGCGATGGCGACTGCGGCCCAGGCGCTGACATTCAGGCCGAACAGCGGCAGGCCGAAGAAGACGACAAACAACTGCATTAGCAGCGGGGTGCCCTGGAACAGGGCAATCCAAGCCATTGCCAGCACGCGCACAAGCCGGTTCTGCGCAACCCGCGCAAGGGCCACGATCAGGCCGAAGACGATGCCCCCGACGAAACCGATGGCAGTCAGGAACAGGGTCCATTTCAGGCCCTGCGCCAGGAAGGTGATCTCGTTGATTCCAAGATGCGGCATGATCCCCCCTTTCAGCGCGTCGGATAGGCGAAGGCACGACTGCCGATGAACGCCAACAGGGCCATGATGACCCAGGACAGCAGCAGGTAAATTGCCGTGACGGTGAAATAGACCTCGAAGCTGCGGAAGGTGTCGCCGTCGATGCGCTGCGCCACCTGCGTCAGCTCGAACGCGGAAATCGAGGTACAGATCGAAGTCGTCAGCGTCAGCAGGATGAACTGGCTGCAAAGCGAGGGATAGATCGCGCGCAGCGCTGGTTTCAGCACGATCGTGCGGAAGACCTCGCCCGGATGCAGGCCAAGGGCCAACCCGGCCTCGGTCTGGCCCTTCGGGATGCTTTCGACTCCGCCGCGGATGATCTCGATCGCATAGGCGCCGCCATTCAGCCCCAGCGCAACGATCGCGGTGACGGTCGGGTTCAGCCGGATCCCGGCCAGCGGCAGCGCGAAGAAGATGAAGAAGATCTGGACCAGGAAGGGCGTGTTGCGGATCAGCTCGACAAATCCCACCACCACGGCCGAACCGAAACGGTTGCCCGATCGACGGATGGTGACGCCCGCAATGCCGATGACCATGGCCAGCGCCATCCCGGCCAGCGCCAGGCCCAGCGTGGACAGCGTGCCGCGCAAAAGCTCGGGCCAGCGCTCAAGGATCACGCTGAAATCAAGCGCGTTCATCTTCTTTTCCTCCCTCGCGCCCCCTTCCCTTGGGGACGTTCTTCGCGGCAATCCCCCGGCAAGCGGGTTCCGGCCAATCCTTCCGCATGATGCTTACGGCGAATTGCGCGTAACGCAAATTGCCAAATCGTTCATAGATTTAACATCATGTTAATACCAGCCCACGGGCGCAAACTTCGGACGAGCGCTGCCGTATTCTGCCCCTCCGCCGCGCGAAGTTCGACCGAAATCGGGTTGCGCGATGCTGCTGACGAGCCATGACCGCGCCGAACCCGGATCACCCCCAGCTTGGCACACCGTGGTATTCGCTGCATTACACCTGTGTCATGGAACCGGGCGAGGCAAAGCTGCCCCGCGCCCCATCAAGCGAGGCTAGATGCTGACCGAAACCGAACGCCGTGCCGCGGCAGATGCAATCCTGGATGCCGATCGCTCTCGGGTGCCGATGGTGCAGCCATCGAAGCAATGGCCGGGCATGGAAATCGAGGATGCCTATCGCATCCAGGACCTTTGGGCCGAGGCACGGATCGCGGCTGGTGCCCGGGTGGTGGGGCACAAGATCGGCCTGACATCGCGCGCGATGCAGCTTGCCTCAAAGATGACCGAGCCGGATTACGGGCGCATCCTTGACGACGCGCTTTTCAACGACGGCGCGCGCATACCGGCCGGGCGCTTCATCAAGCCCCGGATCGAGGTCGAGCTGGCCTTTGTCATGGGCGAAGATCTGTCGGGAACCGGCACCCTTGTCCATGACGTGCTGCGGGCGACAGAATTCGTGGTGCCCGCGCTTGAAATCATCGACTATCGGACCGAACTGCCGCGCGCCATCACCGATACCATCGCCGACAATGCCGCATTCGGCGCGATCGTGCTGGGTGGGCGGCCGGTCAGGCCCTTCGATGTCGACCTGCCCCGCGTCGGGGCCACGCTGGCGCAGAACGGCATCATCGAGGATACGGGCCTTGCCGCCGCGATCATGGGCCATCCCGCCGCGGGCGTCGCTTGGCTTGTCAACAAGCTTGCCGCAGTGGGTGGCGGTCTGAAAAAAGGCCATATCGTGCTTGGCGGTTCCTTTACCCGGCCGCTAGACATCACCTCGGGCGACGTGATCCAGGCGGATTACGGTCCGCTGGGCGCCATCGGCGTCAGTTTCGCATGAGGGAGAGCAGAATGGATATGCCGGTTAACCGTTTCAAGCGCGGCCTTGCCGAAGGCCGCAGCCAGATCGGGCTTTGGTGCACATTGCCGGGTGGCTATGCTGCGGAATGCATGGCCGGGTCCGGCTATGACTGGTTGCTGTTCGATACCGAACACAGCCCAAGCGACCCGCTGACCGTGCTGGAGCAGTTGCAGGCCGCAGCGCCCTATCCGGTATCGGCGGTGGTGCGACCGGCGGCGAATGACCCCGTGCTGATCAAGCGGTTTCTTGACGCGGGGGCGCAAAGCCTGCTGATCCCGATGGTGAACTCGGCCGCCGAGGCGCGTGCCGCGGTGTCCGCCACCCGCTATCCTCCCGAAGGCATCCGGGGCGTGTCGTCCCTGACGCGCGCCACCCGTTTCGGCCGCATCGCCGATTACGCCACGCGCTGCGCCGATGAACTGTGCCTGCTGGTCCAGATCGAAACGCGCGAAGCGCTGGACCATATCGAGGAGATCGCGGCGGTCGATGGCGTCGACGGCATCTTCGTCGGCCCCGCCGATCTTGCCGCCAGCCTTGGCCATCCCGGCACCTCGGGCCATCCCGAGGTCGTCGCGCGCATCGAGGACGCCATTGCCCGTATCCGCGCCGCCGGCAAGCCGGCGGGCATCCTGACCCCCGACACGGATTTTGCCGCGCGCTGCATCGAACTTGGCACGACCTTCACCGCCGTGGGCGTCGATGTCGGGATCCTCGCGCGCGAGACCGAGGCGCTGCTGGCGAAATTCCGGAAGTAACCTGCAGGGCCGTGCCGATACCAAGGCACGGCCCTGCCCTAGACGCTGCTCAGCATGATGCTGGTTTCACTGTTCAGGACACCGTCGATCAGGCGGATCTCGCGCAGAACCATGTCGAAATCGGAGAGCGAGCTGGCCCGGATCTCGGCAATGAGATCCCAGTTTCCGTTGGTGGTGTGCAGGGCCTGAATTGCGGGAATCCCGCGCATCTTGCGGATGACCTGGGTGGTCGAACGCCCCACCACTTCGACCAGCATGATCGCGCGGACCATGTCCACGTCATAATCCTGCCGCACCCGCACCGTGAACCCCAAAAGCGCGCCGGAATCCAGAAGCCGGTCCAGACGGTTCTGCACCGTCCCGCGCGATACCCCCAGCGCCTCGGCGATCTTGTTCAGCGGCGCGCGCCCGTCGACGCGCAGGTGACCGACGATCCCACGGTCCAGATCGTCAAAGATATGTTTCGCTTCGTTCTGTCGGATCATGTGAAATCTGCTAAAATGGTTAGCATAATGATCATAGAATCGTAGAATTTTGCAAGTCGATTGTATTTTTTTGGATATTCGACCGCCCTAACCTGTTCGATACTTCGTTCCTGCTGACAGGTGGCCCATGCCCGCATGCCCTCCCTCTGATCTGGCTTTCGTGCCCTTCGTAAGCGTCCAGAACATGATGCGGCTGATCCATCATCGCGGCATCGAGAACGCCCTGCGCGAACTGGCCGAGTATATCGAGGAAGATTTCCGCCGCTGGCCCAGCTTCAACAAGACACCTCGCGTGGCCAGCCATTCGGCCGATGGCGTGATCGAGCTGATGCCGACCTCGGACGGGGAAAGCTACGGCTTCAAATACGTCAACGGCCATCCCAAGAACACCGCCGAAGGATTGCAGACCGTGACCGCCTTCGGCGTGCTGGCCGAGGTGTCATCGGGCTATCCGGTCCTGCTGTCGGAAATGACGCTGCTGACCGCGCTGCGCACCGCCGCGACTTCGGCCATGGTCGCGCGGCGGCTTGCACCCGGCGGCGCCCGCTGCATGGCGATGATCGGCAATGGCGCGCAGGCCGAATTCCAGGCCTTGGCCATGAAGGCAATCGTCGGCATCGATGAGGTCCGCCTTTACGACATCGACCCTGCTGCGACCCGCAAGGCCCAACGAAACCTGGCATCGACCGGGCTGACCGTCACCGCCTGCGCCTCGGCCCAAGAGGCGATCCTGGGCGCGCAGATCATCACCACCTGCACCGCCGACAAGCAATATGCGACGATCCTGACCGACAACATGGTCGGGGCGGGCGTCCATATCAACGCGATCGGCGGCGACTGCCCCGGCAAGACCGAACTGCATCCGGGCATCCTGGCGCGTTCGGAGGTCTTCGTGGAATATCCGCCCCAGACCCGGATCGAGGGCGAGATCCAGCAGATGCCCGAGGATTTCCCGGTGACCGAGTTCTGGGAAGTCCTTGTCGGGACCGCCAAGGGCCGGACCTCGGACCAGCAGATCACGCTGTTCGACAGCGTCGGCTTTGCCATCGAGGATTTCAGCGCGTTGCGTTGCCTGCGCGACTGGTTGAAGGGCACCAGCTATTTCGAACGGCTGGACATGATCGCCGACCCCGACGATCCCCGCGATCTGTTCGGAATGCTGCAACGCGCCGCCCCGTCCGAGGACGCGGCATGATCCCGGCCCGATCGAGGTCCATCCAGGCCCCCGCGGCCGTCGTCATGGTCCGGCCCCACAACTTCACCGTCAATACCGAGACGGCGGCGGACAATACCTTTCAGCGCATGGACGAGGACAGCGGCGGCCTGAAGTCCCGCGCCTATGACGAGATTTCGCGCGCGGTCGATGCGCTGCGCAGCCACGGCGTCACCGTGCACCTGTTCGAGGACGAAGGCACCGACACGCCGGATTCGGTCTTTCCAAACAACTGGTTCTCGACCCATGGCGGCGGCCATGTCGCGGTTTACCCGATGAAGGCCGTCAGTCGCCGTCGCGAACGGCGCTGGGACGTGATCGAGATGCTGAAGCGCGAATACCGCGTTCAGGACGTGATCGATTATTCCGGGCTGGAAATGGACGGGCTGTTCCTGGAGGGCACGGGCGCGATGGTGCTGGATCATATCGACCGCGTCGCCTATGCCGTCCGCTCGGACCGGACCGACCCCATCGCGCTGGAACGGTTCTGCACCCATTTCAATTTCGAGCCGATGGTGTTTGACGCCCGTGATGAAAATGGCGTTCCGATCTATCACACCAATGTCCTGATGTGCGTGGCCACCGATGCAGCACTGGTCGGGCTGTCGATGATCGACAACCGCGTCCGGCGCGAAGAGATCGTATCCCGGCTGGAAGCGTCCGGGCGTGACATCGTCGAACTGGATGCGCGGCAAGTGTCCCATTTCGCGGGCAATGCCATCGAGTTGCAGGGCAGCTCGGGGCGGGTGCTGGCCCTGTCCCGCACCGCCCATGACGTCTTGCGACCCGAGCAGGTCGCGCAGATCGAACGCGGTTGTCGCCTGCTGCCGCTGGACATCCCGACAATCGAACGCGCGGGCGGATCGGTCCGCTGTACCATCGCGGGCGTGCACCTGCTGCCGCGCGGGGGATTGCGCAGCCCCGACATTCCCGCTAGGCAACCCGCCGTCGCGCGACAATGACGATCAGCCGGGACTCTCTGTCGCCACGCCGTCCGCGATCAATGGAACAATCAGCCATGCAATTGGAAAAACTCATGTCTAATCCCGCTGTCTATCGCTTCAACTCGGTCATCGTGCGCGAACCGGCGCGCTCGGTCGTGAACGGCCTGCGGGCCGACGATCGCGGCGATCCGACCTATGAAGGCGTGGTCGCCGAACACACCGCCTATATCCAGGCGATGCGCGATGCCGGCGTCGAGGTGACCGTCCTGCCCGCGCTTGAGGAATTCCCGGACTCGATCTTCGTCGAAGATCCGGCACTGGTCTTCCCGGAAGGCGCCATCGTGCTGCGCCCCGGAACCGAAACCCGGTTGGGCGAGGCCGAAGTGACGGCGCCCGTCCTGCGCGACATGTTCGAGACCGTGATCGATCTGCCCGAGACCGGCTTTGCCGATGGCGGCGACATCCTGACCACTCCGAAGGCCGTGATGATCGGCCTGTCCGCCCGCACCAACCAGGCCGGTGCCGAGGCCCTGCAGGCCTGCCTGGCCCAGCTTGGCCGCAAGTCGGAAATCGTGACGACGCCCGAAGGCGTCCTGCATTTCAAAACCGACTGTTCTCTGTTGGACGACGAGACGATGCTGGTCACGGCGCGTCTGGCGGCCTCGGGCGCGTTTGACGGCTTCAAGAGCATCATCGTCCCCGAGGGCGAGGAAGCTGCGGCCAACGCGCTGCGCGTCAACGACGTCGTCATGGTCGGCTCGGACTTCCCGCGCACCATCGAGACGCTGGAAAAGGCCGGCTACAATGTCGTTCCGATGAAGACGACCGAGATCGGCAAGGTGGATGCGGGCTTGTCCTGCATGTCCCTGCGTTGGTTCGATCCCCGCCGCTAATCAACAAGACGAACAGGGAAACCCAGATGAAACGCATCCTTCTTTCGGCCGCCTGCGCCCTTTGCGCGACGATCGCACATGCCGACGGCGCACTGCGCCTGGGCATGACGCCCGAACCCTACATGCCCTTCACCTCGGTCGACGCGGGCGGGCAATGGACCGGGCTTGAGGCCGACCTGACGCGCGCCGTCTGCGCCAAGATCCCCGAGGGCTGCGAGTTCAAGCAGATGGCTTGGGACGGGCTGATCCCGTCGCTGAAGGAAAACAAGGTCGACTTCATCATCGGGGCCTTCTCGGTCACGGATGAACGCAAGCAGGTCGTCGATTTCAGCACGCCCTATTACACCGAAGGCACCAGCTTCGTCGGCATGAAGGACGACGATGTCGAACCGAAGCTGATCGATGCGGCAGACGGCTCGGGCAAGGTTCTTTCCGAGGAAGGCATCGAAAGCGGCATCATCGGCGTCCAAAGCTCCAGCGTGCAGGCGAATTATGTCGCGGCCTATCTGCCCAATGTCGAGGCCAAGGCCTATGACACCGCCGACAACTCGGTCGCGGACCTGATCGCGGGCCGCGTCGATTACCTGCTGGTGCCCGACATGTTCATCGACGGCTTCCTGAAAAGCGACGACGGCGCCGAGTTCGAGGTCAAGCTGGAAGTTCCCACAAACCCGAAGCTGGGTCAGGGCGTCGCCTATGCCGTGCGCAAGGGCGATGCCGCCACGCTGGACAAGGTGAACAAGGCGCTGGCCGAAATGCAGGCCGACGGTTCGCTGCAGAAGATGGTCGACAAGTGGATCTTCGGCCGCGAATGAGCCATTCGGGCGAAGCGCCAGTCGCTTCGCCCCACTAAAATCGGAAGCGGGGACGGATGGACTGGTTACGACTGCTCGCCTGGGGCGCGGACGGCTGGGGGGACGAGTTCGCGCATGGGCTTCTGCTCACGCTGGAAATCTCGGCGGTCTCGTATCTGCTTGCGGTGGTGCTGGGGCTGCTTGGCGCGGCGGGCAAGCTGTCGGGCAACCGCGTCTGCCGCTGGCTGGCCGAGGGTTATACCACCGTCGTGCGGTCGCTGCCCGAACTGCTGGTGATCCTGCTGCTGTATTTCTCGGTCTCGACCGGGATCGAGAAGCTTCTGCGCCATTTCGGACTGGTCGGACCGAATTTCGAGTTCAACCCGTTTCTGGCCGCGGTCATCGCGCTGGCCTTTGTCTGCGGCGCCTTCATGACCGAGGTGATGCGGGCCGCGCTGCTGGCGGTGCCCAAGGGCCAGATCGAGGCCGCGGTTGCGATCGGGATGCCGCGCGCCAAAATGTTCCGGCGGATCGTGCTGCCCCAGATGATGCGTCACGCCATTCCGGGGATGAGCAACCTGTGGCTTTCGATCACCAAGGAAAGTGCCATCGTCAGCGTTCTGGGTGCCTTCAGCGAATTGCTTTACACGGGCTACCGCGCCGCCGCCGCAACCAAGGAATATGTCTTCTTCTATTCCCTGACCGCGGCACTGTTCCTTGCGATCTCGCTGGTCTCGGTCTTTGCCATCTCGCTTCTTGAAAAGCGCCTGAGCCGGGGGCACCACTGATGGGTTCGCTGTCGACCGTGCTGGGCTTTCTGCCCGACCTTCTGCGCGCCCTGCCCCTGACGCTGATGTTGACCGTCGTGGCCGGGATCTGCGGGCTGGTTCTGGGAACGCTGGTTGCGCTTGGCCGCCTGTCCGCGTGGAGGATCATCGCGTGGCCGTGCCGCGCCTTCAGCTTTGCATTTCGCGGAACGCCCCTGCTGGTCCAGCTTTACCTGATCTACTACGGGCTGGGCGAGATCCTGCCCGGAACCTGGGTGCGCCACAGCTTCCTGTGGCCCTATCTGCGCGACGGGCTGTGGTATGCGATCCTTGTCCTGACGCTGAACCAGGCGGCCTATAACTCCGAGGTGATCCGGGGCGCGATCCGTTCGGTCCCGGCCGGCCAGGTCGAGGCCGCGCTTGCCATCGGCATGTCGTCGCGTCGCGTCTTGCGCCGCATCACCCTGCCGCAGGCGCTGCGCCACGCCCTGCCGGTCCTGACCAGCGATGCCATCATCCTGCTGAAATCGACCTCGCTTGCCTCGACCATCACCATCATGGAGGTCATGGGCACCGCGCGCGCACTGCAACGCCAGTCGCTGCTGATCTTCGAGCCGCTGATCGCGGCCGGCCTCCTCTATTTCGCCGTCGTCTTCACCCTGACCCGCCTGATGAACGTCGCCGAGCGGCGCCTGACCGCGTTCCGGGCGCGCTGATGCCGCCGCGCCAGTCCAAGGAAATCCCATGACCGAGATTGCCCTTTCCGTCAAAGACATCCGCAAGAGCTTTGGCAATGTCGAGGTGCTCAAGGGCATCAGCTTCGAGGCGCGCCGGGGCGAAGTCATCTCGCTGATCGGGCAAAGCGGTTCGGGAAAAAGCACGCTTCTGCGCTGCATCAACCGGCTGGAGGAACCCGGCGGCGGTGAAATCACCCTTGAGGGCGAAACGCTGAGGACGATCACCGATCGCCACGGCAATGTCCGGGTTGCCGACAAGCGTCAGCTGGAACGGATGCGGATGCGGCTGGGCATGGTGTTCCAGAACTTCAACCTGTGGTCGCACATGACCATTCTGGAGAACATCATCGAAGGCCCCCGCCAGATCCTTGGCAAAAGCCGCGACGAGGCGATTGCCGAGGCCGAGGCGCTTTTGGACAAGGTCGGGATCCGCGCCAAGCGTGACCAGTATCCCTCTCAGCTTTCGGGCGGCCAGCAACAGCGCGCCGCCATTGCGCGGGCGCTGGCGATGAACCCCTCGGTCATGCTGTTCGACGAACCCACCTCGGCGCTGGATCCCGAACTGGTGCAGGAAGTCGTGCAGGTGATCCGCGCCCTTGCGGCCGAACATCGGACCATGGTGATGGTGACACATGAAATGAGCCTTGCCCGCGATATTTCCAGCCAGGTCATCTTTCTTCATCAGGGCCGGATCGAGGAACAGGGCCCCCCGGCGGAAGTCATGGGCAACCCGCGCTCGGCCAGGTTGCGCCAGTTCCTGCGGATGGAGGAGCAGCAATGAACCCCGCGCTGACCGATTTCCTGCCCGAACTGGTCCAGATCCGCCATCGCCTGCACGCCAACCCCGAACTTGGGCTGGAAGAGCACCAGACCTCGGAACTGGTGGCGGGCTACCTGGCGGAATGGGGTTTTCAGGTCACCCGCGGGCTTGGCAGCACCGGCGTCGTCGGAACCTTGCGGCGTGGGAATGGTCCCGGCGCCATTGGGCTTCGCGCCGACATGGACGCGCTGCCGATGGACGAGGAAACCGGCCTTGCCTATGCCAGCAAGAATCCCGGCCGGATGCATGCCTGCGGACATGACGGCCATACCGCGATGCTTCTGGGTGCGGCCTGGTTGCTGGCGCATGACCCCGACTTCTCGGGCACCGCACACCTGATCTTTCAGCCGGCCGAGGAAAACGAGGGCGGCGCCCAGATGATGGTCCGCGATGGCCTGTTTCGGGAATTTCCCTGCGACCGGGTCTATGCGCTGCACAACTATCCGGGTCTTCAGGCCGGCAGGTTCGCGGTGCGGCGGGGCGCGATGTCTGCCTCGATCGACGCGGCGACGGTCACCATCCACGGCAAGGGCGGGCATGGCGCCTTTCCCGAGGATACGATCGACCCCATCGTCATCGCCAGCAGCATCGTCATGGCCCTGCAGACCGTCGTCGCGCGCAACGTCAGCCCGCATGACCGCGCCGTCGTCACCGTGGGCGCGATCCATTCCGGCACCGTCTGCAACATCATCCCCGACAGCGCCCGGCTGGAAATCTCGATGCGGGCCACCGATCCCGCCTTGCGCACCGCCCTGCGCGACAAGGTGGTGGCAATCTGCGAGGGTCAGGCCGCCAGCTTTGGCGCAAGCGTCGAATTCGCGTGGCAGACGGGCTATCCTTCGGTCATCAACGACGACGCTTCGGTCCAGTCGGTGCGCGAGGCCGCCATTGCAGCCTTTGGCCCGGACGCGGTCGAGGAATTGCGCGTGCCGATGATGGGCAGCGAGGATTTCTCGTTCTTTCTGGACGAGGTTCCGGGCGCCTATGCCTTCATCGGGAATGGCGATTCCACCGGGCTGCACACGACGACCTATGACTTCAACGACAAGATCCTGCCCATCGGCGCGACCTTCCTGCACCGGCTGGTGCGGGACCACGCCGCAAGACCGGTCCCGGCGGAAACCTGATCTCCGGCGCACGGCAAGTCTGGCCCAGTGAAGGCCGCCAGGCTCGCGATCTTCGCGCGCGGGACCGAGCCCCCCGCGCGGGCCGGGATCACAAAACCTGGCTCAGGAAGTTCCGCGTACGCGGGTCGCTGGCATTGGTGAAGAATTCAGCCGGCGCTCCGTGTTCGACGATGACACCCTTGTCGGTGAAATAGATGTGGTCGGCGACCTCTCGGGCGAAGCCCATCTCATGCGTGACAAGTATGCAGGTCATGCCTTCGGCGGCCAGATCCTTGATGGTGACCAGCACCTCCTTGACCGTTTCGGGGTCCAGCGCCGCCGTCACCTCGTCGAACAGCATCACGTCGGGCCGCATTGCCAGCGAGCGGGCAATGGCGACGCGCTGTTGCTGGCCACCCGAAAGCTCACCGGGGTAATGGTTCTCCTTGCCCTCAAGGCGGACCTTCTTCAGCAGGGCGCGGGCGCGGGTTTCGACCTCGGCCGGGTTTTCCTTCAGCACCTTGATGGGCGCCATCATGACATTCTGCAGTGCGGTCTTGTGCGGGAACAGGTTGTATTGCTGGAACACCATCCCGACCTTGCGGCGCAGCGCCAGCTTGTCCAGCCGCGCGTCATGGACCTCCTGCCCCTCGACCGCGATCGAGCCTGACTGGATGTCGTTCAGTGCATTGATGCAGCGGATCAGGGTCGACTTGCCCGATCCCGACGGGCCGATGATGCAGATCACCTCGCCCTTCATGATGTCCATGCTGATGCCCTTGAGCACCTCGACGGGGCCATAGGACTTGTGGACGTCGCGGATGCGGACGATGGGCTGGTCGGGGGTCCATTGGGTCATGGGAACACCTTTCAGTTCTTGACCGTGAAGCGACGCTCAAGCCGCATGGTCAGGCGCGCGATCGGGTAGCAATAGGCAAGGAACAACAGCAGCGCGAAGCCATAGAAGGGCATCAGCAGCTCGGGGCCGTTGCCCTCGGCCTCCATCGCCTGCCGGGTCAGGTTGATGATCTCGTCGACGCCCAGAAGCGAGCAAAGCGGGGTCGACATGGTCAGGATCGCATACCAGTTCATCCAGGGCGGCAGCATCCGCTTGACGCATTGCGGCAGGATGATCTGCCAGATGGTCTGGCGGCGGGTGAAGCCAAGGGATTCGGCAGCCTCCCACTGGGCTGTGGGGACGGACTGGACTGCGCCGCGCACGACCTCGGCGATATTGGCCGAGACGGGGAAGGCCAGACCGATCACTGTCTTGACCCAGCCGGACAGAGGAATCGTCACGCCAAGAATGGTGAACTGGAACGGCACCGCCAGCAGGATGATGAACAGCAGAACCAGCCAGGGCGCGTTGCGGAAGAACGAGACATAGGCCTGGATCACCCAGCGCAGGGCACGGTTCCGCGCGATCAGCCCCAGCCCCGCCAAGGCCCCGACCAGCGTGCCAAGCCCCATGGCAAGGGCCGAGATCAGCACGTTGAACAGGAAGCCCTGCTTGAACAGGAAGGGCATCCAGCGCACCAGCTTTTCGAAAGCGGATGCCGCGGCCGGCGCCCCGGACTGCGCCAGCACCGCCGCGGGAAACAGCATTGCCGCCAGCACCAGCCATTTGCCGGGGATCGCGCCCAGCCAGCGCGCCATGAAGAACTGGTCATAGGCCGGGCCGCGCGGGCGGAAGGGCAGCAGGACGGGCATCGCACCCGCGACCTGCGCCATCGGGACGGGAGTATTACGCGCCATAGCCGGGGATCCTCAGTCTACGCTCCCACCGGCCCATGCCCAGGGACAGGAAGCCCACCAGGCCAAGGTAGCAGACCAGCAGCAGCAGCATCGTCGGGTTCTGGGCCGAGGGGTAGTCGTTCCAGATCGAGACGGATTGGTAAAGAAGCTCGGGCACCGCGATCGCGAATGCCTGGTTGGTTGTCTTCACGAGGTTGATCAGGTTCGCCGAAAGCGAGGGCATGGAAATGCGCAGCGCCAGCGGAAAGACCACGTTCGTATAGGTTTGCAGTCGGGTCATGCCAAGCGACTCGGCCGCCTCACGGGTGGAATGGGGCACGGCCTCGACCCCGGCGCGGAAGATCTCGATGTTGAAGGCGCCGGCAAAGAAGGACAGCGAGATGATGGCCCAGCCCACATTCGAGATGATCGGCACCTCAAGCCAGCCGTCCGGACTGTAGCTGGGCGTGAACTGTCCCAGCGCGAAATAGAAGAACAGCAGCTGCAGGATCGGCGGCGTATTGCGGAAGAACTGCACATAGGCCGAAACCGCGCCACGCAGGAGACGGCTTTTCGCCCCCTGCGCCCAGGCACCAAGGATGCCGATGACGACGGAAAATACCAGGCAGAACAGGCTGAGCTTGATGGTCATCCACAATCCGGTCAGGACGCGGTCCATCTGGTGCGCATCATAAAGCCAGACGAAGTTCCAGCGCGGAGATGAGGCAGCAAGCTCCCGGAAGAAATCCTGAATTCCCGTCATCATCTTGTCCCGGACTTACTGCGCCAGCGGATCGGCCATCCGCTCGTGCATCTCGGCCAGGAAGGGGCTGGGACGGACGCCCCATTTCTTTTCCAGCTCGATCAGCGTGCCGTCGCGATGCCAGGCGTATTGCAGACCCGAGACCATCTCGCCCAGGGCACAGCTCTCGTCCTCCTTGGCGACTGCCATGCCCCAGGGGGCAAAGTCTTCGACCGGCAGCGACATCTCGAAGTCGTCCCAGCCGCCGGCCGCGAAATCGGCACCGATGGTGGTGTCGTCATAGATGAAGGCCACGCATTTCTTGTCGCGCAGCGCCTGCTTGGCTTCGGCAGCATTGCCGAAGGCAACGATGGTCGCGCCGTATTTCTTCTCGATGTTCTGCAGATAGAACGAGCCCTGCACACCGCAGGCAGGCTTGCCGCGCAGGTCGTCCCATTTGGTCATTCCGACGGCCTTGGGCGTCAGGGCAGCGGTCCCCGAGGCATAGTAGTTCGGGCCCTTGATGCCAACGATCTCGCGGCGGTCGGGCATGTCGGTCATGGTCGCGATCAGCAGGTCGATCTGGCCCTGCTGCAGGAACTGCATCCGGTTCGACGCGATCACGGGAACCAGTTCCAGACTGACGCCCAGCGTATCGGCGACCTTCTGCGCCATGTCGACTTCAAGCCCGATGATCTTTCCATCGGTGTCCCGATAGCCCCAGGGCTTGTAGTCGGCCTTGACGCCGACGGTCAGCTTGCCGCGTTCCTGCACGCGCTTCAGTCCGGCATTCGTGCAAGCCTCGCCAGCGGCGGCGGCAATGGGCGTCAGGGCCACGACGGCAGCCAGAAACCCGGTAATCGCTTTTTTCATGGATACAACTCCCCGTTCATTCGTGGCACGATTAGCAGGGCCGATCACCGCAGCGTGAGAGTCAAAAACCTTGCCCTGCGAGGGCAACTTTTCGTTCCGGCGTGCCCCGCGCGCCCGAACAGACCGAGGAACAGGATTTGGACGGCAGCGCAGGATCGAGCCGCACCCCCACGCGGATCGGACGCAGACAGTTCGTGCTGACGGCCGCGATGTGGCCGGCCTTGTCGGCCCCTGCGATCGCGCGCGGGACCGATCCGGCCTGGCGGATGGTCGCGATGGATTACTTCCCGCCCTATAACTATGTCTCCGGGGGACGGTTCATGGGCATCGATGTCGACATCATGGCCGAGGCCGCGCGAGACATGGGTGTGCGGATCGAATTCGTGCCCCTGCCCTGGCGACGGTCGCTGATGGCGTTCCAGTCGGGCGAAGTCGATGGGATGTTCCAGCTTGCCCCGACGGCGCAGCGGTTCCGCGACTGGCAGATGGTTGGCCCAATGCGCTCGACGCGCGTTGTTCTTGCCACGCTGGCTGGGTCGGGTGTGCAGGATTTCACCGGTATTGCCGATCTGCGGGGCCGGGTAATCGGGACGGTCAACGGCTTTACCTATACGCCCGAGTTCAATACCGCTCCGCATTTCACGCGCGAAGGCTCGGTCGACGACGAAACCAGCCTGCGCAAGCTGCTTCTGGGCCGAGTGGAGCTGATCGTCGGCGGGCAGCCGAACATCCTGCATGCTGCCGACAAGCTGGGCATGCGCGACGCGATCCGCATCCTGCCGACGCCACTGGATGTGCAGCCGCGCTATACCGGATTCCTGCGCGACCCGGCCCGGCTTGAAAAGGCGGCGCTGCTGCAGGACAGTCTTGCCCGGATGCAGATGGATGGCCGGATCGATGCCATCCTGCACCGGAACCTGGCCCAGTGAAAATGGCACGGCAGGGGCAGGGGATCGCAAGGCGGATCGCGCTTGCGGGCGTCATCATCAGCACGGCTTCGGGCATCGGGCTGGGCGGCGCCAGCGCAATCGGCGAATTCCGGCGCAGCTTCGATCTGGCGCTGCATAATACCGACCGCGTGCTTCAGGCGGCAGCACCACAGCTTGAGCGGACCTATTGGGACATTGACCTGATCGGCTCGCAATCGATCCTG